>Ga0206917_1041_pt1 | contig 27434 bp, 22 predicted proteins | sample Alteio_BWOrgHeat_68_FD_152931 | JGI IMG/M metagenome (GOLD analysis project Ga0206917, IMG submission 152931) | Enriched cells from forest soil in Barre Woods Harvard Forest LTER site, Petersham, Massachusetts, United States -... | ecosystem: Environmental > Terrestrial > Soil > Temperate forest >...
AAACGTCTAACGGCGTCGTTTGGAAACTGCACCAGCCGGCCAGGCGCTTTTTGTGAGTCGCACCTAGTAAGGTAAACGGATGAAAACAGTCTTATTCGGATTAGATGGGGCTACCTACACAGTCCTCGATTCGCTGATGGATCAGGGCGTGATGCCCAACCTGAGCGCATTCTGCCGGGCTGGCGTACGCGCCAATCTTACTTCCACGCCTCTGCCGATCACGCCCCAAGCGTGGACCACGCTCGCTACCGGCCGCAGCATGGGCCATCACGGCATCCATGATTTTGTCCGTATGGAGCAGACCGATCGGGGCTTTATGCTCCGCTTCAACTCGGCACGTGATAATCACTCCCCCACGCTATGGAAGCGCCTCTCCCAGCTCGGCATGCGAGCCACCGCGCTCAACTACTACGGCCTCGCTCCCGCCGAGCCCGTCAACGGCCACACAATGCCCGGCTTCGTCCCGGGTCGCTACCTCAAGCGCTCGAGCTATCCGCCGGATCTATTCGAGCGACTTAAGAACGTTCCGCACTTCGATGTCTCCGTCCTCGGCCTCGACCTCGATATTGAGAAGGAAGGTCTCGCCGAGATGCCGCCCGAACGCTGGAAAGAGTGGATTCAACTCCACATCGATCGCGAGCGGGCATGGTTCTCCACGCTCGAATATCTCATGCTGAATGAGCCTAGCGATCTCACCGCGATCGTCTTCGACGGAGTCGACAAACTACAGCACCTCGCGTACCGCTATCTCGACCCGGCGATCGCGCCGCAGCAGCCCACGCCGTGGGAAGAAGAGGTCATCGAGCTGTGCCACAAGTATTTCCGGCAAGCAGACGAATTCCTCGGACGAACGCTTGACCTCGTCGGCGAAGATGGCCGCGTATTCATCGCATCCGATCACGGCTTTACCGCGACGACCGAAATCGTCTATATCAACAAGTACCTCAACGATCTCGGTTACATGCACTGGAACCGTGCGACCGCTGAGGATACGACCGAATCGATCGTCGTTGAACGGCTTACGAAATTCGTTGGAACCTACGACTGGCCTCGCACGCGTGCCGTCGCTCTCACCGCGAGCTGTAACGGCGTCTACATCGTCAATGTGCCGCCTGCCGAGTATCACGCCTTCCGCGAGAAACTGATCGCTGATCTCCTGAATCTGCGCGGCCCCGACGACGGACAGGTGATCACAGAAATCAAGAAACGCGAGGCATGGTTCGCGGGCCCTTTCATGGAACGCGCGCCCGACCTCACACTCACACTCCGCGACTTCGGCTTCCTCTCGACGCTGAACGCCGCGCAGCCCGTAATGACTCGCCGTTCTCCCGCCGGCACGCATCACCCCGTCGGCGTGCTCCTCGGCGCCGGCCCTGGATTAAAGCAAGATGCGGAAGTCGAAACGCTGAACATCCTGGATGTCGCGCCGCTGCTTATGTATAGCGTCGGCGCCGAGATCCCGGCCGAGTTCGAAGGCTCGTTTCCAGCTTCGATGTTCGACGCCTCGTATTTGGACCTCGTTCCGCCGCGTTCCGCGGCTGTCGCAAACTCGGACGCCGAGGGCTTCGAATCTCAAACTGGCGAGACCGACGATCTCGAACGCATGGATGCCGACGACGAACTTGTCCTCGCCAATCGACTCCGTAGCCTCGGATACATCGATTAATTAAATGTCTATTTTCACCGTCCATCGCGACAACGTGAAACTCACCGGCCGCATCGCCGGCGACGAGGTCGCTCCGTGCACGGGGCTACTTATCCACGGCCTGAACACGAACATCGCGTTTTGGCACCCTGCACTGGTCCGCGCCCTCGGTAACTCACATCGATTGCTGATGTACGACCAACGCGGTCACGGGTACAGCGATATGCCTCCGACCGGTTACAGCTGTGCCGAGTTGGCCCAAGATGCGCTCGCGATCCTCGATTCGCACCAAGTAGCGACAGCCGACGTCATCGCCCACAGTTTCGGCTCCGGCGTGGCGCTAAAACTCGCGCAACTTTTCCCCGATCGCGTTCGCAGCCTGACCATACTGGATGGCCGCGTCCGCTGCTTTCAGCCCGATGTAAGGATCGGTGACTGGTCTCACTTCCCGCGTTGGAGCGCCCACTTCGAACAGGGCGGCGTTCACCTGGATCCCGCTTGGGAGCTCGACTGCACGCTCCCACTCCGCTTCGAGGGGCTCGACTTAAGTCGCGTCGACAACAGCCTTGCCGCCGATGGTTTTTTTGTCCCAATTTACAGCAGCCGAGCGCTCGCCAAATATCGGAAGTTGCTCACCGAAACCAGCGCACTCGAGGATTTTCGCAGCCCGAATGACTTGACCCAAGAAGATGTCCGCCAGGTTCGCCAGCCTACGGCGTTAATCTACGGCGCGATCTCTCCGTTCTTGCCAACGGGTCACGCCTTGGCGGCCGATCTGCCAAACGGATCGCTCCAAATCCTCGAAGGCTGTGGTCACAATTTCCCATTCAATCACCCGCTGCGCACCACAAACGCAATCGAAGCCGCCAACGCTGGATTCACGCCATCTCATCAATGTCAACGCTAACCACCAGCCCCGATGTACGCGTAACCGAACGGCAGAGCGGCGCCCCGCGCCCGCTCAGCTTCGGCCACTTCCAGCGCGTGGCAGAAAACGGTTTCGGCGATGGCAGCAACTCCTACGCTTATTCCTCCTGCTGGTACGACGACCATCTCTATATCGGTTCGAATCGAGATATCCTGCCGCTCTTAATTCTCCGCCTCCCCTTCGATATCCCGTTCCGCACCGCGCCGGTTCGCGTTCCCAAAGACTACACCGGCCTCGACCTCCGCGGCCAAATTTGGCGCTACAATCCGCGCACCCGCGTATGGCAACGCGTCTATCAGGCTCCGATGGTATCCGGTTACCAGGGCCGTCAGGTGCCTGAAGCGTTTGGCTTTCGCGCGATGACAGTCTTTCAAGGCGAGACCGACGATCGCCCCGCGATTTATACACTCCCATTCGTCGGCCGAAACGCGCTCGATGCCGTCGCGCTGAGGTCGATCGATGGCGTCACGTTCCATCGCATCCCGCCGCCCTGCGTGCCCGGCCTGGAAGAAATCTTCGGCTCGTTCCGCTCGATGGCGCCCTTCAAAGGTAAGCTGTTTGCTTCCCCGGCCAGTAGCAAACCGCGACCCGAAGCATCCGGCTACACCAGCGACGGCCGCGAAATCCACGTTACGCTCGCTAACACGTCTCGTGCATCGGCCGTGCTCTGCTCGTCCGATCCCGCGAGCGGCAAATGGGAACTAAGCTCGCTCCCCCTATTCGGCGACCGCACCAACACCAGCATTTTCGATATGGTCGCCTGCGGCGACTACCTCTACTCCGGTGCGTTCAATCTTCGCCATGGATTCCAAATCTATCGCACGAAGGGCGAGGGTCCGCCACCGCACCATTGGGAAAAGGTCCTCGACCTTGGCGCCGACCGTGGCGCGCTGAATCAATCAGCCATCTCGATGACCGAGTTCCAAGGCGCGCTCTACATCGGCACTTGCATCCAAAACAGCGGCTTCGATCCCGTATATCAAGTCGGCCCAGCCGCTGGCGAAGTGCTTCGCCTGTATCCTGATAAGACCTGGGATCTGGTCGTGGGCGAACCTCGCATGACGCGCCAGGGCCTCAAAATACCCTCGAGTGGCATGCGCGCCGGCTTCGACAACCCACTCGCCGGCTACATTTGGCGGATGACCGTTCACGACGACACCCTCTACGTCGGCACGTGCGATAACTCCGCCTTTGTTCCCTTCTCGAAGGGTGACCGCTGGCCCGAGCACGCCCGATTCTTGCTCGATTCGCCATTCATGGAACGCTACATGTCGCTCGTCGGCGGCTGCGAGCTGTGGCGCACCACGAACGGCAATTCTTGGACCCCGATCACTCGCAACGGTTTCGGCAACCCTTACAACTTGGGCATCCGCACCCTCATCTCCACACGCGTGGGGTTGTTTGTTGGCACTGCCAATCCCTTCGGCCCCGATGTCGCCGTCCGCGGCCTCACCGGTTGGGAGTTCCAACCTAATCCGCGTGGTGGTACCGAAATCTGGCACGGTTCACTGGACCATCCGCCGCTTACCGAGCGACCTCTGGGAGAAACTGAAACAAGCCAGGAAGGCTACCACCGCCTCAACCCAAAGACCTCCGCCATCACTTCTGCGGCCGATCCCTTCCTGCGTCTCGTATCCACGCCAAGCGACCTCGTCGGCCTCAGCGAGAGCGTCGAAGAAGAGTTGCAAGAATACTTCGGTGGTAATTGCCGAAATGTCGGTTTTTGGCCGAACAAGTCCACTAAACCATACGAAGCGACGCGCGCGCTCATCCGCGAATGTTGCCACTTACTTCGCAACAAAGTGAGCGACCGTGTCCGCTCTATCCTCGCTGTTTCCTCGAGTCCCACCGAGCTAACGGTCGAGCTTTCTGAACAATTCGCAGACGTAGCCGTGCAGGTTGTAACATCCGAAGGAGTACGTCGACTTACCGACACACAGTACGATGCCGCGCTGTGGATCGAAGCGGCCCCCGCGGCAGATCGCCACGCCACGCTCCCGCTGATCTGCGCCCGCCTCCGCCGCGGCGGCTGCGCTGTCTTTGCCGACGCCATCCGCAGCGACGTCGCGACGCCTGCTGTATCTAACGGTCGCTCGCGTAATGGCGCCGTGTCGATCACCGATTCCGCCGCTCACTTTCTTACCGACCTTTCCACTGCCGGGTTCGTCGATGCAAACTCGCTCGACGTCACCTCACAAACCTGGCTCCCGTTCTTTAATCACTCGCGCAACTACTTCCTCGCAAAGCTGTTGCTGAACCAAATCGACGCCGCCAAACAAGCCTCAATCTTTGCCAGCCTTCCGGCCGGCGAGCTTGGCCTCAAATCGTACCTTCTCGTCTCTGCCTTCAAACCCAAGACGACCGATGACAATTAAGTTGATGCCCGTAAATACGACGTACGAACCCTTCAGCCTCGAGCCGGAATACGTCGCCGCCAACCAAGGCTTCGTCGACCATGTCGAATTAAGCCAAGTTCGCCATTTCCTCGACCTCGCCTGCGGTACTGGCACCGTTAGCGAGCTCCTCTTGGAAAAGTCGCCCGCTGCTCACCTCAACGGTGTCGATTACGACCCTGTACAAGTCGAACTCAGCGCCGAACGCTTCCGCAAGCTTGGCTATGAAGTTCGCGTTGGCTTCGATGTGACCGAGGATTACTCCACCGGCAAACCAGTGCTCGCTTTTGGTGAAGGCTCCTGCGCCGACCTGCCGTTCGAACCCGCCACTTTCGATTGCATAACCATCGCCAACGCCATTCACATCATAGAAGACAAGAAAAAGCTGCTGGCCGATATCTCGCAGCTTCTCAAGCCCGGCGGCGTGTTCGGTTTCAACTCCACGTTCTATTCCGGCTCCATTCCCGAAGGCGCCGACCGCCTCTACATGGACTGGCTAATTTTCGCCACGGAGCACATCACAAATAAAAACAAACTGCTTGAAGCCGAAGGCAAACCGACTATCCGCCGTGTCCGCGGCACCACGCGGCGCGCCTTCACGAATCGTTGGTACAGCCCCCAAGAATGGACCGAGTTCCTCGCCGAAGTCGGCCTCAAAGTCACGAGCATCAACGAACGCCTCGTCGAGCTTTCGGAGCGCTCCTTCACCTACGTGGGCGCGTACGGCGGCTTGGCCGAAGTCTTACTCAGTGGCTACCCCGTGGACGAAGCCTCCGAAGCCCTGCAAGCCGCCGCCGGACCCGCTATGCGCGCCTCAAACGCCACAGTGGCTCCGCGCAATTACCTCGAAATCTGGGCTACGAAATCTTGATGGTACGCGCAGGCACGATATTGCCAGATACAAACCGCACGACGCTGTCCCACGACAACGCGTTCGCGGGCAAGGTCGCGCTCATCGTCGGAGGTACGCGTGGCATCGGCCACGCCGTGGCCATCGCACTCGAGGCGCGTGGCTGCAAGACATTCATCGTCAGTCGCACGGCCGGTAACTTCGACGAGATTTCCGCCGAATCAAAGAACGTCGGCGAACGAATATCATGCGATGTTCGAATTGCCGCCGACGTTGACGCCGCGTTCCAACAAGTTGTCGATCGCCACGGGCGCATCGATATCGTTGTTAACAGCGCCGGCATCGGACGCAGCGCCGCCAGCAAAAACCGCGTCGAACCTGCCATGAATCTCAGCGACGATGAATGGCAGGAAGTGTGCGACACAAATCTCCGCGGCATGTTTCTCGTAGCCCGCGCCGCTGCCAAACATATGATCCCTCAGCGGAGCGGCGAGATTTTGAACATATCCTCCGCTCGTGGCGCCATCCGTGGCCTGCCCTTCGCCTCGGGCTACTGCGCCACAAAAATGGCGACGCGAGCCATGTTCCAATCGCTCGCCGCTGAACTCGCACCGTTCGGCATCCGCGCGTGGTCGCTCTTACCCGATGCCGTCAACACCGGCCTCATCGCCGACACGAATCTCGCCAAGCGCGGCGCCATCGATGTCAACCAAATGGGTTCGCTCATCGCCGATTTACTCGCCTTGCCGACCGATGCCGTCGTCGACGACCTCCTCCTCGCCCCCTTCATGCCATCGCATACCCGAGCGGAGGGAATCCTCTGATGCCGCCGCTCAAAGACATGGCCGTGATCGTCACCGGCGGTGCAAGCGGCATCGGGCTCGCCTGCGCCGACCTGCTGCTGGCGCAGGGCGCCAAGGTGTTGATCGCCGACCTTCGCCCCGAGTCGATCGATGCCGCCGTATCGAAGCTCGCTCATCACAACGCCACGCTGCATGGCGTGGCGTGCGATGTTCGTCTCGCCGACGATTGTGATCGCATGATCGACACGGCGCAGCAAAAGCTCGGCCGCCTCGACGCCCTCGTCCACTGCGCGGGCATCCTGCGCCCACCCGGCAGCCGTCCGCTGCCGATGCACGAACTCGAGGAGTCGGAATACAACGCCGTCATTGATACGAACCTCAAGGGCACATTCCAAGTTAATCGAGCCGCCCTACGCTCGATGGTCCAGAAACGCGCCGGCCAAATCGTGAATGTATCTTCCACGAGCGGCAAAAAAGGCCGCCCGCTCGATTCCGTGTATAGCGCTTCAAAAGCTGGCGTCATCGCCCTTTCCGAGTCCATCGCCGAGGAAGTCCGTCCCTTCGGCATCCGCGTGCAGCTAATCATTCCTGACGCGGTCGACACTCCGCTCTGGCAGCAAAACAGCGTGATCACCAAGTCGCCCCCTGGCGCACTGCCGCCTGAGCGCGTCGCCGAGCTGATCCTTTTCTGCCTGAGCTTGCCCGCCGACACGGTTTGCGAGAACCTGGTGATTGCACCTTTCCGCTCGCGCATCGGCAAACGCCCGTCGACGCCAGTCGATTCAAAAGCCGCTCCCGCCCCGCAAGGAGTGGACCATGCTTAGGTTGATCCTCGTCGCTGCGGTTATCGTCACGATCTACCTGATCGCGTTCCGCGCTCGCGCCGCGCAAGCTGCCGTTTCGTCGCGCGACTCGAACCACGAACTCAAGCACGATGGCCGCACGCGTACGTACCAAATTCATTTGCCGCCGAATTACGACGGCAAAACGCCTCTCCCCATCGTGATTAACATGCACGGCGGAGGTGGCAACGCCAATGCGCATCGTAAGCAAACGCAAATGGACGTCGCCTCGGACCGCGACGGCTTCATCGTCGCATATCCCGAAGGCACCGCCGGCCTCGGTCATTTCTATACTTGGAACGCGGGCCTCTGCTGCGGCTATTCCGTGAAATGGAAAATCGACGACGTCGGCTTTATCTCCAAAATGCTCGATGAGATCGAGCAGAAATACACCGTAGACACCCACCGCGTCTACGCCACGGGTATGAGCAACGGCGCGATGATGGCCTACCGCCTCGCCTGCGAACTACCGAATCGAATCACAGCTATCTGCGGCGTCGCCACCACGCTCGGCGTCGATGGCCCTGCCCCCACGCGTCCCATCCCGCTTCTCCAAATCCATGGCCTCAAAGACCCCAACGCTCCGTTCGCTGGCGGGATCGGCCCCAACGCTATCAGCAAAATTAAGCATCGCTCCGTCCGCGAAGTTATCAGCTGGTGGTGCGGCGTAAACCACTGCGCCAAAGAGCCCGTCGAAACAAAAGAAACGACGGATTATGTCTTCGAACGCTACGCCCCGGTGGCCGGTGTCGAAGGCGCTCCGATCGAGTTGTACATGCTCAAAGAAGGCGGTCACACCTGGCCGGGCGGCGTCGACGTCACGCCCCGCCTCGGCACCGGAAAACTCATTGCATCCTTCGACGCCGATACTGTCATGTGGAATTTTTTCAAACAGTTTCAGCTCGACCCCGCCGCTCACGAACAGCCCGCAAAGTGACGGGGCGGCGTCCGACATCGCTCCCGATCAAGTCTTCTACGAAAGGATCCGACATGCCCACCCTAACCAATACTCAATTGAAATCGCAGCCACTGACGCCCGACTTTGGGGTGAAATTCACTAGCACCGGCGACGCGTCCGTCTTTGATCTCCCTCGCAACGCCATCGTCGACGCCTGCAAAACTTCCGGCGTCGCCTATTTCGAAGGTTTCAATCTTTCCCTGTCCGATTTCGAGAAGTTCAGCGACACCCTCTGCAATGACTGGCTTCCCTACCAAGGTGGCGCCCACGAGCGCGTCATCCTGAACCCCGAGAGCGACGGCACCATCTATTCCGTTGCCTTCTATCTCGGCCAAAAAGAGCAGCTCAAGTTCGAGCTTCCGCTGCATTGCGACATGTCCTATATCAAGCACAGCCCCGTGGCGCTGTTCTTCTACTCCGTGCACCCTGCTGCCGACCGAGGCGAAACCACACTGTGCGATGGCGCCGCCGTTTACGATCAGCTTCAGCAATCCACGCGCGATGCACTTCACAAGCAGCGAATCCAATACATCCGCTTTTATCCCGAGGGCAACTGGCAGGGCCGATTCGGTACCAGCGACCTCAATGAAGTCCGCGACTTCTGCGATCTCAACGAGCTTGAGCTCACGATCGACGAGTCGACCGGCACGCTGAGAACCGTCTACACTGTCTCCGCTGTTCCCGAGAGTCGGTGGGGTGATCGACCCGTGTTCCGCAACAGTATTTTGCCCGTCGTTTGGCAAGAAGAAATCGGCAAAACCAACAGCCTGGTCCGCTTCGAAGATGGATCGCACCTGCCGCCGGAAGTGATTCAAGACATTAAGGCCGTCACTTCGCGCTTAACCTATCTGGCCGGCATGAATACGGGCGATTTTATGTTCGTCGATAACACCCGCATCCTGCACGGCCGCAAGCAATTCGACGACCCGAAACGCGAAGTCGCCATCCGCATGGTCCGCGATCTCGAGTGGTAATCCTCAGTTAAAATCGATATGAACCCTTCGCCACACGTCGAGTCGATGGCGGCAGCAGCCGAGCCGCTCCTGCTCCCAGATTGCGCCGCGCCACGGCTAACAGCTTTAGCCAGCGATTCGTCTACGAGCCGGCTATCGCTTGCCCACGCGCTATTTTGCGATGGCCAGCTCGATCGCGCTTGGCACGAGTTATCGCTCGCTCTGCAAGAAAACCCCGAGCTCGCTGCCGCCCACCACGTGAAGGGCGTCATGCTCGTTGGCTCGAATCGTCTCGACGAAGCCATCGCACCGCTGGAAACGGCGATCGAACTCGAGCCCGAGTCAGCCGTTTCTTACCTCGTGCTCGGTCGAACTTTGCAAAAACTTGGTCATCACAACCGCGCGTTGGAAGTCACCAACCGCCTCTTGCGATTCGACCCCAACCATGCGGAGGGGTACGCGCTCCAAGCAGAGATCCTCCACCGTCTAGGCCGCACGCGCGCCGCGATCGCTGCCTCACGCGAAGCCTGCCGTTGCGACCCAGGTCAAGCGCAAGTCCGTCTCAAACTGGCCACAATGCTCGGTGAGGAGAAGCTCTGGGACGAAGCTCTTCGCGAGTTCGACGTCTGCCAACAGTTGGCCCCCAGCGATTGCAACATCACGATGGCCAAAGCAGACGCCTTGCGTGCCGCCGGCCAGGCCGCAGCCGCAATCGAGCTTTATCGGCTCGCCCTTACCATCTCACCCGCCAGCGCACTTGCCTACGCGCGGATCGGTCGCTGCTTTTATGAACTTGGCGATCTGCCCTCTGCCATGGCTCTGCTCCGTACCTCCCTTTTGATTGACACCAATCTCGGCGACGCTCACGAAACTCTCGCTCTCATTTACCAAGAGATGGGGCACACCGCCGAATCCGATCGGATGTCCTCAATGGCCAAAGAATTTCGCGCCGAGTCCGCCAAGTCTTCCTGACAAATTAACGATTACCTAGATCCATGGACATCCCAACGCTACCTTGCCGACTTCGCGACGACGTCCGCATCATGCGTACGGGTCCAAAGGATTTTCGTATCGTTGATAACCGCACCAATACGAATTTCAAACTCTCTGCCGCCGATCGTTACCTGCTGTCGCTAATCAGCGAGCGAAACTCCATCGGCGAGATCGTCGACGCCTACAAATCCAAATTCCGCACCCCACTCGCCTCCACGAGTGTCCACGATTTCATCGGCCAATTGACCGACCTGGGACTGCTTGAGGACGGAGAAGAAGTCGCTCAACCGGCGGCAGCCGCCGCCTCACTAAGCCCGGCACTATTGCCGTTGGACGATGCGTCGGTGCCGAACACCACTCGGGTCAATCAATTCTTCGATGTCTTAACTCTGCTCTTCGGTTGGATGCTCCATCCCATTTGGCTGCTGATAGTCGTTCCCACAATCCTTATGGCGAGCGTCATCATCGTCCGCCGCTGGACTTTGTACTACAGCCAATGCCTTTCGCTCTGGTCGAGCTATCCCTTTGTGCCGCTGTTCGCGGCAAGCTACTTACAAACCGTCTTTTTCGAAACTCTGCCCCGTTCCCTGGCAATGGGCGTCTGTTGTCGCCGTTTCGGCGGCCGCGTCCGCCGGTTCGGTTTGGAATACGGAAAATGGGTACTCCCGACGGTCGCCTTTTCGACAGATATCGGCGAGTCGATGATCCTCATGAACGCCCGCGGCCGCTGGACGCTCATTGTGAGCGGTGTGCTGGTCCCCCTGTTCCTCGGTGCTCTCTACGTGCTCGCGTGGGCCTGCGGAAGTCATGGCACCAGCCTGTACCTGTTTTGGATGTTGATGATCGCTCCGTCTGGGTTGATGATCCTGTTCCAAATCAACATCTTCTCGCTAAACGCAACCACACACTGGGGCCTCGCCTGGGCTGTCGATGACTGGCAACTGCACAGCCGCGCACTCAACGAAACCAAAGCCTGGCTCCTTGGCCGCCGTTCGCCGCAAGCGCTCACGCCCCGCGAACGTTTCTGGCTCCGCGTCTATGGCCTTTGCTCTCTCACTTTGCGAATCGGAATCGACTTGGTTCTGTTTTTTGGCGGTGGCTATTTCTTCACTCACTTCTTCGGCCCCTCTGGCGCTGTGGCCTTCCTGCTCATGACCGCTTGGTGGAATCGCGAACACTTGAAGGTCTTGTGGCGCGCAACTGGCAGCATCCCTGCCGAGGCCTGGAATAATTTATCCGCTTGGCGAAACCGCCGATCTGAGCCAACTTCCTCGCCCCCGACCGATCTCGATCTAACCTCGACGAATTAGACGCAGACGCGCTGCCCACGCATGTCGAACTCAACCCACGACACCAACGCATCCGCCGCCCAGCCCGCCGCGGTACCGTTGCGCGGCCACGAAGCCGGCGTCGCCTCGATCGCAAGTTCGAGCCCGTTCGACAACGTCTGCAGTCAGATGGCCGCCGGCCACCTTCTTATCGCTAAAAACCTCATCGATGCCGGCCAGCTACCCGAAGCAATCGCTGCAATCGACCTTGCCCTTGCCAGTTCGCCTCGCTTCGCCGCCTCCCACTTCTGGAAAGGCGTGGTCCTCTTTCTTTTGGCTCGCCACGAAGAAGCGCACGAAGCACTGCAGTTGGCCGCCGATTTCGATCCGACCGCCGCCAATACTTGGCTCGCGCTCGCACATGTCGAGTTCGAACAGCAACTCCCTGAAAGCGCGCTAAAGTCTGTCGACAGAAGCGTCGCGCTCAATCCTAAAAACCCTCGCGCACATATGCTCCGTGCCGCGATCATGCTCTCTCTTGGTGAGCGTGGCGACGCCATCGTCAGCGACGAACAAGCGGTCTTGCTCGCGCCTGGCCTGGGCCAGGCGCGTCTCCGGCTTGCGCACTCGCTCCTTCAAGCCGGCGACGAAGCCGAAGCGATCGACCACATTTTCACTGCGCTCAAAATGCAATCTGCCGATGTCAACACGCGGCTCTGCCTCGCCAACTTGCTGCTTTCGCTGGGCCAATTGCAAGCCGCAATCGACGAATGCCTCGCGACTGCCCAACTCTTCCCGCTTAGCCCGCACCCCTTGGTGCGTCTGGCTCAAATCCACGTCGGTCGCCAGGAATATCCCGAAGCGATCAGCGCTGTTGAGCGCGCGTTGCAACGTGTGCCCAAACATCTCGAATGCCAAATGACTTTGGCGGACATCTACCTCAAGCAAGGCGAGCCCGATCTCGCCATCGACAAAGATCTCTTTGAGGCACAAGAAATCATCGCGGAAGCCGAACGCCGAACCCGGCACTAGCAGTTTTGTCGGACTCGCGCGACTCATAATCAAGCGAAACTGGTCGTTTGGCTTCCATTCGCGGTGAGATTGGGAACGACCGCTGCTACGGAAATCCCGGAAATCTTGCCCATATTCGCGGCCAACCTGTTAGAATCCTCATACAAGCACAAGACTAGTTTACTTCCTATCAATTTTCGTCAGGCGGCCCGCTAATGAATGGTTATAAAGCGTCAACTTCCCAATCAGCGTTCTTGTGCGCGCGCATTCTGCTGACACTCTGCCTTGTCTCGTTGATTCATTCGATGGCAGTGGCAGGCCTAATCGTCATTCCGCCGCCGCCTTCGGTTCAGCCTGGCGCAATTCAGAGCCAAACCGATGCCACGATGTTTCAGGAATCGGTCACGACTCTGGCATCTCCGTTATCTGTCGATATCGCGGCGCCCGGCTTGTACACCAACGCCACCCCAAACGCTCCCGGCGTCATACCCGCGAACACCGCCGTCGCGAGCTACATGATTCATCACGAATCTGTCGCCAACGTATTTAGCTCGGTGCTAGTCTCCATTACATTCCCCCAACCAATCTTGGGCGTAATCATCTCAGACGCGCTGTTGAACGCGTCCGATCCCATTCTTGGCAACCCCACCACCTCGTATCCCACTGGGCTCACGAATCGCGGCCTCGAGCTGCCATTTCCGGTCACGCCGGACGCTATCTTCTGGAGCGGCAACCAGGTCTTCTTCCAAGTGGAGACTAACACGGCGGCTGTACTGGACCAACTACGCGTCCTCACCTCCGTCCCAGAGCCGACGACGATCGTGTTAGGTCTGTTCGCGGCATGCGGAGCTTTGGCGCTTCGAAAAAGGAAGCACGAACGCGTTGCTTAACTTAACGGCGGCCTGGGTTTTCGAGCTAATCCACAGACTTCCAGCACTTCTCGGGAAGTGTAGACGTCCCGTTTCGATTTGGGTCGGCAATAATCGGTATTCGCGCCGGAGGGTCCTGCGTTCTCCGCGTCCTATCGAGGATTGTCCGACAAAGTTCCTGAGCCCGCACAGTTTACCCAATCGAAACGAATCTACCGCCACATCGTAGGCTGCGGGGAGCATTCAGGCCGGGGAAGAGTTACAGGTAAATCCGGCTGTAGCTAGTTGCACACGTCTACGCAGTCGCGGGTGCTTTGTGTATGGCCACCCCCGGTTCGGACGATGCCCTTGGAAGAGTCGTTAGGGTCGGTTCATCGCCGATAATCACGAAATTCCTCGGAGAGGAAAGGGCGGGAAGATGATTGCCTCGTTGCGCAAGTTCGGTGCAGTCGGTGTCATGTGGTACATGGCAGGTACCGCCATGGCGACGCCTACCACGATCGACACGTCCTCTACGAATTATCCGGGCTGGAATGAGAAGTCGACGCTTCCGAGTGCTACTGCGGCTGTGCCCTTCATGAAAGACTCGGCAGTCCGGCTCGCGAGCGACGACCAGGACGCGAAGTCGGAAGAGAAAAGTGATTCGAATTGCAACACATGTCAAGGGGACTCTAATTCCTGCGGATGCGGCAATGTCAATTATTGCTGTTGCCCGTCGTGGTACGTGGACGCCGGCGCCGTGATCTTGATTCGCAATCGCGCCGAGCGCGACCCAATTATGACACAAGCGTCGAATAATCGACCGATCGTCAGCGGTCATGATTCGCGTTTCGGCTGGAATGGTGATCCGGATATCACGATCGGCTACCGCATGAATTGCTGCGACGCATGGGAAGCGCGCTACTTTGGCGACACGGGCGCAGACGCGAATGCTTCGGTCGGTTTTGGATCCCCAATTAGTATGATCATCGCAGACGGCACGCCCGCCGTGCTTACCTACTCGGTTGACTATCGGACGGACCTGCACAGTTTTGAGCTCAACGAGCGCCACTCGGTGACGGAAGGCGTGACATTTATTACTGGTTTCCGCTATTTAGAAGTGGACGAAGATTTGACGTTTGACATAGTAGACAACGCCAACCATTCAATTCAATACGCGTGGAGCGATGGCAACCATCTGTATGGCGGCCAGATTGGCACTGATCTCGCGTTGTGGTGCGGCGGTCCCCTGCAATTTAATACGATCGTCAAGGGTGGCATCTACGGCGATGCAGCTGATAACGCCTACAGGAACCGACAAGTTAGCGGTAACGTTGTTCGCAACGGTGCGTCTGATGGAGATGTCGCTTTCGTAGGTGAAATCGATGCCCTATTCACGTACCGCATTTGCTGCAACGTGGCACTTCGCGGCGGTTACCAACTTCTATGGATCGACGGCGTGGCGCTGGCTAGCGATAACGCGGCCAGCACAAATCCTACCAATCACGGCGCCGTGATTGACACGAATGGCGATCTTTTTTACCACGGTGCCACGGTTGCCCTCGAATTCGTGTGGTAGACCGGACGTCTGCTAGCGATCGAATTTAGTACGAAAGCCTTCGCCATATCCATGACGAGGGCTTTTGTTTTTGGCGGTCGACAATCGGTGCTCGGTCTCGCACGATCGAGGCGCTGAATTGCCGGCACACCAACACGAGCGGAGTGCTCCACACAAGGCGACATTGTCGTCTACAACGAGGGTTCGCTGCGAGAATGCGGAGTCCAGCTCGTTTCGTTAATTTCGCACCTAGCGCCGACGCGTATGCCCAGAAACCAACGTCATTTACGGAAACCGATTTCAACACGTCGGTCTGTTAGACCGATGCGGAATGCCAGAGAATAGAACTGGTGCAATGCAGCGGACCCGCTCAGAGCAGCCAAAACTTCTGGCGGACCCGACGGCCGTAAGCATGCGCGGGTGCAACTTGTTGCGAGGATGCTTTTATTGAAGACGCGACGCCTCAATGAGGGCGTTTTGCAATGCCTGCAAATCTACTGGCTTAACGAGATGCTGATTAAATCCCGCCTGCCGCGTTTTGTTGCGGTCTTCCGTTCTGCCGAACCCACTGAGCGCCACGAGGTGCAGATGACTAAGCGACTTATCGTCTCGAAGAGCTTTGGCCACCGCGTAACCGTCTATTTCACCAGGAAGTCCTAAATCAGAAATAACGACGTTTGGCCGTTTTGATTTTGCAACAGCCAGCCCAGTTGCACCGTCGTGCGCAATGTCGACACTGTGACCAAGTCGCAATAGGAGCAGTTGCAAGCTCCTACCAGCGTCTATGTTGTCCTCTATGACAAGGATTTTAAGCGAACGAACTCCAGCCTTCGAATTCTTTACGTCTGAAATCTCGATTCGCTTTGAAGGGTATTCTAGGACAGGAATGGTCAACGTGAATGTAGCGCCCTGACCGTGCCCTGCACTTTCACCTTTCACTGTTCCCGCGTGAAGTTCAGCGAGGCCCTTTGTAAGTGCGAGCCCCAAGCCTAGACCACCTTTACGATCTTCGCTCGTGGCTTGGCTGAAAGGTTCAAAGAACCAGTCCGCGTCTGACATTTCAAAACCGCATCCCGTGTCCGCGATTTTAATCACGGCTTGGTTTGTCACAGGGTCTTTCGCGACATGGATCTTAATCGAGCCCGAAGCGGAGGTGAATTTGCCCGCATTGTGAAGTAAGTTCCCGACCATCTGCGCAATGCGTATGGAATCGCCTTGTACGAGCAAACTTTCGACAGTGGAAATCACTGCAAGCTCAACTCCAGCACGAGCTAGAGTAGGCCGATAGTCCTCTGCAGTATTTCTCACGATCTCTACGACATCGCATTGCTCAATTCGCAGCTCGATCTTGCCTTTAACGATACGTGCGACGTCCAAAAGGTCGTCGATCAAGCGGGCCATATGGCCGACCTGCCTGCCGGCGATCTCAATTGCACTATGCAATTCATTCTCTTCTGAGTTATTCAAGCGAAGAAGTTCGATAGCGTTGCGAATCGGAGCGAGAGGGTTTCTTAGCTCGTGAGCAAGGGTGGCTAGGAACTCGTCTTTTCGTTGATCGGCGTCGCGAAGCGCCTTTGCTTGCTGCTGGCTTTCTTCAAGCAACGACTGAATCCTCGCCGTCGCAGCAGCTAGCTCGTCTCGCTGGAGTGCTACTTCTTGTCGCTGGCGGAATAGATCGAAAAAGACGTCCGACTTGCTACGAAGAATATCGGGTTCGATTGGTTTGCTCAAAAAGTCGACAGCGCCGGCCTCATATCCACGAAATCGCCGTTGCCGATCGGCGACGCCCGCGGTTACGAAAATAATTGGTACTCGCCGCGTTCGCTCCATCCCTCGCATGAGTTCCGCCAACTCAAATCCATTCATCACGGGCATTTGTACGTCGACGATTGCGAGCGCGACTTCGTGCTTCAACAGCAGCTCTAACGCTTCCTGGCCAGATCGCGCCTGTAAGATTTGAAGCCCCGGCCGCCGAAGTAAAGCTTCGAGCGCAATTAAATTCTCCGCCAAGTCATCGACGAGGAGAAAATAGACCAACGGTGAGGGAGTTATTGTCATCCTGCTGCCAACTCACATAATGCCGAGGCGATACCATCAAGGGTTAGCGCACGTGCGCTTCGACATCGTGCTAAGGCCGCGCGTGGCATTACCGATGAACTCGCTTGCTCTGGTTGTTGCACTAAGACAACACCGCCGGCGTTTTCGATAGCGCGAAGACCTTCCGCGCCGTCCTGATTCGCGCCCGAGAGAATTACCCCGATTAGATCCGACTTGAACGCTTCTGCCGCAGTCGTGAAAAGAATGTCAATTGATGGTCGGGAGTAGTGGACCGGCTCTTCATTGGAAAGAGATAAATAATGATCAGTTTCAACAAGCATGTGGTAATCGGGCGGCGCAAAGTAAACTGAATTTGCTAAGATCGGTTCTTTGTCGTCGGCCTCACGGACCTGCAGACGGCATTTATCGGCGAATATTTCTGCCAGGATACTCTTTCGGTCTGGCGGGAGATGCACGACTATCAATATCGCTCGTCCAAAATCAGCGGGTAACGCGGGCAGAATCGCCGAGAGCGCTTCGATCGCTCCGGCGGATGCGCCGATGACAACGGCTCTTGGGGGCGATTCCATCGTCAGTTCCCCCGCCTTTGATAAATGCGAGTCTCTCGCGAGAACTCTTGAAACGCGTCAGCGCATTTTGAAAACCGCAGACTCTCCTTTGCGCCCAGCCCTAGAAACCCGTTTGGAACGAGCGAATCCTTGAATAATGAGAGCGCACGGTCTTGGAAACCGCGGTCGAAGTAAATCAACACGTTACGGCATGAGGTCAATTGTAGCTCGGCAAAAACGGAGTCTGTGACGAGACTATGATCAGAGAACACCGTTCGCTGTCGCAAGGTCTTATCAAATACGGCCGCACCATAAGCGGCTGTGTAATAGTCGGATAACGACGATCTACCGCCGGACAACTGATGATTTTGGGTAAATAATGGGATTCTCTCTAGCTGGTAAACGCCGGCTTCGGCTCGCTTCAGAGCATCCGGGTTTATATCCGTCGCATAGAACATAGTCCGCTGCTCGAGCCCTTCCTCCCGAAATAATATCGCGAGCGAATACAACTCTTCACCAGTACTACAACCCGCTACCCACACCTTGAGCGATGGGTATGTTTTCAAATACGGTACAACGGATTCCCGAATGGCTCGAAAATATGCGGGGTCGCGAAACAATTCACTGACTTGGACCGTGAGATATGACAGCAACTTTGGCAAAACGTCAGCATCGTGAAGCACTCGCTCTTGCAGCGCTGAATAACTGCTGCAGTTAAAATGTCCCTTTGCTTGTGTCAACCGTCGTCGCAGCGATGCCAGAGCGTATCCACGAAAATCGTAATGATAGCGCTGCAGAATCGCATCCAGCAGCAGCTTTAATTCGATTTCGTCAGTTTCCGTTTGCACGACTTGTAAGATCCTATCTCGGCATCCATACGCGAACGAGCGATAGCAACTTTTCGACGTCCAACGGCTTGGCCATATAGTCGCTCGCGCCCGCCGCCAGGCAGTTTTCTTGATCGTCGCGCATGGCTTTCGCTGTCAGCATAATAATCGGAAGCTTTTTCCAGCTCGGGTCTTTCCGAATTTCTCGAACCGCCGAAATGCCGTCCATCTCGGGCATCATTACGTCCATCAGTACCATGTCGATCGTCGGCGACCGTCCATCTTGAGCAGTTCGCAGCGCGTCGATCCCTTCGCGGCCGTTTCGCGCGATCTGAATCGTCGCGCCGCGCGGCTCCAGCATGCTTGTGAGCGCAAACACGTTCCGCACATCGTCCTCGACAATCAGAATTCGCCGCCCTTCAATTGTGGCATCCCGACTGCGCGCTTGCTCAAGCATGCGCTGTTGTTCTAACGGCAAGTCTGAAACGACCCGATGTAAAAACAACGTGACTTCATCCAACAACCGCTCTGGCGATTTAGCGCCCTTGATGATGACCGATTTGGAATACTTCCGCAGTCGCTGCTCTTCGTCCAACGACAGTTGACGCCCCGTATAAACGATGACGGGTGGGAATGCGTAAACTTCTTCGCGGCTAAGCGTCTCAAGCAGTGAGAATCCTGAAGCGTCTGGTAGCGTAAGGTCGAGCACCATGCAATCAAAAGTGCCCGCCTTCAAATGCTCAAGGCATTCGGCGGCCGACCGGGCGCCAACTGTTTCCACATCTTGCGAGCCAATGAGTCGACGCAAGCTGGCGAGTTGGACGTCATCATCCTCCACGATAAGGACTCGTCCCATTCGCTGAGACAGCTTGTTCTCCAACAACTTAAGCGTTGAAACAAGTTCCTCACGTTTTACGGGCTTTAGCATATGCCCAATTGCACCCAACGAAATCGCGGACTCTGCGTAATCCTCCGCGGATATAACGTGCACCGGAATATGCCGTGTTCGGTGTTCGTGCTTGAGCCGATCCAACACCCAGAGCCCTGAATGGTCTGGCAGTCCGATGTCGAGGATTACGGCGTTGGGCAAGTAGTGAAAAGCTGTCGTTAATGCATCCTCGGCATTCGTCGCCACTAGGCACTGGAAATCTAATTCGTGTGCTAGATCAACCAGGATGCGCGAAAATGCAAGATCGTCCTCCACGACAAGTATTGCCCGGTTCTTTGATGTCAGTTGATCCCTATCATCGGCGATTGGTTGAACAACCTTCGTTGGCTCTTTTCGAGGCGCCGGAGCATTCGATTGAACCGGACGATTCTTCGTCAGCAGGCCTTCGTTCGCGTTCGACAGCGCCGCGTCATACGTGATCGGAATCAGTACAGTGAAAGTACTGCCCTCATTCTCTGCGCTCACTAATCGAATTTCGCCGCCGAGCAACTTTGTCAGTTCGCGTGAAATCGAAAGACCAAGTCCAGTCCCGCCATATTTTCGATTGGTGGTTCCGTCTGCCTGGCGGAACGCTTCGAAAATCACTTCTTGCTGCTCAACTGGTATCCCAATTCCGGTATCCACAATTGTGAACGCGATCCGATCATCCTCCGCTCGGTTCACGTGCAACGAAACCTTGCCTCGTCCGGTGAATTTAATCGCATTGGATAGCAGATTCTTCAGCACTTGTTCCAAGCGCTGCTTATCCGTCGAAATTGTTTCTGGGCAGCCGGCTACGAGCTGAGTCTGTAATTCCAATTGCTTCTGCTTTGCCACCGGCAAGAATACTCGTCTCAGATCTTCGAGCAGCGAAGTCAACTGAAACGGCTCCGCATGAATCTGCATGTGGCCAGCTTCGATCTTTGACAGGTCGAGGATGTCATTGATTAGCGTTAGCAAATCGTTCCCGGCCGTCTGAATCGTTTCGGCAAACTGCACCTGCTCAGCCGTCAGGTTGCCCGAAGCATTATCCGCCAGCAATTTCGCGAGGATTAGCGATGAATTTAGCGGCGTACGCAATTCGTGCGACATATTCGCGAGGAAGTCCGATTTATATTGGCTCGCTCGCTCTAACTCTCGCGTCTGAAGCTCAAGCGCAGTTTTAGACCGCGTTACCTGGTCTCGTTCGAGCTCAAGTAGTTGCGTTTGCTCTTCCAGGTTAGCATTCGTCTGCTCCAGCTCGGCCTGCTGATTTTCAAGTTGGGATTGTGACACACGAAGTGCCCGGCCTTGCTCCTCCAGCTCCTCGTTCGAAACGCGTAGCTCTTCGCCCTGTGCTTGCAGCTCCTCGCTCTGACGTTGCGTTTCTTCCAGAAGTGTCTGCAGCCCCATCCGATATTCAACGGACTTCACGGCCGGCCCGATCGATTCGCCAACCCGCTCAAATAGTTCCATCGACGATTCGCTCAGCGCGCCATTGAAGCCAAACTCCATCACAGCTGAGGTTCCGCCCTCGTGCGCGACAGGCACAATCGCCAAGTGCCGTGGCTTCGCCTGCCCGAGTGCCGAACCGTAGGTCAGATAACCATCGGGCACATCCGTCAAGAAAAAGGCACGCCCGTCGCGCGCCGCCTGACCCACAAGGCCGTCATTCATTGCGACCCGCTCGGGAGCACCCTTCTCGGCTGGCGCACCGTACGTTGCGATCCTCCTGAAGCCATCTCCATCGCGTACAAAAAAAGCTGCCGCCTGGGCTCCCAAATATTCAGCAAAAAACTTCAATACGTTTTGCCCAAGTAAATCATAGGACTGGTCTCCACCCATCGCCTGCGAGAGTCGGATCTGCCCGCGTTGAAGCCAGTCCTGTCGAGCCCGCCGCAACATCGCCTGACGTAGCAGGTATCCGACTAATGCCGCCAAGCTCATGCCAATTACCGTGGTAACCAAACCGCTTATGATCGCCGTCCGAAAAGCCCTTTCCATTTCCGCGAGCCGCTGCGTTCGCAGCGCCATCTCGACTTGCTCCATACTGTCGATCTTGGCACGAATTTTATCCATCGTTTCGCGACCACGATCGGCTACTACCACGGCCTGCGCGGCTTCAAACCCGCTACTACGGCGCAATGCCACTGTTTCCGCCAACTCATCTAACTTTTCTTGAACCAAAGCCCGCAATACAGGCAATTGCGCAAGCTGTTCAGGATTGTCGCTCACAAGCTTTTCGATTCGATCGATTTGCGGACCGACTTGGTTGCGGCCGAGATTGTATGGTTCGAGATACCGATCATTTCCTGTAATGACAAAACCGCGCTGACCGGTTTCAGCGTCCTTAGCGAGCGACAAGACTTCCTCTAAGCTGGAGAGCACTTCATGAGTGTGGGTAATGAGCGCCGCGTCTTCGCTCAGGATTTGCGTATTTCGATACGCGATAAATCCGCCCACCAGAAACGCAAGTAGCACTACGGCAATCGACAAGAACAAACTTGCACCACTGCTGGCATCAAGTTTTGTAGGTGACACCTGATTTTCGGCCATGAACTCGAGAGACGGTTGCCTGATGAAGAGTTTGAGATAGTCCAATACTAAAATTGGGCTAAGACCAAGTCGTACTACGCATCACGCGAACCCATCGATGTGCCGACTCGGGCCGGCAAACAGCGTCCCGTCGTCTCACAGCGGTGACGTAGAGTGAACACAATTGTAACAATGTATCGAAACACTCGCATTGTCCGACCGCCAAGAATTGAGATTTGCATCCACGGATCACTAAGTTGGTCGCGAGAGCACCATCTTGATCGGGGGGAAATCAAATGCCAGTCAGCTTGGAAGTTAGCTGACGCCGGACAGAATTCCCGAAGGCGGCATCAGCACTCGAATATGTGACGATTACGGAGGGATCATCGTCTGATACGCCCGTGATTAATCCCGGACCAAACGATTTAAGGATTTCCTTGAATGAGGATGATTCACTTTCGTCGTTTATCCCTTGAGAACCGCTCGGCATAGGCCACTTGTTGTGGCTTGCTTTAACGTCGCTGTCCTTAGAATACGCCAGGGAACACTAGAAACTAATCGTTCGCAATTCTACGCAAGGGACGGCACTCGCGCGCAAAGAAAGCCGGAAAGCAAAGTTGCTAGGTTCAGGCGGTCGTCCGTTTTGGCGCGGTCGGCATCAACCAACAGCAGCCGTACAAATTCCTATTCTACGCGGCCACGAAGTCATCCGCTTCGCGCTCCCAGTGTCGATGTTCACCGATCGCTTCGATAAACGCCGCTGCGACTTTACTTGCAGTCGCCGCCCCCCCGATTACGACGCCAACCTCCGAAACTAACTTCTTGCTACGTATTCCCGCCTCGATGGTTTCATTCTTTGCCAGCTGGGATGTCGCTAATAAGTCTGCACCTTCGCCCAACGCGCCGACCGCTTTGCAATGTTTGAATGCCTCTTCCACGAAATGAATGGCAGCCGGGTCAGCTTGCAACGTTTTCACGCTTTTGGCGCCCGCGACGACACACACGGCATCGAATAGCACTGATGCAGTTGTGAGAAGGGTGACGTCGACCGGCACCTCGTTGCTCCCTGCACCTTTAAGTGTTCCGCCGTGAGGCGCTACTACCTTAGGCACGGCGCCAGCGCTCGCAAGTGCTTTTTTCATTGTAGCGAAAGCGGCTTCATCGAATCCATCACTCATCAGCATTGCCACCTTGCGGCTCGTAATATCGCCTTTGATCGTGTTGGCCATGCTAAGTGCGGGAGACGGCTTCATTTCTTTGACACGTTTTGACTGAAATTGTTTCGGATCTCCGTCCGCAGGGATACTCATGTTTGGAGGACCTTCGATTTTGGCCGGCACGCTAACACCGAGACCGTCGGCAACGCGTTTTGCGAGGTCTTTATCAATCTGAGCTAAATGGTACAGGACTCGCTCGCGAACCGCCGTCGTTTCGACTTTTCCCAACTCGAAGCGGAGCGCACGGACGATATGATTTTGCTCCGGCACCGATTGGCTATGAAAAAACATCGCGGCCTGACTGTAGTGATCAAAGAAACTCAGGCTACGAGCACGAATCTTGTGAGCATCGATACGCTCTGCATAGCTAAAGAACCCGCCGTCGAGCGCAGCCACTTGCGAGGGCGAATTTCCGCTGAGTGAATTAGGCGAGTAGCTCGTACGGCCCGAGTTTATCATTTGCCGCATAAAGCCGTCCCGTTGGTTGTTGTGTAGGGGCGCAATTGGCCGGTTAATGGGTATCTCATGAAAGTTCGGCCCACCGAGGCGGATCAATTGCGTGTCAGTGTAGGAAAATAGTCGACCCTGCATCAATGGATCGTTGGAGAAGTCGATTCCGGGCACCACGTGGCCAACGTGGAAAGCAACTTGTTCGGTTTCTGCGAAAAAGTTATCGGGGTTGCGATTCAGCGTGAGCTTGCCAATCCGCTTGACGGGCACCAACTCTTCCGGGATGAGCTTCGTGGGATCAAGCAAATCAAAGTCGAATTTGTGCTCGTCTTTTTCATCCACGATTTGCACGCCAAATTCCCACTCCGGGAAAGCGCCGCTCTCGATAGCCTCCCAGAGATCGCGACGATGAAAATCTGGGTCGTTTCCGGAGATCTTGAGCGCTTCATCCCAAACGACCGAATGCATGCCCAAAAGCGGCTTCCAGTGAAACTTCACGAAGCAAGATTTCCCCTTTTCGTTAATGAAGCGAAACGTATGAACGCCGAAGCCTTCCATCATTCTCAGGCTGCGCGGAATGGCCCGGTCCGACATGACCCACATGATCATGTGCATCGACTCGGGCATCAGCGAGATAAAATCCCAGAATGTGTCGTGGGCCGAGGCAGCCTGGGGTATCTCGTTATGCGGCTCTGGTTTCACCGCGTGAATTAAATCGGGGAACTTGATCGCGTCTTGAATGAAGAACACAGGCATGTTGTTGCCAACAAGATCGAAGTTTCCTTCTTGCGTATAAAACTTCACGGCAAAGCCACGGACGTCGCGCGCCAAATCGGAAGAGCCTCGCGAACCAGCCACCGTAGAAAACCGAACGAATACGGGGGTTTTGGCTCCGGGATCTTGTAGGAATTCGGCTCGTGTATAGCGAGCCATTGGCTCATAGACTTGAAAGAATCCGTGCGCTCCACTGCCCCGCGCGTGGACGACGCGTTCTGGTATGCGCTCGTGATCGAAATGCGTGATTTTCTCTCGGAGGATGAAGTCCTCCATAAGTGTCCCGCCACGTTCACCCGCTTTGAGCGAATTTTGATCGTCGTTGATCGGCAGCCCATGATTTGTTGTGAGTTCCGTATCGAGGCCAGATTCTGTGTTGAGCGACAAATCAGCGATCTTTTTTGTAGTCGAACTGCGTGGAGCTTTGCTCATCTAAGGTTGCCTTCTGAGTGATTTTTTACGGTTGGCTGTTCACAACCAACCTGGGCGGTAAGTCAAGCTGCTGACGTTAGCTGGGGGGGAATTCGTCCGCGACTGTGAGCGTCATCGTGTCAGCTTGGCGTGCGCCGCGTCACATCCAAGCCCTTGAGGATGTAATCTATTTGGAATTGCGGACTTAATTCAAAATTTCGCGTTCGCAAAACGCTCCTGTTGCAAAGTCTATACCGCACATAAATTCGCGAGACTGGAGCAGCAAAATTGGAGCGACGGTCGGGCGCACGCGTTTCGCCGCAATGGGGACGGTACGCGCTTTGCCTTTGGCGGTCTCACTTCCCATTAAGTCAACACCGCCAAGAAGATCATCGTATTGTCGGGCACAGCGCTGACTAAGTTAGTGGAGTATTAACGCGTCGACACAGAAGCCGCAAAACATTGCTGCTAAGAAACCGGGTAAGCGTAAACTGGCGAGAACCTAAACAAAGACGTGACGTTCAGGGATGGGAAATGAGCAAAGACAGTGATAGCAACTGGGGACTATGCGTTTCCTGCAAATGGTGGCAGATTGAGCCCGCTGCCAAAGCGGAACACGTGACCGCGGGTTACTGCATTGAAGAAACGTTACAGCCCTTTCTGCTGCGAGTCACCGGCAACAGCGGATGCAACAAATTTATGGAAGGCAAGCCCGCACACGGGAAGGGATCCAGTGAAAAGCCGCCGACTGCTAAGCCGGCGCGGTAGCGCTCAGCTGTGCTATTTACTCGGTTCGTTCGTACAGAGCATTCTCCAACTTTAAGGCGAATTTAATGCAAACGACTTCAAATGACGCTTCGAGGGTTCGAGTCCATGGCCACCACAAGGTCGCCGCGGCTTTATTCGTCGGCTCCCTTATCTTAGGGTCAGCTCTCGTTCTTGCCGCGGAGCTAACGAAGCCAGTCCGATACGAATATCGCCCAGGTTCCGATCCAAGTAGTTATGTGCTGTTCGATTCGGAGACTGGGCGCGCGACAATGGCAAAGGTGGACTCCAAATCCCCCACCGAAGCTCTAGAAACAAAATAACTTCGGGGAAATCGACGTAAGCCAAGGCAATCCAAACTTATAAAGGAAAACATATGTCCGTCGTCGCATTTGCCTGTATGGCGGCCCCGCTTGCCGCGATCGGTTACTCACTCTTATATTTGCTCTTCGGCGGCGGGCTTGGGGGAGCAGTCCTTATATTCATTGTTGCGAAAATGTTGGGTGATTAGGGCCCGATGGCGTGACCGCAACACTTCTTTTATGCGTAATAGCGGTGCATCGTACCGAAAGACAAATCGCATCTGCACTGAGGTCGACCGTGCGCCGCTGAGCGAAACGGATCAACATTATGTTGCGGCCATCACTCAACGAACACCGATACGGATATTCATGATCCTGAAGGCCCTATTTCAAATTCAATCGGTAGCCTACCGTCACTGAAGCAAGCGAAGGACTGGCTAACAACAACGAATTCAGACGCTCCTCGGAGATTAGTACCAGCGGCATAGTTTACATCCGGGTTTTCCACGATTTTCTCGAAGATTACGTCGATCGGACCGTGCACGATCGAAAACCTGTCGTCGATCGTGTTTTGGGAACACCCATCCTCGGCGAGTCCAATGCTAGACGGTAAGATCCGCCTTCTACTTTCGACCTGCATTCGAAAAGTTATCTGGGGAAATCGTATTCGATCTAACCGTGCATTCGCGCACGACTAGGTACAACGGACCCGCAATCATCCATTCGATTTCCGATGCAACCTTTCACGCTCGCACACCCATCAGTTTGGGACCGGCTGACTTAAATGTTGCCGTTGCTACAACTAGCGCTTCAACAGATTTGCAGACGGCAGGCATTCAAATAACGCAGCCGCGATTAAGAGGCCGCATAGCGACCCGACGTATCGCAGCCTCCCACGATGAAGCGCAGGCAATTGCATCGCAGCACACGACCTCTAACACTAGTATCGATCTCGATAAGCGGATTGATCAATCTGTCGCGAGAATACGAAAAGTGTTCCAACTGACGGTGCTGGGGCTAGAACTTGATCAAGACGAGGACTGAGCGCGCTCCTCGTGCGTTCCGATGGATTCGTTGCCTGGGCGAGCGATTCGGCCCCGAATCCTATAGTGGTCACACGAGCAGCAGTAAAGATGGTTCGCGCGTCGTGACCATCACTGCCTCTGCGGCTGACAAGAAACCGTCGGTCGAGATTTGAACGCCGTCGCGAAAAACAGTCCGTTGTTGATCGATCTCACCAGCTGATGAGGTTTGACACTCGTTAAGCGGCACTGGCGATCAAGTGCGTGAAAGATTTATTCTTGGGAGGTTCGTCGCTTGCGCTTTTTATTTTGCTGTCGTCGTTTGAGTTCTGCTGCCTGATCTTTCAGAGCTTCCGCAGTATTGAGGCGATTCAACCATCGCTTTGCCCACCGTGGACCGCCAGGGTCGTGTGAGTTGGCAACTTTGCGATTTATGCGATCCTGTCGTTCTTTAACTTTCGATTTGTTTGGCATATTTTGTCAGTTTAAGCTTCCGCAGCCTTCTCAATCAATTCTTTGAACGGCTGGGGTTCTCAATTGCACGTTTGGCGGTAGCGAGCTTGTGAAG
>Ga0206917_1075_pt1 | contig 27370 bp, 27 predicted proteins | sample Alteio_BWOrgHeat_68_FD_152931 | JGI IMG/M metagenome (GOLD analysis project Ga0206917, IMG submission 152931) | Enriched cells from forest soil in Barre Woods Harvard Forest LTER site, Petersham, Massachusetts, United States -... | ecosystem: Environmental > Terrestrial > Soil > Temperate forest >...
GATCGCTCCCAAAGGTCCAGGCGGTCTCGTGCGCCGCGAATACGAACGCGGTCACGGCGTTCCCTGCCTGCGCGCAGTCTATCAGGACTTCACGGGTAAGGCAGCCGACAAGGCCCTCGCTTATGCGCATGGCATCGGCGGCACACGCGGCGGCGTGCTCGACACGACTTTTGCTGAAGAAACCGAAACAGACCTTTTCGGCGAACAGGCCGTTCTCTGCGGCGGCGTGCCGGAATTGGTCGTGCAAGGCTACGAAACGCTGATCGAGGCGGGTTACCAGCCCGAAGTCGCGTATTTCGAATGTATGCACGAGTTGAAACTCATCGTCGACCTGCTGCACGAAGGCGGTCTCGCGCGTATGGACAAGTTTATCAGTGAAACCGCCAAATACGGCGCTTTCGTGAGTGGTCCGCGCGTCGTCAACGCGGATACGCGCCAGCGCATGCGTGAAGTATTGCAGGATATCCGCGACGGCGTTTTTGCGCGGAACTGGATCGTTGAAAACCAGGCCGGCAAGCCTCACTACAACAAACTCGAGCAAAAAAGCCTCGCTCACGATATCGAGCGGGTCGGCAAACAATTGCGCGCGCGCATGCCCTGGCTCAAGGGCGAAGGCAACTCATAAAATAAGGAAACGTCGTCATGCTCTTTCGCCCCAACCCGCAGATAGTACCCGAAGGACACGCCGCTGAAATAAACGGCGCGCGCGTACTCATCGAGGCGCTTGAGGCGCAGGGCGTGACGACGATTTTCGGCTATCCCGGCGGCGCGATCATGCCGCTCTATGACGCGCTGCCGTCCTCCAAGCTCACGCATATCCTCACACGTCACGAACAGGGCGCGGCGCTGGCGGCGGATGCTTATGGCCGTGTTACAGGACGCGCGGGCGTATGCCTTGCCACGTCAGGACCGGGGGCGACAAACCTCATCACGGGCATCGGCAATGCCTATACGGACTCTGTACCGATGGTCGTCATCACGGGGCAGGTGCCGACGCACTACATGGGGACGGATGCTTTCCAGGAAGCGGATATTTTCGGCATGACCATGTCGATTGTGAAGCACAGCTACATTATCCGCAGACCCGAGGATATCCCGCATATTGTCGCCGAGGCGTTCCAGATCGCGCAGAGCGGCAGGCCGGGACCCGTGCTGATTGACCTGCCCAAAGATATGAGCGTCAAAAAGATTGCGCGGCCTGTGCAGACTGTCCTAGAAAAGCCGGTTGCCGCCACACCACCCGCAGCCGAGATCGAAAAGGCCGCAAAGCTGATAGAAGCTGCCAAAAAACCGCTGGTTTATATTGGCGGCGGCGTGAATATGGCGGGAGCTGTGCCTGAAATGCGCCGCTTTGTCGCGCGCACGGGCATTCCCGCCGTAGCGACGCTGAAGGCTTTAGGCACGCTGCCGACCGGAGATCCGCAATTTATCGGCATGCTCGGCATGCACGGCCTGCGCGCTTCCAATATGGCTGTGCAGGAATGCGACCTGCTCATCTGCTGCGGCGCGCGTTTTGACGACCGCGTCACGGGCAAGCTCAATACTTTCGCCCCGCACGCCAAAGTCATCCACATGGATATCGACCCCGCTGAAATAGGCAAGCTGCGCGCCGTGGACGTTTCCCTGCCCGGCAATATGAAGGCAACGCTTGATGCGCTGCGTCCCGGCACGCTGGATATCGCGGCATGGAAAGAGAGAATAGATTCTCTCAAAATTGAACACGCGTGGAAATACGATGCGCCGGGTAAAGGCGTCTATGCCCCGCTGCTATTGAAAGAGCTTTCAGAACAGGCTGGCGACAAACTCATCGTCACCTGCGACGTGGGCCAGCACCAGATGTGGGTCGCACAGCACTGCAAATTTTCGCGGCCAGAAGCGCACCTGACAAGCGGCGGCTTCGGCACGATGGGCTACGGCTTGCCTGCGGGCATCGGCGCGAAACTCGCGGAGCCGGATGCCTGCGTCGTCGTCGTTTCGGGCGACGGCTCCATCATGATGAACATTCAGGAACTCGCGACACTCAAGCGCTACAACATTGGCGTGAAGATCATCCTGCTCGACAATTCTGCACTGGGCATGGTGCGGCAGTGGCAGGAACTGTTCTTTGACAAAAACTACAGCGAGGTCGACCTGTCCGACAATCCCGATTTCGCCGCCGTTGCACGGGCGTTCGGCATAGAAGCTTTCACCATCACGCGGCGCGACGAAGTATCCGCAGCACTTAAACAATTACTGGCTGCAAAAGGCCCCGTCCTGTTGCATGTCAAGATTGACCCGAAAGAAAACGTCTGGCCGCTCGTGCCGCCAGGGAAATCCAACAGCGATATGATGGAAAGCGATATGATCGAAGAGGTATAGTCATGATGAAACATATATTAAAAGTGGACTTTGAAGCGGAGGAAGGCGCATTGCTGCGTCTGCTCGGCGTGGTGCAGCGGCGCGGCTTTGCCGTGATAAGCATTACGATGCCGGAATCCGCAGACCTGCTGAACACCGCGCACCTGACATTGATGCCGTTGCAGGTTTATTACCGGATTGAAGTGCTACAGCGGCAAATCGAGAAGCTGCATGAAGTGCGCGCCGTCACGCTTGTCACGCCAAAGCCCCCGCGCAGCGTCCTGGGATTTCTGAAAGGGCCCATAGGAAGCCTCCACAGAAAGACGCTCATACCAAAGGAAAGCCCGCAATGCTCGCCCGAGAATTCCTCCCGCGTATCCTGACAGCACGGGTCTACGACCTTGCCGTGCAGACGCCCCTGGGCGCGCTCAAGAATCTTTCGGCGGAAACCGGCGCTTCTGTCTGGCTCAAGCGCGAGGATCTTCAGCCGGTTTTTTCCTTCAAGCTGCGCGGCGCGGCCAACAAGCTCTTCCACATGTCCGAACACGATAAGAAGCTCGGCGTGATCGCGGCCTCTGCCGGAAACCACGCGCAGGGCGTGGCGATGGCAGCCAAACATTATGGCGTTGCGGCGACGATTGTTATGCCGCTCACGACAACCACGATCAAGGTCGATGCCGTGAACAGCTTCGGCGCGAAAACCGTGCTGCATGGCGACGGCTATGATGACGCCTGCGCCCACGCCATAGCGCTGGCGAAAGAGACCGGCGCGGTTTTTATCCACCCCTTCGACGACGCTGATGTGATCGCGGGACAGGGGACGATTGCCATGGAAATCCTCCAGCAATGCGTGCACAAGCCGCATGCGATTTTCGTCCCCGTCGGCGGCGGGGGGCTGATTGCCGGTATAGGAGCCTATATCAAATCCGTGATGCCAGAGGTAAAAGTGATCGGCGTCGAACCCGAAGGGGCGGCAAGCCTCGCCAAATCCCTCGCCGCTGGAAAAAGAGTGGCGCTCGACAAGATCGACCGTTTCGCGGATGGCGTCGCCGTGCGCGAAGTTGGAGAATTGACTTTTCGCCTCGCGCAAGAATGCGTCGATGAAGTTATTCTTGTAACAACGGATGAAATTTGCGCGGCGGTGCGCGACACCTTTGAAGGCGCGCGCGCGATTGTCGAGCCTTCGGGTGCGCTGGCAGCAGCAGGCATCAGGAAATATGCGCAGACGCATGATGTAGCGGGCAAAGACCTCGTCGCTATTGTGAGCGGCGCGAATGTGAACTTCGACCGCTTTGGCACCATTGTCGAGCGCGCGGAACTCGGCGCGGGCGGAGAAGTCCTGCTCGCCGTCGCTATCCCGGAGAAGCCCGGCAGCTTCCTCACCTTCTGCCGCCTTATCGGCAGACGCCACATCACTGAATTCAATTACCGTTACTACGGCCACGGCATGGCGCAGGTTCTCGCTGGCGTGCGGCTGCGCGAGGGGCTAGAAGAGCGGCACAAGCTCATCGCCGATATCGGCGCCGCGGGGCTTCCCGTCAGCGACCTCACCGACAATGAAATGGCCAAGCGCCACGTGCGCCATATGGTCGGCGGACGCGTCGAGACGCCGGAGCGCGAACTGATTTACCGCTTTGAATTCCCCGAGCGCGCGGGTGCGCTGGTTGACTTTTTAACGACGCTGGCGGGACGCTGGTCGATCAGCCTGTTCCACTACCGCAATCATGGCTCTGCCTATGGGCAGGTGCTTGTCGGCATGCAGGTTCCGGAGAGCGATGACAAAATCTTCCAGAAATTTCTTAAGGATACGGGTTTCGAGTATCAGGACGAAACAACCAACCCGGCCTATATCTACTTTCTGCAGCCACGCAAAGAATAACAAACAGTCATTAAAGGCCCATGCCTTTCAGCGCGGCGGCAAGATCACCATGCGTTTCCCTTTGGTAGTGAACAGTCGCCATTCCCAGCTTTTGCGCGACTGCAATGTTTTCAGTCCGGTCATCAACAAAAATGGTTTGCTCGGGTTTTACTTTGGCGGCGAGTTGCACCAGTCCGCCCCGAGCATGCGTCTTGCTGAGGCCTGTTTCATGAGACAGAAAGCGCAAGCATTTCGGCTCAATCTCCTCCAGCCTGGTGTGCTTCATTTGCCGGGGGAACCAGAAGGCGGTGCTGTTTGAAACAAACGCGACCTGCATTCCGCTTTCAAGGCATCTCTTTATAACCGCAACAGCGCTGGCATCGGCCCATAAGGCTTTTGTGTAGAGCTGCGCAATCAGCGCACGATCAAGTGTGCGGTTAAGCGCTTGTTCCCAGCTTTTCCAGTAGTCTTCTTCTTCGCGCTGTGCGTAAGCATACACATTCCACAGCTCTTCGCCCTTTGCTCTGACAAGCGCCGGATCAAGTTTATAATGCGCGGCTAAACCAATGTGCGGCGCGAAAAACAGGCTCTCCCACGTATCGGCGCAGATGACGCCGCCGATATCAAGAGCGAGGCAGGTATACGGGGCTGACATAGGAGTTCCCTCTACTGCGCCTCAAAAAATACTTTCCACAGCGATTTCACAATCTGGATTCCGGACCAGATCAGGCAGCGCGTGATACTCAGCAGTATGCCGAAGCCGATGAACAGCAAAAATGTAAAGCTATACATCGTGAATGTCTCGGGCAGCACGATTTCAAACGGCGTCGTGCCCATGGTCCCCTTAATGGAGGATACCGGGATGGTTGCGGGAACATGCCCCAGTATATAGTTAAGGACAGGGACATTCTGCGGCGTATAAATAATCTGGTAGGCGACATGGCCGTAAATCATGGCCAGAACCGCGCCGCTGATAATCAGGATAATGCCGATCACGAGCAGGAACGGCGCCAGCACACTCAATGAAAATTCCACACGATCTCCTGTCTGTTATCTATATAAATAGAGCATATCATGGTTTTGGCGGTGATGCACCGGGCTTGGACGGCACGTCATAGTGTTTTGTGAGCTTGCCGTCTGTATATTCAAACACGACGGGTGCGGCGTTGGGGACTTTCGAGCGGTTTGACCAGATATCTTCCGTCGGTTCCGGCTTGAGCCCCGCCACGATATCGAACGCGACCATGATGCCGGAGTGGGACGCCACCATCACCGTCTCCCCGCGCTCGAGGCGCGGCAGCAGCACTTCATTGTAAAACTTGCGCACGCGCTCGACCATCTGCTTGTCGCTTTCGCCATTCGGTAGCGGTATATCGTAGCTGTGCGGATAGGCGAGGATTTCGGGGTCGGTGAATTTATTGCGCCCCGTGAAATCGCCTGAATCAGCTTCGACAATCTCGCGGCGCTGTTCAACGTTCCATGTGCCGTCAGCGTTTTTAAGGTGATTGTTCGAACCCGAAGCCTCCAGCGCCAGCGTCGCTGTATTGAAAGCGCGAGACAAGGTGGAGCTGTAGGCTTTGTCAAAAATGAATCCACTCAGGCTCTTCCCCGCCGCGCGCGCCTGATCCTCCCCCTCTTTCGTCAGTGCGACATCGGCAAGGCCGGTAAGGTAGCCCAGCTTGTTATATTCAGTTTGTCCGTGGCGGAAGAGGACGAGAGTTCCTTTTGTGGGCATGGGATGGGCTTTCTGGTGAAAATTGAGGGCAGTAATAAAAAAATCCTAGCAATAAAAAACTCACTTTGCCATCTCATTCTGTAATTCCTGCCGATGCCTTCTATAAAAATCATCGATCTCTTTTTGCGGCAGCCTCGACATGCACTCTTTGATGTTGATATGTTCCCGCTTCAAATCGAGGCTGTATGTCGCATTTAAAGCCATGAGCATATTGATCTCCTGGGCCATCTCTGCCTCCTGAGCCGCAGCCTGGGAAGGGGACTGTTCCAGTTTTTGAAGAGTGACCTGAAGCATATGGTTTTGATAGGCAAGCACGCCGACAATCAGCATCCACAGCACCGTACACAGCGGCCGGATCCATGAGCGCGGGTCTTTATAGACGCTGCATGACTTAAAAATCATAGCTTTATAGCGCCAAAACCATAGGGGGCAAGGTGGACTTTTTTGTCGCGCACCGAAAATCCCTGCTCACAGAGAACCTTACCCTTCCCCGCATTGAACGTATCATCACATTCAGCGGCCTTGGCGGAGAAGTTAAAAACAAACATCATGCGCCCTTCCGGCGTGGTGCGCTCGAATTTGAGGATGGTATTCGAGCGGAAAATATCCGTGAGCATGCCGTGACGCCACGCCGGTGTTTCCTGACGCAGCTTGATCATTTTGCGCGTCATGGAGAGAACCGAGCCCGCATCGCCCGCCTGCGCATCCGCCGCCATGGGACGGTAATGCTCGTCTGCGGGAAGCCAGCTTTTTCCCGAGGCGTTGAACCCGAGCGAAGGCCCCTGCTCCGTCCATGGAAACGGAACGCGGCAGCCGTCACGGCTTAATTTAAGATCGCCAAAATTGATGCCCTGCGGATCCTGCATTTGCTCGAAGGTAATCGCGCCATCGGGCAGCCCGAGCTCATCGCCCTGATAGATCGAAGACAGGCCCGGCACAGAAAGCAGGAATGCCATGGTCTGGACAACCATGTCCTTCTGCAATTTCGGATCCGGCGCGCGCCAGCGGCTCGCAACGCGGTGAAAATCATGCGTACCGAGCACCCAGCACAGTTCCTTTTCGGGCAGATGCTTCGCAACGCCCGTCAGGAGTTTTTCGATTGTGGCCGCCTCGGGATAATCGGGATAAATCAGAAAATTGCTATAAACCGTGTCAAGGCGTTTGCCCGGTATCAGGTGCTTGTCGACAACCTGCAGATCGCCGTCAATCGCTGCGAGTTCGCCTAACGCCAGAGCCTCGGGGTAGGCCGCAAATACTTTCCTGAGCCCGTCCAGATAGATCAGGTTTTCGGGCTGGTTGATATTGTGAATATTGTGCTGATCGTCGAAATTTATTTCTTTACCGGGCGCTGGTGGCGACCTGAGCGGATTATCTTTGAGTTCGGCATCATGCGTATAGTAATTGCAGACGTCGAGACGGAAGCCATCGACGCCCTTCTCCAGCCAGAACTTCGCCACATCGCCGATCGCTTTACGTACTTCGGGGTTATGCCAGTTCAGGTCCGGCTGCTCCTTGAGAAAATTATGCAGGTAATAAGAGCCGCGCTGCGGGTTCCATTCCCAGGCGCTGCCTTTAAAAGCGGATTGCCAGTTATTGGGCGGCGTGGAAGGGTCGCTTTTCTCGGGCGGCGACCAGACATACCAGTCGCGGTATTTTTCATGCTCGGGATGCGCGGGATCGGCGCTGGCCTTAAACCAGAGATGTTCATCGGACGTATGACTCCAGACATGATCCATGATGATCTTGAGACCGCGTTTATGCGCCTCTTTCAACAACAGCTCAAAATCCGCCATCGTGCCGAAGGCAGAATCAATCGCGGTATAGTCACTGACGTCATAGCCGAAATCTTTCATAGGCGACGGATAAAACGGCGTGATCCAGATCGCATCGACACCCAGCCCGGCAATATAATCAAGCTTGCCGGTCAGGCCGCGAAGGTCGCCGATGCCATCATTATTCTGATCTGCAAAACTGCGTAGATAGACTTCATATACAAGACCGCCTTGCCACCAGAGGGGGCTTTTGCCGTCGTTTTTTGGAGGGGGTGTGGTCATAAGGGGCCTGTCTTTTATATTTGTCTTGGGTGGCTTGCCAAGTCGTAGCCCGTTCTACAGAGCAACCGGTCCGTCTACGCCCAAGGGGGCTTCGACGTGACAGTCTTCGACCTTATAAACATACGGGCGAAGACTGGTGGAGATGAACGGGATCGAACCGTCGACCTCCTGCATGCCATGCAGGCGCTCTCCCAGCTGAGCTACATCCCCTTAGAGGGTAAATCCGGCGTAACCATAGGCTGGTTACGGCAATATTTCAAGAGGATTTTAAGGGCTTGAATACCCATGAGATTCCGGCTTGCGCCGGAATGACGGTTATCTGATTACCTGCGGTCGCCCATGAGGCTGAGCATAAACTGGAACAGGTTGATGAAGTTCATATACAGGCTCAGCGCACCGAGGACAGCCTGCTTGTCATTGGTTTCAGTGTTGCCCTCACGGTAGTTGTACTTCAGCGTCTGGGTTTCCCAGGCCGTGAGACCGGTAAAAATGATCACGCCCGCGACAGAAGTAACAAAGTTCATCATGGATGACTGCATAAAACCATTCACAAGCAAGGCAATGAAAAGGCCGATCACTCCCATAGACACGAACGAGCCGACGCCTGTCAGGTCTTTTTTGGTTGTGTAACCGTAAAGGCTCGTGCCCGCGAAGGCGCCGGCGGTGATAAAAAATACACGGGCGATGCTCGTGCCCGTATAAACTTCAAAGACGACACTGAGCATAAGGCCCATCAGCGCGGAGAAAAGCAGGAAAGTCATGCGCAGGCTTTCGGCTGGAATCCGGGCGATGCGCCCCGGACGGAAGCCGAAGAAAAGGAAGCCAAGCGTTGCCAGCATGACAACGATGCTAATTCCCGGGTGAAGCAGAAAGTTTGAGAGGACCGGCGTATTCGCCACGGCAAACGCGGTCACTCCGGTGACGCCGAGGCCCCAGCACATCGTGCGGTAAACGCCCTGCATATAGGTCTGCAAACCCGCGTCGATGGAGCTGCCTGCGGCATAGCCTGTCTGGCTGGACGAGTTTAAAGGATCATAGGACATATTATTTCTCCTTAAAGGTTAAAAACCATAAAATCTGATACTCTCTATATTATATAACAGGAATCCAGAAACTTCACTGATTTCTTAAATAAGGCGCGGGCTTTTGCTGTAAGGCCCGCCAAGTGCCTAGAAAGCCTGCGATTAATGTGATCGACAGACACAGCGCGGTGACACCGAGAATCGCCGTTCCGTTGAATTTCCAGCTTAAGTCCATAACGAACTTCTGCACCGCATAGGCTGCCACAGTACCGAGTCCCGCCGCAATGACGACGGTCAGAATGCCGAGAATGCCGTATTCGAACAGGAAAGTTTTCAAAATCCGCCGCTGCGTCGCGCCGAGCACTTTGAGGATAATCGCATCGTACAGGTGACGCCTGCGTGCGGCGGCAATCCCTCCCGCCAGCACCAGCGTTCCCGCCACGAGTGTAACGCCCGCACTGATGCCAACCGCCTGCGCGACAGCGCGCACGAATGTCTGCGCCGCCGCGAGCGCATCGCCGACCTTGACGGAGGTGATGTTGGGGAACTGGCGCGAAATTTTCTCCTGCAAATCCTCTTCATGGCTTTTATCAAGGATGACCGTCGCCAGATAAGTGGCGGGAGCCTTCTCGAGGAAGCCCGGCGCGAAGGTGATGGCAAAATTCATCGTGAAGCTTGACCAGTCGATCTCGCGCACATTGGCCACTTTCGCCTTAATGTCCGAGCCGAGAATATTGACAGTGATCTCGTCACCGACGCCGATGTTGAAAGCGCGCGCGACATTGGTGGCGATGGAGACAATCGGCGGGCCTTTATAATCCTTGTCCCACCACTTTCCGGAGGTGACATGGCTGTAGGCGGGCAGGTCGCCCGTATAGGTGAAGCCGCGGTCAGAGTTAATCACCCAGCTTTCGTTTTTATCTACCAGCACATCTTCGGCTTTCTTGCCGTTGACTTCCACGATGCGCCCGCGGAACGATGGCATCATCACAAGGTTACGCGCCGTCGATTCCGCCGCCATCAGTGCTTTAAAACCATCGCGCTGGTCAGGCTGGATATCGAGGAAGAAGAACGACGGCGCGTCCGCCGCGATATCATCCGTAATCAGCCGCATGAAATTGTATTGCACCAGCGCAACGGCGACGAGCACCGTCAGCCCGAGGCCCAGCGACAGGATAACACTCGTGGAGATATTGCCGGGGCGGTGCAGGTTGGCAAGCGCCATGCGCAGTTCCGGCGCGGCGGGTATACGCAGCCGCTTCACCGTGAATCTCATCAGCGCGGAATAGCCGTAGAAAATCGCGAAAGTGGCGATGGCGGCTTCGACGAAATATATCACAAGCCGCTGATCGGTAGATGTGACGATGGTCAGCAGCGCCAGCGCCTGCGCCGCTATAAGAATTGACAGCATGACTTTCAGCGACGGCCTTTGCTCGCGCGGCGCGACAAGGTCGCGGAACAGGTCGGTCGGCGACACACGCACGGCGCGGCCAATGGGCCACAGACTGAAGCACAGCGTGGTGAGATAACCAAAGCCCGCCGCCTGCAACAGCGCCGCCGGATAGATATGCACCTGATCAGTTAATGAAAGTTTGGCGGTCAGCAGCGCCCCCGCTCCCTCCGCCACGAGAATGCCGATGAACAGGCCCAGCAGGATGCCGAACGTCGCCAGCATGAGAATCTGGATGATATAGACCCACAGCACAAATTTATCCGACGCGCCGAGGCATTTCATCGTCGCGATATTGGCGATCTTGCTTTCGAGGAAACTGCGCACCGCATTGGAGATGCCCACGCCGCCGATGAGCAGCGTGGTCAGGCCGATCAATGTCAGGAACAACGTCAGCCGGTTGACCATCTGCTCCATCTGCGGCGAGGCGGAAAAGCAATCGCGTCCCTTCCAGTTGGCATGCGGGAACTGTTCGGAGATTCTCTTTTCTACTGCTTTTATATCGCCGAGGTTATGCACATAGGGCGTGACCATCTTGTAATCATAGTAAACCTGGCTGCCGAGCGTGTTGAGGCCCGTGCTGTCGAAGGCCATGCCGCTGATCATCATGCGCGGCGCAAGCGAAAAATGCAGGTTGCCGACGCGGTCCGGTTCTTTGGAGATGATGCCATTGACGCGGAACTTTTGCTGCCCGACCTGTATCCAGTCGCCGAGGTGGGTGTGCAGGCGCGTGAGAAGTTCTTTCTCCACCAGAGCGCCCCAGTCGTCGCTCTGGACGCCGTTGACGAAGGGCGCCAGCAGCAGATCCTGCGTCGCGGTCTTGATCGTGTTGCCCTTTTCATCGACGATTTCAAGCTGGCCGTACAGCGGATAGAACGGGTCGACGGCTTTCATTTCAACCAGCGTTGATTGGTCGCCACCGGCGCTTTGCGCCGCATTTTTTACTACCTGACGCGCCATCGCGCGGGTCTCGATGATGGTTGTGAGCGGGCCGATTTTTTTGTTCAGCCAGCGCGTTTGCTCTGGTGTTGCGGGTGTATATATTGTGCGCAGCGCGATGTCGCCGCCGAGGATCAGGCGCCCGTCATGGTGCAGACTTTCCACCAGCCCGCGCGACAGGGATTGTATGCCCGCAATCGCGCCCACACCCAGCACCAGACAAGCCAGAAAAATATAAAAACCCTTCAGCCCCGCGCGCAGGTCGCGGCGGGCGTAAATGAGAGGCAGGAAGAATTTTTTGAGGGAGGGGCTCATATCACCCTCGTGTCCCTGCGCAGGCAGGGACCCAGTTTATGAATGGCGGCTTTGCCGCGTCTGGATGCCTGCCTTCGCAGGCAAACGGGAGAGCTTTCTTCATCACGCCAGCACCCGCCCATCTCTCAGCTTGACCTGCACATCACAACTTCCCGCCAGCGCCGCGTCATGCGTGACAAGAATAAGCGTCGTGCCATGTTTGCGCGTCATGTCGAACATAAGGTCCATGACCTTTTTGCCCGTTTCGGCGTCGAGGTTGCCCGTGGGCTCGTCGGCGAGGATCAGGCGCGGCGTGGTGACGAAGGCGCGCGCGATGGCGACACGCTGCTGCTCGCCGCCGGAGAGCTGCCCCGGATAATGCTTGATGCGTTCTTTCAGACCGACAGCCTCCAAAGCCTCTTCGGCTTTTTTGAAGGCATCTTTGTGTCCGGCAAATTCGAGCGGGATGGCGACATTCTCCAGCGCCGTCATGGTCGGTATCAGATGGAAGTTCTGGAAGACGATGCCGATATTGTCACGGCGGAACGTGGCGAGCGCATCTTCCTTCATGCCCGCCAGTTTTGTGCCCGCAACTTCCACCGCGCCCGATGTCGGCTTTTCGAGGCCGCCCAGCACCATGAGCAGCGTGGTTTTGCCCGAACCCGAGGGTCCCATCACGCCGACGGTCTTCGACGACGGCAGTTCCAGCGAAATATCTTTCAAAATATGCACGCTGCCCGCTTCACTTTTCAGGTGCAAATCAACGTGATCCAGTTTTAGAATGGGTGTCATGAACCATGTTCCTCACAAAGTGATTATTCTGCTGACGATTATGGCTTTTTTTTGTCTGACCGTAAATTCGCTTTACGCCGCAGCCGCAGAAAAGAAATTATTGGTTTTCGGCGACAGCCTGACGGCGGGCTTTGGCATTCCATATGACAAAGCCTTTCCCTCACAGTTGGAGAAGAAACTGCGGGCCGAGGGATACGCTATTACCGTTATTAATGCGGGCGTCAGCGGCGATACCACTTCCGGCGGGCTGACGCGGCTGGACTGGACGCTGGAACAGAAACCTGACTTCATCATTATCGAACTCGGCGCCAACGACATGCTGCGCGCCATCGACCCCGCCCTCACGCGCAGCAATTTACAAAAAATGCTCGATATCCTGCAGCAGAAAAAAATCCCCGTGCTGCTGGCGGGTATGAAGGCCACACCTAACCTCGGTCAAAAATTCGTAACGGCTTTTGACGGCATATACCCCGCGCTCGCGAAAAAATATCCTGTGGTTTATTACCCGTTCTTTCTGGATGGCGCAGCGCTGCATCGTGATCTTATTCAGGATGATGGTTTGCACCCCAATGCCGCCGGTGTTGCAGTAATTGTGGACAAGATGCTGCCCTCAGTGAAAATTTTACTAAAGAAAAATGGAACCGCGAATGAACGCGAATGAACGCGAATTCTATAGGTTTATATTCGCGTTCATTCGCGGTTCTCTTAAAAAAAAAGCCCCGGCAAAAACCGGGGCTTTTTAATTTAAAGAAAGCTTAAGCCGCTTTTTTGTTCAGAGCCGCCTTCGCCTGTTCGCAAATCTTGCCGAAAGCTTCGGCATCTTTAACTGCGATATCAGCCAGAACCTTGCGGTCGAGCGTGATGCCAGCAGCGTTGAGGCCGCCAATCAGCTTCGAGTATGTGATGCCGTGCAGACGTGCGCCGGCGTTGATGCGCTGGATCCACAGGCCGCGGAAGTCGCGCTTTTTGTTGCGGCGGTCACGGTAGGCATAGCGCAGGGCTTTTTCGAGACGCTCGATAGCGACGCGGTAGCAGCTGTGACTACGGCCATAGTAACCCTTCGCCTGCTTCAGAACTTTTTTGTGACGGTTGATGGAGGATGTACCACCTTTTACGCGGGCCATATTATGCGACCTCCTTCTTGACGGTTACAGGACGCTGGCGCTTGCGGTTGTTACGACGCAGGCCGCTCTGGTAGGGGAAGAAATTGTCGAGAATCGTTTTGGCGTTCATGTCCTTGAGGATCAAGGTTGAACGACCTTCACGTTTCATTCTTTTGGATTTGCTGGTCAGGCGGTGGCGTTTTGCCGCAGCCCTGGCCTGCACCTTGCCGGTGCGTGTCACACTGAAACGCTTCTTCGCGCCCGAGTGGGTTTTCATCTTTGGCATTTTGTTTTCCTTTCAAAAAATTACGTTGCATGGGGAGCATGCACAAGGCAATCGAGGCAGCCAATTCGAGCCAGATCGCCTTTATTGAAGGATTATTTTATATGAGTTATGCACAGGGAGTCAAGACAAACATGAATACGTCTTTATTGTTTTTCATAAACTTAAACAAACAAAGCAGCTGAACAGACCGATTCGGTTCTTTTATTTGGCCATTTTAACGATATGTAAAAAAGAAAAAGATTTATTTTCGCCCCGTAAATTTCCCAACGGGGGTAAAATGTCACTATATTTCAAGGCGACACACGGTTTATAGTGTTTTTTAACAAATAATTAAGTATAAATATCTCAACAGATACCCTAGCTTTGTTATACTACCCACAGGTTTAGTAATTTTGCTGGGGAGCAAACAAAATGGTAATAGGTGAACTAGTGCAGAGTGTTCTATCTTTTTTTCATCTCGACAGCGGGGCGTGGAATGCCGAAACAGACGCCCGCAAATATGTCCGCTATGGCAACATTCACGCAGAAGTGACGGTCGGGAATCAGGCCTACAGCGTCCGTGACTGGGGTATTGGCGGCGTTGCCTTCGAAACAGCGCCGGATGCACGCCTCACTGTTGGAGATAAAATCCAGCTTGTACTGAAATTCCGCTTCCTGCATGACACTATAACCGTCGAGCAACCCGCGCAAATCGTTCGCACAGCCAGACGCGGTATCGCCGCTGTATTTACACCGCTGCCTGCCGCGACGCGCCGGCAGTTTGACCGTGTACTGGACAGGCTGCACACGGAAAATTTTCTGGAATCCCAAGCCGCCTGAATGGAGTCCGCCTGAATGGGTCCGATCGTCGTCTTTCTGGGCATCATCGGGTTCCTGATCCTGTATGTTTACCTGAAATTCCCCCCGCCTTATGCCAAAAAAAGGCTCGTCGAGGTCTTTAACATCATGGTGATGGCTGTCTGCGCCCTGTTATGCCTCGTGGCGGCCCTGAATATATACGGCCTGTACGCAAATACCGATCAGGAAGACTGGGGCGTGCCAATGGCCATCATAGGCGCCCTCGGCGTCGAGATCGTTTTTCTCGTGCTGTGCTTTATAATACGCAACTTCTGGATTTTCAAGCCGCCGCGCCGCCCGGGCAGGGACGGCTTTTTCGGGTTTTAAAACATTTCGAAGTTAAGCTGCCGGAGATTTAGCAGCGCTTACTTTCAATGGAGTTCTTGCCGCAAGTTGTCTCTCGACCACGGCCAGCCTGTCAGATACTTGAGCCAACTCTTCAGACACCTGGGCAAAGGCTTCGGCGAACGCGCTCCGCTCCTGTGTTGATAAGGGCGGTACATACGATTTGTCGAGCTGCTCGCTTGTGCAGAGAACACCGTGGCTTTTCGACTCATTGGAGGGGTTATAATAAAGTTGGCCGTTCTTCACCACCATTCCCGTCGCGACGCAATCACCCAAAGACTGTACCTTTACGCGCTCGCGTCTTTTGGTCTCGCCCCAGACTCCCCCCAACTCAAAAATCTTCTGCTGGATAAAAGCGGCTTCATCGGGGGTTTTGGGCTGAAAGATGAGTATGTTGTTACCGAGTATTTCTTTGGTAATTTGAGTGTTGTTCTCGATCATTATCATCTCCTTGGGCATACGTTTTAAAAATTGTGAATCGTCTGTGCGCGATTATTATAGTGTAACCTATAATAAATAATATGAAATGTCAATATGTATATTAAAACAGTGATAATATTTTTCATATTATATAAAAATGCCCCAAAAACGGTCAATACGCCGCCCGGCCTTTTTCCACGGGTTTGTTGTGGTCGATTTTGATGGTGATCGTGAGGAAGCTGGCGAGGTCGCGGAACGTGATTACGCCCATGAACTTTTCGTTCTCGGCCACCAGCAGCAGCTCCCTGCCCTTGCGCTGCATGATCTCGAGCGCATCCGCCGCGCTGGCATGCGGCGAAATGACAACGGACCGCGTCAACGGCTCCATCACGCTCGCCACATGCAGCCAGTTCCATTTGTGGCGGTCGAGCGCGAGGATGGAGGACAGGCTTACAACTCCCACCAGCACGCCATTATCAACGACGGGAAATATCCTCTGGTAATGCTTGTTAATGTAGTTGTCCACCAGGTCGGTCACGACGAGATCGGGTGATACCGTCACGACCTGGTTGTGCATGAAGCGGGAAACTGACTCTGTCCCCAGCAGCGAGCGCGATTCCATCTGCCGCACGGCATGGGCACCCGAAGCATGCACAAAAAATCCCAGCAATCCCCACCAGATGCCCGAAACGAGGTCATCATGCACGACGATGGCATAGCAGGCGTAACCGAACAGGCCATAAGCGAAAAACGCGCCGCTCTCGGAGGCAATGCGCGTCGCCGTCACGAGGTTGTTCTTGTAATGCCAGATGATGGCGCGCAGCGCGCGGCCGCCGTCAAGCGGAAAGGCCGGCACGAGATTGAACCCCGCGATCAGCATATTGAGGCTTCCCAGATATTGCAGCACGCAATGAATAGCGCCGGGCTTCATCACCTGCACGTCAAGGCGCGCGACGGCCCAGAAAAATAGCCCCATGAGCGCGCTCATGACGGGCCCCGCCACCGCCATGAAAAACTCGCCTTCGGGATTGCTGAGTTCCCCCTCCATTTCAGCGACGCCGCCGAAGATGAACAGCGTGATGCTCGAAATCGGCATATGATAATATTCGGCGATGACGGCATGCGCCACCTCGTGCATGATGATGGAAACGAGCAGGCCAACGACCGTGAGGACTCCCATGAACTGGTATATATTCTGCGTCTGGTCCGGCAGAAGATGAGGGTAAATCTTTTCAGACATCGTCCAGCTGATGAGGACAGCCATAAAAAGCCAGCTCGCATCGGCCTTGACCTTGAAGCCGAAGAAACGGAACAACGTTACGCGTTTAAAAGCCACTTATAACTCCTGCTGCCGAGGGTAATGTCGGGTAATGCCTTTGACATTATCGCTGAAAATCATAATAATGGGGAAATGCTGTAAAAAACAGAGATAGTTTGGTTCCCGTGGTTTTTAACGTTATGCCCTTCAGGATACGAAAACTCACAGCCTGCCTTGCGCTGGCGGGCGGCCTGCTGCTGTCGGGCTGCACGACGGATATGTTTTCGCTGACACCCGCGCCGCCGCCCATTCAACCGGTTAGTGTGGCGGAGGTGACAACGCCCCCGCCCGCGCCGGACACGCCACCGCTCTATTGCAAAATCGGCCGCGGGTCTGCCCAGTTTGGCCGCGACTGGTATGATTTCAGCGACACGACTTTCGCCCTGCGCCGCGGCGCGCCTGCCGATGTCAATCTGACGCGCATCCACAACACACAGCAGATGACCATTCAGGCGCTTTTCGATGGCAGCGGGCAGAAGCTCATCTTCTGCCCCTTCCTCAAGGTGGCCGCGCCGGACCAGCGCATTTCCTGTTTCAGCATTTACGCGCTCGACGAAGACCTGCAGGACGGCATCAAGCGGACCTTCGATATTCCATCGGCGGTGCGCGGCGGCGCCATTACCTGCGCCTACCGGCAGGAACGCCTCAAGCCGCTCGCAGCGCCGGGCGGAAACTGAATAACAACGTAAACAAGAGAAAGCAGACACGGCACATGACCAGAACAACCCTCTCCAGCAAGGAAATGCTGCGTCAGCTTGTCAGCTTCGACACGACGAGTGTGAATTCCAACCTTAAACTCATCCACTGGGTGCGCGATTACCTGCAGGAATACGGCATCTCTTCGCACCTGATTCACGATGCCAACAAAAACAAAGCTAATCTCCATGCCATTATCGGCCCCGAAGATAAACAAGGTGTTGTGCTCTCGGGACACACTGATGTCGTGCCCGTCGAAGGCCAGGCCTGGGACAGCGACCCCTTTGCGCTGCGCGATCATGACGGCTTGCTCTATGGCCGTGGCACATGTGACATGAAAGGCTTTATCGCCGTGGCTTTGTCGAAAGTGCCCGAGATGGTCAAAAAGCCGCTCGCGACGCCCATTCACTTTGCCTTGTCTTACGACGAAGAACTCGGCTGTCTCGGCGCGCATGATATCGTGAAGCATCTTGACCACCTGCCCGTAAAGCCAAAACTGTGTATCGTCGGCGAGCCAACCAGCATGAAGGCTATCACTGGCCATAAAGGCATCTGCGACTATGACTGCGTCGTGCATGGCAAGGAAGCGCATTCATCACTCGCACCCTACGCCGTGAACGCGGTCGAGAGCGCGGCGGAACTGGTAGCCTATATAAAATCCGTGGCGCGGCGCATGGCGAGCGAAGGTCCCTATAACAAACAATTCGACCCGCCCTTCACGACAGTCCATACCGGCATCATGAAAGGTGGGACGGCCGTGAATATCGTGCCGAACCGCTGCGAGTTCTCTTTCGAGATCCGTAATATCCCCGAAGTGAATTCCGATGCGCTCGTCGAAGAAATCCGCCAGTACGCTTTCAAGACGCTGGAGCCGCGCATGAAGGATATCGACCCCAAGACGGGCTTCGAGTTCAAATCCTGCGCGCGCGTGCCTGCTTTCGATATCGCCAATACCGACCCCGCTGTGGAATTCGTGCTGGGGCTCTCGGGTGCCAATACCGCCGAAAAGGTCAGCTTTGCTACGGAAGCCGGTCTTTTTCAGAACAATGGAATCCCCACGGTCGTTTGCGGCCCGGGCAGTATCGCCCAGGCTCACAAACCCAATGAATATGTCGCCGTCGATCAACTGACGAAATGTGAAAATTTTATGGATAGATTGGTGGAGAAAATGCGGCAAGCTGCATAACCAGCCGGCTTAATATGTATTAAGCCGGTTTAATGATTAATCCTATAAATTTTAACCATTTACGCAGACTCTTGCTTTATATTAAAAGGCGTGACAACATCCTGACAAATACAGGAATTTTTGAAAGGCAAAACTAATGTTCGAGCACTATAAATGGCAAGCCGTGACCGGGGCCCAAGTGGAGCCCTTTCTCAAGCTGATTAATCCCATTCAGGGCAAGCACACGGCAGCACCGGGAACGGCGACAGTCGAGTGGGCGCAGATACCTTTTTACAGCACGATCGCGCTGGTGCGCGTGAACGACACAGCCTGGCCGCCGAACACGGGCCCCTTCTGGTTTCTCGCCAAGCAGGGACGCATGTTCCTGCTCGACGGCTCGAGCGCGCCGATCCATGACGCCAACGAAGCCGACCCGATCACGGTGACGGAAGCCAAGACGCTCGAATACCTGCGCTTCTTCTGCTATTTCGTGCATGGCGACGAAGGTCCGTTCCTCATCGTCGAAGACATCAACCACCCCGCGCTCGACAAATCGAAGCTCGATGACGCCACGCGCAAAGTTATTGAAGGCGCGCTGCGTCCCGCAGCTTTCGAAGGCAAAACCGACGAAGGCAACCTCGAAGCCTCCGCGATGGTGCTCTACGGCAACGCGCTGTTCTCGGCGCGCTTCTCCATTTCACCCAACGGCATGATCGAGATGATCGACGACGAACCCGTCGCCGCTGACCTGCCGGTTAAGAAAGTGAAGCCGAATTATTAAACACCGCCGCCGTAGGCGGCATCAGAATTTAAACCGCAGAGGCGCAGAGAACGCAGAGGTTTTTTTATATCAATTTCCTCTGCGTTCTCTGCGCCTCTGCGGTGAAAAAGCCTGCGGCGCTTAAGAATGATTGATACATGAAAAAACCCTCTCACATCCACACCACCGTCCTTATCATCGGCGGCGGGCTTTCGGGGCTCGCGCTGGCGGCGACGCTGGGTGAGGCGGGTGTTGATGTCACCTGTATTGACCGCGATCCGCCGGTCAACCAGCTCGCGCAGAAGTATGATGGCCGCACCACGGCGATTTCATACTCATCGCATCAAGTACTGCAAAAAGCAGGCGCATGGAAAAAGCTGCTGCCGGATTGCGAGCCTATCCTTGATATCCGCGTAGCAGACGGCAATTCGCCACTATACCTGCACTTCGCGAGCGAAGAGGATGGCAATAACAACCCCTTCGGCTGGATCATCGAAAACCGCCTGCTGCGGCAGGTTTTGTTCGAGAATATCAAACGCCTCAAAAAACATGTGCATCATCTTGCGCCTGCGGAAATAAAAAGCTTTATCCGCGAGAAAGCGTCCGTCGGAGTCGTGCTGAAAGATGGCACAAAAATCACCGCGCCGCTGATGATCGGCGCGGATGGACGGAATTCCGCCACACGCGCGTGGCTCGGCATCGGTATCAAGAAAACGGATTACAAACAAAGCGCGATTGTCTGCAACGTCGCGCATGCGCTGGACCATGAGAATGTCGCGGTCGAACACTTTCATCCCGCCGGGCCTTTTGCCGTGCTGCCGATGACAAAAAGCATTAAAGGCGAACACCGTTCTTCTATCGTCTGGACTGAACACGGCGGCGATGCCGCAAAAATTCTCAAACTTTCACCCGCCGCTTTTGACAACCGCCTGCAGCAACTCTTCGGCCCGCATCTTGGTGCGGTGCATCATGTGTCGCCGCCGATGGCGTATCCGCTCGGTCTCATGCACGCCGACAGTTACACCGGCGAACGCGTCGCGCTGATGGCGGAAGCGGCGCATGTCATTCACCCGATCGCGGGACAGGGCCTTAATCTCAGCATGCGCGACATCGCCGTGCTGACGGAACTGATTGTCGATCACCTGCAACTGGGCCTTGATATCGGTTCCAGCGCATTGCTGAAAAGCTACGAGACGGCGCGGCGCAACGACACGCTGCTCATGGCAGGCGTCACCGATATTCTCAACCGGCTGTTTTCCAATAACCTGCAACCGATTCGCGGCGCGAGGGGTTTAGGCCTTGGGATGGTTGAGAAATTTCCGGTTTTGAAGCGTTATTTTGCCCGTCAGGCCATGGGACTTTCCGTAGTAAAGACCAAGGATGCCCATCGGCGCTGATTTATGCCACAATTCGCCGATATTCGGTTGATTCTCAAAGATTTTTTCTTGACGGCGTGTTTCAAACTTGGCACGCTTAAGTGTGATTTGAAGCTCTTAAAGAGGGATTTCCGTCGTCATGACAAAGTCTGAACTAATTCTCCGGTTGGCCGAACTCAATCCGCATCTTTACCAGAGCCACGCCGAACAGATCGTCGACACGGTTTTCGAGGAAATTACCAAAGCATTAGCCTCCGGCGCGCGCGTCGAACTGCGCGGCTTCGGCGCTTTCTCCGTCAAGCAGCGCAAGGCTCGCACGGGCCGCAACCCGCGCACGGGCGAAACCGTCCGCGTCGAAAACAAGCGCGTACCGTTCTTCAAGATCGGCAAAAAGATGCACGAACGCCTCAACGGCATCGAGTCCGACAGCGATGATGATATGAAGGACTAGAATAAGTCCAGGCGTCTCACTCCAAAACACAACGTTATTTATATCAGCGGGATTGACGGCTCTTAAGGCGTCGGGGCGGATCTGAATTTATTCGCCGCTGCGGAAATTTTTCCTGCTTCTTCCTTAACTGCAAAATTTCTACTCCTCTCATACAGTCCGGAGAGTTCTCCCGAAGCTGCAGAGAGCCGCGCGGAAAAACGTGCGGGAATAAACGACCTATCTTTTACTGTTTCATCCAGGGCATTACACAAGGCTTCAACGGCGCTGCCCAATGCCCTTGCTTCATCACTCTCGCAAGGAATTACATCTGTGACTTCGAGGACAAAATTGGTTAACGTTCTTATCAAAGCTTTTTTTGTTTTTATATCTTCCGCAAGACCGTAAACGATTGAAAAATGATCGCCCAACTTCGTAGCTGCGGTACTAAAAGAAGCGCTATGCTCCTCCTCGCGAACACGCCCGACGGCCTTCTGGAATGATGCCACAAGTTTTTTTTCACTGGCTGCGGTAATTTTTTCTGCGGGTTCCCGCGGCGTGCGAGGTGGAATAAACATCCGCGCGGTTTCATCAATTTTTATCAGCAGGTCAATTACACCGTCGAAACCAAGGCCGCGATCGCTAACCGGGTCAATCCCGATCGCCCATCTGGCATCGCTATACGCTTTCGAAAGCCGTGTATGAAAGTCTTCGGGAACAAGCGTACTGGCAGGAACACCAGATACCCTTTCGATAGTTTCCCTCAGAGTGCGGCTGTGGGCTCCGATAGCTTCGGCGTAACAAACCGCCCCTTCATTACCGGGAATGGTGCGTTTCGCAATTTCGACGATATAATCCGTCATTCCCTTTATCAGGGCTTCTCTCTCGCCACTGGCTGCTTTGTAGGCGCCTTCAAAAAATGCGTTTAACGGGTTGATCGCTGCGCGAAGCTCCAGCCATTCGGAATCATCGCTATCTACAGCATCTTCCTGTTCCTGGTATATGCGCGCAGCGGCTACCCAAAAGGGGTTTTCAAGATCAACAAATTCGGCGTATGGATGTTCGTCATTTTTATTCATAATAATATTTGACCTTTTATGAGATTACATATGTAACGTAACAAATTTTTATTTATTATGCAATATATTTCTGGATAATAATTGTAGCTTCTGTGGCGTAAGAATTTTCGCCGTTCATTATATTAATATCATTATATTATAAACACTTATAAAATAAAATTGCGTTTTTAAAAATTATTTATTGACAATTTAGCATTTTTTCTGATAGACTTAAGTTGTGCCCGCAAACTGTTGTTGCGGCAGGAGGAGACGGAGGGAATAGGAAGCCTTCTAACCACATCTCCACCAGCCAACACGGTGGTTTGCAGCTTTAGGACTGTAGAGCTCAGTCCTCTGGTGATGGCACAGGTTATTGTCATTGTGAATAAAACTAAACGGCACTATCCCCCGTCAATCATTACGCGGCTTTTACAGCGCGAGATTGACGGGGCGGTAGGGTCGTGTCTCTAAAAAAAGCACACCACCCTCGCGAAGGCGGGGGTCTGGCCCATCGCCGCAAGGCGATCTTTATAAATGCGCTACGCGCGGACCGGATCCCCGCCTTCGCAGGGATGGCGGGTTGGGGTAGCGCCTAATTCCTGTAACAAACAATATTGATACTCACGTATCTTTTGTCCCAGATACTTTCTTTTTTATTAAAAAAGTTCTGCTCCCTGTAGAGGGGTGGCAGATGCGGTTCCCATTTGTAGCCAAGCTCCGTTAGAAATTTATGCAGGCCGGGGCTTTTGTCTTTGCGGTCGTCTTCGAGGTAAAGGAGGGGCTTGCAGCGTTCAATCGTCTCGACGGCGCCGCGCAGAACCAGTTCCTCGTAGCCTTCTACATCTATCTTCATGAGCCCGATATTTTCATACTTGTAATCATCAAGCTTGCGTATGGGAATCTCCACCCCGCCGCGTAATTTGCTGACCGTACCGCAGGAAATGCCGCCGAAATTGTTAGCCGCCGCATAGTCGAGGTTCGGCATGACCGTGACGCCCTTCTGGTCGCCCAGCGCGACATTGTGGGCTGTGCCTTTGAAATTCATTTTCAGCACGGAGTAAACTTCTGCCTGCGGCTCAAAGGCCTCAACCATAAAGCCGGAGTGTTCCAGCGCCTGCGCGATCACGCCGATATTCGCGCCGATATCGAGAACCAGCTTGTCCTTGCCCGCTTTCGCCGCAAGGCCAAGGATGAATTCGGTTTCATCAGGGTTATATTCCCCGTAGTGCAGCAGGGACTGGCCGATATACTGGTCCTGCTTGAAGAAATGACATTTGCCCCAGCGGCCATCGACGTTCGTTATATAATCTGCGCTCATCACTAACTCCCTGACCCCAGCCCTGCCTTATAGTTCTCCAGAAATCCCTTGAACATATCGACTTCGCCCGCGATCTTGAGCATCGTCTCGCGATCACCCAGTGTAGAAGAGCCGCCATCGCGCGTTACAACATCGAAAGTTGATGCCAGTTTGGTCGCCGCCATGGGCGATTCATATTTCGCCTTGATCTCTTTGAGCTTGTCCAGGTTACCCGCGAGCTTCCAGGCCACGGCGGCATTCACCACATAAGATGCATCCTGCTCGGTCAGGGGTTTTGTGAGGTCAGGCAGCAGGGCCTCGATGGCCGTGGCCGCATCGGCCCATTTCTGCGCGCGCCACAGCACATCCGCCTTGAGCCGCTGCGCGTTTTTGGAATTCAGCGTGCTGAGTGTGGCGATGGCATCCGTTGTCTGCCCCAACTGCGATTGCGCGCGCGCCTTGAGCAGCTTGCGTTCCTCCTGTATGCGCGGCGACAGGCCGGATTTTTCCGTTTCGAGCAGCGCGGCCAGCGCGAGCTTGGGTTTGGAATCCAGCAGGTAAACAGCCGTCAGCTTCGCGCCGAGCGCCGCTGATTTGTCTTCCGGCAGATTGCCGCTCTTGAGCTGGTCTTCCATGAGCGCCGCCGCCTTGCCGAGCAGGTCCATGCTGATGAGGCTGTCGGTAAAGTTCAGCGCCGCTGTCGTCGCTTCAGGGCCGGGCGGTATCAGGGCGCTGAATTCGTTATAGACCGAAACGATCTCGAGCGGCTTGACCTTGCTGCCCGGATCACTGAGGAACAGGCCGGTAAATATCTGCTTCATATCATCACGGATCGGCGCTGAATCATCCTGAAGGCTGTCGGCCAGATCCGCCGCCTGTTTCATGTCTTCGAGCCCCGACAAAATCTGCCCGTCCTGCACCTTCAGCGCGCCAAGCGTATGGAGGATATTGACCTCGAGTCCGTCGCCGCGCCACGCGAAACGCAGGCTGTCCACCTGGTCGATGGCCTGTTTCAAGGTGATTTTCTTTTGCTGTAACTGCAACCTTGTCAAAGAGAGACTGGCCTTCGTGTGATACAAGCGGTCAAGCCCGTCGGCCACGGGCTGCCACAACGCCACCGCTTTTTCGGGCTGGCCCATCTGCGAAAAGGCGACGCCGCGCAGGTAGCCAATGGCCGCCTTGTATTGCGGGTCCAGAGCATCGGAATTTTTGTTGATCGAATCAAGCAGCTGGTTCGCCATATCGGTATGGCCGAGATGCAGCGCCGACTCAGCCATATAGATGGTGAAAGGTATGGCGATATTATCAGGGTATTGCAGCAGCAGGCGGTTGCTCTTGGGGAAAGAACGGTCGGCCATATGCCATTGCTCCGTCGCGGCGGCCGCGAAACCGACCCACAGGCTCACTTCGGGATGCTGCTGGATGGCGGGCATGGAAAGGTCCTGCAACGCCTCCTTGAAGTGGCCCGACATCGCGTTGGCCGCGCCGCGCAGGGCAATGAAATCGGGGTTTTTTGCCATTTCAGGATTTTCCACCAGCACCATATCGAGGACGCCCAATGCTTCCTGGCCAAAGTTATTGGCGAAAAAAAGCTTGGCGAGGTCCATGAGCAGCCCTGCGCGCGCCTCGGGCGTGTCGGCGGCGGCGATTTTTTCCTGTAGCTCCTGCCGGTTCTTCTGCAATTCCCTGATGCCGCCGTGCCGCCAGTTGGGGAAATCGAACAGACGGTTGTTGTCATCATCCGAAGCTTCATCGGGCGCGCCGATCAGCGTCACGACACCGCCGCCCTCCGGCGTGACGGACAGGCCAAAGGGGGCCATCACGACAACAACATCGTTTTGTGCCTTGCTCGTGACGCTTACTTCTTCTTTAAATTTCAGCGGCTGGCCGACGGTGACGTCTGTTTCCTTGATCTCTTTTCCCGTTTTCGGCGCGGCGCTTTCATCCGCCATCATGATATGCTGGACGCTCAAGCCATCCTTGAGGGGGCGGATGACCATGCCCGTCAGCGCCGGGATCGTTTCAAGGTCGGTCATGTGGCGCACTTCCTGCACTGCCTGGTCAGGTTTGCTGACCGGAACCACATAGAGCATGTCGCCGATCTCGGGATCCTCGAAAGCCAGCGGGTCGCCCACGCCCTTCATATAAGACACGAGCATGGCCTGTTTTGTTTTCTTGTCAAACTGCAGGCGCAGTTCCGAAGGCAGGAAGGCGGCGGAGACCGGCGGCGGGTTCGGCAGCAGTTCAATCTCCCACGACAAGTGCGTCTTCGTCACCTGCGGGTAGAATTTTTTGGGGAACGTATAGCGGTAAGCCGTCGCCTGCTTGAGCTTGAGGACTTTCGGTGGCGCGATAAAATCCGCCATCGCCCCCGTGATCGCAGGCAGGGAGGCATCCGTGCCGGTCGCATCGGTCACAATCCACAAAGCGCCGAACCGCTCGAACACGGCGAGACGCATGGGTGACAGCGAAGACAATGTGATGGTCGCCGTGCGGTCATCATCGCTCGGGGGCGGCGGCGGTATTGGCGCGGGCTTCTGTTCAACAGGCGCGCCGCCATCCGGTTTCGTTATCGACAGGTTCCACGCAGGCATGGCCGCTTCGGGTTTGCCGGGCAGCCGCGCGGCGGCGATCGCCTCGGGGTCGGATAGCACCGGCGACGTATCGACCGGCACGACAGGCACAGCCGCCGCTTGCGGCGCAGGCGGGGCGGCTTTTGCCGGTGTCAAAGGTATCGGCGCGGCTGATGATGCTGGTGCAGAGGTTGGCGCAGCGCTAGCGGCAGCGGCTGGTTTGCTCTCCGATGCTTTGTTCTCCGGCGGTTTATTCTCTTCAGCTTTTTTCACGGCGGCTTTTACGGGCGGCGCTATTTTCTTTGGCGGCACAACGACGGCTTTTTTGGCCAGCGGCGCGGCGGCGTAAATATCCACGATGATCTTGTTCTGGAAGCGCGAATCCTTATAAGTGGCTCCCGCTGCGGTGACGATATCAACCTTCAGCGTGCCGTCGTCCTGCGGCGCGGCCGTGATTTTTTTGATCAGCGGCGTTTTTGCGGCCATGATTTTTGCGGCGGATTTCGTATCAAGCGTGATATGCAGGACATCTCCCTCAGCAGTAATGTGATAGGCCAGCGGCTGCGTACCATTAAAAACAGCGCGCGCGAAATCGCCATGATTGCCGGTTTTAATCAGCAGCGGCGCAGCTGATGTTTCTTTTGCAACTACCGCTGCTGGCGCTTTGTCAGTCCCAGGCGCAGCGGCTGTCGGCGGCGCGGCAATTAGCGCGGGTGGTGTAATGGCGATAGGCGCGGGTTCAGGTTCGGGTGCGAATACCGGCACGCGCGCAGGCGGCGCGGCAGCAGTTGGCGCAGGTGCGACGGCAGGTGCGGATACCGGCTGCGCCCCTTTCCCCGCAACCGCATTTGCGGCAACCTTGTCCGTCATCCACAGCGAAAGCACCACTGCCAGCACAGTGGACACGGCAAAGCGTATTTTGATCTTTGTTCCCAAAGACATCTAACAGAATCCCCCAAGCTTCAGAATACACTAAAAAAAATTCTATTTCATTGACTAACAAGTACCGATTTTTATTTTTTCATAAATTATAAAATTATTTCTGGTAAAAAATGAACACTATGTCTTCTCGTAATCAGGAAATCGGGTTGTCTCTTTATCTCTGATGGCAATGTGTGGATAATGGCAGGGACGTTCCGATTATTTTTCACACACTGAAGGAGATAAGATGATGTCCGCATGGAAACTGCCGTTATTCGCCTTGAGCCTGATAACTCTTATAGGCACC
>Ga0206917_1077_pt1 | contig 27081 bp, 20 predicted proteins | sample Alteio_BWOrgHeat_68_FD_152931 | JGI IMG/M metagenome (GOLD analysis project Ga0206917, IMG submission 152931) | Enriched cells from forest soil in Barre Woods Harvard Forest LTER site, Petersham, Massachusetts, United States -... | ecosystem: Environmental > Terrestrial > Soil > Temperate forest >...
TTGGTCAGCTGGTATCGCAACATAGGCTTGGAACTGCTCGAATGCTACGGCATGGCGGAAAACTTTGCCTACTCCCATACCAGCCGCCCCAAAGGTACCCGAGTCGGCTATGTAGGTGCCTGCAATCCTGGCGTGGGGTGTCGCATCGCAGCGAATGGCGAGATACATATCAAAAGCCCGACGCAGATGATGGGCTATTTCAAGGAGCCAGTGAAAACAGCAGAGGTCATGACGCCGGACGGCTATTTCAAGACCGGAGATAGGGGAGAAATAGACGAACAAGGGCGACTCAAAATCACGGGCCGGGTCAAGGACCTGTTTAAGACAGCCAAGGGTAAGTACGTCGTTCCAGCCCCCATTGAGGACTATCTTGCTGGACATCCCAAAATCGAGGCCGCTTGCGTCGTCGGCAGCAGCCAACCTCAGCCTTTTGCCTTGATCACGCTTTCGCCGGAGGCCCTGAACGGCTCGCCAGAAAGCACTACGCAGGTAGCATTGACCCATGAGATGGAGGCGTTGCTCGACAACTTGAACGCGACTCTAGAGGGGCACGAGGCTTTGGATTACCTGGTGATCGTAAAAGATCAATGGACGGTGGATAACGGCCTGCTCACCCCAACCATGAAGATCAAGCGTCACACCATAGAGCAAGTTTATTTGAACTACGGAGACAGCTGGTTGGCGACAGGGAAAAAAGTCATCTGGGCAGCTAAGGCACTAGTCTGAATGAGGGATTCAAACAATGACTTTACCTGAAAAGCTAGGTCGGCGCCTGAGGCTGCCATTGATTGCGGCACCCATGTTGCGGGTTTCCGAGCCTGACTTGGTGATTGCCGCTTGCCGGAGCGGAGTCATTGGGGCCTTCCCGACTGCCAACGCCCGCAGTATTGAAGAGCTGGACTCCTGGCTTCTAAGGATCACCCAACAACTGGCCGACAGCAACCTATCGTTTGCCCCATGGTGCCCCAATCTCATCATCAAGCGCTCAGCCGACACCCTGCGTCAGGAAATCGCCTGCCTGGTGAAGTACGGCGTCGAAATCGTCATCACCAGTGTGGGCTCTCCGGCGTCGGTGGTTGCCCCGCTGCATGATGCAGGCTGTTTGGTTTTTGCCGATGTGGCATCCCTGCGGCATGCTGAAAAGGCGATAGACGCCGGGGCCGACGGCCTGATTTTGCTCACCGCCGGGGCAGGCGGGCAAACTGGCTGGGCCAATGGCTTTGCCTTCGTGAGGGCGGTGCGCCGTATGTTTGATGGACCACTGGTCCTCGCCGGGGGAGTGGCAGACGGTGAAGCACTGTGGGCTGCACAGGCACTGGGCTGTGATCTGGCGTATATGGGCACAAAATTCATTGCCACAAGTGAAAGCCTGGCTTCAGACCGTTATAAACAGATGCTGATTGAAAGCGAATTTGATGACGTTATGCTGACCCGCGCCTTCACTGGCTTGGACACCAGCATGCTCAGAACATCAATTGTTGCCGCAGGCCTAGATCCACTCACGCTTGGAGAGACGCTCACACCGGAGCAGGCCCGGACGCTCTTTGGTCCGACAGCAGAAGGCCCTCAGAGATGGCAAGACATTTGGAGCGCCGGGCACTCGGTATCTGGTGTGACAGCAACGACCACCGTGGGGCAGTTGGTGACACAGACCCAACAGCAATACGGGGTAGCGATACAACGTTCCCTCAACCTTGCCAAGCATTGGGCGTAATCAATTACCCTCCGCCCGAATATAAACGGGTTGGCAATATCTCTGCTGTGTGACCTGGACCGCAGCACATATGGCCAATCTGTCCGTACGGCGGTATCCCACCTTTTGTACTCAAATAATGCCCTGGAGGCATGGCTATGTCAGTTACCAAAGCCCTTAAGGCGCGCACCTCCATACGCGCTTATCTCGACAAACCTGTGGAAGAAGCCACCGTACGCATGCTGCTGGAGGCCGCACGCTGGGCGCCATCGGGTGGCAACCTGCAGCCGTGGAAAGTCATCGTGGTCACCGGAGAGGCACGAGACAAAGTTGCTCATCTCGCTTACGAGCGCATGATGATGAACCCGTCGGGAGAGGCTGGTAACTATCCAATATACCCGGAAGGATTGAGCGAGCCATATCGCAGCCGCCGCTACAAAGTAGGCGAGGATATGTACGCGCTGCTTGGCGTCCCACGCGATGATAAAACTGCGCGCCTACAAAACGTGATGCGCAATTTCTACTTCTTTGGAGCGCCGGTCGGCATTTTCTTTGTGATCGATCGAAATATGGGCCACGGCCAATGGGCACATCTGGGCATGTTCATGCAGTCGCTCGCGCTCGCCGCTTCGGATCACGGATTAGCAAGCTGCATGCAGGAAGCCTGGGGAATGGTTCGCGAGACACTTCGCGATCATTTCGGCCTGCCGCAGCAGGAAATAGTTTATTGTGGCATGGCGCTGGGATACGCCGACCAGGAAGCCGCCGTCAACAGCTTACGCTCCGAGCGCGCGGCGGTGGACGAGTTTACATCTTTTCGAGGATTTTAGTCTTCGTCCACCTAACCGAGTTGCATAGAACTACAGGTCTACTCCTTGATTTCAACCACTATTTTGCCGTGAGTGCGCTTGGTCTGAATAAGCTCGTGTGCACGGCGGATGTCTGCGAGAGGCAGCCGCGCCGCCAATACCGCACGAATCTTCCCTTGGCGAGACCAGTTAGCGAGGACCTCCAGGTCACCTCGGCGTGATTTCACGGCCACAATACGAGCGCGGCGCCCAGGCCAGAATCGTGTACGCGCATGATCGAGCAGGTTTCGCTTGCTTGGTACCGTCGTGACATAAATGCCACGATGGCTCAGTATCGGGCAGATGGCGGCAAAGGATTGGTTGCCGAAAACATCAAAAAAGCAATCAAAGCGCTGTGCCAACGACTTTGGCGGGCACGTCTTGTAATCTATCACCTCGTCGGCCCCAAGTGAGCGCACGAGATCCGCTGACATCGCACCGCACAAAGCCGTTACATGAGCACCCAGCGCCTTGGCTATCTGCACGGCAAATAGACCAACCCCACCCGAAGCGCCGTGTATACAAACGCGAGTACCGATACCTACCGAGCCAACATCCCGAAGTGCCTGCAGGGCAGTCTGCGCTGCAAGCGGGATGGCGGCGGCCTCCGCGTAGCCCAGCTGCGGCGGCTTAGTGGCAAACTCGCCAACTTTGACAACGACGTACTCCGCACAGGTCCCGCCCGTCCAGCCATTGAGCATCCCGAATACGCTCTCACCCAGATGATGCCTGCCTGCCCCTCGGCCCAGTTCGGCAATTTCCCCGGCGAAGTCCATGCCCGTCAATTTAGGGAAATTGGAGCCAGACAGCCGGCGGAACTTTCCAAGCCGGATTAATGCGTCTTTTGGATTGACCGCCATTGCGTGGACACGTACCAGCACTTCACCGGCGCCAGGCACAGGTTTTGGCATGTCGCGCACATGTAAGACATCTGGCTCGCCAAAACGATCATACACTGCCGCTTTCATGCGTTACCTCCACTTAAAAAATAGGAAAACCCGTTGCTACCGAGACAAAACGAAGGAGGCTGTACCAGGCTCAGCCGACCAGGTCCACATGGTAGAGGCCATGGGGACCATTAACATGGTCAATCCTGTCCATGCTCCAGCGCACGCAAAACAGCGAGCTGCCGGCCATCGCGTTCAGCTTCAAGCTCAGCCATCGGCAACTTTCCAAAGGATTCTGAGACCTGCTGAAGCAGCTTTTCGTTCAGCGAGGGCGTAAACCGTACCAGCGACAGCCTCGAATGCAGCCAAAGCAGGTGCAGCCCGCGTGCAAAGTTGTTTATGAATCCGGCAAAGCCGGTTGGCCCACCGCCCAGATGAAACGACAGGAATGGCCCCCCAGTAGCCCAGCGCAGCCCGATAGAGTTGGTAACAACTTCGTCCAATTCGTCTACCGTCACGACACCCCAGCGAACCATCAGCAGCGCTTCTCGAAATAACGCGGCTTGAAGGCGATTGGCGACGAAACCTGGGACTTCCCGCCGCAACAGGAGGGGCTTCTTGCCAACTGCCCGGTAGAACGCCATTGCTCGTTCGACGTCGCCTGAGACGGCATGGGCTTGTGCCACAACCTCAACCAGCGGAATGAGGTGAGGAGGATTCATGGGATGGCCAATCAGCAGGCGGCCGGGATTCTTCATATCCTTGGCCTGCTGCTTGGTGGGAATGCCGGAGCTCGACGACAGCAATAAGGCTTGCTGCGGCGCGTAGAGCTCCACCTTGGGCCACAGCTTGCGCTTGAAGGCTATACGGTCAGGGAGATTCTCCTGCACCAGATCAGCATTCGCGACGGCCGCTGCGAGGTCCGGCTCAAAACGCAGATTGCGAAGCAGGTTACCCACCGGAAGCCCCAAGGCGGCAAGACTGGGCTTCAGTGCCTCAATGGCCCTCCTGACGCGAACCTCGGCATCATCGGCTACGTCGTGGACAACAACACTGAAACCGTGGGCCAGAAATAACGCCGTCCAGGAGGACCCAATCATGCCCGCACCAATTACGGTAACGTTTCTCACGGATGAGCTGTCTCGGGACTGGTTATAACCATTGTTCATGTTGAGCTCCGGGAGCGATCATTTAGGTTTTCTGCTGTCACTTAATGCAACCCTCAATACAGGCGACTACCAGATATCTATAACTTCTCGTTTGCCACAATCTGCACTTTACCTTCACTCATGTTTTGGCTGTAGTATGAGTAGGCTTCAGCTGCCTCCAGCAGAGAGAATGATCTCTGAACTTCGCTTTTGAAGTCAGTGCCCATGCCTTTGGAAATGCTACGTGCGGTTAAAGCTTTCGAGGCGAGGCTTAGCTTTCTAAGGCATGCCAGGGTTTGGAAATTTTCCAGTGCTCGCTGCGGATACAAGCTCTGTGGCATGAGTTGAATGGGGCCCGGCGTCATGTGTCCGTATATCTTTACGACACCGTCATCAGGAAGCGCGTTTAGCAACCTCGCAGGCATATCACCTGCCGTACAATCGAAGGCCACACGACACCCCGTATCGGCGCATATCCGCTTGAGTTGCGCGTCAAAGCCAGGTGCTGAGGAATTCAATACATGTGTGGCACCTTCCTTTTTGCAGTGTGCCACCTGCTCCTCGCGACGGACAATACAGATCACTCGTACGCCATACTTTTGACTGTGGCGCAGCAGAAGTTTGCCAAGTGCGCTAGCGGCAGCCGTATTGATGACGTAGGGCGACCCCGAGTCCCGCGCTTCTCGTAATATCATCAAAGCCGTCATGGGGTTCACTACGGAGCAAGCCGCCGTCGAGAAATCCACGTGTTCAGGAATTTCAAATACTTCCAGGGCCTTACACAGTGCGTATTCTCCGAATGCTCCCAAGGAATAGAAGGCAACTCGCTTGCCCATGCGAAGTTTACTGATCAGCCCGCCGCCCGCGGCTACCACGATGCCTGCCCCTTCGAAGCCCAACGGGCGCGGGAAGACGATATTTTTCGTGCCAGCGTAGATGCCCTTTGCGTGGTACAGGTCATTGGGGTTAAGCGTCCCACGACTAACCTTGATCAGTACTTGTCCATGGCCCGGCTTGGGAACATCAACATCACGAAGTTGCACGCACCTTGCTATAGCTTGCGGATCAGCTAAAGCTTCTTCGGGCAACGGCTTGATGCCGTAGAGAGCTTTCATTTTTGACGGAATATTGTTGGTACTTTTCACGGCTTTCTCCACTTGTCGAATGGAGCCTCACGGACGAGCCGTGTTTCGCTCTTCTTCCGACCAGACTTCGTTGAGGACACGGTTTGCACTTATTGCACATGGCCAGCCGGCGTAGTGAGCGACGTGAAGTATCATCTCCTCAAGCATTCTGCGAGGGATGCCGAGACGATATGCCACGCCAAATTGCGCATGCATGGCCTCCTCTCGATTGAGGGCCACCAGTGCCGTAAGGGTGATCAGGATACGCTCCGGTAATTCAAGTCCTGGACGCGTCCATACGGTGCCGAACAGGTGCTTGACCGTGGCATCAGCCAACGCTACGGTAGACGCGCCGGCATCTGTCTCCGTAGAGCTGTCCAAGCCCAGGCGGCGCATCAGATCCATACCGGCAAGGATTGCTGCATCGGGAGGGGGCATGTCTAGTTCTCCATTTGTTCTGTTTGAGCTTGCCGTGGCCAGGGCACCTGTTATGCCCGTGTTCTTCCATACCTGATTCAGCACGGTGCCGGCGTTTGTGGCACAAGGCCATCCGGCGTCGTAGGCAATATGCAGGATCATTTCCTCTAGAACGTGCCGTGGCAGGCCTAGATTTCGCGCACCGACAAAATGAAGCCGCATCTCTTCTGTGCGATGCAGGGCTGCCAGGGCAGTAAGTGTGACCAGGGAGCGCTCTGGCATGGTCAATCCTGGTCTCCGCCAGATATTGCCGAATAGGTGGCCGACCGTAGCGAGAGCCAGCCCTGGTGCGACCTTGGGCCGCTTGCCGCCAGGCCCAATCAGCTTTAGCCGACGCATGGTTACCAAGCCGGAAACCAGACTCAGCACATTGGTCTTTAGTACGGTGAGGAGAGCATTGGTCACGTCTCGAATCCCACAAGATCAGTCAATTCGAGGTTATGATAGGGAAATGACTCAGAAGCCTCTGCCAAAAATTTTGCAATCAACGACATCTAATCCTTCGCTGTCAGCCTTTGGTGCAGATGCAGCTGCGGTCAGAGACTGGATCAAGGGTTTGCCGCCCGAATTGCTGACACTAATGAATGAGGCGTCCCGCCCTCGCAAATACGTTGCCGGCGAGTTCCTGTTCCGCAATGGTGAGCTGGTCGAGGGGCTGTATATGATCGATACAGGCCGGGTGCAGATCAGTACTACAACTGAGGATGGCCGTGAGTTCGTAATTGCCATCTTCAACGAAGGTGCCTGCTTAGGCCTGATTTCGGGACTGGACGGCTTCCCTAGCCCCTGGAGTTGCCAAGCACATTGCGACACAAGCGTTCATCTCTTACCGCGAAAGGCACTTCTGGACATACTGGATCGTGAGCCGCGCTATTATCAGCATTTCACCCAGCTAGTGCTGCTATGCTTGCGCGGCCTTACGGGCTTGCTGGTGGACCAAGCCGTTCTTGACGTTCGTGCGCGACTTGCCAAGCGGTTGTTGCAAATGGCAAATGTATACAACGACACACAGTCTGACCGCACAATCCCAATTAGAGTATCGCAGGAAGAACTCGCGCTTTCGTTAGGCGCGACTCGGCAAAGCGTGCAGTCCCACCTTGGCGATTTTCGGAAGCGTGGCTGGATTGCGGTAGAGAGAGGGTGTTTTATGCTGCTTGACCCAGCAGCCCTGCAAGCCTGTATTACAGGCAAGTAATTTTATTAATAGTCTTCTATCGGAATCGGTGTGCCTGCGGCGCTTTGATTTCATCAATAGCCTAATTTGCCGGGCTCAACGATCAGAGCCGCGGCAATGCGGCAGATGTGCTTGACCATATCGGCGCTTCCCGCCTAGTCCTCATCGAGACATCCGGCGCGTGTCGCGCCGGCATCTTACCTGCCGGAGAAATCCACCTGATACCCGATCTCAGCCGCCGTCAATGCGGGGATCCATTTCGCAAATGGACGGCAGGATCGGGTTTTCGGGTACCAAAGGTGCTTGTGGTGAAGTTAATGCCCTTTCTGCTTTTCGAGTGCTTCGCGGTGCAGCTTGCGAGCAGATTCCACGAGGTTGATCGCGTCGGGCCCCCACATGAGACGCAGAAATCGGCGTTCGACGCCGGGCTGCTGTAACAGCCACATCAGCGGAAGCATGGCATATCGGGCCGTGACCGAGACAGCCGACCCGACTGGGCCAACCCCCATGGACCAGCGCGCCTTTCCTGGCATGGCTCCGACTACGGGAGTCTCCAGGAGGATCAGCTGCAGGACGACGGGAACGAAAGCATGTCGCTGCGACCAGTTCAGATTTTTGATCATCGCCCTGAGGCTGGTACGGTAGTTGAGCTGGCCAGTCTCAGGGCTGACATCGAACGTCTTGCTAGGAGCAAATATGTCCTCATATTTCGCGTAGAGGGCCTGGAGCTCAGCCATCGTTGTGGGGATTTCCTCTTCGTCGGCACCGACCAGGCGCACGTAGGCGGCGGAGTCAGCAACGAACTGGTCGCGTTCGGCTGCCGTCATCCGGTGCGGAAGCCGACCCTCACGGAAGGCAAACGCCTCATACATCCAGAGCGCCGGGTGCAGCTCGGTGAGCGCCGCCCACATGGTTTCGCGGGGACTGGTCGCCGAGTACCCTCCCAGTTCCGGGCGTCCGATATCGATGACGTCGCCAACCACCTTTTGATGAAAGCGGGCAAGGTGCTTCGCCATCAGCCCGGCAGTGGCGGTGTCGCCAAACCACATCGGCGCATGCATTCCCAGGTTGCGCGATACCCGTTCGAAGATGTCGTAGAAGGTTGCAGTGCCTGCTCTGCCCTTACGTGAGACCGGGTCCCGGTCACGAATGCCGGCTGCCGTCGGTTTGTACCCGCGCGTCTGCATCAGCGTCTGTGCGGTGTTGAGGAAAACTACGGTTGTGGGATGAAGGAGCACCTCCCAGGCGACACTGCCCGGGCCAAACACGCCGAAGTCCGGTGTGCCGTCAGGCTTCGTCGACTTGCCAGCTGCCACCGGCTCGCCAAATCGGCGCCAGCGCTGCTCGGTTCCCAAGACTTCGGCCTTGGTGATAACCGACGTATCCCCACCGCGAGATCTGTGCTTACCCTGTGTTGTCATGATAGTGCTCCGGCGATGCGTGCGACGCCCACATCGCAGTTATTGATTGTGCTTATTGGGGCTCCCATAGCTCATGGCTCGATGTTCCTATCGAGTTGGTGGCCCGGCCTGATGCTTCCGTCCTAGTGGGCGAGACTACGCGGGTTATGGCCAGGCTGTTATGATGCAAAAGTTCATCAAATAGACCGAAACGGTCAAAATGGAGGGCCGCTGCATGGCGCCAGAGTACAAGCGCGATATGGCCAGCGTGGGCATGCTGGTGCAGTTGGCCAGCGAATATGGTATGAGCGCCATCGATTGCCTAAAGGGGACGGGCCTCAAAGCCGCAGACTTGGGGAATCCGCTGGCTGAGATCAGGGTCGAGCAAGAGCTGGCGGTAATCCGTCGCGTGCAAGCCCAGTTGGGCGACGATAAGGGATTGGGTATCCTTGCCGGCCTACGCCATAGTTTGGGCATGCGTGGCATGCTTGGCTTTGCCGTGCTCAGCAGCGCATCCGTCCGTGAAGCCCTGGAGCTAGTGCTGCGCTATATCGACCTGAACTACAGCTATTGCAGCATTGTCCTGGAAGAAGGCGAGCAGCAATGCGTGGCCCAGATTGATACTGATGTGCCGACAGATGTGCGACGCTTCATTGTCGAGCGGACGTTCGGGGCCGCGCTCGCCCTTTGCCGGGAAGTGACCCACAATCTGACACTCATCACGCGGCTCGAGTTCGCATTTCCCCGCCCGGCCTATGCCAAGCTCTTTGAACCCCTAAGCCAAGAATCCACCCGTTTTAGGGCAAAGCACAATTGCATTGTCGTGGACCGTGCCGTTCTGGACTTGCCATTGCCGGGTGCAAATTTGCTGACGCAGCAGCTATGCCTAGAGCAATGCCAGAAGCTGTTGCAGGCACGTCGAATCCGAACTGGGGTAGCTGAGCTTGTGCGCGACAATCTTCTTCGGGAGCCGGACAATATGTCTGGCATTGAGACTATCGCTAAGAAGTTGGCCATGTCTGCAAGCACGCTACGGCGTCGCCTGGGCGAAGAGGACACGTCGTATCGTGAACTTGTCGATGAAATTCGTTTGACCCTCGCCGCCGAGTTGCTAAGCACGGGAATGTCTGTCGAGAGGATTGCGGATCGCTTGGGCTTTGCAGAGGCCTCCAGCTTTATCCGTGCCTATAAGCGTTGGGCCGGCGTGACACCGGGCAATGCCCTGCCTAGGATCACGTCAAGTCTATCAAGCCCGAAAAGAAAGAAAAGCAATTAAAAAAAATAGGACTGGCCTTATGCGTGCTGATTGCTTCGCGTCAAAAGCCCCTGGGACAGGGGTGCGCCAAAGTATCTATGCGCTACAAATTACTTCAAATGGAATTTCATAAGTTTCCTTCAAGTACCGCTCTGTCACCGCCAGCAATGTCATCTGATCAATAGTTGCTGCCGCCTTAGAAAGGCCAGGTTGAACAACAAATATCTTTAACGATAAATCATATAACTGACTCTTATCTCGAATATCTCGAAGCACATCCGGATCTCCACGCTCAAACCTGGTTGGGCGTTGCCGAGCAATACGCATTGCGTTTCTGCGAAGCAAATGAACAAACAACTCGACTCTCGCCCCACGATTCACCAGCCATTTAACGCTTCGCTGAGCTTGACCACACACTTCGTATAGATCAGCAATTCGACCACCAGGATTTATATCACTTGAGTATTTGCAGTGGTATAGTTCGACATCAATGCGATTAACCCCATCCTCCTCAGCTACAGCAATGGCAACAATATCGGCAGCCTCCCCTGCCCCATCGTCATCGAATATTACATTGAATCGTTGGTCCCGCTTTAGCGCATCTATCACCCGGAATTGGATAGTATTATTATCACGGTTCTCTCCTTGAGACTCATGCCTAATATCTATTCCTTGCCAACTCATGAGCCTAAGTCTATCTACTGAAAATGGCGGCGTCGGATTCGGCAGTTCGACGTACTCGCACCCCTCAAGAGAGGACCCATCAGAAAACCAGACTATTGGAGGAAACTCCGAGAAGAACTCTGCCGTCGAGACTGTTCTCCTGCCGCGCCGTACATTTACCAGTGCTCCTTCTACATGAACGAATCTGAAGTCTGCGTCGTCATCAACATTGAATAACTCAAGCCTAATGACCTCTTCCCACTCGTCACAGAAGATACGTAGTTTTAGCTGCCCGTTGATGCCTCTAGGAACAAGTTCGATACTTACGGTTGCCAAGTCGTGGTCTTGTCTTTCCGCAAGCAAGAATGAAGTCCCACTCTCCTGTTGCTCCAGAAGAACTGACGGCCAGTCTACCGCAATCCCTGTTTTTTCAGGTATTTCTGCAACCTGAACCGGCTTTAAGGTGCCCCGCAATACAGTGTCAGAATTGATATTTTCATCGACAAGCTTTGCACCAACTTCCGCGGCCCAGCTAGCAAAGGTATGGATATGAAGTCTCTGGTGCGACCAAATACGTCCTCCTTTGGCCGCGCCAAAAGTGATTCTCTGGCGGTTCTCAAAACCCGTACCTGCAATGACCGCTCGGGTCGCGCCCCTCCTGGTGACTTGACCGATACGCATTTCAACATCAGCCCCCATACGACCGGTGTAGCGAACATTTCGGCCAAGGTGCTCATTAAGACCTACATTGTTAAGGACCAATCGGTTTATTCCATGAAAACACTTGAACAGTTCATTCCCAGTCAGTAACCGAACACTTTCCCCGCATAGCGCCATTGCCTGATCTCTATACGTCCCGTCAATATTTGAGCCATGCAAGTAGAGCAGCGCCTTCTCTTGATCCCATACAGCGACAAACAACTCCCATCCTAGTTGCCTGATTGACTTGGATTCACTCCATCGAACACTCTGCTCCTTGGCCGCCAGGACAACCAGTGTTTTCTTGTCGCCATTAAGAGAGTGATACAGCGCATCACGAGGCCCGAAACCACGAAAGCCCGCTGCATACTCCAGTGGAGTCCAATCCGCGCAGTAGGTCTGGTAAACGACCATGCTGGCGGCCGGCCTAAGTGACCTGAGCGGAATATCAGTTATCGAGGCATCAAATCCTTGGAAGAACTCCTGCGCTCCAACTTCTGCATCTATTGCTACCGTTGCCATCTCCGACAGCAATACATTCCAATCAGGCCCCTGTGAGTAAAGTGCTTGTAGCTCTTCACGAACATCCGCAAGGGCTGTATTTGCAATGAAAACAGGGTCGCCCAAGTCGGGTCGCGTTCTGGTAAATCGACCAGCCAACTGAAGAGTTATGGAAAGGCTCTTTCTTATGTCATGAAATGCAGCAATCTTGAGCTCTGGCATATCAAAACCTTCGCCAAGCATATCCACACAAACAACTACTCTTGCCTCGCCACTAAACAATTTTTCCTTAGCATCCTCTTGCTGCTGCCGATTTAGTTTTGAATGGATGGTTATTGCTTCATATCTACCTAGTGACTGATATAGCTGAAGAATATTATTTGCGCGGCTTATTGTACTCACTCGCGCCATCACGACATGTTTCCCGGATTGATCTGCGTCCAACTCATCGAGCGCAGCCATAGCTATCTTCCGGTCCCCGGTCGCTGGATCAAACTCAGTTACTTCATGAAAGCGAATTGGGCAAAAGTGACCATCCTGTTGAGCGTTTTTCAACGAGTATACATAGATGAACTTCCCATCAATCTTCTTGCCGTCTTCCCGAAATGGGGTGGCGGTAAATTGAAGGACCAGTTTTTCGCTAAATTTCTCTCGGAGCTCCTTCCAAGTTGGTGCTTCTGCGTGATGCGCCTCGTCAATGAAAAGGTGGCTACATTTCTCTGCAATGCGAGACTGAATACTTTTCTCACATCCGCCTAAAAGTTGACTCGTTGCTATAATGACATTACATCGGCTAAAGAATGTGTCAACCTGATCCAAAGATCGTGGGCGCGATGTCAGGGTTCCAACTACGGGATAATGAGCTTCCCGTGATAAAAGGTTTCCTCTATTAACACCCAACAACCCAAGTGTCTCAAATTTTTCTGCCAGCTGAGCTCGGAGTGCTTCAGTTGGAACTACGACCATCACACGGCGACAGCCTGCTGCGATAAGGGTTGCAAGCATTGTCTCCGTCTTGCCAAGACCTGTTGGTAAGACGACGGTCGCGGCTTCTGTGTTGTTGGACCAGTGCGCCAATATTGCGTGTAGGGCCCCTAATTGCGGCTTTCGGAACCCCACTGTTCCATTTGCAGCATTTTCCTCTACGAAACGAAGGGCCTGACTCCACGAGGCCCTTGCCTGCTCTGATAACTGTCTAGGGCTAACCTCCGTCGATGGCAATTCAGGATGGCGAAACCAGATCCCGGCACTCAAGTCCAGCGGCTCACCTTCAGCTACTTCGTATTGAGCAATGATTACCCAGGCATCCTCTGCAAAGCGACCCCTATCAGGCTTAGAGGGAAAAATGAAAATCTCTTGATTATTTGCGTCGGCGACTAATCGATGCCCGTTATGCCTCTCATTTCGATATGCCATGATGGCACAGCTAATACCTTCACCAAGCCTCAGTAGTTGCCGTATATGCCCCAATCCATTTTTCGTCTCCGAAAAAGCCATTAGCACAGGCAGCTTAACTAACACGTTAGTTTTCTCTCTTGTGTATTCTTTTCAGGTATTTTATATGGCTGCTTTCTGTATCTTGCCTAAGTCGCTATTTGCGCATTAGGCAAGGCTCCATCCGAAAATAAAGGCTTTAGCCAAGAGGAGGTTCACCACCATATTCAAGCGCCCTCATGAACTTTCCGTTAACAAAGTCCCACGCAACCATGGTTGGCATAACTTTCGGGTGCACAGAGCGTCCGATCTCAAAAGCCACCGAATTGGGCACAGCCGGGAATACATGCAGTTTTATAGGCCCATATTTCCGGTGAAGGCCGGCAAGAAAGGCGCGCCAGGCCACAATAAAGGCATTGAGGTCTGATTCCCGATATATGGCCAACGGAGATTGTGGAGTCGCTTCAAATGTCGCAATTGGAAGCCCAGGAACGGCCGTTGCGATATCCTCCGGCCTAATAGTGCCTGACACGCCTACACTGACCGCCATTTCGGGAACACTATCGACCTCAGGGAGGCTGTAGGAAAACTTCGTGGCAGACTGCTCATCAGCCGGCCATAGCCACTTGTTTTCTTGGGTACGAAATGCCTGGTGGACGGTCGCCGGAACCCTGTCTCCGAGACGGTAACCCGCGTACATGAGTACGGGAATCTGGGCTAGCCCGAATACATCCACATGTTCGATACTGCCGTCCTGTGCTCTTGCCAACAACAAGGTGAAATAGCCGTCGATCGCTCTCTTGGCCAGGTACCAATAAACTGAATCTTCCTCGCCAACCCCTGTTTCATTCAGACTGATGACATATTCGAGGTGCGAGGGAAAGCGGCTATAGCCCGTCTTTCTGAGCACCGCCTGCCTGGCATGTGGCACATTCACCGACGTTGGCGTTCCAGCGATTCTTCCAGTTATGATCAGTGGGAGCGAGCGTTTTACGTCTCTAGCATCGTAGAGGCGCTGGATGTGTGCCTCATGCTCCTGTTTCATTTCAACAAGCAATGCTTCCGAATAGCTTGCCTCGTGTTTGGAGTCATCGATGGTCTTGTGGCAGGCCGCACAGCATAAAATTAAGTTCGCGGGATCGGAGGCCAGCACCTTCGATCGTTCGGAATCGCCTCGTGGGCCATCGGTGCTATCACCGATAATATGACAGTATTCACCAAGCACGACCCGCTCTTGCGTCAGGAAGTTACGATCAATTGGCTTGTTGCAGCCTCGGAACTGGCAGCGTGCTCCGGCTTTGATCCAGAGATCACGACGCACTGGCTGGGATATATAGGTTTCTGACATGCTCGCCTACTTCAAAATTGCCCACAAACTTAATCTTCTTGATCGAAGCCCCGTACCAGAAGCCCATCTCTCGCGTGCCCACGATTGCAAACAGCAGCCCCTTGCCGTGGAAAACATCCTTCTTCAGCGCACGCTTCCAATCGTCCGTATCTATCCCGGAAGGGTGAGGGACTGGCTCGGGATGGGTATGCCACAGGCCAAGATAGGTACCCTCCCCGTCCGTACGCTTCCAGTATTTCTCTGCAAGATGCTGATGATAGGATGAGCGAAAGAAACCAAAGCGGGATTGCTTATCCCCCTTGCCTGGCAACGTCACTTCCTCTACCGCAGCGTCGCTGCCATCGCCAAACACCCGTCCCAACAGTAGACCGCCCGATTCAGGTTGTTGTGAGTCCAGTTGTCGCAGGTCGATGAGGCGGGACAGCACCTCTGCCGAAATCGCAATAGAAACCTCATCTGAAGGTTTTACGAGTAGTCGAGCGGTACTTTTCATGTACCACAGCACGGACAGCTTCCTTCCGCAAAATCCAGCCCGGCACCATCCTGCCGCTGAGCGACACACTGGTTGTACCAATACGTTGTTGTCATGCCCTTCTCTCTGACAAGATCATCAGGCCCTGTCCAGCAACGGTAGCCCTGCACGTCCGACAATACCATCTCCGAAATCACGAGAGCGGTACGTATCGAGGCCAAAGGGGAATAGGGTGTGAATGCGCCGCCGCAGCCAGTCAGATTTTCACTGAAATCCTGGCCGGGCGTCAGGAACTGCGTCTTGGGCGCTGGTCGTGTCTCGCCGCTCTCTCGATGCAGGCATTCCAGGCAACCCGATTCACCGTACCGACCGGAAATGGCGTGGCCACCTAAGCCCAGGGGCTCAATCCATCCGGCGATGATGCGCTGCGGCCAAGCTTCGGCGTGGCTGAGCCGGACAATCTCTCTTTCCAGAGCAAGATTGCCTGTGGCCAGGACCAGGGTAGAGCAGTCTTTGCGCTGCCCGTTCATGCGCAGCCAACGCAGGGCATCCTCGTGATGAGGAATTACGATCGTGCCCGTACGCTTTTCCCTTATCTCGTCGGCTAGCGCCTCAACCTTGTAAACCCGACCGCTGTCGCGGCCAAGGACGTGGCGATAAATATTGTCGCTGCTGAACACCTCGGGATCCACCAGGACCAACTCATCGATTCCTGACAGTGCCAGCTGCTCAGCGACGCGACTCCCCAGCGATCCACAGCCAATCACTGCAACACGCTTCTTGATGGCATGGCCACCAACGCGATTCAGCAGGTATTCACGCCAGCCTCGAAGCACACTAAAAGGCTTCAGCCGTTTAATAGCAAACACCTTGCCAGCCTGCAGCACCCCAAAATAGGAGATGCCAAAAAGCGCCTCTCCTCCTGATGGCCGACTCTGACGGCAGAGCAGGATGTGAGAACCGGGTGTCCGGAGCTTTAAGCCCTGCCGCTCCCCCAAAGAAAGCAGCTGGTCGAGCCAGTGCTGTTCCCAAGGCTCACCGGGCACCGGCGGAAGCAGAGGTTCATCAAGTACCAGCGTCTTGACCTTGCAGCGCTCACCCCCGCTGCTGGAGGAGCCCGCATCAATGCCATTAACTGTGAGCTCACCCTTGTCCTTGTAAATGCGAGCGTAGAGCTGGACGCCTGCCTGTGGTTCGCTTTCAAGTGGAACCGAGTCACACTCGGGCAGCGAGTCCCAGTATCCCTCGAACTCATTCAGCAAATCTTTCAAATCACCCTGATCACGCTTTGCTGCGGAGACCTTCAGCGTCTCCAAACTACGCACCACGACGTTGGCCAGCATAAGTGGGCCGTCAGCCTGTGCCGCGCTAAAGCCCTCCCCTTCATGGTCCGAGTAGCAAACATCCCCCTTATAGTTCACATGGGACATATTTGCGGCCTGGGTCAGGTCTGCGAGATATACGGTTGGCAGCCTGGTAAAAGGCCAGACACCTTTCACACGCAGACGCCAAGGCGCCGCCGGTGCCCCAACGTCAACATAACACTCAAAATCATTGCTGCTGACATTGGGTCCCGAGACAAGGCGGGCATCAACGGCCTCCAGCACCTGGGCGAAAGCGCGCTGGAGGTCGGCATCGCCGCTCATGCCGAGTTTCCGGTGCCAGTGACGGAGCGCTTAACCTTGGCGGCCGCAGCCTCTTTGGCCTCGGGGACGGGGAAGTCATCCCCGAACATTTTCGCCATACTCTTGCAGGCCACGGTCTCGTCGGTTTCCGCTTTGGCGTCCTTGAGAGCGGTTTGCAGCGTTTTCAGCCGTTCCTCGAAGCTGACCATCTGGATGGCGGTCATCTTCTCCAGAAGGTCGGCCCAAGGCTCGGCCGGCGACTTGACCACCAAGCGCTTTACGGATTTGCCGTCAACGATGACATAGCCGAATTGCGACAACATGGCGTTGACCAGGTTTTCCAGGGCCTGCATGTCATTGTATTCGTTGTCCCACCAGCTCTTTTCAGGATTGAACCAGAGGTAGGCGGCAACCGTCAGGCCAATGCTGTTGAGGGCGCCATGACTGAAGTTATGATGCCGCCAGCGCTTCAGGTAACGCACGATGCGGCGAAACTGCTTACGGTTGTCATCCTTGTACTTGTTGATGATCGTGTTCTGCAGGCCTTCAGGGTCCTGAATCTCCCACTTGCAGTGCTCTGCCCCCGAGTTTTCCTTGCCCTTGGCCAAGTGCAGCTTGCCATTGGCATCCCGAGTGTAGATCGCCAGATCCACATGGTACTCAGGCTCGCCATTCTTCATGTAATTGACAGTCACGCAGGGGCGGCGGATGGCGATGGTCCGCTTGGGGTGCTTGAGAGCATCCCGAACCATCTTCTTGATCTCCACGGGGTCGTACTCGCTCGGGAGAGCGTCAAATACGATACCTACGTCGATATCGTAGTTGCCGTCCAGCGGCTTGTTGCCGGTACCGAGGGCGTAGCTGCCTTGGTTGAAGTGGGTGAACGACGGGAAGTCGTCCGGCAGACCTTCCCTCAGGTTGTCCAGCAGGGTATCGCGCTTCTTCCGCAGGGTATCCTCTTCTTCATAGGTACCCAGCCGGATAGCGTCGTGAAACTTCAGGAAAAACGAATGCAGTTTAGCCATGGTAACGATCTCTCATAGAGTGAGTTTCGCCGCCCTGACTACTACATATGGTGATGACTGAGCGGTACCATCGCAAGATACAGCCTCTGTAAGGTTTTAGCAACTCCGACATGAGAGTGCTAACGCCATGGCCAATGACATAGAACAGGGGCTATGATAGCACTACTTCCCTGTACCTAATGCCAGTATTTTTAATGAGCGAGCGCTGGTGGTTGCTGGAGCTGAAAGCCAATGGCCTCTGCCAAAGAAATCGACCGATATGTCCAGGCTGCGACCCGCGAGAACACCCGACGCAGCTATCAAAGTGCAGTCCAGCATTACGAGGTCAGTTGGGGTGGGTTTCTGCCGGCGACGGCAGACAGCATCGCCCGCTACCTCGTCGATCATGCGGAGACCCTGGCGATCAATACACTCAAGCAGCGACTCGCGGCCCTGGCCCGTTGGCACGTTGACCAGGGCTTTCCTGACCCTACCAAGGCCCCGCTGGTCAAGCAGGTACTGAAGGGGATCCGCGAGCTGCATCCGGAGCGAGAGAAACAGGCGACGCCGGTGCAGTTGCAGCAATTGGAGCGAGTAGCTGATTGGCTGGAACAGGAAGAGGAACGCGCGGTTGCGTCCGGTGATGCCGGCGCCATGGCAAGATGTTGTCGGGATCGCGCCTTAATTCTCCTCGGCTTTTGGCGGGCCTTCCGCAGTGACGAGCTGTGCCGGCTTAGGGTGGAGCATATTGATATACAGCCAGACCAGGGAATGACCTTGTTTCTTCATCGAACAAAAGGTGACCGGAACGCGAACGGTACTTCTTTCCCGGTACCGGCCCTCAGCCTAATGTGTCCGGTCGCAGCGCTGGAAAAATGGATGGCGTTTCTTGACCGCCCGAGCGGCGCCTTGTTTTGCGGTATCGATCGCTGGGGGCGGTTAAGTCAGGATGCCCTGCATCCCAACAGTGTCATTCCGCTTCTGCGCACAATCTTAGAAAAGGCTGGAATTACAGATGCTGACGTATTTAGCAGCCACTCTCTGAGGCGAGGCTTCGCAACCTGGGCCAATGACCAAGGCTGGGACGTAAAAACGCTGATGAACTATGTTGGATGGAAGGATGTGAAATCTGCCATGCGTTATATCGATGTGGCAGATCCGTTCGCCAGACATGGAGCTGAGTTGGCGTTGCCAAATAAGTGAACATAAAGGTAGGAATTTCGGCGTACAATGTGAGCGTTGTTCGTTACGCCGCAAAGTAAAATGCCACACCATTTTGAGTGGCTCTTTATTTTTTGTATTGGGGCACTACCCTCGACCAGCTGTGCAGTCCAACGCTTTTGACAAGAGTTTGGTCGATCCAATGGACGGGTCTATCGTCATTAACGGAGCCCCGCCATATGCTGGGCCGGCATTGCCGAGATGACTGCTGCTTGGGATTTCTGCCAGCGCCGGTGAGCCGAGTCGAAAGGATAGTTTTCAAACCAGCCCATACAGTTTGCATCTGGTTGTTCTATTGCCAACATAAGATTGGCCCCACTCCCCTCTGCGGCGGCCGCCCAGTAACTCATTGCGTGGCCCGTACAAAGACTCCGTGACCAATCGCAGCTCTTGCGCCTGGACATGCGCCGCGCAATGCCAGCCCACTCGTAAAAGCTGTTTATGCAGTCAAGAGCAAAGACGCGTTGTGTTAGCCAGTCCTGAACACTCTGGGGCCACTGGTAGGAGCACATGGGCGCCGTATCACCTAGCCAGGCCAGCAGTCTGAGAGGCGCATGCACCGGCTGCAAAAATAGTTGCTGGGGAGCACCATACCCCTCCCAGAATGATCTCCACTGGAGGAAAGCGTATGCCACTGGGCACGTTGGCGGGGTTCTTCTGTCCTGTGGTGACCACCACAATGCTCTCGCCACCACACGAGCACAAGACTTGTGATTTCTGACAATACGGCGCCAAATGTGGCGCCGAATCGCCTTGTAGATCGGCATTAACGACCAGAATTTGTCGTCCCGCTCATACCAGTTGCGACGACTCTCTGTTAGTGTGCCAGGAGAGGCTTTGGCACGGAAACCGGGTTTCAGCTTTGGTACGTACTCGCTGTGAAGTATCCAGGACACACCTGCGCCAGCCTCTTCCATCACGCCAGAGTTAGGTGTAGACCAACGGGATATCACGGCTTCGAGAAAGCTGAAATAGTCTTCTTTTTTCCGCTCAAGCAACGGCCTGGCAATGCGGTACTGGGCATTGTCATAAAATGAGAAATGTTTTTCTATGTCGGCAGAGCACGTGAAAATATGCTGCTTCAGCCTTAGCAGGTCAATGACATTGCCAATCATTAACTGCTCATCGTTGGTAAGAACATGTGGCTTATCTTTGCCATTACTAAAATCCTTCGTCAGAAGAGTCTTGCAGCCCGGGCAGCAGAAAGGACTGGAAAACAAACGACTCTGCAGGCGATACGGGATACGGAGTTTGCAATGAGGGCACCGGGAGGCCAATTTGCAGCCATGTATGGGACAGCGAATCAACATATCCAGCTGATAAATTGCAGTGTGAAAACCCCGCTTCAGGCACGCTGGGCAAAATCGTAGGTCCTGGCTAATGCTACACCCCGAAGCAGACAGCTCTTCATCAATGAAGGCCTCCTTGACCCCATCGTCCGACAGCTTGAGATGCTTGGAAAGTAACGGCAGGTCGTAATTACTTGCGTCAATAAGGGATAGGTTTGGTGCACTGCGTATACGATTTCTAAGTCCTTTGCCACGAGCCACAAAGAGCACCGCCAGATCAGATGCCACGAATGCATTCAGCAACGCAAATTTGCTGAGCAAAACGTATGCCGAGTCATACCGACTTGCCCATGCTTCTCGCCAGCACAATGATGATGGCTGCTCTTGATAGCGCTCCAAAATTACACGTGTCGGCATGGCATACCCCGTTCTCAGCTGAACGCATCCATTTCACGCAGCTCCTCCTGCGACTCAATGAATTTGGAATAGCCGACGGCGGACTCCCACAGTGCTGGGCTCATCCTGAATTCAGGGCTGTCGTGCTCCAGGTTATCACTCAGAGCTATCTCCACGGCCCGAGTAAAATACTGCATGGGTATCTCAATCTCGGACGACATCTTGGCCTTACAATGCGCTTCTGCGAAGGAGTCCCAGATAGTCTGAGCTTGCGATACCAGTCTGAAACCGTCGTCATATGCTTGCGGGAAAAAGAAACGGGTGTAGTTCCATTTTGACCCTTCCGGGTAACACGCTTCGTCGTATCCTTGCAGGCAAGTAGCAATATCATCGACCGATAACAGTCCCCGAAAGCGGAGTTCGTCAATCATGAAGCGATTGACAATTTGCATTTGCCTGGCTTCCCTCAAGCCATTCTTCTGATGCAGTAGCTCGTGCTGCCCTACCAGGAAGGTAATCATGCGAGTCCCACGGCGCTCCAGTTCGTCGTGCAGATCCCGTAGCCACTCATATTCCACCACGGATAGCCGCTGAGCCTCATCGGCAAAGAACACAACCAGATTATGTTTGCCCGCATCTGCCTTCTGCTGGACGTAGGAAATCAAACGCCATCGTTTTGCGGAAGAATTACCCGTGTGGGGGCTTCCATGTTTGACAGCCTCTAATAAATTGGTAAAAAATGCCGTTTCTGAAGTGACCATCCTCTTGTGACAAAGGAAGGTAAATACTGGGACAGCCGCATAGTCTTCCCTGATGATATTCACGCTATATCGTATGGCATAGGACTTCCCAAAGCGCGGCAAACTATAGGTAATGGCACCCGGTATTCTCAGGCGGATGCAACGCTTTATTTGTTGGTAGAAGTTATCAATGGATGGGGTCGGCAAAATATATTGCTTGAGTATCAGGGGATGCCTGTCGATATCAATTGGGCGAGCCAGAGATATTCCCATTTTCAATCTCCCTTTCAAAAATGTATGGTTTTTCTGATATGGAGCTGTTTGACAACAGGTGTGGCGTTAGATGCCACCTTGGACTCAGCTTCATTCCCTTGTTTTTCTTGATGAGCTATAGGCTCGGTCGGAGGTTCCTCCGACGTCGCCGATGTAGCTGGGGCAGTGTCTTTCCTGGCTTTTGCGTAAGCATCTGCCGACCTCTTACCGTGTTTGGCCTGCCCCCTCATGTGCTGCAGGTATACCTCGACGGGATTTTCTGTATCGTCGTAATCCAGCTGCCGCAAGCGCCGCATCCGAAGAATGTCCTTGCGGAGCCGCAATGAGTGCTGAGTCAGCGACCATGGCCTAGCTGCATAAAGTATTCCGAATTCCTGACCGTCTTCAAAGTAGACCTTTACGGTTCGGAGATCCTTGCGGTTATAGTAAAGTCGGAGCCTTTTTCCTATGAGGCCGGGGTTCCCGGAAAGCGCTTCACTCGAATAGCGAACCCCTTCAAAATTGACATGCGGGCGAACGCCCTCAACGACGTCTCCACGGACAGTTACGATGCGGCTATCGTATAAAAGATACAGGTTTTCCCGCTGGGCCAGACACAGGGCCTGAACAAATCCCTGATTTTTGTTTAGGTGGTTTTGTAGGGCTTCTAAGGGCGTCCTGCCCCCTAGTCCGCCGTGCGGCTCTCCATTATAGTTCGATAACAAGACGTCAATAATTTCCTCAAGATCATGTAATCGAATGAGTAGCCTGAGGTCGCCGCTGGGGTCTCCCAGTTTGCGGCGAATGTCATCAGGATTGCTGCCGGTGGTGCCTGGGATATGGTGAGCAAAATGCCCCGCCAGAATCTCAAAGAATCGCTCGATGTATGGCCGCTGATTGGGGTCTGCTGGTGGTCCTGCATCTGGCCAACAGCCAACGACTTCAGACAAGGTGCCCAGCACCCGGTCGGTTAGATGAGCTTTGGCATTGTCGAAGCGGAATTCCTCCCAAGTGGCGTATGCCAGCTCCGGAAAGACTTCGGATGGAAAGCCGCCACGCTCGGAATAGCGAAGTCCAGGAATACGAAGCTGCCGGCGACGGTGCGGCACCAAAGCGCGCTCGACAGCCTCCATGACGTCGTCCTGTCCGTACCCTCCCCCTAATGCCAAGGAGTAGCCCAATATGGCCCGACTCCCGATATCTTCGATAGGGAGGATCCATATTCGGGATAGCTCCACCAATGTTTCCAAGCCGTAGGGGTCATCGATGACCAGAGTGAGGCGAACATCGATCCGATGCCCGTCAAACTCAACCACCTCGAAGGGCCTCAATATCGGGACTTTGACAGCTTCTTCTTCACGTGGCCAAGGGGCAGCAGCCTTATCACCTCCTGCATCAACAACGGCGTCTACAAAGCTGGCGCTGATCAGTTTCTTCAGGAACTTCTCCATGGACCGAAAGCCCAACAGGTCCTGATTAAAGGGATATTCATCTGCAGCTATGCCCTGCTCCCGGCAGCAGACAAGAAATTGTTGATGAATGCGCCTGGCGGTTGGTTTGACCTCGCGGCGGCCGCTTGCACGAACGCGCTGCTTGGCCTGCTTACGAAGGAATGCCTCCAGATCAGGGTAGCGCTCCATTAGCTGCGTAAACGCCCCTGATCTTCCGCCACGGGAGGATTGTTGGCCCCCCGTTGGGGCGTGCATGATTCGTACGTATGTTTTGACTCGTACAAATTGCAGCAGCGCTCTGAACCCAAAGATACGTCCGTCAGGATGCAACGCTATACAGCGTTTAACCAGCCGGCTAAGAGTTTTGCGATCGACGCCGGTCTCCCTCGCGATTATCGACGCCGATATGTCAGGCTTTTCGATGTAACGGGAAATGGCAGCGAGGCGCCGCAGGTAAGTGGCCTTTTCAGCCTCGGGAAGATGAGTGTGATCGACTGTAGGCCACGTGGTCAGGTCCCTGAGTTCGGACGACAGGGAGTTCCGGTCAAACCTGGCTTGACCATACGGGGACGCTGTCACGGCAGCCTCACTGATGTCTGAGGGCTCAGCCTTTCTACCCCAAAATTTTCGGACCCCAACTGCCCGGACGACAGCATCTTGAAGACCGTCGACCGCACCACGATGGGGTCTGTCTGCTCAAAATGCCTGGCCAACTCTTGCAAGGTGGCCTTGCCTTCATGGCTTTGGAGGAAGCTGACCACCTCAGTAGGCAGTTCAAGCGGTATGAAGCGATGGTTTGCAGCCAAACTGTGGAGTACGGTTTTCCAATTTGTTAGGGCGACGGTGTTTTCGCGGATTCTTTGCTCGGTCCAAATCTGGACAGCTATCTCCCTACTCCTAGCCCAGCTTGTGAGCCCTTCGTTGCTCATCACCTCCTTTTCAATGTCCTGCTCTTGGCCCCGACGCGCGACAAACACGAAGTCTTGCCGGGAGCCATAGTCCACCCAAAAATTGACTATCAGGCGCCGCCGGAGCCCTTTAGTAGAGTGCGGCCACTCACAGAAGGTCCTGACACATGGGTCTACCTCCAGCCAGACCCAGGCATCACGCATCAGGGCTTGGTAGAATGTCATGCGGCGCCCCAGTTTGGGGCTCCACGCGATCATGAGGTGGCTATGGTGTGGACGGCTTACGTCCAGAGGCCTGAAAGTTGATGTCTCGTTGTGTGCGACTTGCGCTTCCATAGCAGAAGCTCCGTCTGACAAGACGTTGGGGCAGGATTAGTTCCTGGGTACACATTGAGGCAAATTTAGTTCGTCGGTGGAGGAAGTAAAGGTGAGACGACCAACGGCAACGCCGCCTAAATACAACAAGTTGCAGGGGCTATGGGTGGGGTAGGATTAGTTGGGTCGAGGCGAGTCAACCAGGGCAAGCCGCAAAAAGACACCATGGCCGTTCTCCTCACAAGCTGGCGGTTTCCACGCTGTTGTGCAGGCAGGTCGACCGTGTTCTTCCACGACGATGGACTTTCCAGAGGTGGGCTGGCCAAAAATATGGGCCTGGGTAATGCTTGGCAGTGATCGCGCCGTCGGCTTGCTTTGGCAGCAGATCGCACCAATCGGGTTGTTTCAATGAGCATGGATTCCATGAGTGTAGAAGCCTGTTTTGCCAGCAGCTACCAGGAAGCGCGCGGCAAGTTCCTGATGGCCGCGCAGCACCAGCAGTTGGCGCAGGCGGAATACCTGCACCCGGAAACCGGGCGCGATGGCGAGCCACTGGCGCTGGATGTGGCCCTGGCGGGTGATCCGGCAGCAAACAGGCTGCTCATCATTTCAAGCGCCTGTCATGGCATTGAGGGCTACTGTGGTTCTGGTGCCCAGATTGCACTGATCAACAGTCCGGACTGGCGTGCGGCCATGCCACCGGACTGTGCCGTGCTTTACCTCCATGCGCTCAATCCCTACGGTTTTTCCTGGTGGCGTCGTACTACCCACGAAAATATTGACCTCAACCGCAATTGCCATGACTTCAGCCAGCCCCTGCCCGCAAATCCCGGCTATGACCGCCTGGCAGGACTGATGCTGCCCGCAACATGGCCGCCCTCGCCCGCCAACTGGCTGCGCCTGCTTGGCGCCGGCCTGCGTCTTGGCAGCCTGCGTGCCTTGCAGGGAGCGATCAGCACCGGCCAGTTCAGCCACCCGAACGGGCTATTTTATGGCGGCCAGGCTGAAAGCTGGAGCTTGCAGACGATCAAATCGGTGCTGCGCCGCTACGCAGGCCACAGGTCGTGCGTTGCCTGGATCGATATTCACTCCGGTCTTGGGCCCACTGGCGTGGGCGAGCGCATCTTTGCCTGTGACTACACGGCCGCGAATATCCAGCGCGCCCGGGCCTGGTGGGGGGATGGCGTGAAGTCGTCGGCGGAAGGCAATTCGGTATCGATGGTCACCGGCGGGCAGCTGTGGCAGAGCTTTTACCAGGCCTGCCCGGGCGTGCAATACACCGGTCTTGGCCTGGAGTTTGGTACCCAGCCGCTCTGGAAAGTACTGCATGCCCTGCGTGGCGACCACTGGCTGGCGCTACACCCGGAGGCGTCACCAGCCCTGCAGCAGAGCATCCGGCGGAAGATGTTTGAAGCCTTCTTCTGCAACACCGGGGCCTGGCAGGAGGCGGTGGTGGCACAGAGCAAAGAAGCCGCCTCGCAGGCCCTGTGGGGGCTGGCGCAAATGGTCTGAACCCGGCGCAAAGTCATGTCTCGCCCGGCCTGCAAGCAATCTGTCAGTCGGCACGGCGTATACCTGTGCCGCTGCTGTAGCGGGCAGGATGCCTGGCAGCATTCCCCGCCACTCCGGACATACTCATTTTCACAAATGCAATGCGGTGCACATTCCCGGCAGGTTTTTCTGTCTTCCGCCGTTGCCACCATGCTGGCGGGCATGGGCGAACAGGTGTATATATTTTTACCCGCAGACATGGACAATAGCCCGCCTGACTGATGCATGACGCACATCATGGCCTCAGTACCTGGCAAGGATTCAGGCTTGAACACAACGACACGTTTCACCTCTGCCCGTCTGCTGTTGCTGGCGGGTCTGGCAGCCCTGCTCGCGGCCTGCCAGCACACTCCCCCTGCACCCAAGACCGAGGCGGCGCCCATGGCCATCAGCGCACCGGAGCCTGTGGCACCGGTGGCCGACAGCGCGCCGCCCCCTGTGGTTGCGGCGGCGCCTGCCCGCCCCGATACCAGCAAGCTGGGTGAGGAACGCCTCAACCGCCTGCTGCTCAGTACCCTCAAGGCCGACCAGAAAGACAACTACGCCAAGCCGATCACCGACAGCGTCGACATCGACTCCGCCATCAGCGCCGAGTTCCACGACTTTATCCATCCACCGGCCTACCACGGCAACGAGAATGCCGAGACCATCAAGACCGCCATTGCCAAGGGCAAGCATCGCGCTGCTGCGGGTGATCCCTTCTGGCTCAATTTCATGGGCATGAGCTATATCACCGCCAAGGGTGTGGCGCGTGATACCGCCAAGGGCATTGACCTGATTCAGAAGGCCTCCGCGGCCGGTAATGATCGCGCCACCTGCACCCTGGCCCGCCTCAACGAGATCGGCCTCATTGTGCCCATGGACAAGGCCAAGGCGGTACAGCTCTACCAGCAGTGCGCACGCAAGGAGCCGGGTGGCGGTCCGCAACTGCGCCTTGGCCAGATTTATGAGTTCGGCTTTGGCGTGGATCGCGACTATCAGCAGGCCATGAACTGGTATACCCATGCCGCCACCGATCCGCTCTCCGGCAATGTGCGCGCCGAGTTTGCGCTTGGCCGCATGTATGCCAAGGGCATCGGCGTCACCCGCAACTACAAGAAAGCCGCCGAATGGTTTAATCGCGCCGCTGGCCTTAAAACTGAAAAGGGCGCGGACAAAGGTAAAGAAGTCCACCGCTCCACCGAGGCGGTCTGTGCCATGGCCATC
>Ga0206917_1078_pt1:0-25000 | contig 27062 bp, 27 predicted proteins | sample Alteio_BWOrgHeat_68_FD_152931 | JGI IMG/M metagenome (GOLD analysis project Ga0206917, IMG submission 152931) | Enriched cells from forest soil in Barre Woods Harvard Forest LTER site, Petersham, Massachusetts, United States -... | ecosystem: Environmental > Terrestrial > Soil > Temperate...
AAGTCGTTACCGACGTCGAAGCTTCCGGTCGACTCACCAGCGTTGGTACCCCGCAAGTCGTCGAACTTGACCCCAACGAGGGAGAAAAATCAGTTATTTTCAATGACTCAAGTATGCAAAAAAATTGGGGCCTTATGGGCACCCATGGTGCAAGTGATATCGCCGCAAATAAAGCATGGCAAATCACCCAAGGTGATCGCAGAATTATTGTCGCCATAATTGATACCGGTGCCGACGTCAGACATCCTGATTTAGCCGACAATATCTGGAAAAATCCCGGAGAAACGGGCTTAGATGCCAACGGTCATGACAAATCTACTAACGGCAAAGATAACGACGGCAATGGTTATATCAACGACGTCAACGGTTGGAACTTTGTCGATAATAACAATAACGTTGTCGATAATCACGGTCACGGAACTCATATTTCAGGAATCGTTGGCGCTGTCGGCGGCAATGGCGTTGGGATCAGCGGCGTTTGCCCGAAAGTCAGTCTTATGATCTTGAAATATTTTGATCCTAAATCAAAAGGAAATGACAATCTTCGAAATACCGTGAGAGCTATTCGCTACGCCGTCGACATGGGAGCTAATATTATCAATTATTCTGGTGGTGGAATTGACCCCAATGACGATGAATTTGCCGCCGTTAAATATGCAAATGACCATGGTGTTCTCTTTGTCGCCGCCGCAGGGAACGAACATTCAAACTCTGACGTCTCTCATTATTATCCGGCAGATTATAATCTCTCAAATATTATTTCTGTGACCGCCATTGATCCTGTGGCCAAAGTTTTACGCAGCAGTAATTTTGGTAAAACCTCAGTTAATATTGCAGCTCCTGGAGAGGGAATTTATTCTACACTTCCCGGCGGAAATTACGGATACATGACCGGAACATCACAAGCCACTGCCTTTGTATCAGGCGTGGCGGCACTTATTTTGTCTCATAATAAAGATTTCTCGGCAGACCAAGTTAAAAAACAAATCGTGGCTACCGCTGATGAACTTCCTGGGCTTCGCGATAAGAGTTCAAGTGGCGGTAAACTCAATAGCTATGCGGCTTTGGCTATTCAACCCTCTATTCCCGCAACGGGAATCACCACTTCTCATTCGATGGTGCAAACGGGCGTCATCAACGGTGTCGGTGAAAAGAGAACAGAAAATAGCGTTCTCTTTGGTTCTGAGCCTTCCGGTGGCGACGAAAATCACGTGATGCTCAGTAACCTCATCAAGGCCATCAATCGACCGCTAGCCGGTGCGCCCGTTTCGCCCAACTAACCTCTTCCGAAATACTTAGATGTAAATATAAAGACGAGAATACTTGCGCCAACGGCGATCATGGGGCGAGCTTGGGGAATAAGAATTCCCGATACAATAATGAGACCTGAAATCAAAATCATGAATTTGGCAATTCCTGCCCAGCGACTGGGTTTTTTTTCTTCGGTTTGCGCCGTGATATAGGAGAACGTCGCCAATTCAATAATTCTATTTTGCATTCGATTTGCGATGTCTTCTGAGGGATTGGCATCAAGGACCGCGCGATACTGGGTGCTGGCATAAGCCAAATTTTCTCGAGATAAACAAAGCTGGATGAAACTCTCATGACGGGCTTCATCACCATAATTTGCTTTTACGGCATCCCATGAGGCCGATAACTCTGGGGTGGAACCTCTGGCGATGGGGTCTAGTTTCTTTTCTTTCTTCGCTCGATCAAAAATAATTCCACATTTTGGACATTCAGAATATTTCGCGTCGACTTTATTTCCGCATCGAACACAGACTCTTTTATTGGGTGCTGGAGGCACTACGCCCTGTTTTCCGTCGTTATCTACCAACCTGGCTGCTACGATGTTGACTTGGGGTGGTTGGGGCCAGGTGAAGGCGAACATTTTGCTGCAGGCGGTACACTGAAAGTGAGACTCTCCAGGGGATAAATCCTCTGGACGTACAAAATAGAGCTTTTGACACCCCGGACAACTCACTTGGATTGGATTCAATAGTTTGCTCTCCCCTAGTCTCGTGGTAAATAACATACATCGTTTTCGAAAACAAAAAAAGGATAGGCTTCACAATTGCAGTTGATAGACCAATTTTGTCAAAAATATCAGTTTGAGAGGAGAGCCCTCTTTTGGGGTCTTCCAACAGGAGTTTTATTTTCAACAAGCTACCCACCCTTTCCGGCATGGGCCCTTTTCTTTGCCTTTGCCCCCCTTTGGATTTATTGGTACCGGACCCCTAATCTTCGAAATATATTCGTCTCAGGATTTGTAGCCCAGTTTACCTTCACTTTTATTGGATTTAATTGGATAGCCCACACCGCAACAGAGTACGGCCACCTCCCTTCAGTCTTGAGCGTTCTCATCCTTGTAGGTTTTTGCCTCTTTGCAAGTCTCAATCTTGTCATTGCGGGTCTTGCCGCAGGCTACATAAAGAAAAAATGGCCCATGGGCCCGACCCAATTCTTTTTTCTCGTGGCCATATTATCGGGGTTTGCCGATCGATTTTACCCTATGATTTTCCCGTGGAACTCAGGTTACCCGCTTTTATTTAGTCACCTTCGTTCGGCCCAACTTGCAGAATTCATAGGATTCAACCTTCTTGGAACTTTGGTTTATTGCGCCAATGTGCCTTTCGCATTGGCCTATATGAAATTTCCAAAAAAAGGATGGAGTACTCCACTTATTATTTTTGTCGTGGGCCTTTTTATTTTCGAATCTTTGGGAACTTGGGCTCAGAATCGAGTTCCAAAAGACGATTCAAAAATCAACGCCCTTTTGGTTCAACCTAATATTGGCAATTACGACAAGTTTGTTGCAGAACGGGGTTATGGGTATCAAGAACCTGTCGTTAGAAAGGTTCTAGAGCTTACTCAATCCGGATTAGACCAGGCTAAAGTTAAACCTGATTTTATTATTTTACCTGAGACTGCTTACCCTGCGAGTCTTGACCCCTATTTCGCCAATGTTTTCTACGTAAAAACTCTCACCGATTTTATTTCAAAAGCTGGTGTACCCCTTCTGGCCGGAGCTTATTCCGATGACCCCCCAAGCTCTAATGAAAAGAAAAGCTATAATGGTATTTTTCAAATTGATCCTGGCCAACCATTAAAACCCGGCTATCGAAAACATTTGCTCCTCGCTTTCGGAGAGTATTTTCCGGGAGCAGATTATTTTCCTTTTTTAAAAAAACTTATTCCTGAAATTTCTGACTTTGGGAGAGGCATTGGGCCATACAAATTTCAAATCGGTGGAGCAGAACTTGTGCCCCTTATTTGCTACGAGGGCTTAGACACAAGTTACGTTCATGATTCCCTAAAGCTGGGCGGTAAAATTTTATTAAATGTCACAAACGACAGTTGGTTTGGAAAGAATTTTGAACCTTATCAACATATGATCATGACCGTAGCTCGTACTATTGAATATCGAATGCCCATGATTAGAGTCACAAACACAGGAATTACAGCTGTGGCTAATAATAAGGGTGAAATTCTTCTTAGGGGCCCCCAGGACGTGCCATGGACCGCGGTTGCTCAGGTTCCGTATTTAAATAAACCTCCCCAAACAATCTTTTATTACATAGAACCCTATGTCGTATTTATTTTCTTAGGTCTTCTCTTCTTGGTTTTGACCAGTCGAAGGAAGTTCTGGTGAGAAATCAAGAATTAGATTGGCCAGAATTATTAAAAAGCTTATCTACCCATGCCACTTCTCAGCGGGCAAAAAATCTCTGTCTTGAAATCGATGCCTTAGCTTCAAGGGACTTAGCCCAAACAAAATCAGAGAATATTATCTACGCTTCAGAAGTTTCAAAAGATCAACATCTTCCGAGTCTTGAAATTTTAGATCAAATTAATATCTCATTTGAGAGATTAACTCTTAAGGCGGTTTTAGATGTGAAAGAATTGGTCATTTTGCGCCAGTTCTTAAATGCCTCTTTAGCGATCAAAGAATTACTTTGGATGACTAAAAATTCATGGACTAATTTGATGGCCACTCAGATTGCTGATTTTAAATCTCAACTCTCGGCCATTAATCATGTCATTTCTCTAGACGGCGAGATTAATGAAGATGCTTCAAGTTTGCTTGCCAGCCTATGCGAAGAGAAAAGACGATTAGCCCGAGAAATCTCCCGCACCCTTGATCAAATCGTGGCCCGAAGAAAAATGGAACCACTCCTTCAGGATAAATACGTCACCAATCGAGAGGGGCGGATGGTTATTCCCGTAAAAAGCGGAAGCCAGCACGATGTGAAAGGTCTCATTCACGACGCGAGTCAGACTAAGCAAACGGTTTTTATGGAGCCTGAAGAAGTTGTTCCTATAAATAATCGACTTCGCGAAGTTCAGATTCAAATTCAAGAAGAGATTATAAGAATCTTAAGGGAGCTTAGCGACTACCTTGCAAGATTTAAGACAGAATTTACCAATGCCGATCAAGCTCTTCTAGAATGTGATTTCACCTTGGCTTGCGCGAAATTTAATTCTCGAATTTCTGGTTCTGTGGCCCATTTTTCTAAAGACGGTAAAATAAATTTGATTGATCTCAGACACCCCTTACTCGCCCTCCAGGGAATTAAAGTTATTCCCAATACGGTTTCTTTAAATCATGACAGAAGGATTTTACTTCTTTCAGGCCCCAACGCGGGCGGCAAAACAATTCTTCTCAAATCCATCGGGATGGCTTGCCAAATGGCGAGGAGTGGTCTTCCTGTGGCCGCTGGCGACGGTTCGACACTTCCGTTTTTTGAGAATTTAGACCCCATCATCGGTGACCTTCAAAGTGTTGATCAAAATCTCTCAAGTTTTAGTTCTCATATCTCAAGGCTTACTAAAGCTACGAAATTTAAAGGGCGCGAAACTCTTCTTCTTATAGACGAGATCTGCGGCGCCACCGACCCCGAAGAGGGAGCAGCTCTTGCTAGAAGTTTTATTGAGTCCTTCGCCAAGAACGAAGTTTATGTCGTCGTTACAAGTCATCTTGGCCCGTTAAAAGAAAATTGGCCCAAAGAAATGCCTCTCGAGCACGGAAGCTTAGAATTTGACAACAAAACAAATCGCCCGACTTTTCAACTTCTCTTGGGGTTTCCTGGGCGAAGCCTCGCCCTTTCCGTGGCCGCGCGCTTAGGAGTTCCCAATGAAATTATCGAAAGGGCAAGAAATTTTCTTACTCCCGATAGTCGCAAGAGAACCGAAGAGCTCGAAGAGATCGAAAGTTTCAAAGCCCATATTATTGACTTAAAAAAACAAATTGAGAGTGATCGAGACGAAGCCAAAAAACAAAAAGACCAATATTCAGAACTGGTCAGAAAATTTCGCGAACAACGGGATCGCTGGTTAGAAAAAGCTTTACAGAAAGCTGAAAAGAGAATCGAAACACTTATCGAAGATGCAAGACTAGATCGATTAAAAAACAGAACACTTTCGGATATAAAAGCTGAACTTCCAGAAATTATTAGGGCTAAACCCAGTGGGCAAGGCTTGAGCCGCCCGCAGACAATAGACGAATTTAAAAATCAATTTAAACCTGGCACACCGGCTTATTCCACAAGACTCGGAAGACAAGTTCTTGTTCAAGGCGCCCCCGACGGTAAAGGCCAAGTGACTGTCCTTGCCGATAGTATGCGTGTTCAACTTCCATGGCATACACTTTCAAATGTTCACGCCCCGACTGACGAAAAGCCAGCACCAACTATTCGGCGTTCTTCAGCGGCAAAAGCGACTGAGTCTTTTGAAGAAGCTCGAGAACTGGATCTCCGCGGAAAACGAATTGATGACGCCCTTCCTCTTCTAGAGAAATGGCTCGATGATAGTCTTCGCGCAGGCCTTGATCGTCTCAAAATCATTCATGGCTTTGGAACAGAACAATTAAAAAAAGCCATCCGCCAATATTTATCAAAGAGCCGCTACGTCGCCGAATGGAAAGCCGGCGACACCAACACCGGCGGCGACGGCATCACTTGGGTGACACTGGCGGATTGATTATAAGACGTTCCTCTTAGGATGTTAGAAGGCCAACTGCGAGATGATTACAAATAAATTCAAAATCGAGGTCTCGACTCCAAACAGGTACGCCTAGATCTCGGGCGGCAAGAGCAATTAAAACGTCATTTTGCATCCGAGCCACATTTTTTTCTTTCCGGACGGGGTATAATTTTCTCAAAACTCTGGCAGCTTCAATCCAATGTTCCAGTTTCGGCGGTGGTAATAGTTCTTCTCCTAATTCATGGAGTAACCCTGAATGGAACTCCTCCGAGTAGGTCCTTAAGATTTCATGAAATGCTACAGGTGAAACAAAGACCATACGATATGGGCGAATAAGTTTATACGGATCAGCAATAGAACCATCTAAGAAGTCAAGTAGAACACTTGTGTCGGCAACCACCTTCACAAGAGTTTTCGATCAGACTTCTTACCTGCCAATGCCTTTCTTGCACCGAAAAGACTTTCTGTGTTTCGTTGAATGGCTATCCGTTCCTCAGCTAAAATACGAAGAATCTGGGAGGGGCTTTCCTTTGGGAAAAGCCTTTTTAGCTCATTTAAGGTCTTGGCGTCCATTCTTGTAGCAATAGTTCTATTATTTGCCATTGTAGGTCTCCAATCTAGCTGTCTCGATCATAGCCCAATGTTTACATTATGTCAATATCGTAAACAATTGCCGTTCTGAATTTGAAGGCTTCTAGATTCTTCAGTCAACGACCCGAGGGCTCCCCTTCAAAAGGAAGCTTCAGACGCCACCGGAAAGGAGTCCAATTTTTTACAAGCTGTAGAGTAATGACCTATTTCTGGACGATACTGAAAATAAACAGCTCCAAGGTTCGTCATGTTGTCATCCAGTAAAACATAGAGAGAAGATCCCGCAATAGCAGGATTGAAGAACCCGTACTCAACGGCTGCCGCCACTTTCGAAGGATTTACTTTAAGGATCTTGCATGTTTCAATAAGGTCATCGTCGAAACGAGCTTCCCATCCCTCTAAATTCTTTAAGGTAACGTCATATTGATAACTAGCTGAACAAGAACCTTCCCCTGACCCACACCAATTGCCCGCTAAAGTACCCTCAGTGTCGGCAGTAATCGCGAGTACACCTGAGTTATCCGCCAAAGTGCACTTTAGCCCCACGCCCTCTATAGGTGGGTTCACCGAGATCGGTGAGGAGCCAGGATTTTTAGCGCAGGTAATGTCGATGACCCCTGGCTGAGAACTCGTGGGAAGCTTTTGGAAAAAGGCATGGCACCAATACGGTGTTTCACTGAAATCTTTCGGGGGGTGGTTTAATGCATCACCGGGATTTTCTTCAAATAACTCCCCAGCATGGTTTAGCATGAGATGCCAATCTACGTATTTTTGGCCTTCTATCCATGTGACGATCCGTGAAACGGTAATCAACTTGCCATCAAGAGATTTCGGAATTTTAATTCCAGCAATTCCCCGATCATCGGTTTGTGCGAAAAATCCTTTAAATTCCATTTTTCTTAGATCGGTTCCTGTATCTGTAGAGATCTCAATGGCCAACTTTTGACTTGAAAATGGGACAAGAAAACCGCGAGAATCAATCCGTTGCATATTTAAGATATAATCCCCGTATTCTAGGGCGTGGTCGTACTGGCCCCAAAAATAATTATCCAGTTTCCGATCACTTAGGTCTGAAAAAATAAGTCCTACCTTTCGCCGAGCTTCAAAGGAGCTCACCTCCTGCCAAGGCCACCTCGGGAGATGGGAACTGGCATAAAATCCCTCGTGAAATATAAGGGCCGCCTTAGAGACTTCAGAGAGAGAATTGTAGAGTTGTCTTTGTACTAAGATTGTACCGTTGTCATGGTAATTTACAATCTGCTCATAGGTCATTGTTCCACTAAGACAAGTCTCTTCTTTTGGCATTACAAGGTAGAGTGCGTCCTCAACGACGGGAATGGGACTATTGGTATATAAAATCTTTGGGGGATTTTCCTTCAGTAGATTTAGACTATCGATTGACCCAATATATTGTGCTCCAGCAATAGCAGCAGTTATTCTGCGCTTCATCTGTTCCACAATATCTTTAGCGGGCACTTTGAAAGTTCTAAGTTTGAGACCAAAGAGGTGTTGAGCTTCGTATAAATCCAAAATCTCGACCCAGCGAATCTTTTTATCATTATCTCGGCAGACCCAACCACCACCGCCATTTCCGCCCCTGTTAGCAGAAACCAAGAGAGGAAAAAGTAATATGCCTAAGATAAAAATTAGTTTCATTTGTCCTCTCCTACGGTCGCGGGAAACAATTGAACGGCTAAAGTGTATACTTCAGTCTTTTCGCCTTTTTCAAACTCGGAACAAAACTTATCCTCGAATTTCGCAATAAGTTCTTTGGCTTTTTTGAGATTTGCAGGGTTGAAGGCGATTGTAATAGAACTAAAATCTCGCAGGGCCACAGGTAGAGATTCCATTTTTTCTTTCGCTCGATCTAAGTTTTGAGCGTGAAACCGCCGAAGAGCTGCCGATGGAAGATCTAAAGGTGTGTCGAGGGGAAGGGAACTTTGTTTGTAGGTATTCCCGATAACTTTAATCAATCCCATCCGTTTGAGGCGTTGAAAGGCTTCTTGCGCTTGACCTTCTGATATGCCAAGACGTTTGGAAATCCATTTTGTGTTGGCCTTACTTCCTTTAACGTCACCAAGACTTAAAATTGCGTAATGGTACCAATCAGAAATGAGTCTGAATTCGTCTTCTTTAAGGACTTTCTTGTCTCTGACTTCTCCGATTTTCATTTCAGGATTCATTGCCGCTAGAAGATCAACCTTTTCCGAAGGAGACAAGTTGAGCTTCTCGCTGATCTTAGCCGCTTGTCTTTTTGTCAGTGGTTTCTTCCCGGACATGAGGTGTGACAAATGAGAAGGGCTGATACCGAGAACTCGAGCAAAGGATCGCAGAGAAAAATTAGGGTTCTTCCCTTTCCTGAAGTTTAACTCAGTAAATAGAAGCCCACGATAACCATTGTAGTAGTAATTTGTCCCCTCATCCATCCGACGCTAAGTCTCATTTGGTCGACACCTTGTCAAAGAAATTCGCGAACAACTGTTTTCGTTTTGAAAACACTCCATCCTGTTTTCGATATGGAAACAGTTAATTCCAAAACACTTTTACTACTTAGCAACGAACCCGCTAGGGTTTAAAGAAAAGGAGAATGTAAATGAATCTAGCTCTTATTTTGGTCATTGTTATTTTAGGATCAACGTCACTGGCTTCTGAGTGGGGAGTTGTAGGAGTCTACTCAAGCTACAATCAAACTCCGAGCACCCAAACTGGATCCAACACGAACCTTAATTATACCGGGAGCCCGGCCTCTGGTTATGGTGGTGGGCTTGTACAAATTTGGCCACTGAGTAATGTTTTTAGTTTTGAAATGAGGGCCTTGTACATAAGTGAAGGGCTCAATACTTCTTACTCTGGAACGCTGAGCGGACAAAATGTAACCGGAACGGCAACGCAAACGGCACCGTTCTTCGAATTCCCACTTCTTTTGAATCTCAACTTGGGTTCAAAATTTGCCTTACATGGTGGAGGTTTTTTCTCTCTAGCTACGGGGAATATTTCAACGAATGTGACTGTTAACGTTTCTGGAACGACAGTTTCAAATAGCAGCAACACCCCCAACACCACAAATGACTATGGTGTAGTTGGAGGATTAGAGTTCAAGACTGAAATCTCTCAAACGGTCGATTTTTTTATCTCAGTAGATTATCTGTACGGCCTTGCCAATCAAGAGGCTGGCGCCTCAAGTTTTTCAGCCAATTATTCTCGTGCCATACAGGGCGTCGCGGGTTTTTTATTTAGGCCCTGATGAGACAATTGACAATTAGGTATGACCAACGGTATTCTATAACCAGAATACCAGGAGGTCATATGGCTGTACGAAAAATTGCAATTTCAGTTCCGGAAGATGTGCTAAAAGAAGTTGACCGGCTCGCAAAAAAGACAAAAACGACACGCAGTGGTTTGATTACACAACTCCTCAAAGAAGTATCCCATGCTTCAGGTCAGGCCGACATCGTCAATCGAATCAATAGCCTTTTTGAAGACCCAGAAATCGCCGAAGAGCAAGCTTCCACTTCAAACCTCTTTCTACAAAGTCCAAAGAAAAAATATGAGAGTTCAGATTGGTAGTTCTTCAAGGGGATCTAATTTGGGTAAGGCTCCCTCCTCCAAGAGGATCGGAACCAGCAGGTCGCAGACCGGCTCTTATCCTCCAGAGTAACGCCTTTAACAAAAGTAAAATCAACACGGTGATCGTCGCAGTGATCACTTCAAATTTGAAGTACGAATCTCTCCCAGGCAATGTACGACTCTTGAAAGGAGAGGGGGGAATACCTAAAGCAAGCGTTATAAATCTCTCTCAACTTCACTCAATCGATCGCTCCTATATTGATTCTAAGATCGGCTCTCTGTCAGAGGAAAAAATGACGATCGTATCAGGAGGCATAAAAAACATTTTTGATTTGAGGTGAGTACAAGTTTACCTCACAGTACGATTTGACAAAAAGTTGTCAAATTGACAACTTTTTGTCAAACCACGAAAAGAGCTATGGGAGCCCTTACTTACTTTGGTGGATTAGCTTCAATCCGCACAAGATATTCTTGAAGAGCCACGCTGTATTTCTTCGCGACGGGCAAACAAATATTATTATTGAACCCGGCCTTTTCTAGGCGTTCATTCATCTTTAATATAAGTTGATAGTAGTCTTTAGAGTTTTCAAGATTGCCGATGCTGCCGTCTGGATTCTTTTTTTGACCAAACGCAGATCCAAGAGCATTCGCGGCCAAACCAGGAACACCGATTAAACCAAAAACAACATCAGACGCAATAGCCGTTATAAGTGTGGCCGCTTCAGTTCCGCCACAGGCCAACGCCGTATAAATAAATTGGTCACTTGTCTCAAGACTCAAGTCACTAAACGACATACTTGCAACCCTCAGTTTGTAAGCTTGAAGGTTTTCATCGGCAGCTTTTGCCCCTGAACACGCCAAAACAAGAACCAAAACGATCGCAGTTTTCAACATAACGAGCCTCTCCAATCAAAAACAAAATTTAAGTTCATGGGGGGTATTGCAAGTCTTGAGCCCTCAGCGAAATCGATCTTATTTCAAGCAGAAGCAATTTTGCTGATATTTTTTTCAAATATCTGTCGATAAAAGAGCCGATTTCTGGCCCAACGCCTCGTCGTGAAAATGAGCACGTAAGCCGAAAAGTTTGTATGAATCATGAACATGCCAGTTTTAAAAATCGGACAATTGCTTTCTCTATAGACCTTGGCATCATCGGCGCAGCTCAATTGATTTTGGGGGGCATGACCCTTGAGGCCTATAAATATATTTGTATCCAATTTGGAAGTGTCGCCGATTACGATACAAGTCTAATTTTAAGCCAATTTTGCGGTGGCTTTTTTTTTATTTCCTATTTTACTTTTTCCGTCGGAGTTTTTGGAAATACGGCGGGAAAAGAAATTATGAAACTTAAAGTGATCTATGAAAGTGATGGGGTTTCAACTCACCCCACTCTTCGCCAAGCTTACTGGCGTTCTATGGCCTATCTTATGAGCAGTTGGACCTATATGATTGGATTTATTTTGCCGTGGTTTCGAAAGGACAAGTTGGCTCTTCACGATTTGGTGTGCGGTAGCCGCGTGGTTCAACAAGCTCCGATCGAAGCTTCGAATGAACAACAGCTTGAACTTCCTTTCCTTGCACCTGTTCTAAAGATGCGAATTCCGACCAAGGGACAAGCCCCTTCTCCTGGTCGAACAGGAACCGACCCGTAATCGTGTGACTAAAAGTCGTTTTGATTTCTTTTGTTACGGGAAAATGAACCTCTCCCGACACCAAAACATTAACACACGTGTGTTCACCACATTGCTTTTTCCCGACAGCTTTTAATTTAAGTTCTACAAGAAGCGAGACGGGTGCATTGGGGGCCCGCCAAGTATTTTTTGAAACCCATTCTTCTCCTTCCCGTACTGCATGATCGGGAAGTGGAATTGAGGGAAGATAAAATATAGAATCTTTCGGATAATTCCCTGCCCTTTGAACTTGCCCTTTTGGGCTCAACTCCACTTGCAAAACTTCACCCAGTTCTGGGTAAGCGAGATCACGAAGACTTCCGGGGCCATCTCTTTGTATGGTCTCATTATCTTGAACAATATTTCCATTGGGTAAAATTTCTCTCGTTACAGTCTTCACTTTAAAATCGAGATCCTCAATTCTTTGATGAAGAACGCTTTTATCTTCATAGGTTTCGGTCACAACGTGAGAGCAATTAGTGGTCACTTCCTTTTGGCCTTTTTCTGGTTTAATTTTTAGATCAACCACCCCGTCGAAATTTAAATTCTCTGGGGGTTTCTCTGAAACCAAGGGCTTTTGGACGCAGCCCACGGCCAAAATCAATGTCGCTAATGTAATAAATATCTGTTTCTTCATGAGATAACGTTAGAAGACTTACAATTGTTTTTCAAATCAATTACGTCTATGATGCGCCCCGTGGTAAAGAATTCTGTCAAAATCTTAGCCCTCGTTTCTGCACTCTTTTTATTCGCCCACTGCGGTGTGAATGGGGGGAATAGCGGAATGGTCGGCGGAGCCCCAGGTTGCTCACCGAACGTCATCGATTCTGGTCTTCAAATTTCAATGGAACCTGTTTCGACCGGGTCGAACGAATACACGGTTACATTGTGCGCCAATTCTCAGCCTGCAAACGCCGTTTACTCTGTTTATGGCGGTATGAATAAAGACGATGTGGATGCCACTCAAAATCAATATATCAGTTCATCGGTCCGCTATCCCAACAGCATCACTGCGACAAATAACTCCGGAAGTAGCTTTCAGGTTACCTTCCACGGTTCAGACAACTTTTTTGCTATTTATTCTGATGGCAGTTTTCAAGCGATGGTTTCCCCCCATCGCATCCCCGGCCGTTAAAAATCCTCCGACTCTTTAGGAATCAACTCTCCAACCCGAAAGCGATCGAGAAGTTTTTGATCCATCGTGGGGAAGCCAAATATGGGGACAGCGCCCCCGACGATCTCATCTTCGACAGCCACCACGACATAGGCAAATGTTTCATTTTCTTTCTGGTGATGAGAAATATAAATGACAAAAGTATTTCCCGAATCGTCAATACGTCGCCAAATTTCATCGGGCTTTTCGACCGTGACGAGTTTTAGATCGCTATAACTTCCAAAATCTTCGGGATCAATATCGATATCAGATCGGTTCTCTAACATTTCGTTATAGAGTTCGATGGCAATGTTTCCCTCTGTAACTTCATCATCATCGAGATGGAGCTCAGTTTCTTGAGCATCATCAAAAATTAATTCTCCTCGACGATACTTTTCTACAAGAGCAATAGTATTGGTCGGAAAGTGCATGTAAACAAAAGAAGGCTTTCCATCGTGACGATAAACAGCAGCAACGTAGAAGATATGTTCTGTCTCATGAAAGAATTCACCAATATAAATACAAACCGGCGATTCTTCGTCCCCTCCGGCGATTTCCCAAATTTCGTCGGGTTCGTTTAAGACCATAGACAAGAATTTTTCATATTTTGGAAAGTCTTTTAGAGGAATGTCGTCTTGAGATCTCAGTTTGAGATGCTCTGTTTCGAAAGCATTAATTTCATTCTCAAAATATTCATGAACGCAATTGTCGTTACAGAAAAGAAGATCGTTATGTTCATCCACCAAGACTGCCGCTTCGTCGTCTACAATTTTTTGACTGCAGTTCGCGCAAACTTCAAAGATAAGTCGTCGTACGACCATATTTCTCTTGCTCCAGACTTAAGTCTGCTAGAATTTTCAAGACAATTTTCAAATCATCATAGCAGGCCTTGCAACTTTGGGCGAATATTCCTTAAACTGATATTGAGGGTCCCATCCCGTTCGCATGGAGGCGAGATAACTATGGCATACATCGACAAGGAGCAGTTAGACCAAGTTGAGTATCTTTTCAATCAGTCGGCCCAGGGCCTCCATCTTCTATTCGATAACGACGACATCCGAAAAGTTCTAAGCCGCCCAACTGAAGAATTAGATTTCTTCTCCTTTGAAAATGTCGATCGTATTCAAAAACTTTTGGGCGATTTCATAACAAAGACGAGCCTTGAATCAAAACGAGAGTTCCTTGAAAAACTTGATCGAGAGACCTACGAACTCCTCCTTCGCACCTACTTCAATATCGTCGAAAATTCAATCTACGAACAAGATCTGCTTAAACACTAGGTACGGCCTTACTTATGGTTGAGGTTTGCGTTATTTTACCAAATAAGGGTTAGCTGCGCCTCTAAATCTAAAGTTTAAATAAAAAGGGCCGATAGGTCCTGTAGATGAGACGCTATAAGATCTTAGTTCTAGTTTTAATTTTTTTGGCACTTCAGTTTTTGATTCTATCAAGAGCTCAGGCTGAATATCGGGTATTTCTCCTGGGTGTGACAAACGATGCAAATACTGGAGAACAACAGGTCCTAACCAATCTTGATAATCTCCAGTACGAAACTTACTACAAACTGACACCCGATCAAAAGACACGCATCATAGACCACTGGATGTGTAGAGGTCGTACCGATAACTTTACACCTTATTGCTCTAAGCCCGTTCAAAGTCCTGTTGCCACAGCCAAGACCAACTAAACTTTTCATCTACAAACCAGCGATTATGCTAAAATAAATCATGGACTGCCGCACGGGTGACGTAACCCCATGCGGCTAGCTTATCTCACGGAGGAGATAAATGGCCGATATTGGTCCCGCGGACTCAAACCGCAATCTTCATAATATGCGCGAGCAATACGATCGCCAAAAGCAAGAAATTCGCGATCAGTATGAAGACCAGCTAGATGACGTACGCGCAGATTATGATCGCAAGATCCAGCAAGAGCAAAAATCTGGCGAAGCTGCGATTAATCATATTCAATCACAAGTCAAAAATAGTCGTGAATCTGCCGAGGAATCGGCTCAAGCCCAAGAAAAAACAATTGGCCAAACTTCCCAAATTCGCCAGGAAAACCTAAAAAAGAGACAGTCAGCTCAAGACGCTTATTTCGAACAAGCCAAAACGCGCCAGGGGAAATGGGTAGACGATCAGCAGAAAAATCTCAATGACGAACGAACTAAAATCAAAGAGCGCACAAATAAAGATATGGATGAATATCGCAAAGCCCAAAGGGATCGCCTGGCTTCCATGGAAGATCACTCCCATGAAGAGGTTCAAGACATTCATAAGAGGGGTCGAGAGAATATCGACAGCACAAGACGACAATATGTAGAACGCCTTGATGACCTCAATAAAAAGGAAAACAAAGAATACGCCGAGACTTCCGAATATCATCGCGGTCGTTTCGATGCAGAGAAAAATGCCTATCGCCAAGATGAAAGACGAGAAAAGCAATCCCATGACCAAGCGATCATGACCACTCGCCAACAAGCGGCCTTGAGAGAACAAAAATTAAAAACCGAAGATGACCAAGCCGTTAAAAAAGAATTAGACCGTGGTCAAAAGCGCTACAAAGAAGCGGTGGCCGCTGACGATGGTGCTCTAAAAATGGAACGCGAGAAAGATCAAAACATGGAGTCTACGGAACAAACCAAACATCAGGGCCGGATCAAAGAGGAAGATAAGCAAGAAAAAACCGAACTTGGTAAGATGAAGACTAAACACGAGTCAGATATTAAAACCGAAAACACAGAATACGAGACGAAGAATAAAGAGCTTAAATCCCGCCACGATGAACAACGAGAAAGAGAAATAAAGAGAGACCAAGAAGAGCTCCACACTCTTAAAGAAGCCCACGAGGGCCGAATCGACTCTGAACAACTTGCTTTTGAAACTAAATATGCCAGAAACTCGGAACTTGCTAAGCATACATTTACCGATCAAGAACTTGATTTGGGTCGCGAGCTCGTCAATCAAAAACAAAAATTTCTGAAGGCCGCAGATAAATATAATAACAAAGAACACGATCCGTTTTACCAAATCAGAGACAACAAAGCCCGTTTCTACGAAACCTCTGGAGCCTACGTCTTAAAAGCTAAGGTCCCAGAGCATGAAAAAGATAACGTTCACGTCAGAGTAAAGAATGACAAGGTCATGCTCATGGGGAATCGCTCATTTGACGATGAAATCAACGAAGATGGACATGTCGTCAGAACAAATAATGTTCAGACTTTTCACGAGGCCTTTAATATTCCGAAACGTATTAGAGAAAATGAGATCGTCAAAGATTGGGATAACGGCACACTCACCGTAGTTATCCCCAAGGTGACTTAAGATTTAACTCTTTTTGACTAAGCCTTCTAGTTCAACAAGCATAAACTGAAGACGACGATGCATTTCTTGAAGACGAGTCACGTTGTCTTTCAGCGTTTCGAGAGAATCTTTTCTGACTTCAACATCTCTTTCCATTGCATGTTGAAAAAGACTTGGACGGGCTGTGGCTCCCACCGACTGCACCCGGCGAACAAGGTCACCCAAGTTCCCATATACAAATCCGATTCCAGTACTGCGATCGTATAAAGCCATATCGACATCCTCCACAATTTGTTTGAGACGTGCGAGCACTTGAGCTCGTACGTTCAACTCATTATGAAGCAAGCGCGATGCCACCGACCCTTTTAAAATCTGCAACTTAAACTCCTAATAGTATTGGCAAATTGTCACTAAGCCAGAATAAGCCGGAACGCCTTGCCTGGCGCCACCGTCATACTTTTAATCTTACTGCCGTCTAACGGCACTACAACAAAATAATTCTTAAAATCGGTGAAAGTTGAAAAAAAAATTTGGAGGTAGAAAAGATGGGGGCCCACAACCTATTAGATTAGTACTCACATTGAATATGGCTGACATCGACAGAATACAAAGTTCTTCTCTCAAAACCATCGCTTAGGTAAGCATCCATAACCGATTGATCAGGATCGTCGTGTTTTAATCCAAGGACGTGACCAAGCTCATGAAGAGCAAGAGATGCCATATCGACGCTAGTGCTCGTTGAATTATCAGAAATTGTGTAATTAGCGGCATCAAATTTCATATCTGCTTCAGTAATTTGGTCGCCATCCCAATAAATAGTCGTATTGGCCTGCTCGCTGGCTAAGGTCGGATCCCAACTTTCCATCCAGTAAATAACACTGACGCCATCTTGGGACGGTGTCGACGCTGGAAGGGGCTCGGGCTGAAGATCAAAAACTTTATGTCCGATAGCAGTTTCCCAAGTCTGAATACCAGTTTTTACGTCGGCATAATATTGCGTCGGAAAATTGGCATCGAAGTACAATTTTATAGGAGGGGCATTTTTCAAACTCACGCGCTGGCCATAAGTGTTTTGAACAAAACCGCAAGCATCCTGTGCTGAAGGGGTACTACTGTTACTGCAATGAGCTGCAGTAAGAACAAGAAATATAAAAATTACACAGGCTAAAAGCTTTGTCACAGTCATTCTAATAGCCAAGAGAGTGCCATTTCGCCTTCCCAGTTTAAGTCTCTATTTTCTTTGAGGTTTACTCTCACAAAGTCTTATCGGTGCTCGGTCTCGAAAGGCTAAGGAATTTGAAAGTCGACCTCTTTATCCCCGATTTTATGTCTAAGTATCCGAAAACCTTATGCCTTTAATGTGTCAACGGGATATCTAGCTTCGTCCAAAATTAGTCTGGGGCCGATTTGGCTCCGGATTCCTTCGGTGGCGGCACCTTGGCCCTGGAAATGGGCCCGCCCTGCAATTTAAGTGGTTGCCGCGTGCCGGACCAATGGCCTTGGCATTGCTCTAGTGTATGTCATCGTCCACGGAGTTGCCCGGGCGCTCACCCCGCCCCCCTCCGGAAGAGACTTCCACTTTAAACATTTCACCAATGCCTGCCAAGAGCGGGAGATCTTAAAAAGATCTCATCGCTCCCCTCCGTTTTTCTGATATAGATTTTTTTGAATGCCTGACAATTCAACAATGCTACAAATTATAGGTGACTGGGGTGATATTTTAGCCGTCGACAAACCAGCGGGGTGGCTCTCTATTCCGGGTCGGGGGAATAAAGAAAATATTCCCGTCGTAAGCCACGTTCTTGGCAATACTCTTAGACAGGGACGAGAAACGAATGGAACTACACCCGACCTATTTATTATCCATCGTTTAGATCAAGGGACGTCGGGTGTCATGTTATTTGCGAAAACCTCTGAAGCTCACAAAGAATTATCTCGCCAATTTCTAGAGGGAGAAATCAAAAAAATTTATTGGGCCCTTGTACAAGGGGAACTCCAAACCGAACTTCAAATCGATGCGCCCCTATTTAAACTCCCCTCAAAGAAAAATAAATCAATTGTCGACCCCAAGGGGAAGCCTTCACAAACTATCGTGAGGCCTCTTAAAGTTTTTAAGGGTTTTACGTTGGTAGAAGCCCGTCCCCTCACCGGCCGTACTCATCAAATAAGAGTTCATCTCGCCCATCATAAGTTCCCCTTGGTCGGGGATGCTCTCTATGGGGGCCCAACAGGCGCACTCGGCTTAACATTTAGTTTTCCCCTTTTGCATGCTCAACATATTTCTTTTCATTGGCCCCCGAAAGCAAAGAAAGAAGCTAACTCCGCACCGTCTGGAGACTTTTTAGCGGTTACAAAACTTTTTGGATTTGCTTAAAGTTTTCTAATATTAAACCGAAACAGCTATATGGCACGTCAAATGATGTTACTTTTCGGATTATTATTCATGTCGACCATTTTGCTTTTTCAAAACTGCAGCCAAGCTGGTTTCTAAAAATTATTTGAAAAGTTGAAGGCCATACCATGTGAGTGCAGCTACCAAGGCCGATGCAGGAATTGTCAAAATCCAAGCCCAGACAATTTTTTGAGCCACACCCCACCGGATAGCGGATAATTTATTAACAGCCCCCACGCCAATAATTGAGCCCGTTATGGTGTGGGTGGTTGACACTGGGATTCCCGAAGCCGTTGCTAAGAAAAGGGTAATAGCTCCCCCGGTTTCGGCACAAAATCCCCCAACGGGTTTTAGCTTTGTGATTTTCATCCCCATAGTGCGAACAATTCTCCATCCACCAAAAAGTGTCCCAAGCCCCATAGCCGCATGGCAAGAAAGCACAACCCACAATGGAACATAGAAAGTGGGACCGAGCTTTCCTGATGCAAAAAGCAGAACGGCAATTATACCCATGGTTTTTTGAGCATCATTACCACCATGACCCAAGCTGTACATAGATGCAGAAAAAAACTGGAGTCTTCGAAACCACTTATCAATTTTCCGCGAGGAGGCACGAAAAAATATAATCGAAATGGACATCATGAGTATGTACGAAAGAACAAAACCAAGAAGTGGAGACAATACAATAGAACAGCCGATCTTAAAAAAACCAGGACCGTTCAAAACGTGCACCCCAGCCTTGGCAACAGCGGCTCCGCCGAGACCTCCGATAAGAGCATGGGAAGAACTCGATGGAATTCCGTAATACCAAGTGATTAAGTCCCAAGCAATGGCACCGATGAGAGCAGAGACCACAACGGCCGTATCGATGATGGCCGGATCTGCCACACCCTTGCCAATGGTGTTAGCGACATGCAAACCAAAAAACAAAAATGCGATAAAATTAAAAAATGCAGCCCAGGCGACGGCGTAATGGGGACGTAAAACTCGAGTAGAAACAATAGTCGCAATGGAGTTTGCAGCATCATGAAAACCATTCATGAAGTCGAAGGCTAGGGCGATAAAAATAACGACAATGATAACGACCAAACCTCTTACCCCTTTTTAGGCGTACTCTAAAACAATGCCTTCAATGATATTGGCAACGTCTTCACATCGATCAGTTACCGTCTCGAGGAGCTCGATGACTTCTTTTAATTTAATGAGATTGCGAGTATCCGTTTCTTCGCGAAAAAGTTTCGCAATTCCTTGGCGCAACATCTGATCGCCTTCGTTTTCCAAGCGATTTATCTCCACACACTCAGCAATAATTTGAGTGGGGTCTTTTAAATTTTTCAAACCCTTTACCGCATTGAGAACGCGCTCTGACGCCCTAACACATATCTCAGCCAATGACTTTGCCTCACTTGGAACATAGGTAATCCCAAAAAGGGAAATGCGTTGAGCCGCTGCATCGATAAAGTCCACGATGTCATCAAGTTTCGAAATGAGTCTGTGGATATCGTCCCGATCCAAAGGGGTGATAAATACTTTGTGAAGAAGTTCGATGGTTTCGTGGGTGATGTTATCGGCCTTATGTTCGATATCTTTTATAGCCTTAGTACGAGTGTCGGCATGGGGTAAATCCGAAAGGAGATCTTCAAACTCTTCTGCGGCTTGAACAATAAGTAAGGCTAAACCCTCAAAGAGTTCAAAGAATCGATTCTCTTTTGGTTTTAAGAATCCAAACATAAATTTCCTTTCGTTAGCCAAGAGACTGCATTTGGCCGCATCCTAGCCCGAATTAGCCCCCAGCCTTTGTTAAGGTTGCATTAATTTGTCCTGATATTTCTCTCTGAACGCCCGGCAAGAATTGACAAATAAATCAATCCCTAGTTTTATGGCCCCAAAGGAAAGACTTGATGCAATATATCTTGGTAGCCGAAGACGATCGCGATATTCAAGAACTTATCGTCTATAACCTTGAACAAGATGGTTTCAAAGTCCAAGCTGTAAGTCGTGGGGATCTCATCCTCGATGTGATCAAAAAAGAAAGACCTGCGCTCCTCCTCCTAGACGTCATGTTACCGGGGATGAACGGAGTTGATGTTTGCAAGGCCCTCAGGTCTGCAGAAGAGACGAGAAATCTCCCGATCATTATGGTCACGGCAAAGGGTTCTGAGACGGATAAAATTGTAGGTCTTGAATTAGGGGCCGATGACTATATAACCAAACCCTTTTCTCCCAAAGAATTAGTGGCTCGAGCTAAAGCGGTCTTAAGACGATCTCAAACACCTCCTCCGATCCCGAAGCGTGAAATTCTGCAGAATAGAGACCTTAAGATTGATCTTCGAAAACACCGCGTGAACCTTGAAAATAAAGAAATTGCTCTAACACTGACCGAATTTAATTTATTAAAGGAACTTGTTGCCGCTTCCGGAACGGTTCTCACCCGTGGTTTTCTTATGGAAAAAGCTATCGGTTCAGATGTTAGCGTTACCGACAGAACCATTGATGTTCATATGGCAGCCCTTCGAAAAAAATTAGGCACTTATGGTGACTCTATCGAGACAGTTCGAGGAGTCGGTTACAGGTTCAAATAAAGTGTCTGAAGGACGAAGGTGGCTTTTCCAAGTCGGAATTTCAGTAGGTATTTGTATTTTAGTCACGGCCCTTCTTTTTTATTCCGAAGTTTCAAACTGGCTCGTACTCACTACCGGGCTTTTACTTTTCGCATTTTTTCTTTTCTTTAATATTTATGCTTTAAGAAATTACTACAATCTCCCCTATAGGCTAGCGGCAGCAAGACTCCGCTCGATGATCGCAGGCAATATGAGTGAAAGCCTTCCCGATCCGCCAGTAAGCGAAGCTCGTGATTTATTCAAAACGATAAATGATCTTTCTTCTGAACTTCAAGCCAAATCCCGAATGATTGATAAATTAGAACGCATGCGAATTGATTTTGTTGCCAACGTCAGCCACGAACTTAAGACTCCCCTCACCTCGATTAAAGGATATACCGAAACTTTAAAAGGCGGGGCCGCTCTTGATCCCACCGTCAGCGGAAAATTTCTGGATCGCATTGAAGAAAACACAAATCGTCTTATTGCCATTATTAGCGATCTCTTAGTTTTGTCTCATATCGAGAGTTTTCCCCAAGACGTGAATTGGGAGATCTTTGATGCCTCTCAACTCACCCAAAAGTTAGATGGCACTTTTATGCCGAACCTCCTGAAGAAAAAACAAGTTCTTAAACTTAGTTTTTCTGATCAAAAACTCGAAGGGGATCTCAAAAAACTCGAACACGTCTTTACAAATTTAGTCGACAACGCCAATCGGTATTGCCCAGAGGGGGCCACAATCGAAGTCAAACAAACCAAAGACAACTTGCATTGGATTTATGAGGTTGCAGATAACGGCCCAGGAATTCCCGCCCATCATCAAGCAAGAATATTTGAAAGATTCTACCGAGTCGAAACCGATCGAGGCCGCGAAACCGGCGGCACCGGCCTCGGCCTCGCCATAGTGAAGCATATAGTCATACTCCACGACGGCACAATTCGATTAGAGAGTGGTGTGGGCCAGGGGACGCGATTTTTCATTAAATTCCCTCGACGAACCCTTTAAACTTCCTTAAAACTAAAAGCCAATGACAAAGAGGAATAAAGTGTGAAAGGCATAGTATTAGCTGGAGGGACTGGTTCAAGACTTCTCCCCCTTACAAAAGTAACAAACAAACACCTTCTTCCCGTAGGCGACAAACCCATGATTTTTTATCCCGTAGAAAAACTTCGGGCCGGAGGGATTACCGAAATCCTTATTGTGACGGGCCCCGAACATATGGGCGATGTGGTGGGTCTTTTGGGAAGTGGTAAAGATTTCGGTTGTCAGTTTACGTACCGAGCCCAAGATGAAGCCGGCGGCATTGCCCAGGCCCTAGGTTTAGCAAGCCAATTCTCGCGGGATGACAAGATGTGCGTGATCCTAGGGGATAATATTTTTTACGATTCTCTACGACCTTTTGTCGAAGATTTTTCATCCAATGAAATGAAAGCGAAAGTTTTATTAAAGAAGGTTTCTGATCCAGAACGATTTGGCGTTGCTGAAATTGAAGGAACTAAAATTACAAATATTATTGAAAAACCGAAAGCTCCAAAAAGCGATTACGCCGTCGCCGGAATTTATTTCTACTCCCCCGACGTATTTGAAATTATCAAAACTGTGAAACCTTCAGGGCGAGGGGAACTAGAAATAACCGACGTCAATAACGCCTACGTCAAGCGCGGTGAAATGAGTTTTAATATTTTAGAAAATTGGTGGACCGATGCAGGCACATTTGAATCTCTTGCTCATGCCACAGATCTCGTCCGAAAGAATCCTCCCCAATGAAACTACTTATAACGGGGGGAGCCGGTTTTATTGGGAGCCACTTCATACATCACATTTTAAAAACCCGCCCTCAGGCTGAGATCATTAACCTCGATCTTTTGACTTATGCTGGGAACTTAGAGAATCTCAGAGATCTTGAAGCTGAAAAACGCTATCGCTTCGTCAAAGGGGATATTTTAGATACTGAGTTAGTCAATACGCTGCTCCCGGGATGTCATGGTATCATAAATTTCGCCGCTGAAAGTCATGTGGACCGAAGTATTTCTGGCCCGGGCGCATTTGTTCAAACAAATGTGGTAGGTGCCCAAAGACTTCTTGAAAATGCAAAGAAAAATAAAATTAGAATTTTACAAGTCTCTACTGACGAAGTGTATGGAACTTTGGGGGAACAAGGCCAATTTACAGAAGCCTCTCCTTTAGAGCCAAACAGTCCCTATTCTTCGAGCAAAGCCGCAGCTGATCTCATGTGTAGAGCTTACTTTCACACCTATCACGCTGATGTCGTCGTCACCCGATGTAGCAATAACTATGGTCCCTTTCAATTTCCTGAAAAACTCATTCCCCTCATGATTGCAAACGCCAGGGTAGACAAAGCCCTCCCCGTTTACGGAGACGGCCTTCATGTTCGCGATTGGATTCACGTTCAAGATCATTGTGCAGCCATTTTGCAAGTCTATGAAAAGGGTCGCGCCGGTGAAGTTTATAATGTGGGTTCAAACGAAGAGTGGCCCAATATCGAAATCGTTAAGAAAATTCTCTACGAATTAAAAAAACCAGAAACGCTTATCACCTTCGTCAAAGATCGACCAGGCCACGATCGCCGTTACGCCCTGAATAGTTCAAAAATTCAAAAAGAATTGGGCTGGAGACCCGAAATCTCTTTTGATCGCGGCCTCAAAGAAACAATCGGTTGGTATTTAAAAAATGAGGGATGGATGCAAACCCTTCTCACTGGCGAATACTTAAAATATTACGAAGAACAATATTCCTAATTAGAATTTAGATTAATAGGTCGAGAGAACCTTCTCAGAAGTCGAAATGACGAAATCGACTTCCTCGTCAGCCATAGAATAATAAACTGGAAGTCTCACGAGTCCTTCTGAAATCGTTCTCGTATTTTTCAAATCTTCCTTCGGTGCAAAACCTTGTTCCTTCGAGTAAGGCGCATCATGAAGAGGAACATAATGAAAAATGGCCTGGACCCCCAAAGATTTATATTTTTCCAAAACTTCATCTCTTATTTCAGGGTTGATGACAAACCCAGAGGCATGCCCGTTGGTCTCGATATTCTTCGGAACGGTTTGCCACGTGATCAAACCTTCAAATTTCGCCAAAGACTTTTGGACCTTCGCACAAATTGTTTTTCTCTTTTCAGTGATCTCATTAATTTTTTCAAATTGAGCCAAAGCCACAGCTGCTAAAAGATCTGAAGCGATAAAGCTTGAGCCGATATCCACCCATCGGTATTTATCAATTTGCCCCCTAAAAAACTGCTGACGGTTTGTGCCCTTTTCTATTTGAATTTCTATTTTCTTTGCAATCTCGTCGGAATCAGTCATCACCAAGCCGCCTTCCCCTGACGAAAGGTTCTTTGTGGCATGTAAACTAAAGCAGGTCACGTACTCTGAGGAACCAATGGGCTTACCATCCCTTTTTGAACCAAGGGCTTGGGCGGCATCTTCTATAAAAAAGAGGTTATGTTTCTTACAAAGGCTGCGAAGTTCGTCGGCGCCCGCAGAAGATCCACCATAGTAGACAGGCAATATAGCCTTTGTTTTTTTGGTAATCAGAGGCTCGACGGTTTCGGTGGTGATATTCCATAAATTCTTGTCGATATCAGCAAAAACCGGTTTTGCCCCACGAAGCGCAATAGCATTGGCTGATGAGACAAAGGCAAAACTCGGAGTAATGACCTCATCCCCGGGTTTTAGTTGTGCAAGTAAAGTTCCTACTTCAAGGGCCGCAGTCCCACTTG
>Ga0206917_1079_pt1 | contig 26512 bp, 27 predicted proteins | sample Alteio_BWOrgHeat_68_FD_152931 | JGI IMG/M metagenome (GOLD analysis project Ga0206917, IMG submission 152931) | Enriched cells from forest soil in Barre Woods Harvard Forest LTER site, Petersham, Massachusetts, United States -... | ecosystem: Environmental > Terrestrial > Soil > Temperate forest >...
GTGAAATCGATCTCGTGACCCACGGCAGAAATAATCGGCAAATCGCACCCATAAATAGTCCGAGCTAACACCTCCTCATTGAACTCCCAGATATCCTCCAGGCTGCCGCCGCCACGAGCCACGATGATCACATCGACCGCCAGCGAAACTCGCTGCCGGTCAAGATATCGAATCATCTCAGCAATCTCGCCTGCAGCCCCCTCGCCTTGCTCGGTCCGGAACAGACGTTGCAGCGAGGTTATTCGATTACTCGGAAAATGACTGGGGAGATCTTGGAACGAAGCGAAGATGTAAAGCCCGGAGACCAGATCCTAACGCGGTTGGCGGAGGGTGAGGTGAGGTCGAAGGTTGAGACGAGTGAGAACGAGTGAGAACGAGCTGGGCACGTGTGTGAACGTGGTGATCACCGAGCACGAATTCGATCTGAAGGCGAGATGTTGAAAAACGGCTCCGCAGGAGTCGGATCTTTAAAGCTGGCGACGCAAAGAAGCGGGTACAGCTCCGTAAGGAGCGACATATTAATGCCGACCTCGGTTAGCAGTTGAAGACGATGTTCGATTTCGCTCCTAAGGAGCTGATCGTGCATAAATGACTGCTGCTATAAAGATTTCGCTCCTCCGGAGCTGGGTCGCTCCTAGAAGCTACGGTGGGCGACGGACGAGCGGGAGCTCATCCCTACCGTCGGAGCTCATCCCAACCGTTTCTCATCTGTACTATCCGGGGCGCTATACGGGTGCTTTTTAAAGGCAACCACTCCGAGTGGCGGCAGATTGATGCTGATCGAGTGGCTTTGACCTTGCCAGGGGATGGCATCCGCGTGGACACCGCCGAAGTTCCCGACGTTACTGCCGCCGTACGTTTCTGCATCCGTATTCAGGATTTCTTCGTACCAACCTTCACCGGCGGCTCCGATCCGATAAGCGTGACGCGGGACCGGGGTAGCGTTGACGGCGAAAATGAGGATCGGGCCATCCTGGGCTTTACGAAAATAAGCAACGATGCTGCTCTCGGCGTCATGGAAATCGATCCAGTCAAAACCTTCGTACGAATCATCCAGCTGCCATAATGCCGGCTCTCTCTTATAGAGGTAATTCAGGTGTTGGAGGAGGCGCTGCAGGCCGGCGTGCCCGGGGAATTGTAGGAGGTGCCAATCAAGACTGCGGTCATGATTCCATTCCTGCCACTGCCCGAATTCGCCGCCCATGAAAAGCAGCTTCTTCCCAGGATAAGAATACATCCAGGCATAGAACATCCTCAGATTGGCGAACTTCTGCCATGGATCACCTGGCATCTTGTTGAGGAGCGCGCCTTTGCCGTGAACCACTTCGTCATGACTGAGCACCAGGATGAAGTGTTCCTGGAAGGCATAGAGCAAAGAAAAGGTGATATCGCCTTGGTGATACTTCCGGTGAACGGGTTCCCGGCTCATGTAGACAAGGAAATCGTGCATCCAACCCATGTTCCATTTGAACCCAAACCCGAGCCCGCCGAGGAAGGTCGGCCGAGAAACTCCCGGCCATGCCGTCGATTCTTCGGCGATGGTCATAATGCCAGGGAATCGTTCGTAGGAGACCTCGTTAAAACGTTTGAGGAAATAGATTGCCTCTAAGTTCTCGCGGCCGCCGTGGACGTTCGGAATCCAGGCGCCAGGCTGTCGGGAGTAGTCTAAATAAAGCATCGACGCGACTGCATCCACGCGAAGCCCGTCGATGTGATATTCGTCCAACCAGAACAAGGCGTTTCCGATTAGAAAATTTCGAACCTCATTCCGGCCGTAATTGAAGATCAACGTTCCCCAGTCCTGATGTTCTCCCTGGCGTGGATCGGCGTGTTCGTAGAGATGGGTCCCATCGAACTGAGCTAGTCCGTAGGCGTCTTTGGGAAAATGGCCTGGCACCCAGTCTAGAATGACTCCGATACCGGCTTGATGGCACAGATCAACGAACTCACGGAATTCATCCGGATTTCCGTAGCGACTGGTCGGAGAATAGTACCCGGTTATTTGGTATCCCCAAGACCCATCGAACGGGTGTTCGGCGACCGGCATCAACTCGATATGAGTGAAGCCCATGTCTTTCACGTACTTGATCAGCCGATCCGAGAATTCGCGATAGCTCAGGTAACGGTTGTTCTCTTCCGGAACTCGGGCCCAAGAACCAAGGTGCACCTCATAGACACTCACCGCTTCTTTATGCCATTGCCGGGTCCGGCGGGCCTCCATCCACTCGCGGTCCGACCACGTGAACCGCTCGAGGTTAAAGACCAAAGAAGCGGTCTGCAGGCCATGCTGGCTGTAGAAAGCGTAGGGATCACCTTTGAGGACGATCTGACCAAAGCAATTTCGAAGCTCGAACTTGTAATGAGCTTGTTCACCGACGCCGGGGACAAAGATCTCCCAGATTCCCGCCTCGACCCTTTTGCGCATGGGATGGAGCCGCCCATCCCAGTCATTAAAGTCCCCGACGACTGACACGCGTTGAGCGTTCGGGGCCCAGACTGAGAAAAGCACGCCGGCATGGCCGTTTACTTCCATGAGATGGGCGCCGAGTTTTCGGTATATCTCGTAGTGGGTTCCCTCGCAATACAGATGCATGTCCAGCTCGCCCAGGAGCGGTCCGAAGGAGTAGGGGTCAGCGAGCTGAATTGTTTCTCCAGCCCAGTTGGTCACCTCGAGCAGATAATCGAAACGATCGGTTCGACCGTCTGCTGTGGCTTCGAAAATACCCTCGTCGGCAATCCTCTGAGCAACAAATCTGCTCTTCGGATTGGCCCGGTCTATCACCGTCAGCGTTTTTGCGTCCGGCCGGAAAGCTCGGACCACTTGGTTGCCATTGATCGAGTGGAGACCAAGGACACCGAATGGGTCGGCGTGATCCGCTCGGAGTAGTAAGTCTAAGTCGTGGGGAGAGAGCGTAGCGTTCATGATAAGCTGCGGAGCAAAGGCTCAATTTTTTCGCGGTAAAGGGTCTGCGCCGAATGATTCATAAGCAGCCGTTTCCTACTGGCAAAAGCCAGATCCGTTTTTAAGGCCTTGGAAATTGTTTCTCCAATATTTCTAGGGGATGTCCTCAGGTCAAACTTTACAACGTTGTCAGCTAAGTTCGAGCGTAACGGTTCAATATCCGAACAAAATATGGGTAAACGGAATGCGGCTGCCTCTAAAAGGGGCAAACCGAACCCTTCTTGACGAGTCGAGAACAAAAGGGCGTCGGCGGCCAGGTATAGGCTTCGAAGCTGTTGTTCATCCACCTGGAACCGCTCATTTACCCAGATAACGCGATCCGTCATGGCCAGGTCCGCGGCTTGCTGCTTCAAACCGGACAAATGGGCCTGAGCTCCCGTATTGTATTGGTTGGCGGCTCCCGTGATCAGGAGGTAGGCAGCGTGTTCCAGCTCGTTTAGTGCTTTGAGAATCTGCATCGCAAAACCCAGGTTTTTGCGGGGCAAAATCCGCGTCGGATAAAGGAAAATCGTTGCCTGACTATCGAGTTGGTTGACCAAGCCTTCGACCTCGGGGGTCAATCCCAGGACGGTAGCGTGATCCATCCCGTTAGGAATTGTCTCCTCCACCTTGTGACCGGTTAATTCCTCGAATTCGTTAGCGCGGGTTTGGGAGACCGCAATATAGCGAATGCTCGAGTGTTTTTCGCGGATCATGTCCACCATACTGTTTCGTGGCAGCGAATAGTCTTGGTTGCTTGCGGCCAGGTCATGGGTCCAGGCAAGCATTTTTGTTCCGGACTCGGCCAGCTCGATTAAAACCTGAGTTGCCGCCAGATGGAACGGCATGGTCATCAGGTTATGCACGATAACGCAATCCATCCTTTTCAAGAGGCGGGTGAGTTGCTCCTGCAGTTTCTGTACCAGGGCGAAATACCCGGCCGCCGGATAGCCGTTCCAGAGTTCGGCTTGGGCGGCTGTGACCGATGGACTGGCAATATTTAGCTCCTCGAGAACGACAGTCTTGATGTTTGGGCTAAATTGGCGGCCACTCCCGCAGATAACGGATACTTCGTGTCCTGCCTTCGCCATTAACCCTGCTTGTTGGCGGAGAATTACCTCGACCCCACCGACCGTTGGCCACGACGTATAGTGGATTAGCCCGATTTGCATGCAACCCTTTGTAGCCTGCCTGGCTCAAAAAAGCGTAGCGAATTGTTCGGTAGGGATGAACTCCCGCTCATCCGGATGTTTCGGAGAAATCGGACAGAGCCAATCTCGGACGAGCAGGAGCTCGTCCCTACCGCACAAAGAGACTTGAATCCGGGGCTAACTGCTTTACTTTTCGCCTCCTCCGCAATCGCGGCCTTTGCCAGGGTAGCTCAGTGGTAGAGCAGGGGACTCATAAGCCCTTGGTCGGGAGTTCAACTCTCCCCCCTGGCACCAACCAGGACGTTTCTTTCCCCTCCGACGTGGAACTACCCGAATTGTCGCCACGAACTGGCCAATCGTACTCGTCCTCGTCGTCGTCCTCGTCCTGGAGAAGGTGGCATGTTGCCAAGCCGCGTTTGTTCCCAACGCCTTGGAGGGGAGCCGCTTTGGCGTGCGCCTGAAGATCTCGTGATATTCTTTTTGGTGCGAGGAAGGCCGAGTACGTTGTTAAACAAGCGGCTCCCGGGAATGTTTCGACGCGTGATAGGTTTATCGGCGCATTGATCGGATCAAGAATCCCGGAGCGGCGCGATGGGACTAGACATCGCGTGCGGTGGTTCGCGGGAGCCGCTTGTTTTTTTGCACGTTTCGGCGGGATTAGCGTTGAGACGAAATTCGTTAGGGTTCGGGATACGATCTAAAGCGGCTTCCCTCCGGGCGTTGAGAACAAATACGCCTTGGCAACATGCCACCTTTTCGAGGACGAGGACGAGTACGATTGCGACTGAAAAACCTTATCGGTGAGTCGCCGGGATACTCAGCGCTCTAAGGGCCCGTACGCGATCGGGAACAGGAGGATGCGTAAACCGCAGGCCAACCAGCAATGGGTGAGGAGTCAGATTGTGCAGTGTGTCTTTGCTGAGCCGGATCAGGGCCTCCTCTAACGGTGAAGAATCGCCGGTCGTTTCCGCTGCGAAACGGTCGGCTTCATATTCGTGGTGACGGCTCCACGCGTAGGTAGCGATTCCGAACAAGATCCCCAGCGGCTGAATCAAAAGGGAAAAAAGGACTAACCCAGCGTAGTAAGAAATGTGGGTTACCCCGAATGCCGCAAATAGAGCGGGCCAAGTTATACAAAACGACGCCAGCAAAAACGCTAGAAACAAACTCACTTGGGCGAGGATAAACTGCTGGAGGACGTGCTGTTTTTTGTAATGGCCGACCTCATGCGCCAAAACGGCGACCAGTTCGGGGACGGGATGATGATTGATAAGCGTGTCGTATAGGGCGACCCGTTTGTTTTTACCGAAACCAGTGAAAAAGGCGTTTGCTTTATTGCTGCGCCGCGAGCCATCAATGACCAACAGGTCGCGGAGCGGAAAGTTCAGCCGCTGACAATAGCCAGTTGCCGCATCCCTCAGTTCACCGGGCGGCAAGGGCTGGAACTTAAAGAAAAGCGGTAAAATGACGGTGGGCGCTAGATAAGTTAACAGAATTGAAATCGCCGCGGTAACCAGCCAGGCAACCGGCCAAATCTGTATACCGAAACTTTGCAACAGACCCAGCACGAGCGCTAAGAATCCGAACAAGATGACGCCGGCAATCGCCCAATTCTTGAGGTGATCCAGAAGGAATGTCTGCCAACTGGTGCGGTTAAATCCAAAGCGGGTTTCAACCACAAATGTCCGATACAATTCAATGGGTAGTTCAAGTAGCTCGCGGGCAGCGGCCAAAGCGGCGACATAAAGGATTCCGGTCCAGAAAGGATGCCAGCCCAATCCCCGGAGCCAGAGATCCAGCCGCTCAAATCCGTTCAGTCCCCAAAACAGGAGGAGAGCTGCTAACATCACGGTCGAGCTGATCATCTCCAGATATGCTTTAGCGCGGCTGTACTGCTGTGAACGCCGGTATTCCGACTTGTCGTAGATTCCCGCGAATTCCGCCGGCACTTCCTCCTTCAGTGAGCGCAAATTCAGGACCAGGGCAATTGTATCGAGCAGTTGGTACCCGACCAGGACACAGATAATAAAGCCGGCGATCATGACTGACTGATCTACCCTCTATAGTTTACGAAGGAACGAGAATCCAGTGCCTCCTACGGTAGGGATGAGCTCCCGTGTACAGACCGGATACATCGTTAACAGTCGTTCGGAAACATCGTTGACAGTTTTTGCCAGGGCATGAGAAGCGCACGTCAGTGCGGCTTAATCATGCCCTGGCCGATCAAAAAACTGTTAACGATGAAAGAAGAATTTGTGACTTTGGCCCGTCAGCGAGAGGGCAGTTTTGGCGCTCTGTGCCAGCGCTATGGCATCAGTCGGGCTTGTGGCTACAAGTGGCTGCGCCGTTATGAAAAGGCAGGAGTGGAAGGCTTAGAAGAGCACTCGCGCCGGCCCCATCATCATCCCCACTCTACCAGTGCCGAGATCGAAGAGTGCATCGTAGAGTTGCGCCAGCAAAACCCGGCATGGGGAGGACGAAAACTACGGCGCCGACTACTGGACCTAGGCCAAAAGGCGGTCCCTAGCGCTAGCACCATCACCGAGATTTTGCGTCGCCGAGGCTTATTGATTAGGCCACTGAACATTCCCCTAGGGCCTTGGCAACGTTTTGAGCATCTAGCTCCCAATGATCTGTGGCAAATGGACTTCAAAGCCCCGCTGCAGACATTGCGTTGCGGACTGTGTCACCCTTTGACCATCTTGGATGATCACTCTCGCTTTTCGTTGCAGCTTGAGCCCTGTCACAATCAGCGCCTGCCAACTGTCAAAGAGGCCCTGCAAAGCAGCTTTGAACGCTACGGTCTGCCACGCGCCATCCTTTGTGATAACGGCGTACCTTGGCGTGGAGCCGATAGCGCCTGTGCCTTTAGCTCTTTGGGCGTCTGGCTATTACGTGTCGGCGTCGAACTGTGGCACGGTCGGCCTTACCACCCCCAAACCCAAGGCAAAGAAGAACGTTTTCATCGCACGCTCCAAGCCGAAGTGCTTGATCGCTGCACCGCCTGGCTCGACCACGAACACTGCCGCAGCCACTTTGAGGCCTTTCGTACTCGTTACAATCTGCATCGCCCCCATGAAGCTTTAAATCTGGCAGTCCCAGCCAGCCGTTATCAACCCAGCTCTCGGCCTTGGCCAGAAACGCTAAGCTTGCCTCAATACCTTCAGGGCGATGAGGTCCGCTTAGTACGCCAAAAAGGCGAGATCAAATTTAGAGGCAAACTCTACTATGTCGGCCAAGCTTTTGCTGGTTTAGAGGTTGCTTTGCGCCCTACAGACAGAGACGGCTATTTTGAACTGTTCTTTGCCTGGAAAAAAATCGGCGCTCTGGACCTCAACGATCCCTCCATTGCCCAACAATACCGCCCCCCTTTGTGCTCCCTACTCAACCCCGATTAACCTCCGCCCTTGACCAAAAACACCTCTTCCCACACCCTTCCAAACTGTTAACGATGTATCCGAACACTCGTTAACGATCTTTCCGGTCCAAACACTCCCGCTCATCCGCGTTTGTTCCGCGTCCACTAATGCGCGTCGCTTCAAGCGGATGAGGAGGAGCTCATCCCTCTAGCACAAAGCGCTTGATCTTGACTGATCGGTTAAGTATCTTCTTTGATTCATGAGGCAGTGCGAATCCAAGCTAAAGCTGTTGCGGACCGCTCACGAATTAATCTCTCAGCAAAGCTACGGTTCGGTGGGAGTTGATCAAATTTGCGAGCAGTCCGGCGTAAAGAAGGGGAGTTTTTACCATTTTTTCCGCTCTAAATCGGAGCTGACGGTCGCTGCCTATGAATATCATTGGGCAAGTCTGCAGGAGACGTTGGACCGAATTTTCTCTGCAGAGAAGCCGCCACTCGATCGGTTGGATGACTATTTCAACCACGTGCGTCAGATCCAAACTGATCGGTTCCAGAAATATGGCCGACTATTGGGTTGCCCTTTCGTGTCGCTTGGTTGTGAGCTGAGCACGCAAGATGAGAGTATTCGCCTGATGGCACAAAAGATCAGTGAGGGGAAACGCGTCTACTTAGAAAATACGATCCGCGAAGCCATCGAGCGCGGAGATGTTTCCGCCGCTGATCCCAGGGCTTTGGCTGGCGAATTGCACACCTATATCGTGGGCTTGGTTCAAGAGGCAAAGATCGCCAACGATATTCGGGCTTTAGATCGTCTGAAGTCCGGTGCTTATCGTTTGCTTGGTCTGCATATCGCTCCGGCCGCAGTTTAGGGGTTGTTACCCATCTCAAGTGCGCTAGCCTGATTCTTGTCGGGAATCTCTTTCCCAACCAGAACGTAGCAAACAACTACCAACAGGAATCAGTTATCATGTCATTCCAACCGTTATATACCGCAGTGGCAACCGTCGTTTCAGGTCGCGAAGGATTCGGAGAAACGTCGGACGGGAACGTACAGGTAAATTTCGCTCTGCCTAAAGAAATGGGAGGGCCGGGTAAACCGGGCACCACGAATCCGGAACAATTATTTGCCTTGGGTTATGCGTCTTGTTTCGGCCAAGCGCTCCGCGTCATCACGGCAAAGGAGCAAGTAAAGGTGGGCGAAGTAAAAGTAACTTCCCATGTTACGATTGGGAAAACCGACGCCGGCGGGTTTGCTTTAAACGCGGAGCTGCATTGCCATTTACCGGGCGTTGATCCCGCGGCCGCCGAGAAACTGGTAGAGGCAGCGCATCAGGTTTGTCCCTACTCGAACGCGACGCGCGGTAACATCGAAGTAAAACTAGTGGTCGAATAAGAAAATCGCAGGAACCACCACTATGGATCTCCACCTTGCCGGGAAATCGGCTCTGGTTACCGGCTCCACAGCGGGAATAGGTTTCGCTATTGCCCAAGGACTTGCGCGCGAAGGCGCGCAAGTCCTACTCAACGGCCGAACCCAAGAGCGCGTCGACATCGCCGTCACTACAATTAAAAAGAAGTTTCCGGATGCGCAGGTAGAAGGCTTTGCCGGCGATCTGGGACAAGCCGCGGCGGCGGATGAACTGTTGAAGCGTTATCCGGAAATTCAGATCTTAGTTAATAACCTCTCGATCTTCGAACCCAAAGAGTTCACTGCAATCACGGATGATGATTGGAAACGCTTCTTTGAGGTGAATATCCTTAGCGGGGTTCGTTTATCTCGGGGCTACTTACCGAGGATGCTTAAGAGTGACTGGGGCCGCATCGTTTTTATCTCCAGCGAATCGGCTCTGCAGATTCCCGTGGAAATGATCCACTACGGCATGACCAAAACGGCCCAACTGGCGATTGCTCGCGGCTTGGCGGAATTGACCGTGGGCACCGGTGTAACCGTCAATAGCGTTCTTCCGGGACCGACCGCGTCTGAAGGGGTCACCGATTTTGTGACTCGCCTGGCTAAACAGCAGAACCAATCCGTGGAAGAGTTTGAACAGCTATTCTTCGAGAAGGTCCGGCCAACGAGCCTTCTAAAACGGTTCGAGTCAACCGAGGAGATCGCCAATATGGTCCTCTACGTGTGTAGTCCATTGGCCTCCGGTACGAATGGGTCAGCCTTGCGAGTGGATGGAGGAGTGGTTCGGGCGATTGTTTGATGAGCGCCTGCTCATCCAAAGGAGCTAGGAGCTAGAATCTAGGAGCTAGTAAGGGCGGCGTTGCACCTTTTCACTGGGGAACCGGACAGAACGTTATGCCTCTAGGTTTGCGCGTGGATCCAGTCTGGTTTGTTGGAGCAGGCTTGCAGCCGATCTCCTAGATCCTAGATTCTAGCTCCTAGCTCCTCCTCATGACTTCGCGCCCGGTTCCTCCAAAGCTCCTTGATGCCGGCATTTCGATTGGGCACGACTTTGAACCTGGTGATCTCGGCCGGTTGATCGAAATTCACGGGATCCAGAATTTCCACGATTATGGCTTCAGTCCGATTCATGAGGCTTACTGTGCTCAAATCGCGTGCGATTTTATACTGAACCCGAACCCGGGGCGTTCAAAAGCGTGGCTCGCTAAAAAGGACGGGGTCGTCGTGGGATCTGTTTTTATTTGCGAGTTACCGGATGATGTCGCCCAACTCAGGCTTCTCTTTGCAGACAGATCGGTCCGGGGATCCGGTCTTGGCCGGTGGCTGACAGAAGATTCTGTCCGGTACTGCCGTGGGGCTGGGTTCAAAAAAGTATTACTTTGGACGGTGGATGGACTTGAGCGCGCAATTGCGATTTATCGGTCGCTCGGATTCGAACAGACCGGCGAGAAGACCCAGCTCGTCTGGGGTCGTGAAAGCAGGGAGCTCAGGTTCGATCTGATTTTAAACCAATGAAAGCATTTGAAATCAAAACATACGGCGATCCCAATGGACTGAGTCTGGTGGATCGATCGAGTCTGAGTCCTGGCGCAGGGCAGGTCCTGGTGCGGATTCGCGCTGTCTCTCTAAACTATCGTGATTTGATTGTGGTACGAGGACAGTACGACCGAAACCCGCAGGTAGGCCGAATCCCATGTTCCGATGGAGCAGGTGAAGTTCTGGCAGTTGGCGCCGGAGTTTCTCAATTCAAGCCAGGTGATCGGGTCGTAGGTTGTTTTTTCCAAGCCTGGCTGGGCGGACGGTTTAAAGCAGAATACCACCGCAGCGCGCTCGGAGGCGCCATTGATGGTGTGTTGGCGGAGGAGGTTTTATTCGATCAAAAGGGCCTGCTTCCCCTGCCGGAGCTCTATTCTTTCGAAGAAGGGGCAACTTTACCTTGTGCCGCTCTCACTGCCTGGCAGTCGCTGGTTGTGCGTGGCCGATTGACCGCAGGCGAAAGCGTTTTGCTTCTCGGGACGGGCGGAGTCTCTATCTTCGGTCTGCAACTGGCCAAGGCAGCCGGCGCCAAGGCGATCGTCACCTCCAGCAGTGACGAAAAACTGAAACGGGCTCGCCAGCTGGGAGCCGATGAGGTGATCAATTATCGTTCGACTCCGGAGTGGGGTAAAGAGGCTGTGCGGCTATCTGGTGTTGATGGCGTAGATCACGTGATTGAAGTGGGCGGAGCTGGAACGTTCCAGCAGTCGGTGCGCGCCTCTCGTTTCGGTGGAAACATCGGGCTAATCGGCATCTTATCCGGCAGAGAAGCCACGACGGAGATCTTTTCCATCGTGCCGAAGATTTTGAACGTGTTTGGAGTATACGTAGGCAGCCGTGACATGTTCGAAGAGATGAATCGCGCGCTGTCGCAGAACCAGATCAAGCCGGTGATCGATCGCGTGTTCCCGTTTGCCGAGTCACCGGATGCCTTCCGCCATTTGGAAAGCGGCGCGCACTTCGGAAAAGTCGTGATCACGATCTAGCGAGGAGGGAGCCGATAAGATGCAGGCGGTCGTCAAGAAATGGGACCTATGAGTCCCGTCACATAAGTCCCATATGTCTCATTAGGTCGCATCGGTTCTCAGCACCGCTCGGTTAGTTTTTTCAAAGGAGGCAGAGTTGACAGCCGATACATGCCATTATATATCGTACGATATATAGGAAGCTATATCATGAGTATTAGAAATTTACGCGATTTCTTACTGTACGGGCGCTTCAGGGCCGCGTTTGCCGGCGATCCATCACGTCACCACTACGAACGCCGCCATTGTCGGCCATCTCGCGAAGGCGACCCTCGAGATTGCAATCGAGGCCATTGGAAACAATGGCAGCGTTGGCGCGGTTGGGAGGACCATCCGTGGTCCGGAATGCCCGGCGGTCCACGTGCTCGTTTCTTTGAGTCCGGTGAAGTACGGCTAGCAATCCTTTCGCTGCTAAAGGATTCTCCCAAACATGGGTATCAGCTGATCAAAGAAATGACTGAACGTTCCGGAGGTCTGTACAAGGCCAGCGCCGGTACCGTTTACCCGACCCTTCAGCAATTGGAAGATGAGGGATTGGTCGTCTCCGACGCCCAAGAGGGTCGGAAAGTTTATCGGTTGACTCCTCAAGGCATCGAGGAACTCGAACGTGAGAAAGAAACTGTTGATCGGATTTGGGCGCGTGCAGATAGCTGGGGAGATTGGGGTCAATGGATGGGGCCGGAAGCTTTCACGTTTTTCCGACCACTGGGATCGCTGATCAAAGCGACTTTCCGAGCGGCCAGATGGGCTGATGGCGATCATGAACGGGAAGGAAAGGTTGCGGCTATCCTGGAACGTACGAAGGAAGAATTGAAAGCGCTCTACAAATCACCGTCGGACTAGAAGGGCGACCCAGTTAGAGGTTAAATGTTTTAAGTTTTAGGTTTTAAGTTGGGAAACCGAGCTGATAGATCGGGAACGTTTTGTAGGCCGTTGGAGAAACGGCCTATAACGTAAAACTTAAAACCTATAACCTACAAACTTTGAACCATTACTCGCCCGCTGGTTCCTTTACATCCTGCTGATAGCAGTAGTGATCGTTGTGCGGAATCTTCGGCCGCGCCGAATCAAGGTTGGTTCTCTTTGGATTTCACCAACCGTGATCTCGCTGCTCAGTATCTATGTACTGGCAGTCGTACCGGAACCGACGCCGATATGGTTGCGAACGCTGGCCGGGTCAATCGGCGTGGTTTTAGGTGGTGTATTCGGCTTCTTTCGCGGAAAAGTCACACCGATTCGGACCGGTGAACTACCCGACACGATCTACGTTGGTCCATCGTTGGCCGCGTCTTTGCTATGGGTGGTTGCGTTCGCTTTGCGTTATTGGGTCCGAATGAGCGAGCACCAACTACCAATTCTGATGGCTTTGACGGACGGGCTGATCCTCTTTCCGCCGGCGGCTTATGTCGTTATGTATTGGATGATTCACCGCAAATACGAACGGCTGAAAGGTGCGCCAGCGACAAATGAGAACGCGCTATAAAGATGTCGCTATAAAGATGTCGCTCCTACGGAGCTATTAGTCTGTCTTTTGTTCTGCCTGATTATCGGTCCAACCGAAGTGGCTGAGGATGTTCTTCCAATTCGGATTATCGACGGAAAGCGGCGGAAGCCAGTCTTCCTGAAAGTCTCTTGTCCACCATGCGCCGTCGGCGTTCCCGGGTGGTACAAATGAGTATTTGTAAAGAACGGCTCGGATGTATCGGGGCGGATGATCCGGGAACGGGTTGTTACGGAAGAACGAAAGAGCGACGGGATCGTTGTGGAGAAGCTTCCAGACCAAGTGCAAGGTCCATGGATATTGCTGGTAGGTTCCCATCGCCGCGAACCACATCTGCCAATCAAGATGAGGTTGATAAGGAGCAACCTGAACCGGCATCTCATGAACATCGACCGGCAGCGCTTGGTAATGGTAATCCTTCCAATCGACAGCGCCGACGGCGGTATCGGAGTCGGTGCCCTGAAACACCACGTTCAATCGCTCTCGACCGATCGTCCCAAACGCTCCATAGGTATTGACCAAATCGAAAGACTCGAACGAAGTGTTCATCATCTGGTGAGGAGAGAACAGGTTCAGCACGGGCTGGATACTGAGAACGGCAACGAGGCAAGTGATACCGATCGCGGCGCCCTGAACAGCGATACTCTTTCGCTTATTCGCTTCAGCTTTCATCGAGGTTTGCCAGGCTTTCAAAAACTTTGGGGAGAGACGCCTCCAAAACAAATCGTCGAAACAGGCAAGCGCCGGAATAATCGTTAACCAGTTGAGAAACGATAGGTTTCCGCTGACGGCGATGCTCAAGAGGAAAAGAATGATGATTGAACCGGCGATGTGACGGGCGATCCGCGGCCAAAACACAAACCAGGGTGCGATTAATTCGGCCAGAAAATTCCACAACACACCGCCCTGGAGAACCTCGTGCGGCAAGAAGTGGAACCAACGACTCAACGGGTTGGGGATTGGCTGGGTTTCGAAATAGTAGAAAAGAGCGGTCAGATCTCTCCAACAGGGATCGCCGCGCAGCTTGATGAGTGCGGACCCGATCATGATCCTGAAAATCAGCCACCGAAACAGCCAGATGACGAGGATGGGCGGTGCAACCTTTGGGAACGGTCGCGGATCAAGCAACGGTACCAGAAAGATGGCCAAGAACCCGGTCTCGAGCATTTGGGTTTCCCATCCGAATCCGTACCAGTCCTGACCCACGTGGACGATCGACATGTAGAGTGCCCACAGCACGATCATGATGATCGAATTGGCGAACCCGGAGATGACCACGCAAGACAAGCCAAACCCGATCCACGGCAAGACGGCCAGCATCGTGTCTGAATCGTTCACCCAGAACAGCGAGGGGAGCTTGAGAAATCCGTCCCAGGATGAACCGTAGTAGGCTTGGACGCGTGGCAGAAAATTTTCTAAGGGCAACAACCCCTCTTTCCCGATCAACGGCAGCAACTGCTGTGCTGCCACCAGGAACGCGACGGCATAAACGATTCCTAGAAGCCGCAGTAAAACGAACCGAGTGAGCCAGTAGCTTGGCCTAGGACGCTCGAGTTTTTCTCGGCCGGGTTCCGCCTCCACGGGGGAAAGAGTGTGGGCAAGCGGGGCTAAGTTGCAAATGCTATGGCGCAATTGAGCGAGAACAAAATCTCACGCAAAGCAAACTTCGCCCCGTCTCCCCCTTTAGCTTCGTCGGCCGGGGACGCAAAGGTTCGGACAAGGAAGACGAATCTTTTTACAGAAGGCAACCAAGGAAACGAGGTCTGCTGAAGCCCTTGTTTGTGCCGAATTAGGCAATTTGCGGTAGCCGCTCACATCTGGTCGCTAGCGCCGCCGCCGCCGGAATCTCCGCCCCCGCCGGAAAAGCCGTCGTCGCCGCCTCCACCGCCTCCACCGCCACCGCTACCGCTACCACCGGAGAAACCTCCTCCGCCGCCGCCGATGAAGAAACCGCCGCCAGGGCCACCTCCGAAGAACGCACCGCGACGCCGCATCGAAATAAACATGAAGAACAGGAAAATAAGAATGAAGATCACGATGGGCAGCCAGCTCTCATCGTCGGAGTGCTTTTTAGAGTTCTGTTCAGCGACGGTTTTCCCGTTGCCTTTATATTCCCCCTTAGCAGCCGCTATGATGGCGGCTAAGCCCTGCCTCAAGCTCTCGTCGTAGTTTCCCGCACGGAACTGTGGCGCAAAATCGTCCCTAATGATCCGGATACAGAGCGCATCCGGCAGGGCACCTTCCAAACCGCGTCCGGTGTGAATCCGAATTTTGCCCCCCTTAGTCAAAAGTAATAGGACACCGTTGTCTTTGCCTGCTTGCCCGATCTTGGCAGCGCGGTAAAGACTTTGAGCATAATCATCAAAAACCAGGTCGTCTGGCCAAGTAGGGAAGATCACGACCAAAATCTGGTTCGAGGTCTCACGCTCGAAATTTTGCAGTTCGGATTCCAAGTAAGCGGCGGTCGCCGGCGTCACCATTTGCGCGTAGTCATTGAAGTAACGCTTAGGCGGGTTGGCCAGCAACTCCTGGGGAGTGACCGCTAAAACAGATGCAATCGGCAATAGGACCAGGGCCAGGATTGCTAACGTGAGTCGTGAGATTTGAGAGGGGAGCGGTGAGAAACGCACGGTGGCCTGGCGAGATCTGTCTGTTGTTTTAGATGTCGGGCCAGAGGTCCTTGTCCAACCACTGGACCTCTTGCAAGGTGTTGACCGTTGATGCATGAGGGTCCTCCGCTGGTTTCGCCGTCGGGACTACGCTACGCCCAACCATACCCCTTCCCAAAGCTTTTTCCCCGTCGAACTAAAACTGGGCGAATCGGTCACTTGGTGGGGGAAGGGCTGAAGGATGGGAACGACACGCTCGGTGCGGCCTCCGCTCCGGCTGCAGCCTGGAAGAAGGGCTTTTCTTTGAAGCCGAAAATGCCGGCATACAAGGCAGTAGGTAAGCTTTTAACCTGAACGTTGTACGTTTGCGCCGCTTTATTGAAATCCTGGCGAGCCACCGCAATACGGTTTTCTGTCCCTTCGATCTGTACCTGCAGGTCTCGGAAATTGTTGTTGGCCTTTAATTCCGGGTAACGCTCGCTCACCGCAAGCAGCCGGCCGAGGCTGCTAGAGAGGCCATCCTGAAGTTTCTGGAACTGTGCCAGCTGTTGAGGGTCGCTCGGCGCTTTGGACGGGTCGATGGTGATTTTGGTAGCGTTTGCCCGAGCGTTGATCACGTCGGTGAGAGTGGACTTCTCAAAGTTCGCCGCGCCTTCCACGGTATGCACCAGGTTCGGAATTAAGTCCGCCCTGCGCTGATATTGCGTCTGGACCTGTGCCCATTTGGTGTCGACCTCTGCCGATCCACGCACCAGTGCGTTATAGCCGTTGGCAAGAAACAACACGATGACCCCACCGACCACCGCAAGCGCGGCCAAACAGCCGCATCCTATCGCTACAGTTCTGTTCATAGGTTCAATCAGGAACGGACCTTCACAGTACCACTATTACCCGAAATCAGGCCGCTAAGTTTCGTGTCCACGCAAATTGGTACAAAAATTCGGGGGCGACACAAGACGTTTGGTGCCGCTGGGGTCCGTGGGTGAGGAAATGAATAGGACTTATGGGAATCATGGGATTTATGCGACTTAACGACTCATAGGTCATGGGTCTGTCGGTACCATCCGTGGTTATACTAGCAGCAGGGAACGAGATGACGCGTAATCAACAAGTGTCGTCCTGTTATGCTCATCTTGAGGCTTTCGTGGTGCCGCGTTTTTTCCAGCTTAGGAGCCTTCCCGGCGGCACGCCGATTTTACAGAATTGGGTAAGATTTTATGCCTTGATCAATTGACGGTGCCATTAACAACGGGTAGTATCACGGCCTCACAAACTACCCGCGAAAGAGATTTTTTATGCCTGAAGTAATTGTCCGCAAGGGAGAGCCTATTGATCGCGCTCTCAAGCGTTTGAAGAACAAGCTTGATGCCGAAGGAATCATGGAAGAGGTGCGTCGCCTTCGGGCATTCGAAACGCCGTCTCAGAAATTGCGTCGTAAGGCAAAATTAGCCGCCAAACGCGGCAAGCTGAAGTTTCGTTTCAATCCTTAGTCGAACATTTCATCTTTTTCTGGTCCGAAACTCCGCCCTTCAGCGGAGTTTTTTGTTTTTAGGGGGAGGAGCGGTAGGGATGAGCTCCTGCTCGTCCGGGTGTTCGACTGGTCTCGGCCCGCAATGAGCGGAATGAGCAGGAGCTCATCCCTACCGAGACCCGGATGAGCGGGAGGTCCGTCCCTACCGGTATCTGTCTACCGGCCTAACAGCTCGAGGATGGCATCCACTAAGCCGTCGATATCGTGCTGGGTTGCTTCCACGTCTACCTTCAGACCGGCTTGTTGCATGGTGGCCGATGTAATCGGACCGATACTGGCCGTTTTGATTCCTTTTGGCCAAGGAAGTTTCAGTGCCACGAAGTTTTCGACCGTGGATGAGCTGGTAAACGTGATGAGGTCCGCTCCTTCGTCGGTGAAACGCTTCTTTGCCCCAGTGATGTCATCGGTTTCCGGAACGGTTCGATAGGCGATTGCTTCGTCGACGATAGCGCCCAGTTGGGTGAGACGTTTTGGCAGTACGTCCCGTGCGTTCGCCGCTCTAACCAGGAGAAACTTCAGGTTCTCGACGCTCTCATGCTGTTGGAATGCTTCAACCAAGCGTTCCGCCACTGCCTCCTCTGGCTGTAGATCGACTGCCAAATGAAAGTCTTTCACTCGCTTGGCAGTACCTGGTCCAATTGCAGCGATTCGGGCGTTCCCCAATGCCCGGGCGTCATCATAAAGCTTGAAAAAGAGATCAAAAAACGCCGCCACGCCATTTGGGCTAGTGAAGACCACCCAGTCGTACTGGAACGAGTCGCGGACCAACTCCCCGAACTCCATCAAGTTTTCGGGTGGAGCGATTTTGATTGTTGGCAGTTCGGTGACATCAGCTCCGAGCGAACGTAGTCGAGCGCTCAAAGCCCCGGCTTGCTGGCGAGTCCGGGTCACAACAATCCGGCGCCCGAACAAAGGCCGATCTTCGAACCATTTGAGGCGCTGGCGATAGGTGACGACATCTCCAAATACGGCTACAACCGGGGGCTCAACATCCAGTGCAAGCTCCTCAATATTTTGCAGTTGCCCAACAAGCGTCTCCTGGCGTTCTGTGGTTCCCCAACGCACAAGTGCGACCGGCATGGTAGGACTCGCCCCATTGGTTCGGAGCTCTCCGACCACCTTAGAGAGCCGCCCAGCGCCCATCAGCATCACCAGGGTACCGCGGCTTTGGACCAAAGCGGCGTAGTCGATCGCCGACCCTTCTTTGGTCGGGTCTTCGTGGCCGGTGAACACCGTGAATGATGAAGTAACACCACGCTGGGTGACCGGGATCCCGGCGTAGGCCGGCACCGCGATCGCAGAAGTAATTCCGGGAACGATCTCGAACGGAATCCCAGCTTGGGCGAGGATTTCAGCCTCTTCAGCACCGCGTCCAAATACAAACGGGTCTCCCCCTTTTAGACGGACCACCAGCTTACCCTCTTTGGCTCTCTGGAGAATCAGGTCATTGATTTCGGTCTGAGAAAGGATATGGGCACCGGCCTGTTTGCCTGCGTAAATAATCTCCGCAGCCGGACGCGACCAGCTCAAGATTTCCGGGTTGGAGAGGTAGTCGTAAACGATGACATCGGCCTGTTCGACGGCTTCTTTGGTTTTGAGTGTCACCAATCCGACATCTCCGGGTCCAGCGCCCGCTAAAATGCACTTACCTATCTTCGGCATAAATCTCTCGATACAAAGCTTCCGCGGCATCCAAGGGCGTCTTAGCGGGCATAGTAACTGAGCCCTGGCGCAATTTCCCCGCATCTTCGAAAACGATGGCAGCCAATGTCATCTTATCGCCCTCTATTCTAGCATAGACGCCGATCGGCACACTGCAGCCGCCGCCTACCAAACGAAGAAATTCTCGTTCGGCGGTGACGCAATCCCAGGAAACGGGATCATTAATCCGGCTCAAAACGGAGCGAACCGCCGAATCGTTTGCCCGGCATTGTAGGGCGATAGCGCCCTGGCCGGCGGCAGGCAGTAACCCGGTAAGGTTGGTGACAAACAAGCTGGTGTCGAGGAAACTCAAACGTTCCTGTTCCGGCGCCAACTGCAGCCGTCGCAGCCCGGCCCGCGCAAGAATGAGCGCAGACCATTCCTGGTTACGAACGAGCTTCTCAAGCCGGGTCGGCACATTGCCGCGCAGGTCACAAACCCGGATATCAGGCCGGCGATGCCGGATTTGTTGGGCTCGGCGCGGGCTACCGGTTGCGACCAACGATCCGTTTGGTAAGGCGTTCAATCCGCCGGGTATCTTTGAAACGAGGACGTCCACCGGATCCTCTCGCGGCAACACTGCGTCGATGATGAGGTGGTCGACGGGCTCTGTTGGTAGATCTTTCAGAGAATGAACCGCCAGATCGATCTCTCTGCTGAGAAGGGCCTGTTCCAATTCTTTTGTAAACAAGCCTTTGTCGAAGCTTTTGCCGGAATCTTTTAAAGCCAGATCCAGGCGTTGATCACCGATAGTTTTGATGACGCGTATGTCGACCGCTTCCGCGGCGCCCGATCTTAGTAGGGCGTCCTTAGCGATCTCTGCCTGGGCCAGCGCTAGCCGGCTCCCTCTGGTTCCAACGACGATCTTCACCTTCAGCTGGAGCGCGGGTCGCTTGGGAGGCCGACGGAGCGACTCAGGGCCTCATTTCTCTTTCGGAGTGGGCAGGTCATTAGACGTAGAGCTGAGCGAAACCTGTTTACATTCGACGCAACGTTCCGATTCAGTCGGCCTCGCAAGCGAGGCACGCTCCAGGAGCTGTCATCAGGTTAGCCGATTTCTCTAACCAGTGTTGGAATTCAGTTACATGCTTTGCAATCAGGCGATCACCGCCGGCGACCTCTTGTTTCCGTGCTTCCATCGAGCGTTCCGCCATAGCTTGCAAAGCGTCTAGATCATAAACGTACACGCCGTCTAACCGGTGCACATCGGGATCGATATCGCGAGGGACAGCGACGTCAATCATGAACAGTGGGCGATCGCCCCGGTGCCTCAAGACCGGAACAATTTTTTCCAAGGTAACAATTGCGTGGGGAGCCGAGGTCGATGTCACCAGAATGTCCAGATCAGCAAATTCTTTTTCCCATTCCTCGAAACGGATCGCCCGGCCACCGGTTTCCTGCGCCAGCACTTGAGCTCGGTCAAATGACCGGTTCGAAACGAAGATCTGACGAGCCCCCCGGGTCTTGAAGCTGCGGGCCATTTTCTCGCTGGTATCACCTGCGCCCAACACTATGATCTTACATCCTTCCAGCTTACCGAAGATCTGTTCGGCGAGATCGACGGCAACCGATCCGACGGAAATGCTACCCCTGCCCACCGCCGTAGACGATCGGACCTGTTTACCGACGTGAAAAGATTTCTGGAAAAGCTTGTTCAACCGGCGGCCGGTCGCCTTTTCGCGGACCGCCACTTCGTAAGCGCGCTTTACCTGGCCAAAAATTTCGGTCTCGCCCACCACCATGGACTCCATTCCGGAAACTACCCGGAAAAGGTGATTCACACAGCCTTCAGCCCAGAGTCCGAAAAAGTGGGGTTCATCGTCTGAGCGCAGCCCATTATAGAACTCCTGAAAGAAGCGGGCAGGAGGGAGCTGAGCAACTCCGCCGGCCACATAAAACTCGGTTCGGTTGCAGGTCGAAACGATCAGCCCTTCTTCGACCCCCTCGATTGCCCTGAGCCGTTGAAGGGCCTCCGGGAGAGCGGACTCCGCAACCGCGAACCGTTCCCGAACTTCGACGCTCGCGGTTTGATGGCTTAACCCGAAGCAGGAAATGTTCATCTTACCGGAGGCACTTCTGAGATAAAGCGGATACCCCAGAACATACTTAACAAGAGGCCAAAAACGATGATGGAGAGAGTAGCCACCCATCTGGTTGCCATCGATCGGCGAATCCGGGCCAGCAAGATGCCGCCGTAAAGAGCCCAGACCACCAGCGACCAGGCGACTTTCCGCCAATCGATATCTTGGCCGATCATGAACCCGGTGGCTAAGCCAATGGTGAAAAGGCCAAAACCGAGCCAAAGCAGGCGGGAATTAGCCACCACCAAAGTTCGGATTGGGGGCAAACGGAAGAACACCGATGACGGTCGCCGGGTCTTCAGCTGGCGTTCCTGGATGAGGTACATCAGGCCGGCCAGACCCGCGAGAGCGAATGCCCCGCAAGCGACGATTGAAAACGAGGTGTGTGCTTCTAGCCAGGGATTGATAGGATGCTTAACGGGAACAGACCCCGATTCGGGTTGGAGTAAGGCCCAAATGCTCAGTACGCCGGCGAAAGGCGTCGTGAACACACCAAGGAGCGACAGCCGGTAGGAAGAACCAATTAAGAGGTAGATCAGGGTCATCGACCAGCTCAGAAACGTCAGCAGCTCGAAAAAATTGGTGATTGGGCAGCGGCCAACCTCGTGACCGCGAATGCCCAGAAAAATTGTCTGGCAAACGAAGCCTGCCACGACCAGCCCAAAGGTCAGGCGCGGCGCCATGAACTTGCCGGCGAACAAAGTGTAACCGGAATAGGCCGATGCAAGCACGAAGCAATAGGCTGCCAACCAGATCCAACTCCGATCTGCAACGAAAATGAACGAGCCAATAAAATCCAGATGCATCGATAAAACCGACCTGCTACGCTCGATCATTCATGAATGGAGTCAATCTCGAACAAATTCAGTCGGCGATTCGTACGATTCCTGACTTCCCCCAACCAGGGATCCTGTTTAGAGACATTACTCCGGTCTTGGCTGACGCGGATTTGTTTCGGCAGGTAATTGACCTTCTCGCCGAGAAAACCATCAATTTCGGGGCCGAGAAAGTGGTGGGCATCGACGCGCGCGGTTTTCTTTTTGGTGCAGCGGTGGCTTACAAACTCGGTCTCGGATTTGTTCCGATCCGAAAAAAAGGAAAACTGCCTTTTAAGACGATTCGCTATTCCTACGCCCTGGAGTACGGCAAGGCCGATATGGAGATTCATGTCGACGCGGTGCGCCCGGGGGAGAAGATTGTTTTGGTAGACGATTTGTTAGCAACCGGCGGCACCGCAGCAGCTGCGACCAATTTAGTCCACGAGTTGGGGGCCAAAGTGGAGGCAGCCCTCTTTTTTATTGAACTAGCCGATCTCGGCGGACGGAAGCATTTAGGCGACGTGCGGGTCGATACGCTGCTGGCATTCTGAAGGCGCGCCGGCGAGAATGGTAGGGCGAGGCTCCAAAATCTGAACCCGACCGCTGGCGAATTTGCGGGCTTGATTCAATCGCGCCCCGAGCGCGTAAGGAAGGTGGCCGAGCCGTTGCGCTGTCCCACCTGCGGCTCGGCCGTGCTGCTACATGTTGGGAGGATTTACACCAGACAGCGAATTTGTCAGGGGTTGGCGACATTTTGGAGCCTCGCCCTACCAAGTTGTGGACGCACACTGCCATGCTCCCTAACTCCCTACTTCCACTCGTCGAAGACCTGAAAACGGTGCCGGGAATCCGGGCGATCGTGTTGGGCGGTTCTCGGGCTCGGGGGAGTGGGGATGCGTCATCGGATACCGATCTCGGGATCTACTACGATCCGGAGAGTCCGCTCGAGGTGTCGGCTCTGAATCAGGTTGCTGCTAGACATGACGATAGGAAGGAATCGGGGCTGGTGACTTCGATCGGAGGCTGGGGACCATGGATCAATGGGGGAGGTTGGCTTCGAGTCGACCGATCTGCGGTCGATCTTTTGTATCGAGACACGTCGAGGGTCGGATCAGTGATTGACGATTGTATCGCTGGAAATATCGAGGTGGATTATCAACCGGGTCATCCGCTCGGATTTCTTTCGTCGATTTATACTGCGGAGGTCGCGGTTTGCCAGGCGCTTTGGGACCCTACAGGGTGGGTGGCGAGCAGTAAGAACCGGCTTATCGATTACCCGGAGGCCCTTCGGCGAGAGCTTGTAAGACGATTCGGGTTTGAGGCAGGGTTCTGTCTTTTGATCGCGGAGAAGCCGGTTCGACGCGCGGATGTCACTTACGTAGCGGGCTGCGTCTTCCGGGCAGTGTCCTGTGTTTTGGTCGTACTCTTCGCTCTCAACCGGGAGCATTGGCTGAATGAAAAAGGGGCGCTACGCCTGGCCGGCCGATTCCGAATCGTGCCGCCGGGGTTTTGCGAGCGAGTCGAGACGATTTGGCGGTCTGTGGTCAAAGATTCGGACGCGTTGACTTCCGCGTTGGCGATGATTCGCGGGCTAAATGACGAAGTGAAAACTCTGGTTGAGAAAGAAGGATTGCGGTTTGGGACGTAGGGCGAAAATCTCGACACGCCCACGACGAACCATTTACAAGACGTTGAGTCCGCGCCGGATTTGAGCCGGATCTTGCGTTTACCGCCTCTCCAGATTGCCCCAAACCCGCGCTTGGGTATGGCAACATCGACTGAAGCCATAGCCTCACCGCGCGGCTCAAACCCGGCGCGATCAACCGTCGTCGCGTTGCGGGATTCCATGCGCGCCGAGGTTTTCGCCCTACCGAACGCCGGGATGTTCGCGAACTGCCAGGACTTTGACGATAGCACGATCCTCCTTAGCTTAGGACCTCAGGCCGGAAACGGAATGAATCCGGTCACTTTCCCAACTGTGCAAACAGAACAGAAAACTCAACCTCGGTCTCGGTCCAAGAGCGTGGTGCCCCTGATCGTGATTGCTCTGCTTATCTTGTGCGGACTGGCGGGCGCAGGATATTGGGTACTTCACCGGCAATATGTGCCTCCAGAAGCCATCGCGTCGGCCGAACGTTTTCTCTCTCTCATCAAAGCCGGGAATTTTGCGGAAGCGTATTCGCTTACGACTCAAGACGCATTACCGGGGCGTACGCTGGAGCAATTCGAGTCGAATGTGCACCGTCGGGTTGCCCTTGACGCGTTAACCTCAACGGTGGAGTGGCGAGGAGTGAAAGGTGGCTTCCAGACTTATGGGAACCGTCTTCGACGTTGGCTCGGCGGCAGGAAGGTTGATCCCGATAGCATGGGCCTGGAGTTTGAAGCCGGCCGGCCGGTAGAGGTCCGGGTGGTCTCCTCACCCGATGGGAAGTGGCGAGTTACCTACTTTCAGACGCACGCGGGATAGCTCGCATGGATAGTCATGAAGGCTGTGGATTCTCGTTTCTAAATCTGTAACGTTTTAGTTCTATGGAATATCGTCAGCTCGGACAGTCGGGCCTCCGCGTCTCAGTGCTTAGTCTAGGCACGATGACCTTTGGAGGCGAAAGCTTCTTTAGCAAGGTCGGCGCCACGGATGTGAAGGGAGCCCGCCGTCAGGTGGACCTTTGCATTGAGGCCGGGGTCAATCTTTTCGACACCGCAAATATTTACTCCCACGGCTTATCGGAAGAGATCCTCGGCCAAGTCTTAGAAGGCCGGCGCGATCAAGTGTTGGTTGCAACGAAATTCAGGATGGTGATGCGAGATGGTCCCAACGAAGGGGGCGCTTCCCGGTTTCACATCATTCGGGAGTGCGAGGATAGCCTGCGCCGGTTGCGCACGGATTATATCGACCTCTATCAGATCCATGAATGGGATGGAGAAACCCCATTGGACGAGACTTTAGAGGCGTTCGATACCCTGGTTCGTTCGGGGAAGGTCCGTTACATAGGTTGTTCGAATTACTCTGGCTGGCACCTGATGAAAGCGCTGGCGATTTCTGACCGGCGCAATTACGTGCGGTACGTCAGCCAGCAGATTTATTACTCGTTGCAAGCACGAGACGCGGAATACGAGCTCGTGCCGATCAGTTTAGATCAAGGGCTTGGAATCTTGGTCTGGAGCCCATTAGCGGGTGGTCTGCTTTCCGGTAAGTATCGAAGGGGCCAAACAGCCCCGGATGGTTCCCGGCATCTCAATAACTGGGGTGAACCGCCGATTCACGACGAAGACCAGCTTTACAATATCATTGATGCGCTGGTGGAAATCGCAGGTAACCACAAGGTTTCACCCGCACAAATCTCTTTGGCGTACATGCTTGGCCGGCCCGGAGTCACGTCGCTGATCATCGGAGCCCGGAGCGAGGAACAGCTCAAAGACAACTTAGGAGCTGCCGACGTTAAGCTGACCGCCGAGGAGCGCGCGCGTTTAGATAAAGCCAGCCAGCCAAGATTGTTGTACCCATACTGGCATCAGGCAAAAACCGCTAAAGAGCGGCTAAGCGCAGCTGATCTGGCGTTGTTGAAGCCGTATTTGCAATGAGCCTAAGCGAACGGTAGGGCGAGGCTCCCGAACGACCGGATGGTCTTCGCAAAGGAAGCATGCTCTCCCGACGCGCTAGTTGTTTTTAGACCTTAGAGCGCGCCGAGCCGTGCAATACGGCTCGGCAGCTTTTAGTTGTTGTGCACGTTGTATTTAGCAGCGATTTCCGCTGCTAAACTGCTTATGCCGTTCTGGGAGCCTCGCCCTACCAAGTGTGCCTCTTTTGACAGAACTGACCGTTTCATCGAGAATCACGATCTTGATTAAGGCTCCAGAACTTCGATCGCAGGAAGATGTCCTGCGCAGGCCGCTCTCAGAATGGTTCCTGCTACTGATGTTAGCGGCGCTCCAGTTCACGGTCGCCGTTGATTTTGTGATTATGATGCCTCTCGGTCCGCAGCTGATGCGGATCTTCGACATCAGTACTCCTGCATTCAATCTAGCGGTTGCGGCTTATGCCGGCGCCGCGGGATTGGCAGGGATCTGCGCTGCACTTTTCCTGGACCGATTCGATCGGAAAATGGCTCTTTTGACGATCTATGGTGGGTTCACGATCGGCACATTGTTTTGTGGGCTAGCACCCACTTACGTGACTTTAGTCTTTGCGCGGGCATTGGCTGGATGTTTTGGAGGAATTGTTGGGGGAATCAGCCTGGCGATAGTCGGTGACCTGGTTCCGGAAGCCCGCCGAGCTTCAGCCATGGGAACCGTTATGTCGGCCTTTTCTGTGGCTCAAGTAGCCGGTATCCCCTTGGGGCTTTATCTCGCGGATACACTGAGTTGGCATGTTCCTTTTGTGGCCTTGGCCGGAGTAAGCGCAGTGGTCTGGGTTTGCGCGTTCATCCAGTTGCCAAAAGTTCGTGCACATCTGGCGCTAAGCCGCTCCGAAACGGCGGTTCACCGGTTTACCGCTATTTTGTTTAACGGAGATCATCTACGGGCCCTAGCTTTGATGGCAGTCATCACCATCGGTGGATTCATGATCATTCCCGATCTTGCAAATTACCTGGTGAACAACGTAGGGCTCAGCGCCGCGGAACTCCGATGGGTTTATCTCGTTGGGGGTTTTGCTACGCTGTTCACCATGAACGGGGTCGGCAGGTTAGCCGATCGGTTCGGCCGGATGAGATTATTTGGCATCATGATGGTGTGTTCAATGGTAGCGGCACTTCTCATCACACATTTACCGGTGGTCCCGGCAGCCGTTGCGGTGTCGGTTTCGACTCTTTTCATGGTCTGTATGACGGGCCGGTTTGTACCTGCGATC
>Ga0206917_1080_pt1 | contig 26432 bp, 24 predicted proteins | sample Alteio_BWOrgHeat_68_FD_152931 | JGI IMG/M metagenome (GOLD analysis project Ga0206917, IMG submission 152931) | Enriched cells from forest soil in Barre Woods Harvard Forest LTER site, Petersham, Massachusetts, United States -... | ecosystem: Environmental > Terrestrial > Soil > Temperate forest >...
TCGGCGAGAGTTTTCTTGAGCTTGGTCATGCCCGCATCCTCGAGCGATGTCATCGGCAAGCGGAGCTCGCCAGGATCGCGGCCGAGCATTTTCATGGCGGCTTTGATCGGGATGGGGTTGGTAGCGAGGCTGAGCATGTCGCGGCAAAGCGGGAACAGTTTGCGATGCCACTTCTGGGCTTCAGCGATGTCGCCCCGGTCCATGGCATTGGTGAGGGCCTGCATGTCCTTCGGGATGATATTGCCGACCACCGAAATGACGCCGCGGCCGCCGATTGACATCAGCGGAAGCGTTAGGCTGTCATCGCCGCTGAGGACGGTGAGGTTTGTGGAAGTGATGATCTGCGAGGCTTGGTCGAGCGAGCCAGTTGCCTCCTTCACAATCTTGATGTTGGGCAATTCGGCGAGGCGGATGATCGTTTCCGGCTCAATGTTTTTGCCGGTGCGGCCGGGAATATTGTAGATGCACTGTGGCAGGCCGGTTTCCTCGGCGAGCACTTTGAAGTGCTCGTAGAAGCCCTGCTGGGTCGGCTTGTTGTAATAAGGGGCGACTTGAAGGGCGGCGTCTGCCCCGACCTTTTCGGCGAACTTTGTGAGCCGGAGCGCTTCGGCGGTGCTGTTCGAGCCGGTGCCGGGCATCACCTTGATGCGGCCGGCAACCGTTTCTACAACGAAGGCGATGACGCGGTCTTGCTCATCGTGGCTGAGCGTCGGGGATTCGCCGGTGGTACCCACCGGGCAAAGGCAATTGGTGCCGGCGGCGATTTGGAATTCGATCTGGGCGCGGAACGTGTCGAAGTCGATTTCGCCTCCCCGCGCAAACGGGGTCACGATCGCCACAGACAATCCGGCGAATGCCTCTCCTTTGGTCTTCATCAAACGGGCGCCTCCAAGCTGCAAAGATTAGCCAACCGACAGCGGCATAATAGGCAACCCTGCCGCTGCTGGCAATCGGCGGGTGCTGGCACAGCGGTTTCGACGGAATTCGAGGAGTTTCAGAACCTTTCGCGGATCGTGGTGTTGGAATATGGGGGGACGAATTCGGGAGGTTGGGTGAGGGACTGCGCATGAACGCGAAACGACAAAAAGTTAATGGATTTACGCTTGTCGAATTGCTGGTCGTGATTGCGATCATCGGCATCTTGATCGCGCTTTTGTTGCCGGCCGTGCAATATGCTCGGGCGTCGGCACGGTCGACACAGTGCAAATCTAATCTTCGGCAAATTGGTTTGGCGATGGATCAGTTCGTGGACAAGCAGGGGAGTCGCGGCAAGTATCCGAATGCCTGCGAAATGCCGACTGTCGAAGCGCACACTCCAACGCCACCGCCATTACCGCCACTTTTTACAGTGATTGGTGACCACATTGAAAATAGCCAGGAAGCATTTCATTGTCCGGCCGATTTGATTGACCCCTCGCTTGCCACGTACACAGATGGCATCACTTACGAAAGCTATTTTCAGCGCGAAGGCTTGAGCTACGACTACCCCGCTGCGACCGTCGCTAACAAGACTCGCGAGCAAGTGCGCTTAAATACAAAAGTGATACTGAATAGCTCGGGCGGTGCTGTTGCCTCTATTATTACCGAAACGGAGCAAAGCTCATCGCGCGTGATGATTGTCTACGATTACGCGACATTTCATGGATCGAAGGGAGACGCCGGCGCGATGAACTGGTTGTATTTAGACGGGCACGTGGATGCACTGATCGTGACCGATACGAACTAGGATGTGATGGAGAACATACCATGACCAAACGAAGGACAATAATCGGCGGCGGGATCCTGCTCCTGTTGGCGGGCATCGCCTGGGTTTTCGGATTCGTTGGCGGAACAGACCCGGCCCTTGCCAAGCTTAATGATATGCGTGGCCAAATGGGCGATAAGAACCTCACCGATGCGCAGCGGAGCGCGCTGCGCGGTGAATTTCGGCAGCAGATGCAATCTCTATCGGACGATCAGCGGCGAGCATTCTTTCAAGCGGGCCGACCGGAGTGGGAGGCACGACAACGGGAGCGAATGAACGAGTTCTTCGCTTCCTCCAAGGCCGATCAACAGAAGAAGCTCGACGAGGTACTAAATCGGATGCTCGATGCTCAAAAGAACGCCCAGAATGGGTCGCTAGCGCAGAATGGCGGACAAGGCCAAGGGAAAAATGCAGACGGCAGTAGTCGGGGCAGCCGCGGCGGTCGTGGGGGGATGACCGATGAACAGCGCGAGGAACGTTCCAAGCGCCGGATCGAGAACAGTGATCCAACAAGCCGCGCGCAATCTGCGCAATTTCGTAAGATGTTGGGCGATCGAGCGGCTCAGCGAGGCATCTCGGTGCCTCCGATGGGGCCGGGTCGCGGATTCGGACCGCGGGGCGCTTAGAGTCGAATTATCGTACGACCTGAATTCGCGGCTAAGAAATCAGCCGCTTCATTTCCGCCACCGCCTGTTGCAGGCCGACCATCAAGGCGCGGGCGATAATGCTGTGGCCAATATTGAGCTCGTGCATTGCTTCGATCTTGGCGATTGGTTTGACGTTGCGATACGTAAGACCATGGCCTGCATTCAGAGTAACGCCGGCGGCGCGGATCTTCTTTGCGGCATTGTGGAGCGTCGCCAAAGCGCGTTCGGTTTGCGAGGCGTCGTGAATTAAAGTGGCTTGGGCGTACGCGCCCGTGTGGAGTTCGATCGCATCGACTCCTAATTCAATGCCCGCATCGAGTTGCCGCGGATCGGGATCTAGAAACAGGCTCACAAGGATCCCGGCCTCTTTCAACCTGCAAACGGCATCCTGGATTTTTGATTTCGAGCTTACGACGTCCAATCCGCCTTCGGTTGTGACCTCTTCACGTCGCTCGGGGACGAGTGTCGCTTGATGGGGTTTAGTGTCGCACGCGATTTTGACGACGTCGGCTGCGCACGCCAGTTCCAAATTGATTGGAACGGCGGCCGTCTCCTTGAGGACTCGCAAATCGCGATCCTGGATGTGCCGACGGTCTTCGCGGAGGTGGATTGTGATGGCATCGGCACCGCCTAGCTCGGCTAGGGCCGCGGCCCATACGGGGTCGGGTTCATTAGTCTTACGCGCTTCGCGGACGGTAGCCACGTGGTCGATGTTGACGCCTAGAATTGCCAAATGCTGCTCCTGGTTCGCTCCAGCAACTTGGAGATTGTTTCGATCTTTCGATTAGCGTGCCATGCCGCTGGCCGTGAAGTGTTGTTCGCTCTCATAAATGCCATCATGGTCACGATCGGCGCTAAGCGTCCACAGCTGGTGCTGCGGGTCGAAAGACAGTTGGTAGTTCGGTCGGTTCGCGGCTGGTTCGGATGATAAAGTCACGCCCACCGATTTGATGGCTGTCGTCAAATCCGAGGACCTGTTTTGCCGCGGGGCCGCCGGTTCGGAATATTCGTGTCCAAATAGGAAGCTCGTCACCCCCACAAGCGTGACGATCAATACGTACTTCCGCGAAGCGGTTCTATCTTGCGGCATGTTGCCGACCGATTCACGAAGCCTTTCCAGCATCGTACGTTGTCCGATCGGCTCTTCTGACAAGTATTGCCCAATGTGAACAGCGGCGGCAGCTGCATATTCGTCGGGCGCGCGTATCAGGTATTTTGCCGACCATCGATCGGTGGCCGCGCTAAACTCATCGAGCTGGTGAACCCGCGCCTGGAATCCCAGCCCGATCAATTCATCCACGATGAATCCAGCTTCCGCCAAATTGGCGACGCGGGCGACATCGATCCAAGGCATGGTGGTGTCATCGTAGGAAGCGATATTTCCCCCGTTGTCGTCAGATGCCTCGAATAGATTTTCGTTGAGAGTTTGCATGAGATGCCGTGCCCGTTTGCGGTCGGAACCTTCAGCATCGGAAGGCTGCTGCGGCCGGACTGTGGCGAAAGCCCAGAAGGTTCGGATGTTATCGATTATGCCGCGTCTAACCAATTCGTTCCAGCACGGCGAATTCGACAGGCAATCTAGGGGCAGAAAGGACGTGTGGAAGAATCGCAACACGCGTCGTTTTTATTGCTTGCTCTAGCTTGATAGGGCGTGAGCTAAAATTTGATATCAAAAACTGATCGATTGCTGTTATTCCGTGGATGAGGTAGTCGCGTCGCATAGTCGCCTTTAGCGGGCATCGTGCGAGTCGGATGCGTTTTAACCCGTGACACCAGGGCGACTGGCCGACAGTCATTCAATGCCTCCAATTGAGTCAACTTCCGTGAATCAACAAACGACCAAAGCAATGTCCTGCGCGGATCTCGCCCAACAGATCGAGCGACTCCAGCCTCATGCTGAGCCGCAAGACGTGGCCCGCCTATGCCTTTTATTGGCCAATTCGGTTGACGGCCTCCACTCGCTACGCGAGCAACGAGCGCTACATGATGCGTGGAAGCGGACCGGGCTTAAACTCCAAGTGGCCACGGACCAGCATGCGGCAATGACCGAGGAACTGGAAGCCTTGGCCGCTTCGGACCCGAAGTCGTTCACACAGGACCAAATCTGGATTTTGATTCGCGCGATTAAGGTTCAAAGCCAGATACTTCAAATGTACGTTGGGCACGCATTGCTTGACGTGTAGCGCTTTTGCCTCAGCTGGCCGGCTTCGCGGACGAGGTCTAGAACGTCGAAGCACTATGCCGAAGGAAATGACAAAACGTCATTCCCGCGAAGCACTTCGTTACTGGGCGTCCGAATCTCAGCTCTCTACCAGGCCCCAGTCCTGGATCAAGTTGGCTGCTGCCAATGACCGGCTACATTGACATGTGTTTAGTGCGAGTTTAACCTAACGGCGTCTCCGTCGGCGTACTTAGTGCGGCGATTCGAGCTATTTGTTGGCGCAGGATGTTTCTTCCGTGGGTCTTGCACCCTTAGCGCCTGTCGTCGTACTCGCTTCGAGCTGAGAATTGGGTCATGAGCCATTCGCCGCGGCCGGATGCCGAATCGAAAGACGATACTCGAATCGAGCGATGCGAACAGCGTTTGGGCTACAAGTTTAACGATACCCAATTGTTAGAGGCGGCGCTCACGCACGCCTCGGGAGCGGATCATCGGCTCTCGTCGAACGAGCGGTTGGAGTTCCTGGGCGACGCCATCTTGGGTCTCGTCGTGTGCGAGCAATTGTTTCAGCAGTTCCCAGAGCAGTTGGAAGGTGATCTCACGAAGCTGAAATCGATCGTCGTGAGTCGCCAAACGTGCGCGAAAATCAGCCAAGCGCTCGGGCTGCGAGAGTTTCTTGTGCTCGGGAAAGGGATGACGACCAATCCGGCGGTGCCACCTTCGGTATTGTCCGACGTGCTGGAATCTCTAATCGCGGCCATTTACTTGGATGGTGGAATGCCGCCGGCGAAGGATTTCATTCTGGCGTACTTCGGACCGGAGATTGAATCCGCAGCAGCTGGTGATTCGGGCGGCAACTACAAATCGTTGCTGCAACAGTTTGCCCAGCGCGAGCACGGCGTGACGCCAACTTATCATCTGATGGATGAGAAAGGCCCTGACCACAGCAAGTGCTTTAAGATATCGGCGCAAATAGGGCGCGATCGTTATGCACCGGCTTGGGGGCGCAGCAAAAAGGAGTCGGAGCAGCGGGCCGCGCACAATGCAATCTGTGAATTGCGTGGAGACCCAGTGCCCTACCCAAGCGACGAGCCGGCGAGCAGTCCGCCGAGTTCCTGTCCCTAGCGGCGCGTCAGCTGGCTTCGTGCAACCAGTCGTCTGAGATGGGGTTTTCACCGATGCGGCCCATTTCGTCCGCACGGCGACGATGACCAACAGCAGGCCAGCCTGACACTTCTTTAAGCTCCGGCATAATTTCGAGCAGCTGCTCGGTCAAGAGTCTTCCCATGCGGCGTTCCGCCTCGGAGCGTGCTTGCCGGCGGATAGCCATGGCCGTTTTCATCACCTTGAGAAGCTGGGCTCGCATTTGCACGCGCGGCGACAGTGCATCGCCCGGTTCCGTGAGTAGCTCCTCGAGCGGAACCTCAAGCGCCTGTTGCCACCGATAGAGCTCAGAAACGAGCAGATCGGCGCATTCTTCTTCTTGAGCGCGAACCTCGCTTACCGTGCGCCCCAAACGCTGGGCAACACAACGCACCGAAAGACCTTGCCGCCGCCGTGCGGCGCTGAGCTTTTGCAAAGTAGCGGTGCGAACTGTTATCGCGGGAGCAAGCGGGATTTCGTTGAGTGGATTAATATCGCTCTGCGGCTGTCCATCCATAGTAAATACCTTAGGTTGTCGTCTCGCCACGACTTCCAAAGGCAGAGAAGGTGCCCGCCTCTCTACCGTTGTAAGAAAAGTTGCCAACGCTCGCGCTGGTCTCAGCCTCTGTTGTCCAATCCTAGGCGCGTAAATTCCGTTCGGGAATAGGTCGCCGTGCTAGTATTCCACTCTGTTGCCAAAATGTCGTGAACGCCTGCGCAATTCACGCGATTTGGCTAACTGGTTTTCGATGATGGCTGGGAGAATCAAATCGGATATCTAGTCCACATTGGGGGGACACTCGCTGCGATGCAACTTTGTGCTGCTCGAGCGGAGACGCAACCATTATGAACCTGTGAAGATCAACGCTACCGCAACGAATGCAATGTTGGCGCGATGAAGTCGGCGAAACCGACATGACCATTCCGCAGGCGCATTCAAAAACCGCCATCTCCGGCCCCGAACTAAACCCAAATCCGCCAAGCTTACCCACTGGCCGGCTGTGTGCCCGGCTCTATTTCTTAACTACTTGCCAGAAGGCTGGGCTGCAACAAAACGACTCAAAACGCGGGAATCTCCCCTTAGACTCGAGTGCGCGTGGGGAGGAACCCTACTCGTGCGCGGGTATCGTTGGATGATCGCTGTTTAAGGACAGGACCTATTGTTGAAGTGCGTTTTCGATGAGGAGAGCCAGACGAACTAGCTCGGGCACACTGCGCACGTGGAGCTTTTTCATCAGGCTGCCGCGATGCTTTTCGATCGTTTTGATGCTGAGGCCGAGCTTGCGGGCTACTACCTTGTTGGCATCCCCAGCGACGACATGACGCATTACATCTAGTTCACGTTCTGTGAGCGACTTCATTAGATAGGAGGCCTCGGCCAGGGCGACCGCGTGCTCCTCCTGCCGATGCCGGTCGGTGACATCGCAGCCCACAGATTGGAACTCGTTGAGTTCGCCAGCCGAGTTGAATAGGGCGCGGTGGGTCCAATGCTCCCACACGGTTCGTCCGTCGCGCGCGATCGTCCGATGCTCGTGCACAACGACGGGTTTATCAACTGTAACTGTCTCCAGCTTCCGGTGAAGGTCCTCTAAGTCCTGTTCGACGATTGCGGACATGAAGCTCGTGCCGAGCAATTCATCGGACGCGGTGTTGACATAGGAGCAGTACGATTCGTTCACGAAAGTACGAATACCGTCATCGCGCCAGCGGATGATAAACTCCAGGTGGTCTTGGATGACGGACAAATAGCGCTCTTGGCTCTCACGAAGTTGCTCGTTTTTCGTGGTGAGCTCGACGGTACGCTCGTCAACACGCTGTTCAAGAAGTTCGTGCGCTTTCCGCAGGTCTTCTTCGGCGCGGAATCGCTCCGTGATATCCTTCCCGATGCCTTCGATGGCAATGATCTTGCCGTCCGCATCGCGCAGTGTTGAGTCTCGAAACTCCATCATGCGCATTTGGCCGTTGGCGTGGGGAATTAGCGCTCGATACGGCGGCGTCGGTAACCCGGCGCAACGCAAGAGATGAATTTGCTCTAGGTGTTCGAGGTCCGGCGATGTGGGGTCCATGAACTCACGCCAATTCCGGCCCACCGATTGTTCGGGTGTCCGCCCGAAAATCGTATGCGACGACGGACTCACGTAGATTATGAGGCCGTCCATGTCGGTCGAATAAAAAAAGTACTCGTCGTGCAATCCCTCGACCAGGCGGCGATAACGGTCGCGGTTTTCCCGCAAATGACGAGTTTGTTCCTCGACACGTCGTTCCAACGTGAGCGACAGGACTTCGTAATCGAGTTCAACTTTAATGCGCTCCGTCACATCACGGCAAACGTATAAGATTCTGCCGTGCTCTGCACTTAGTAGCCTTACCGTAACTGATAGACTTCGCGCTCGGCCGACGGAGTCGCGAATCTGCAAACTGATGTTTGAGATTTCCGAGCGTTGTTCCAACAGGTCGCGATCGTAAAACTCGCCGGGCAGCACGCAACTCAAGCGGCTATGCTTGAGTATGTCGGCCGCGGAGTAGCCAAAGATCAGGTGAGCGTTCGGCGAAACGTAGGTCAGCCGCCCCGCGTCATCGGTTATGAGGATCACTTCGCTGATCGAGGCCATCACCTCGCGATGCAGCGCGTCGGCGTGGTGCAGCGCCTTGGCAGCGGTGCCGTGCTCCGACAAGTGGTCGAGGCGGTCTTCAAGCTGGGCGACTTGAGCGCGGAGTCGGTGGTTATCCTCGATGAGTTGCGGATTCGTTTTGCGACTTTGAGCCATGTTCAACTCCTCGACCGAGCACAGATCCTGATCTATTCAAGTATAACTGATGCTCACCGAAAGTCCGCTCTAGCGGAGGTCTTTCCGACTGTTCGCTAGCCGGCCGCCTTCCGCCAGGGCGGCTGCAATTCGGGGATCGTTGCGAATTGCCGGAAAACTACGGGGATCGAGCGGCGCATCGACTAGGGGCTGCAATTCCCGCTGCCACCAACCGACATCGACCCACTCGCCCCCTTTGTATCCTGCGCCTTCGAAATTACCAGCCGGACGGAAACCCAGGTTTTGGTGAAATCCCTGGCTGGCGTCGTTCGGCAATGACACACTGGCAAACGCCTTGAAATAGCCCTGTATCCGCAGAAGTGAAAACAGCGTTGTGTAGAGCACCCTGGCAAGGCCTCTACGTTGATGCTCGGGCGAAATATAAACCGCAACCTCGACAACCCATTGGTACGCTGCCCGCTCGCGGAGGCGAGTCGCATACACATAGCCTAAAATGCGGTCTCCATCCTCCGCGACCAACCAAGGATACGTCGCGCTGATCCGGACGATTCGCTCGCGCATGTCTTCGAGTGATGGAGGAACCACTTCGAACGTGACGCGCGTCGACTCGCAAAACGGCGCGTAGATTCTTAGGATTTCGGCAGCATCAGAGGGCTGCGCGACTCGAATTTCCACCGCCATAGATAATTCCTCGCCAACGACGCCTGATACTCACTCTTAATTACTTGTGCTATGCGCCGTCAACCCTGGCGATGAAGTGTGGCAAATCCCTAATTGCAAATCCTATTTGACACGCGGTGCGATAATTTTTTCGATTAAGTCGGGTGCTTCTCCGGCGCGCTCCAAATGCGGTGCGCGCGGCCCGCCGTCGTAGTCGAGCTTGGCAGTCCAGTAATAGGATGCGTTTTCGAATAACAGTTCGACTTTTTTCGACGACGGCGTCGCTGCGATCGCGTCTTTTAACAGGTCATCGTCAAACTTCCGGCCGTTCACAGCGAGTAATTTCATGCCCGGCCCGACGCCGGCTTTGTCGGCGGGCGAGTCGGGTACAACGTCTATGACCGCGTGCTCGCCTTCATCGTTCGAAAGGACGAGACCCAGGCTTTCCCGCAAGTCGATCCGCTTGTTCGCCTTGCTACCGGACTCGATCATCTTATTTGGTTTCGCGGAGTAGGTGAGCTTGTATCCGCCCTGCGTTATGCCACCTATCGGCGGCTCGGGCGCGAGCGACGTGAGCCGTTCGGTGAAAAACGCTTTCCAATCGTACGGTAGCACCTGGTTCAGGGCGGTGAATACGTCCGCGGCTTCGTAGGTCACGACGCTCGGCTTCGATTCTTGCGGCGCCGCGCCGCCCGAGCCCTCGCCATAAAACGCGCGGCAAAAGTCGTCGAGCGACTTCGTGCCGCCGGATTTTTGGCGAATGAGCGTGTCCGCTTCCAACCAAATCAAATCTCCCTCGTCGTAATAATCCACGCCACGGCGGCGCATGCTCCATTGTCTGCTGGAGCGGTACAGTTTCGATGCCATGTCCGCAGTATCCTGCAGCGGCCGCCATGTGCGGCCTTTGCGTTCTGAAAGATTGGCGGCGATCGCCGCAATGTGCTCGCGGTATTCCTCGGGTTTCCAAAGGCCGGTGCGGGCTGCCATCACGTCGCCGTAGTATTCTGTTAGCCCTTCGTAGACCCATAAGAGATCGTCCTGCATGGGCTGCTGGTAATCGGGTGACAACAGCCGCTTCGGTCGTCGGTATTTGCCATTCCACGAATGAAAATACTCGTGCGTCAAAAGGGTTGCAAAGTCTGCGAAAACGTCATCATCGATGAGAGATCGTTCCGCCGCCCGATTGTCCGAGCACTCGTGATGCTCTAGGCCGTTTACACCCAAGCGGTCACTTAGAGCGAGCAAAAAGTGATAGCGCTCGTAATGCCGCGAGCCGAATAGTGCCGCATACTCGGCGGGCACCCGCTGATATGCCTTCAGACGCTCTGCCGAAATGGCCAACGCCGCGTCGCTGTCGGCACCGACGTCGATAACATGCGGCGGCTCGGCGCCCGGCGTCAGATCGAGCTGCTTGAAATGCTTCGCCGCGATAAGCGGATGATCGATAAGCATTTCGAGCGTCGTCGGTTTGAATCGGATGGTGCCGTCTTTTGATGGGGAAGAAGCGGTCTCCATCGAGCAGCCAAAATTCCAATTGGCGGGCAACGTCACTGAAGGCTCGACCGTGATTTTGGCGGCATCGCTGCCCTGCGGAAATAACGTGACGAGGTTCCAGTTAAGCACGGCTAATTGGCTCGAGGTCGAGGGTGCGTCGGCTTCACTGGTCGACGGCGCCAGGTATTCTATTTCTGCATCGATGCTTTCGACGCCCTTCGGAATATCGAGGTGGAGCGCGTACATATCAGTCAAGTCGCGGCGCCAGGCCACCGGTTTGCCGTTGGCGGTAAACTTAATCCCAGATAAATCGGTAATCGGCCCCGTTGGCCCATGATCGCCGGGGATCCACTGTGGATAGACCAGCGTTAGCGGCCCAGCGGAGACGGGGATTGATAGTTTTGCCCGCATCAATCCGCGAGCAGCGTCCGATAAATCAGCGTGAATTGAAAATTGCTGCGCCGCATTTGCAGAGACGCCCTGAAGACCTACAAACCACAACGCCGTGAGTGTCGCCAAAGTGAATCGCACGATGAACTTCCTTTTGATGGCACGCCGATTAAATCTACCAATACATTCAGCGCAACCGTATGCTATTTCCGAGGCGGCGAAACCGCTAGGGCTGCTGAAGAATCAACGCTGGGCGGAATACCAAACGAAATGACTAAAGTGCGCCTTTTCGCAACCGAATAGGTTGCCGGTAAACCCTCCCTATCTCGAATCGATCCACGAATTTGCACCCGTTCATACTGCAAGTCTGCTCGAGCTTGTCGGCATGACTCATTTCGGCAACCATTTGCCGAAAAAGCTATCTGTCGGCGAGCGGCAGCGGGTCGCCATCGCGCGGGCGCAGGCGAATGACTCTAGGTTGCTACTAGCCGATGAACCCACGGGGAATCTAGACTCCGCGTCCGGGAGGGTCGTGCTCGATCTATTTGATCGATTGCACCGCAAGCGACAGATGTCGATTGTCGTGCTAACTCACGCTGCGCAAGTCGCCGCCCGCACGCAACGGATGGTTTGGATTCCCGACGGGCAGATTCAGGATTCGTAACGGCAATTGGACGAGTAAGTCAGCGCGCTTATTTCGCTCGGCCTCGTTCGATCTCATCCGCAAGTTCAACGGCCCCGTAGACGTTGCGCAGCGCTTCCAGGATCGCGCTAGAATGCACGCTCACCGCCCTGGCTTGAGCATCGGTGTAGGTGAAATTGAGGACGAGCGATTGAATATTGCCGTCGAAGATGATCCCGACGTATTGGCCGGCTTTGTTGATGACCGGGCTGCCGCTGTTGCCGCCGATGATATCCGCCGTGCACACAAAGTTGAACGGCGTATTCTGATCCAACGGCTTTGGCGGCTGCAACCAGCTGTCTGGCAACACGAACGGCGGCTTGGCTCCATGCAAGTCGGAATGCTTGAATGCCCCGCCGATGGTTGTCCACGGCGGGATTTTCTTGCCGTCTTGCATATAGCCCTTCACCTGCCCGAATGCCAAGCGGAGCGAGAACGTGGCATCTGGGTACGTGCTGGTTCCCTCGATGGCGAATCGAGCGTTGGCGATTTTGGCATATGCCTGCTTCAACGGCTCATCGACCTTTTCTTCATACGTCTTCCGCACTTCGCGCGAAGGCGGATCGACTAGCAGAGCCAATTGGATCATCGGGTCATCGGATTTTTCAATCGCCGATCGCCCGGCTTTGGCGATCTCTTTGCGATAGGCGACGTCTTTCAGTTTCGTGCCTCGCACGAGCTCATCGGCGCGGGCTTGCGGTGAGTGGCCTCGCAGCGTCTTTCGCACCCATTGGTTGTCCGCGCCCGCTTGTTCCATAAACATGCTCAGGGAGTCAGCCAATTTGGCCACTTCGAGATCGTCGTAGACCGGCGCTTCGGAGAAGAGTTGTTGCTCCAGTGACTCGCGGTTGGACTCTCGATATTCGCGCAGTCGATCGGCGTTGTCTTTCGCGTCTTCGTCTGCGATCCGGACCAACTGGCGCGCGATTGAGAACAACTCACTGTTGAACGCCGTGCCGTTTTCCAACAGTGCCCAATCGGTGTAGATGCGGTTCCATTCGTCGATCGCGGTTGAAACGTCGTCCCAAGCTTTGGCATCGCCCTTCAATGTCGAGTCTTTTAGCAACGAGTCGCGAAGAGTTTTTTCGTCTTTGCTCTTACGATCCATGATCGCGGGATCTTGCAGCCCGGCCAACGCGGCGAGACGCGCTTTGCGCGTGTTCTGAATTCCAAACAACTCGTCTTTAGCTCGTCGCGCGTTTTCCAAGCTGCGCTGGCTGTAGGCAGTCAACAGCACTTCGCGGCGGAAAATGGTGCGCAACGAAGACGGGTAATTCCGATCACGCAAGAATTCCAAATGGCGGACAGTATCCAGTCGATCGGTGTGACCTGGATTGCCAACGACGAACACGAGCTCGTTTTCACTCGCGCCGGATTTGCTCCACGGCAGGTAATGTTCCACCTTTGCCGGCTTGCCGTCTTCGTAGACATGGAAAAAGCAGATATCCAAATCGTAGCGCGGATATTCGAAGTTGTCCGGATCGCCGCCGAAAAAGGCGATATCCTGTTCCGGGGCAAACACGAGCCGCACGTCTGTGTATTTCTTGTAGCGATACAAATGGTATTCGCCGCCGTGGTACAGGGTGATCACGTCGCTCCGCAGTTTCGTTTTGTCCAGCGACTCCTTTTCGATCGTATTCGTTACGGCCCGCCTGGCCTTTTCGGCGTCGGCTTGGCTCATGTCCTTCTTCACCGCCGCATTCACGCGGGCAGTTACGTCTTCCGTACTCATGAGTACGTTCAATTCCAAATCAACGCACTTGATTTCCTCATCGCGAGTCTTCGCATGAAAGCCTTTGGCGACTAAATCCCGGTCGGGCGAGCTTAGTTTTTGCAGGGCATCGGCGCCGACGTGATGATTCGTGATCACCAGTCCCTCGGGCGACACAAACGCCCCGCTGCCGCCGCTGTTGAACCGCACTGCGGACCGCTGCAAGTTTTTGAGCCACGCTTCGCTTGGCTCAAAATCGTAATGTTCCTTGAGCCATTTTTTCGGTGGATTGGTGAAGAGCCACATCCCTTCGTCGGCGAAGGCATCGGTCGGAATGAGCATCATCGGAATTCCCAACATGAGTGCGGCAATAAGGTGAATCGGCTTCATGGCGTGAATCGTTCTTTCTAAATAAGGCGATACCGCAGCGAGGCATTTCAAGTCCACGTGTCTGCGCTATGTGCTTGCGAACTGATTTAAGGCAAGTAGAATTTGTGGCATTCTACTCCACGTAACACCCTTAGGAATGTGTTATGTTCCAGTCGCCTCCGATTTGTCGAGAGCGTTGCGTCACAAGATTTTGCCGTTGCCCGGGCAGACGTGGTATTTTTGGGAAAGCGTTGGCCATTGCCGCTGCCAGCATCTTATCGCTGACGACTCAATCATCGACGGTCGTAGGAGAAACGCGATCCGATACCGGGACACCTGCCGCGACTTTTCAGAACGGTGGTCTGCAAGGACGCAACGCAAGAATCCTTCTAGTTGAAGATACCAAACCCGAGTCGGACCAAACGGAACCGACGCGTCCGGCATCTATCTTGGGCTATGGCGACGACAAGCCGGATGGCAAAAAAAGCATTGGAGGCAGCGGCGAGATGATTCGCTTTGAGCTGCCAGAGGGCGTGACAAAAATCAAAGGCATTCGCATCCACGGTTCTCGCTACGGACACCCACAAGCGCCCAAAGAAGATTTCGAGATTAAGTTTCTAAATGAGAACCGAGACGAAACGCTGCATTCGGAAACGGCGCCGTATCATTTGTTCGCGCGCGGCAAGGAACAATGGGTACGTGTCGCGTTCAAGAATGAAATCGAGTTACCACCGAAGTTTTGGATTGCGCTCAATTTCAACGCGGAGCAGACGAAGGGCGTGTACGTTAGCTACGATACGAGCACCAAGGGCCACTATTCGCGCGTTGGCCTGGCTGGCGATAAAGAGGAGCCCAAAGAGACCGATTTCGGCGGCGATTGGATGGTGCAAGCCTTGCTCGCGCCGCCGAAAAAATGATGCGATTGCCCGAGCCCGCCACCGCCGCACTTCGGCTGTGGAATGCTGGCCTGCGTTGGCGGTCGAAATCGATAGTTGCGGATTTGGACTGGGCGGTTAGGATGGTGGGCTGCGTGCCTTCACAGTCGCGGGATCGGGCGACGGCCGCTCTCGATCTCTCGACGACTTGCCATCGGAGCACACAGGATGAGCACGGAAGATCGTCGCTACAAATTTGCGCTAGGAGATCGCGTTCGCGTGGCTCCGGGCTATGAACTTGAGTACCTTCGCGGCGCGCTTGGCACGATCACGATTGGCGAGCCGGATAGGCGATCGGAAGGGATTTACGTGGTGGAATTCGATGGCAGCACGGTCAGCTACGGGGGAGGTTATACGGTAGCGGGGATGGAATTCGAAACCCGCTTTCTCGAGCCAGTGGCAGACGGACCTGAATGAGAAGATAAAGTGCGCGGCGCGATTTCGTGAGTGGGAAATCACGCCGTGCGCGTGGCGACGTATTTCGGCGGCGGACAATGGTGAAGTTCTGAAGCGGGAGCGATTTTGTGATATCGCCGCGCCAAATGCGTTCGAACAAACAGCGCCTTCTCAACCGGCAAAAGTGGTTTCAAATCAGGCCGCTTTAAAGACCTACAATTAGCTCCTGCGCGCCCCAATTACCGGAGCATCTGGGCGAGGCGACCCCCCTCCGTGATTCTCTGCCACGGTGTCAAGCGCGCCGATGGTGCTTTTCGGTGCAACTTCCCGGCCATCGGCTGCGCGAAGGTTAATGTTGAGAGTTTCGATCGACAACTCCTTTTCCCATCGACTGATAATGATCGTCGCCACACCATTACCGATCAAGTTGGTTAGCGAACGGCATTGGCTCATGAACCGGTCGATGCCCACCAACAAAGCGAGTGACTCGAGGGGAATGCTCGGGACTGCCTGCAACGTGGCGGCCAACGTAATGAATCCCGCGCCCGTAACGCCGCTGGCGCCCTTGGACGTAATCATGGCGATCGCGAATAAACCGAGTTGCTGGTGCAGATTCAACGGCGTATTTGTCGCTTGTGCTAAAAAGGCGGCGGCCATCGCCATGTAGATATTCGTGCCATCCAGATTGAAACTGTAGCCGGTTGGTACAACGAGGCCAACCGTGGACTCGGAACAACCGAGCCGCTCCATTTTCTCGATTAGTCCTGGAAGCGCCACCTCGGACGAACTTGTTCCGAGCACCAGCAGCAGCTCGTCCTTGATGTAGTTCAAATAGCGCAGAATGGAAAAACCAAAGAACCACGCGATTGTGCCGAGCACGAAAATAACGAAACACGCCGCAGTGAGATAAAAGCACGCCAGCAGCAGCAGAAGCCGATTCAACGTTCCCACACCGAAGCTTCCCACGGTGAAGGCCATGGCCCCGAACGCCCCGATCGGCGCGACTTTCACCAGGATGTGCATCATTCCGAAGCAAACCTGTGTGGCGTACTCAATTCCACGCAGCATGGGGCTGGCCCGATCTCCCATCGCGCCCATAGCCAGCGCCACGACCACCGACACCAGCAGCACCTGAAGCAAATCGCCTGAGACAAACGCACCCAATAAGCTGTTGGGAATGATATTTAGCAGGAATTCGACGGTCGTTTGCGAATGGGCGTTCTCGGGCAAGCCACTCGCCGAATCGCTATTCGCCGCGACCGCCTGAAAGCTCTGCCCCGGCGGGGTAACGCCATCGCCGGGGCGGACCGTGTTGGCGACAATCAGCCCTATCAATAGCGCGAAGGTGGAAACAACTTCGAAATAGAGCAGCGACTTGACGCCGATGCGGCCAAGCCGCTTAAGATCGCCCATTGATGCGATCCCGTGCACAACCGTGCAGAAAATGATCGGCGCGATCATCATCTTGATCAGTTTTACAAAGCCATCGCCGAGCGGCTTTAGCAGTTGGCCGAAGTGCGGAAAGATGTATCCAACCAGCGCACCAAGCGCGACCGCCACCAGCACTTGCAGGTAGAGCAAGCGATACCACGGCGTGCGCGTTGCGGAGGATGCCATAGAGTCGGTATCGAGCGAAAATTAGCGAAGCGATAACCCTGGATCAGGGACTCGCGACGGTCGTGCCTCGGTCGGCTGGACCGGCGTGGTCCGTTGCCGCCTCCGTCGCGAGCAGGTTTCTAGCCAAAGCTGGCCAATTACTTTTTATCGTGCGCCGCGTTGGGAAAGACTTCCAACCGCCATTTTAGCGGCAAATGCTCGGACTCTGCGAGTATTAACGATTGCTGATTGAAACCCAGCCCTCGTGCGAACCCGTGCGGTCCTTTGTTAAAATAGGCGGAACCCGCTAGAAATCCGCGGCAATGATGAGGACTCAATTGCGACATGAAAATGATATCGATTTCGAAGTTTATCGCCGCCATTGCCGGGCAAGCAATGATTGCCGCATTGATAGTGAGCCTGGGGCTAAGTGAGCGCGCGGCTGCAGACACCACGTGGACTCTGAAATCTCCGACAGACCGACTTGAGGTGCGAATCGAGCAGAAGAACGGTATCCAATACTCGGTGATGCTTCATGGCGGCGAGGTCATTGCACCGTCGAAGGTAGATTTGAAAATCGCCGGCCATGATTGGCTTGGCCAGCAACAAGAGTCACCGAAGGCTAGCGAGAAGTCGGAGTCGGAGACTATTGAGTATGTCGTCCCACGAAAATATCGACAGCTCAAAACGAAATACAATGAGCTGGAGTTGGCGTTTTCGGGCGGAGGAACAATTGTCTTCCGCGCTTACGACGAGGGTGTCGCTTACCGCTGGAAGACGAACTTCGGCGGCGAAATCACGGTCGAAGATGAGCTGGCTCAGTTTATCTTTCCAGGTCGCCCTAACGCCTGGTTCCCGGAAGAAGAAAGCACTTTTACACACCAGGAGCGAGTCTACAAATACCTGCCGCTCGCTGAAGTTGGACCGAAGCGTTTCTGCTCGACGGGAATGCTCGTCGACTTGAATGATGGACGCAAAGTGTATATTTCGGAATCCGATCTTCGCTCGTACCCGGGGATGTTTCTGCGCGGCGTGGGCGAAGACAAAATCGGCCTCGTCGGCAAGTACGCACCCTACCCTCTCGAAACGCAGCCTAAGAGCGATGGCCAGGTCGATCGGGATTTTCCTGTTACAAAAGCCGCACCCTACTTGGCGAAAATGGAAGGAAAACGCGAGTTTCCGTGGCGTGTGCTGCTCATCACCGAAAAGGACACGGAGCTGGTTCAATCGGAAATCATTTTCAATCTGGCCTCACCGCTAAAGTTGACGGATACGGCTTGGATCAAGCCTGGCAAGGTGACATGGGATTGGTGGAACGACCTCAATGTCACCGGCGTAGATTTCCGAGCTGGGATCAACACAGAAACATACAAGTACTTCATCGACTTTGCGTCAGACTACGGCATTGAATATTTGCTTATCGATGAGGGATGGAGCGCCGACGCGAGCGACCTGCTGAGCGAGAGGAAGGAGGTGAACCTGCGCGAGATTGTGGAATACGGCAAACAGAAAAACGTTCGGGTATTACTTTGGGTCTTATGGAAAGCGCTTGATACAAATTTCGACGCGGCCCTCGAGAAGTTTGAGAAGTTGGGGGTCGCGGGCATCAAAGTCGATTTTCTACAGCGCGACGACCAATGGATGATGGAGTTCTACGAACGCGTCGCCCGCGAAGCCGCCAAGCATCACTTGCTTGTCGATTTTCACGGGGCCTGCAAACCAACTGGGCTCAGCCGTGCCTATCCGAACGTGATGTCGTACGAGGGCCTCACGGGACTGGAGCAATATAAATGGGGCGATGAGAGAACAAATCCGAAACAAGAGCTCGTACTGCCGTTCATCCGAATGGTTGCGGGCCCGATGGATTTTACGCCTGGTGCGCTCACAAACGCCAACAAAGAGAGTTGGCGTTGGAACATGGGCCAACCAATGAGCGAAGGCACTCGCTGTCATCAGTTGGCAATGTATGTGGTCTATGAAAGCCCATTGCAAATGCTTGCCGATAGTCCGACTCGCTATCGCAAAGAAAAAGAGTGTATGACGTTTCTGTCGGCGGTGCCCACGGTGTGGGACGACACGAAAGCGCTCGATGCAAAGGTCGGCGAATACGTCGTCATTGCCCGCCGCTCCGGTGAGAACTGGTATGTGGGCGCAATGACGAATTGGACGCCGCGCGAGTTGAAGCTGGATCTTAGCTTTCTCCCCGAAGGCCGCTATACGCTTGAATCGTGGCGCGACGGTGTAAATGCGGATCGCAACGGGCAAGACTTCAAATTCGGATCGAAGCAGGTTGCTCCGAAAGAACAGCTGACAATTAAACTTGCCCCCGGCGGCGGCTGGGTGGGCCGCGTTCACTTGGCTTCCGCAAGTGAATCCGCCAGCACAAAATAGCTGGCTTTCGTCATCGATCCAGGCCGTAGAACGCACTCGCGGTACCACCAAAAATCTGCGCCTTTTCACTCTCGCTTAAAGTTTCCACAAGTTCGCGGAGAGTTCCGTAAACTTCGTTGTATGTGCCGGCCAATTCGCAGACGGGCCAATCCGAGCCGAACATGCACCGCGCCGGACCAAAGGCCGACAGGGCGACGTCGACGTATGGCTTCAAGTCGGCTGGTGTCCACGCTTTCCAATCCGCCTCGGTGACCATTCCGGAGAGTTTGCAGTACACGTTTGGGCAGGATGCCGCTTTGCGGAAGTTAGGCTCCCAATTATCCAGGCGGCGCGCATTGATCATCGGTTTTCCCAAGTGATCGAGCACAAGCGGAAGATCGGGGCACAAACGCGCTACGTCGGCCGCGTGATGTAAATGCCTAGTGAGGAACAGCAAATCGAACGGTACGCGATGTCTCTCGAGTATCTTTAGTCCGCGTAGGACGTCGTCGCGAATGATGAAGTCATCATCTGATTCGCCTTGAGTTAAGTGCCTCACGCCGACGAACTTCGGGTGCAGACACAATTCTTCGAGCTGCCGTTCGAAATTGGGGCTCGTCAGGTCCAGCCAGCCAACAACCCCCGCGATGAAATCGTTCTCGTCGGTGAGCGAAAGCGCCCAGTCGTTTTCACGAAGGTCGTTTTGCGTCTGAACAAGAACCGTTCGATCGACACCCGCTTGCTGAATAAGAGACTGCAGATTGACCGGCAGACAATCGCGTCGGATCGACTCCAGTTCGGGTGTATCAAGCCATCGGTGGTCGAATGGCTGGCGGAGATCCCAGAAATGCTGATGGGAGTCAACGACAACGCTCATGTAAGTATTTGTTGTCGCAAATTGAATTGTAAAACGTCAGTCTCCACGGCTTCACACGAAATCCTGCGCCATTGCACAATTATCATCAAACTTTTCGACTACTTGTTTTTGACCAACTGAAGATCGATTGAATTGCTTCCTGGTTGTACGTCGACTTGCAGATCCGACGTCTCCTTCACGCAGTAGCGAATCGGGACTCTTTCGAGAGCCTGAATCTGCTGGAGAGTCATGCCCGACGACGGAACGCCCGAACGCCAAGATACCGTAGCCACATATTTTCCCGGCGACACACCCCGGCGCGACGCGGTCCGAATCTGGTACGATCCGTCCGACGCAATACCCGAATACGAAAGGGGTCCCCGCCCGACCGGATACAAGGTTACGTTGCCACCCTCCAGACTCTTTCCGTCCAAGCTGACCTTTCCCTGAACCGTTGCGAGTCCATTGCCGCATCCCTGGGTGCCAGCGCATACCAGCAAGGCCGTCACTAACAACATCCGATTTTGCAGTTTCGGTTTTCTGGACATGGATGTGCTTTCGCGCATGTTTAGGTCGTAATTCTGCGGCCAGCCGATACCGGAAATGGCCAGTCTGCCAATTCATCCTCTAGTGGGCCGCTTCGCTTCCTATCTTGTTGCCCGCTTTGGTGGAAAGATTCTCGTAGACGTTTGGATCGATGTCGTCGGCATAGAAAGAGACACTGGCGTCCGCCATCGCAAAGTTCGCCCCGCCAGGGTGCATACTGCGAAAGCCCATCATGTCCGCGTAATCGCCTGGGTTGGGCGGCTGGGGCAGGTAGTTCAAAGGCGAGTCGGTCGAGGAAATGCAGGTGTTCGAGAAGTAAGCCGCCCAATGCCCGTTATAGTCCGGAAGATCTTCGCCAATTAGGAACGTGTTCGAGAGGCCGTCCGTAATCTTCTGAACCGTGACTGGCACAATGTAAGTGTTTCGATAAAAAATGCCTGGATTAGGCGGGTGCTCCGGATTGTAATTCCTGTCGCCATGCCAAATTCCCCACATCCATGTGTTGCCGATGCAACCTTTGTAGTTCGTCGCCGCGATCGGCACATTCTGAAACGAGAAAAGATCGCCCGTCGGCGTGGGCATGGATGCGTCGGAAGGACAGCGCACGAGTTTGAGCGGCGTGGCGATCAACGCGCGGACGTCGGGCGTGTTGGTGCCGATGCCCTGATTACCGCCGGCCGCGGCGCCGTTATACGGATTGTAACGGCCGGTGAGCGCCCCGCTAGATTTGAAGCGATCGTACATCGCCTGCTCTTCGACATACGGCAGTGTCGAAACGATCCAACTCGAGCCATTTTCCACGTTCGGTTGGGCGCCCTGAGCCGTGGCGACGCCGTAGCCATCCCAGCTCAAAGGAAATACTTTCTTCGCGCTTTCGTGGTTAAGAACGCCAAGCGCCAGATTCTTAATATTGTTTGTGCAACTCGCCCGGCGCGATGCTTCGCGAGCTGCCTGAACGGCCGGCAGCAAGAGGGCAACCAGGATCCCAATGATCGCGATTACGACGAGCAGCTCGACTAAGGTGAAGCCGTCCCGCGCCAATCGAGACAACGCTGACCGCCGCCTGATGCGAGATATCGCAATTCGGGTTCTCATGGCTCGATTCCATCCCTAACAATTAGTGTCTGCACGATTGGTACGTCATGCGGAACGGCGCCGTGAGTGAAAGGCGCCGCCAAAGATCGTGATCACCACAGTTGCCAGCAGAAGCGTATTCGGTTCTGGCACAGCGGCGGACTTCAGCGAGCCGCCGCTTCCGGAGCCAGGCCCAACAAGCGCGTCGCGCCATACAACGTAGTCTGCGTCATCCACGACACCGTTGAAATTCCCGTCCGCCGCCAAATTCGTCGTTGAGCCGAAACTAGACCTCCAAATAGCGTAGTCCTCCGGCCCCACGGTGCCGTTCCCATTATAATCCCCTGCCACACCAAGCTGGCGAAGCTGCATTCCGTCGAAGGCGCCGTTGTTCCAGGTGTTAACGAGCAGCCCGTTATAACCAGGGTCAATCGTGACGGCGACGGTTGCAATTTCGCCGGTTGCATGCGTCACTCCATTTCCACCGATACTGATGTTATCCAGGTAGCCGATCTCCACCGGTGGGTTAGTGTTATCGATTTGGTCGAAATTGCCCGCCCATGCAACCTGCTGAAATTGCACCGGAAACGTTTTGGAGACGCCGGCCCGATCGTCGAGCATGAACACCTGCAGCAGATAGCGGGTCCCAGGTGTCAGATTAATAACACCGTAACCATCGCCGGCGTTTACATTCGGATCGTCGATATTGAAGATCTGCGAATCGGCCAGCGTGTCGTAGGCGCCGCCGCTCGACCACAAATTAGGATCGGCGAAGCCATCGCCGCCATGATAGACGAAGGATGAATTGGCGAACGATCCGCCTCCCTCAAAGAATTGCCCGGGTGCAGTGTTTTTGAACAGCACGCCGTTGATTGTGGTGTCCACACCGACGCCGCCGACATTGTCGTTGAGCAAGTTGACGCCGCTAATGTAGGTGCCGACCGTTGATACTTCGCTGCCGTTCGCGAAGTCAGTGATAGGTTTCGCGGCTCCGCCGAAGCTGGCGGCTAGCGCGGGTGATGCGAGAAAAGTTGCACAAAAGCAAGCACCGATGGTACGCGTGTAGCTAATCATAATCAATCGTTCCTTGTCATCGAAGTAAGGAATGGCGACGGCGAGTCCACACCGCACAAAGACCCAGAAAACCAATACTGCAAAGCATCAGAGCATCCGGCTCCGGCACCGCGGCCACATTCGCACGAATCTCGGCAACATGAAGAAAGTTGTTGGACGTCAGACGAATGAATCTGGCCCCTTTTATTCCCTGACCGCTATTATCGAACGTATGAGTCTCACCCAACAATGTTGGATCGTCGGAGAGCGTTGTGCTAAAGAGAACGTCGATACCGTTTTGGCCGAGCACTTGCAGGAGCACACCAGTGAGCCGCGCATCAGAAACGGACTGACCGCCATCGACAGCGCCGCGATTAACGATTTCGACGTTCTTCAGGTCGTACGCCTTATCGAGCGAGATGGTAAGACTGTCGGGCGTCGCGGAATTGCCGCCGGAGGAGCCATTGAAATCGCTATGGCAAATCGTATTGAGATTGCCGTCGATCGCATCGTGGGCGAAATGGCTGAACAAACCGTCGACAGAATTCGTCCACTGTGCCGTCCCCTTGAGAGCAACATTAACGACGGCAGACGACGGATCTACCTTCGCGTATTGAGTGACGAATGGTGCGATCGATTGCGCTAGCGCCGAGTAGCCGGCAGCCGTGGGATGAACTCCATCCCCACTAATATTTGCGTTGATGGTTCCGTCGGGATTGCGGAAATTGCTCGTTACATCCAAATAATCGAAGAGCGGATTGGTATCGGTGTTGAATGCCTGAGCGATGAGTGCATCGGCATTATTCGCCGCGATGCGATCTGGATCGGAGTTATTAAGGCCTCGCACGACGCTTAGGGCCAAAATATGCGAATTTGGCAACTTATTATGAATCGCCTGTACCGTGGCCAACACGCCGTCGGCAACTTCCTCCGACGTGTGGGCTGGAGCGGGGTAGTCCGCTGTGGGAAAGCCCGGGTTTCCAGTCGGCGCGTAGAGATTGTTCGTGCCGATCATCAACACCACGAGCCCTGGGTCGAGACCATCCAGCTGACCATGGTTGACGCGATAGATGACGTTTTGTGTTTGGTCCCCCGAAATACCGAAGTTCAGCGCTCCGTATTGAGTGTAGTTGTATTGAGCGGAGTACCATACGTTGGCGCCACCTCCGTTGACTTGGCGGCCGTCGACATTGCCCCAATTCTGCGTGACTGAGTCGCCGATGAAAACCAGTCCGCTACTGGGATACGAAGCTCCCAATGCCTTCGTGTGGTCGAACTGCTTTTGCCAAGTGTCGAAGCCGCCACCCCAACCGGCGAGCGATGCGAAAGAGGAATCGTTTGAGTCCGTTCTCAGAACCGAAGCATAAGGCTTGGCCCGTGGGCTGCCAGGGCTGCGGTCAAAGAACGTTAGGTTCTCGATGTAGTTGGGGTCGGCGGCAGCCCTGCGAGCCGAGCTTGCGATGAAGAGCGATGCGGCGATTAGCGCAAAAAGAAGCAAGGGGCGTGCGAACAGCCCGAGCCCAGCCGCCGACGGGGGCGACATTCGCCTGGTATCCGCCTGTAGAGAATCGAAACTCGCCATAAGTTACGTCTTTTGTTCCGCAACTCCAACCGTTGCCGAACGCAGCGCGGCGGCCGGATGTTCGGCCACCGCGCGCCTCGTTGATACTTTTATCTCGTGCGGTTCCTCCGCCAAACCATTGCGAGGCCAACCATGCCGCACAACGTTAATGTTGCCGGTTCCGGCACCTGCCTCAGCTGCAAACCGTTAATCGCGCCGTTGTCCCACGTGTTGACGAGGAGCCCATTGTAGCCCGCGTCGATTGTGAAGTAGACGGTAGCGATTTCGCCGTTCGCCTGCGTCACCCCATTGCCACCGATAGTGATGTTCTGCAGGTAACCAATCTCGGTCGGCGGGCTACTGCCATCAATATTGTCCGCATTGCCCGCCCACTTCACCTGTTGAAACTGCAACGGAAATGTCTTGGAAACGCCGCCGCGATCATCAAGCATAAACACTTGCAATTGATACAGCGTGCCTGGCGTGAGATTGATCACCCCATAACCGTCGCCGGTGTTCGCGTTCGGGTTATCGATGTTATATATTTGCGAATCGGCGAGCGTGCCATACGCGCCGCCCGAGCTCCACAAGCCGGGATCCGCGTAACCGTCGCCGCCGTGATAAACGAAGGAAGCATTGGCAAACGAATTGGCGCCCTCATGGAATTGACCGGGTTGAGTTCCTTCGAACAACACACCGTTGATCGTAGTGCTCACGCCGACACCGCCGACGTTATCGTTAAGTAAGTTCACCGCCGCGATGTAAGTACCCGCCGTCGACACTTCGCTACCGTTTGCAAAGTCCGTGATGTCCGCGGAGCTTCCACTAAATGTGGCTCCGTTTGCTGCCGTCACAACAAGTGACGCTCCAACCAATACAGCTGCCCCGATGCGCCTGTGCAGAATCCTCATTAGACTTCTCCCCAAACGAGTCAGAAAAAGAAACTGATTTCGAAAAAGCCATGCCGTCGTCCGCCAGTGAATGCGCGTTCGAACGTCTCACATAACGAGCGAACCAATCCGAAGAGAAAAGACACGCCGGTTCGCTTTCCTCATTCATTAAAGACCGCGCGGTATTTTTCAGCCATTGCAGGGACGGCATTCGGCATTGCAAAAACGGACACGTGGCCGTGCCCGCAAGTCGCCGCCGACTCGTCGATTCGCGAGCCGTAACCAACACATTGATGAAAACGTTTGCCGCCACTTGATCCGCCCAATCTTCGATATTGCCTACCGAAACGCCGAAGGAGAGATGCCGTTATGACTCTTGAAAACCCGATAAAACGATGAATAGTCGGTAAAGCCGCACCGAAACGCGATCTCATCGGCCGTTAGTTCGCTTTCCTGCAGCAATCTTTGTGCGCTCGAAACGCGCACGTTCAGCAGGAATTGGTAGGGCGAACGCAGCCGGTGCTGTTCGAACAGTCGACCGATCGTGCGCGTCGAAACGCCGCAAACCTTGGCTAGTTCTTCTGTGTTGAAGCTTGGATCGTGGGCGCGTTGTTGAATTGTTTTGAGAGCCTTCGCCACGAGCGGGTGAGTTGCAGAGTTGACGGGGTCCGTACTGAAGCGAGTAACTACCTTGGTCGGCGGAATTAAAACCGCTGCTGCCGGGGCCGGCTCCCCGTCGAGAATTCGGTTCAATGTGTCAGCGGCGTGGAACCCAATCTTGCGATGGTTAACGTCGATACTCGAGAGCAGCGTGCGACCACCTTCGCAAAGGAACGGATCGTTATCGGTGCCCAATACGGCCAATTGCTGCGGCACGGAAATGTGGCGACCTTCGCAATACGTTAGCACGCGCCGAGCACAGGAGTCAGTCACGCAATATGCAGCGCATCCGGCGGGTAGCGAGCTCAGTTGTGCGTAACGGGCCTCTTCCGATTCCGAAGAGCCTTCCGGAAGTTGAAATTCGCGAACTGTGAAGCCAGCTTTATTCAACGCATCACGGTATCCGTCCCGTCGCATTCGGGAATAATAGTGGGACGGCACGTCCGTTACGTATGCGAACTCCTCGTAACCAAGATCGAGAAGATAGCTCGCCGCAAGCTGCCCAACGGCATACCCATCTGAGCGCACTCGAACGAACTCTTGGAAATCGCGAACGCTGTTCACACACACCACAGGGATATCGATTCCTCGAATCGCGGAAGCAGTTTCTTCGCCTGCGAAACCGATTATTCCATCCGGCCGCGCCGCAACCGCATCATTCCACGAGAGCACCGGTGATCCGCCGACGTGGACCAGATTCCAATCCGAGCGCGCGCGAGCATAATC
>Ga0206917_1082_pt1 | contig 26005 bp, 23 predicted proteins | sample Alteio_BWOrgHeat_68_FD_152931 | JGI IMG/M metagenome (GOLD analysis project Ga0206917, IMG submission 152931) | Enriched cells from forest soil in Barre Woods Harvard Forest LTER site, Petersham, Massachusetts, United States -... | ecosystem: Environmental > Terrestrial > Soil > Temperate forest >...
CAAGCTCTTCCATATTCCGTTCAAAACCCCGCGCCGGAGCGTAAGCACCGGCAATGATAAGGCCCGGAAAGACCGACCGCAGCGTAGCGGCAACACGGGACAACACCTCATCGGTTGCGCCCAGCAGGAAAACAGCATAACCGCGATCGGCGCAGCCGCCGCAGAGCGGCATCACCAGATCGGCACCCGTAACCCGGCGGCGCAACGGAAACGGCGTCACGTAACTCGCTGCCACCAGCGGCCAGCCATCCGCCAGCACAAGACCCGCCTTGTCGTAGGAACCGGTCAGCGCCCGATCATGCTTCAGCATCCGGCAATGATCAAGATTGGGCGTCACGGCATAACGCCTTGCCTCCGTCGCACACCAGGACAGGATTGTTTCCACCGCCTGCGACTGGCTTACCGGACTGACCCACGCCCCCAGAAGAAAAACACGAGCGGGATCCCGCACATACGGCAGTGTTTTATTATGCACGATTGCCCCCAAGAATGCTTCGGGATGGCACAACCCTGTGTTGAAATCAAGCGCTTCCCTTTCTCCGTGGGACACTATGTGCTTTATGTATCGTTGTGTGGCATTCGCGACGCGCAGTCGTCATGACACAGTGGACGCTTTCCTATAAATACAGAGCGAAGCTATCTCTGGCGACAAGCAGATACGTCTGATGAAATGTGCCGTCAGCCCATCCGGCAAGACTTCCCACGAGAGGAGTGGCTGCAATGCGGGAAGCCCACACTCCGGCGCTTATGCGGCCAGCTTCTTCCGCTTCGCCTTGGCATCGAGATGCCGGATGGTCCATTGCTGAAGGATGGACAATATGTTGCTCCACGTCCAGTAAATCACCAGCCCGGCGGCAACGGAGGAGAAGAGGAACAGGAAGAAGTACGGCATGTATTTTATCATCTTCGCCTGAGTGGGGTCGGGCGGAACGGGCGACTGCTTCTGCTGGATGATCATCGTGAGGCACATCAGCAATGGCCATACCCCGACATGCAGGAGTCCGGGCGGATGCCAGTGCAACAGCCCGAACAGGGTAAACACGTTCGTCGGATCGGGGAGCGAAAGATCCTGAATCCAGCCGAAGAAAGGCGCCTGGCGCATTTCAAGCGTTACATACAGCACCTTGTAGAGCGAGAAGAAGACCGGAAACTGGATGAGGGCGGGAAGGCAGCCGGCGGCGGGATTGATTTTCTCGCGCTTGTACAGTTCCATCCGCTCCTGGTTGAATTTGACCAGATCGTCTTTGTAGCGCTCCTGCAATTCTTTGAGCTTGGGCATCCATTCCTTCATTTCGTTGGCGGACTTGAAGGCTTTGTTGGCCAGCGGAAACATCAGGAGCTTCACCACGACGGTCAGCAGCATAATCGCTATGCCGAAATTCCCCACCAGCCCATGGAAATAGTTAAGCAGCAGGAAAATGGGCTTGGTCAGGAAATAGAAAAATCCGAAATCCACGGCCCGGTCGAACAGGACGATATGGTAACGCGACGCATAATCCACAAGTACGGGCAGCTCCTTGGCGCCCGCGAAGAAATGAAGCGTGGTCTCCGGCTGCGGGGTATTGGCGCTGTATTCCGTCTGGAACCGTTCGCGGCCATCCGCCGCATAGTAGCTGTAAATGCGCGCGCTGAAGGGCGCCTCGGGCGGAATAATGGATGCAAACCAGTATTTATCCGAAATGCCCAGCCAGCCGCTTTTCTCTGCGGGGAGTATCTGTTCCTTGTTTTCGCTGATGTCCTTGTACGTCACTTCCTTCAGCATGCCGTCGAGGACACTGATGGGCCCCTCATGCAGGATGTTGATGGAGGAGTGGGCATGGATGTCGTAGGCGCGGTTGAGGTACGCATAGGACTGCAGGGGCACCGGCTTTCCTGCCGCGTCCTTTGCTGACTGGGTCAGGGTGAACATGTATTTGTCGTCCAGCGAGATTGCGACGCTGAAGGTGATGCCCGCCCCGTTGTTCCAGTACAGGGTGACGGGTTGCCCGGGCGAAAGAGCGGAGCCGCTGGCGGTCCAGACCGTGTCCTTGTCCGGAATCCTGACCGACGCCTCAGGCATCCAGCCGAATTCCGCAAAATAACTGTCTTTATCGTGCAGGGGCGAGAACAGCACGACTTCCTTGCTGTCTTTATCCTGCGTCTCGCGGTATTTCGCGAGCGTCAGATCGTCGAACCTCAGCCCTTTGAGGGCAATCGATCCATGCAGGTGATCCGATACTATCGGCAGATGTGGAGACGATCCAATCCATTCCTCGCGCGTGCGCACCGGGACGGAAGCGGCAGCCTGCTCTACTTCTTTGGCGTGCTGCGCCTGTGTCTGTACCTGGGCCTGTATGGAGGCCGCCATCAGTTTCCTGCGCGGCGCGTCAACGAAATACTGCCAGCAACCCAGTATGATCGTGGAGAGCAGCAGCGCCGCCAGCAGATTCGTCGTATCGGATGTATTTTTTTTCATGATTGTGTCTTGGAGTGCAGGGAGCACGGAACCGGGTCATGACCGTGCGCGCCGAAAGGGTGGCACCGCGCCAGACGCCTGACCGCAAGCCACATGCCCCTTCCCGTCCCATGGACACGTACGGCCTCGGCCGCATAATGCGAGCAGGTGGGAGTAAAACGGCACGCGGTCCCCATCAACGGGGAGACGAGGAACTGATAGAGCCGTATGGAGCAAAGCAGAAGAAAACGCATATCGTCATGAGTCGGTGTTGGGTGGTTTCGGTGGCACTGCGCCAAACGAAGGGTCGGCGAGGCGTTTTAGAGCATGTTTCATATCCCGGATCAAGTCGGCAAACACTCCCTTGTGCGCCCTTGTGCGCCCGATGAATACGTAATCGTACCCCGCGACGCCTAATTCGGGCACCAGTGCATACGCAGCAGCACGCAGGCGGCGCTTCACACGGTTGCGCACTACGGCGTTACCGAGCTTTTTGGTGGCCGTGAATCCGATCCGCGCGACACCCGGCAGTCGCTCGCCTTGTGTACGGATGCGGCGTTGCACGATCAGGGAGTCTTTGACGAATTTAGAACCGCTTGCAGCTGCCGCCAGAAAATCTGGCCGACGGGCGAGGACGACGATGTCAGACAGCGGCACAGGCAAGGACAAAGTCTCAGGCGGAGAGACGCTTGCGACCCTTGGAACGGCGCGCGGCAATCACTTTGCGGCCACCAACCGTGGCGATGCGCGCACGGAAACCATGGCGGCGTTTGCGGACGATCTTGCTGGGCTGATACGTACGTTTCATGGGCGTGTTCCTTAACCTCAGGTGCTTTCAAGAGGCGAGATGTATAATCCGGCCGGATAGTTATGTCAATCACCCTCTCCGCACCCAGAATCCCTCAGGGAGTGGCTTCGCAGCAACAGGTGCATAATATTTATTTATTAGAGGAGATTGTGGTATTTTTTTTTGTAAAAGGGGACAAAATGGGGCAATTGCTGAAAATATTGTATAGTATTAGGAATTTGTTAGCAGAGGGTCCTTATACTCTGTAGTCGGGTTGGTATGTAACGGGTTGTGCATTGGCATCTCGTTGCAACTTAACCCGGATTTTGAAACCGGGTGTCACGACGATGTTCTCCTATATACGCTGGGTATCTGCGGTCAGCTTTCTCCTGGTGATGCTCGCCGTGTTTTTCTTCGGCCGCGAGCTGCGGGAAGTCGCGTCACAGGATCTGACTGCGGTGGCCAATAACAGCAACGCCTCCCTGGCCCAGGGCTTCATCAACACCACCTGGAAGAATTACCGCACGCAGATGCATGCCGGAATGGAGTGGTACAATAAATTCCGCGCTTCCGGCGTCCCTTATGATCAATGGAAGAATTATCACGGCTACAGCGAGATGATGAACGACTTCTCGGTGCTGGATGCGTTCAGCCGCGACGTATTCAAGTATTTTGAAGACACGCCCATCGTAGAAGCGACGATCTACAGCGCAGGCGGTATACGCATCCTCTCAGTCAACCAGTCCAGCGCCCTGTCCCCGCAGAATACTGAGGGCATGTTCAGTACGTCGCCACCGCAGGCGGAGCGGAAAGATGGTGCCTTCGACAAGGCAATCGCCGGAACCATGTCCGGTGGGGTGGTGGAAAATCAGGCGTTTGTCCGCCCCGACGGGGTGGCTATTCGCGGAACGCTCGTCAAGGCCCTCGTGCCGATTCTGGAAAACAAGGACAGTCAGTTCTCCCCCGCCGTGGTGGTGAATTGCAAATCGCCGGACAAAACCGGTCCGGGCTGTGGCAGCGCTCCCTCTGTGGAAGCCGTGCTTGAAATCCGCTATGACGTCACCGCCCAATGGAGCCGCCTGGACATGCTGCAGCATATCGGCATGTTCGCGGTCATGGGCCTCTTCTCGGTCATCATATTGCTGCTGCTGTTCACCTCTGGCAGGGCGGAATCCATCATCGCCAAGCAGCATGAGGCGAATGTCGAGCTGGCCGCGCAGGCCGCCAACGCACAGGCAGAAAACCGCGACAAATCACAGTTTCTCGCCAATATCAGCCACGAACTGCGCACGCCGCTGAACGCCATTATCGGGTTTTCCGAATTCATCAAATCGGAGCGTTCCGGCAAGATAGGCAACGAAAAATACGCGGAATACATACGCGACATCCATAATTCCGGCGTGCATCTGCTGAGCCTCATCAACGACATTCTGGATTATTCCAAAGCCGAGGCCGACAAGCTGGAGCTGGAAATCAGCGAGGTGGATGCGACCAAGGCAGTGAAAAACTCCATGCGGCTGGTGAGCCCACGCGCGGAGAGCGCGCAGGTTCAGATCCTCGAGGAGATTCCGCGCGAGCACTTCATCATCCATACCGACCCGAAAAAACTCAAGCAGGTGATGCTGAACCTGCTGTCCAATGCCGTCAAATTCACCCCTTCGGGCGGATCGGTGACCGTAACGATGTGGCAGAACGTCGTGGACGGAGGGCTCTCCATCGAGGTCAAGGATACGGGCATCGGCATCGCGCCCAAGGACATTTCACGCGCCATGGCCCCCTTCGGGCAGGTGGACAACACCCTCTCGCGCAAATATGAAGGCACGGGCCTTGGGCTGCCGCTGACGCGTAAATTCGTGGAGATTATGGGCGGAATCTTTGCCATCGCCAGCGAAGTGGGCAAAGGGACGACCATTACCGTCAGCCTGCCGAAAGAATCCAAGGGCAGAATAGCTAAAAATATCGACGCCGAAACGCAGGTGGTGAAACCCGTTCCCACCCCAACCAACACCAATGCGGCCTCGATCAACATGGTGGAAAAAACGGTGCCGGAGAAGACCGTGATAGAGCAAGCGGCCGCACTGGCTTCTTCCACAGGCAACGCATGACGCCCTCGACCGCTTCCGCGGCCGGCCGCAAAACAACGGCAGCCATGCGTGGGCAGAAATCCTCCGTGCCAATCGTGGCGCTGACGGCATACACCGCCCCCGTTGCCCGCCTGCTCGACCCGCACGTGGACATATTGCTCGTGGGCGATTCGCTCGGCATGGTGCTCTATGGCATGGACAGCACGCTTCCCGTAACGCTGGAGATGATGATAGCGCACGGTGCCGCCGTGGTGCGCGCCTCGCAGCAGGCGCTCGTGGTGGTGGACATGCCGTTTGGGAGCTATCAGGCCGCCCCGCGCGCTGCGTTTGCCGCCTGTGCCCGGGTGCTGAAGGAAACCGGCTGTCAGGCGGTGAAGATTGAAGGCGGCGCGGAAATGGAAGAGACGATCGCGTTTCTTCTGCGGCGCGGCATTCCCGTGATGGGGCATGTGGCGCTTACGCCGCAGCATGTGAATGTGTTCGGCGGATACCGTTATCAGGGGCGCACCCCGGCAGAGCGCGCGAAAATCCTGGAAGATGCCCGCGCCGTAGAACGTGCGGGCGCATTCGCGGTGGTGCTGGAAGCCGTGGAGGAAACGCTTGCGCGCGAGATAACGGCGGCGCTGTCCATTCCCACCATCGGCATCGGCGCGTCGCCGGGGTGCGACGGGCAGGTGCTGGTCAGCGACGACATGCTGGGCCTGACGCCCTCCCCTCCCCGCTTCGCCAAGCAGTACGCCGCGATCGGAGAAACGATAAGCAAGGCCGCAACACAATATGCGGAAGAGGTGCGGGCAGGACGGTTCCCGGGCCCGGAGCATTGCTTTACGGGAGACAAGCGGAAATGAGCGCCGACGATCTCGACCCGCCGAGGAAGCCCCCGGAATTGCTGTTCCGCAAGCTCGACACCCTGTCGGTGGCGACGCTTGAAACCTATATTGGCGAGCTGGAAGCGGAGATCCTTCGCGCACGCGAGGAAATCGACAAACGCGGCGGCGCACGGGCGGCAGCGGAAGCGTTGTTCGGCAACTAGCCTTCTTTTATTTCTTCATCCACCAGGTCTGGAATCCCAGCGAGTATTTCGGCAGCACGGCGGGTCTGCCGAATTTGTCCCAGTAGGCCACGCGGTAGGCGCTCAGGTTCCAGTGGGGAACGGTGTAATGCTCCCACAGCAGCACGCGATCGAGCGCCCGCCCGGCGGGTTCCAGTTCTTCGAGGCTGCGCGCGCCGGCGATTTTCGCAAGCAGCGCGTCAATGACGGGGTTCTTCACGCCTGAGATATTGTTGCTGCCCTCCTGGGAAGCCTGCGAGGAATGCCAATAGGTATTCTGCTCGTTACCGGGGAAGAACACCCAGCGGTTAATCCAGTTGGTAACGACGTCGAAATCAAATGTCTCGATGCGCTTGACGTACTGCGCCTCGTCCACCACCCGGATGCTCGCCTCGATACCAAGCTGCTTGAGGTGCTTGCGCATGGGGGCGCAGACGCGCTCGAAGGTCGGGCTGTGCAGAAGGAACTCGAAGGTAAGCTTTTCGCCGGTTTTGGCGTTGACGCGCACGCCGTCTTTGACGATCCACCCCGCCTCGGTAAGCAGCGCGTCGGCTTTCTTAAGCTGCTCGCGGTTGTTGCCGCTGCCGTCCGTCACCGGGAGGTGGAAGGGCTGCGTCAGCAGGCCGGGGGGAAGCTGGTCCTTATACGGCTCCAGCAGGGCTTTCTCTGACGCATCAGGCACGCCCTTGGCCTCAAACGGCGTATGGATGAAATAGCTCGTATCCCGGCTGTAGGCGCCGAAAAACAGGGTCTTGTTCATCCACTCGAAATCCATCGTCAGCCCGATGGCCTCGCGCACGCGCCGGTCGGCGATTTTCGCGCGCCGCACGTTGAAGACGAAGCCCTGCATGCCCTGCGGGTTCTCGTTATGGATCAGCGTTTTCTTGATCTTTCCGGCATCGAACGCAGGCCCTACGTAGGAAGTGGCCCAGGCGCGAGCGACATTCTCCTCGCGGAAATCGAACTCGCCCGCCTTGAGGGCTTCAAGCTCCACGGTCTCGTCGCGGTACATGTCGTAGCGGATAGTCTGGAAATTGTTCTGGCCTACATTGACCGGCAGCTTGTCGCCCCAGTAATCCCGCACGCGCTCATAGACGATGCTGCGCCCCGGATCGACCGATTTGACGTGGTACGGCCCGCTAGCCAGCGGCGCTTCCATCGTCGTCTGGGTAAAATCATGCGTGGTGTAATAGGCTTTAGAGATGATGGGCATCGTGGCCACCAGCAGCGGCAATTCGCGTTTGGTTTTGTCCTTGAACGTGAAGCGCACATGCTGCGCGTCGATTTTCACCGCACTCTCAACGGGCTCGTAGGAAATACGGTACATCGGCTCGCCGAGCTTGCGCAGCGTCTCGAAGGAAAACACCACGTCGTCCGCCGTGATTTTCGAGCCGTCCTGGAAGCGCGCTTCCGGGCGCAGGCTGAATTCCACGGAACTGCGATCCGGCGCAAGCGTGACGCCTTTGGCCACCAGCCCGTAGAGCGATTGCGGCTCGTCGAGCGACCCCACCATGAGGCTTTCATAGAGCGAGCCGATGGCCGGGGCCTTGTTGCCCTTCACGATGAACGGGTTGAGGCTATCGAACGAGCCGGTGGCGGCGAGTTTGACGTCCCCGCCGACAGGCGCGGTAGGATTTACATAGTCGAAATGCTTGAAGTCTGCCGGGTATTTGAGCGTGCCCCAGAGCGAAAGTCCATACGACTCGGCAGACGATTCCGCTGCCTGCGCTGCAGAGGCCGCAAGCGCCGCAAGAAGGACGCAGAGACGAAGGACGGGGTGGATCATTTCTTCTCCGGCGCTTTCCAGGGGCCAAGATCCACGGCATCCGAGGGCGCGCGTGCGCGGCGGATCGTGTCGAACACGCCGAGCGCCTGGGCCACCATGCTTCCCGTATCCCCGGCATTGGTGGGCAGCATGAGGGTGGTGCTGGTGCGGGCGAGGTTCTTGAACGCGTCCACATATTGCTCCGCGATTTTCAGCTCGATGGCCTCGCGCCCGCCCGGCGCGTTGATGGCCGCCGCGATTTTCTCGATGCTGGCCGCCGTCGCTTCCGCCACCGTGATGATGGCCTGCGCCTCACCCTTGGCGCGGTTGATCTGGTCGATCTGCGAGCCTTCCGACTGCAGCACCACTTCCATCTTGCGCGCTTCGGCGTTCAGCACCACCTGCTGCCGCGTACCCTCCGCCTTGAGGATGGTCTCCTGCTTCGCGCCTTCCGCCACGTTGATCTGCGACTGGCGCTTGCCCTCCGAATCCAGGATGAACGCACGTTTCTGCCGTTCCGCCGAGACCTGCATCTCCATCGCCTTGAGCACGCTCGCGGGCGGGCTGATGTTGCGGATTTCATACCGCATGCACTGGATGCCCCAGCTCTGCGCCGCCGTGTTGATCGCCGTGACGATATTCGCGTTCAGTTGGTCGCGCTCCTCGAACGTGGCGTCCATCGTCAGCTTGCCGATCTCCGAGCGCATGGTCGTCTGCGCCAGCTGCACCACCGCGAAGACGGGATTGCTCACCCCGTAGGACGCATGCACCGGGTCGGTTATCTTGAGGTAAATCAGCCCGTCGAGCAGCAAGGTGACGTTGTCGCGCGTGATGGCGGCCTGCTCGGACACGTCCATCGCATATTCCTTCAGCGAGTGCTTATAGGCAACGTTCTCGACATACGGCACCAGGAAATTCAGGCCCGGCTCCAGCGCGCGGTCGAACTTGCCCAGCTTTTCCACAATCCACACCGATTGCTGCGGCACCATCCGCACCCCTTTGAGCACAGTGACCACCATGAGGAAGGTGATGGTAAGTCCTATGACGGTCGTAAAATCGGTCATGACGGGCTCCTGTCTGCGGGGGATACGGGGGATACGCTCAGCGTATTGCCGGTGACGGACCGGATATGTACAGTCGTGCCTTCGGGCAGGACATCCTGCGGGGACGCGTCATCCACCGCGGCGCTCATCAGCGTGCCCGACCAGGCCACCTGCCCCGTCTTGCCGCGCGTGAGGCCTCCCTTGGCGACCACGGCCGTCTGCCCCACGATGTCGCTATGATTCTCCACCGGCCCCTTGCGCGGCGTGCGCGCGGCGCGGAATTTCTGCAGCGGCTTCCACAAGCCCCCCGCCCACAATGTCGTAAACCCGAAAAACCACGCGAACTGCGCGGCGGTGGCCTCTTCGCCGATGACGCCCGCCTTGATGGTGAGCGCCGTGCACAGCGCGCCCAGCCCCGCGAGGAAAAGCCCCAGCCCCGGCGCGGTCATCGCCTCGAACACCACCAGCGCCGCACCCACGGCAAGCCACACCACAATCGGATCGCCCATCATTCTCCCCCTGCTGCCCGTCCGGGCGACCCGACATTGCCAGTTTCCGCCACCCGTTGTCCAGCGCATTTTCGCCCCGCCCCCTTACCGTCATCCCGGCCAAGCGGCCAGCAGGCCCCGCGAGCCGGAACCCATTCCTCCGGTGACGGAGAGAGCGATAGGCGCGGCAGCAGGCGCGCCGTGTGCATAACCTCACGCACGGCAGGCCTGCTGGCCTGCCTGTCAGGAGCCCCTGCGCGGAAGCGATGGATTCCGGACAGGCTCGCCTGCTGGCTCGCTTTCCGGAATGACGGGAGAGAGCATAGTTTATGCACCGGAAATCCCCGCCTATTATTGCCGTAGACAAGTGCAACCCTATCTTTTATAAACCAACCTCTTTGCCTGAAAGCGTCTTTGTGCCCAGATAGCTCAGTTGGTAGAGCAAGGGACTGAAAATCCCTGTGTCGCTGGTTCGATTCCGGCTCTGGGCACCACCGCCCCTTCCGAGGAAGTTCAAAGAAATCCAGAAACGTCCATAAAGTGGCGGATTATAGAGGGTTTCACGTCCATTGTCATCCATGAAGATTCGTTGACAGCCAGATCGATGTGGGGGCACATTGGGGGCTCATCAAAGGATGTACCCATGCCTCTTACCGAAGTCGCCATCAAATCCCTCAAGCCCCAGGATAAGGAAATCAAGGTTTCCGACGCTGGGGGCTTATATCTCCTGATACACCCCAATGGGGGTAAATACTGGCGGCTCAAGTACCGCTATGCGGGCAAGGAAAAGAAGCTTTCCATCGGCACTTATCCCATGGTTTCCCTGCGCGAGGCGCGGGACAAGCGCGATGAAGCGAAGCGCGCGCTTTACCAGGGCAAAGACCCGGGGGCCCAAAAACAGGAGGCCAAACGGCTGGTTATGTTCACGGCCGAGAATAACTTCGAGGCCATCGCCCGTGAATGGTTCGATGTGAACAAGTCAAAGTGGACGCCCGAGCACGCCGAGCGGACCATCCGCCGCCTTGAAATACATATCTTCCCCGAAATGGGCCCCCGCCCCATCAGCGACATTACGCCGCTTGAACTCCTTAATACCATTAAGAAGGTTGAAAAGAACGGAACTACCGAAACGGCGCACCGCTTATTGCAGATTTGCACGGGGATTTTCAGATATGCGATCATCACTCAGCGCCGCGAAAATAATCCAGCGGCAGAACTTAAAGGCGCGTTGGTCCCGCACCGCCAGGAGCATCACCCCACCATTACGGCAAAAGAACTACCAGCCTTCTTTAAAGCGCTCGATAAGGTGGAGACCAGCCGCCAGAACAAAATCGCCATTCTCTTCACTATGCTCACCATGACGCGCCAAGGCGAGCTTCGCTATGCTATGTGGAATGATATCGACGTTAGCGCCAAGGAATGGCGCATACGCCCTGAAACTACGAAGATGAAGACGCTGCATATCGTGCCGCTTGCCAAGCAAAGCCTTAAACTGCTTGAAGAACTGAAAGGAATCACCAGCGGCAACGAATATCTCTTCCCCTCACAACAGCGTTTGCGGCACCCTGTAATGAGCGAAAATACCGTTAACAAGATTTTAGGTGAAATGGGTTATAAGGACCGACTGGTTGCCCACGGCTTCCGCGCCTTGGCTTCGACCATCTTAAATGAAAGTAACCTATTCAACAAGGATGCCATCGAGCGCCAGCTCGCTCATATGGAACGCAACCAGGTCCGCGCCGCTTATAACCGTGCTGAATATCTCGATGAGCGCCGCAAAATGATGCAGTGGTGGGCGGATTACCTTGATGCGCGACGGTAAAACACTCTATTTGCCGTCAAACAGACTCGGCTGATTGGGGTCGGGCTGTGGGCGCTCCTCCGCCTTTGAGGGCTTCTTTTCCTGCGCTAATTCTGCCTGAGCTTGCTGATAACCTTCAGCAAACACCTCCAGCATCGACTTCCTCTCTGCCTCGCTGATCTGCTGAACGGTGCCAGCATCAATTATCCTCAATTCGCGGACATCCTGCCCTTTAGGAACGCTGAAATCCAGGATTAGGAATTTCGCATCTTCGAGGTCTGGGTCTTGCAGCAACACGTCTTTTACAATGGACACAAAAAGAGCAAGTCGTTGGTCTGCTATTGGGTTGCTGCGCCAAAAGCTGAACCACGGAAAAACCTTTTCACCGTTGACGCCATACATCAGCGGTGGTGTAAATGGGATCATAAGGTCGCGGCCAGCAGGATAGAAGCGCTGGTTTACATCATTCACATAATCTGGTGCGACTTGGATAAAGTGATCACGAATAAGCGGTAATACGCCGAGGAGGGCTTTTCTGTCTTCTTCACGCTTAACGTGACGCTGAATGCCTTTAACGATATCCTCATAAGGTGTCTTGAAAACCAGCATATCACGGATAGCGCCGTATAAAGGCCGGTAGCTCATTATCGGCGGATGCTGCGCCACTTTTACCAGCTCGCGGCAGACTTTTGCCGGGGTATCTTTCCAGTTCCTCGCCAAGTGCTGCAGCGAAGGAATATTCAGCTTTGCCATCCCGCCACCTCTTACGAATGTTTAAGTGACGAATAGTACCGCACTATCTCTGCGTCGTCAATTTGCATGCCTGGATTTACCTTGCCCGCATGATTCCATACCTTATCCCATGGGCCGCCCTTGGCATGGCTCAGTTCCACAAGGCTCCCCGCATCCATCCGGCTGTAAAATTCCACTGGCTCTTCGAGGAATTTCCGCGTCTCTTCATCAAAGCGAGCAACCGCCTCTTCCTTTTTACCGGTCTTGCTATTTATGCGCATTGCTCGGGCAGTAATGGGAGCCGCTTCAAAGACTTTAAATTCATGATATAAATATTGAAGGACGGGCCCATATTCCCAGGCTTCGAATTTATGCTTAATCAATGGCTTGCCAAGCTTAATCAAAGACCAGACATGACAGAAATATACTATCTTCTGAAGTGGCAGATTACTTATTCTGCGTCCTTTAGAATGACAATAATCAAGAACGTAATTGGCGACTTCTCTTCCATCGTGCATTAGCACAAGATTATGATCTAATCGTTTTTAGATTCATACTATAAAATCATGAATCTTGTAATTCTATTGCCTTCAGAGTTTTTATGGATGATGAGTTTAGCGAAGAGTTTGTAGACAAGATTATTGCTGCGGTTGGAAGCAATGTCGGCAACCCTAAGAGCAGGCACGACTTTGCTGAACATGTTGTCGGAAGCTTGGAGTATGATTTGGACATCGGCAGTGACAAGGAAAAGATTAGAGAATTCTATCAGCAAATAAAATTAACGGCACAGTCACTAGAGAATTCCTTGAAGGCTTATCGTAGTTCTCTCTATACAGCACGGACGAAATTGCATTCGATAAACGAACTGACTCCCTTCTTCGGAGACACCTATGCAAAAAACTGTGACCTAAGATATCTCATAAATTACTTTGAGAGATATAACTCAGAACTTGCGAAAGTTCGAATTGCCAAGAAAAAACCAGGAGCGAATAAGCCTAGAAGTGATTATGTTGCGCGCGCAGTAGCCCGATACTACCGACAATTCTTCAAAGGGCTATCGACCGGGCGCGGCAGTGTCGTCGGGACGCTCGCAGCTTCAAAGGCTATAGAAACGCCCTATGATAGGGTGTGTGGAGTAATAGAGAGCTTTTGTAATATCCCTCTTTCGGCGCACGTTCGGAAAAAGGCAGTAGATTCGGTTAATGCCTCCCGAAAATAGGGTGAATTACGGTCGGATAAATTCTTTATCTCACCGCATATTTCATAAGTTCAGCAAGATCTAAATTCGTCCGCAGAGTTTCAACAACGTTTGCGGAGAATACTATGATTCCAAACATTCTGAGGTTACCAGCCGTCAAAGCCCGTACCGGCCTTTCTCGGTCATCGATTTACGCTTTCGTTAAGCAAGGCAGGTTTCCCCGACCAATACACATAGGTCCGCGTTCGGTCGGCTGGTTCGACACGGCGATTGACGCCTGGATGGAAGAATGCATAAAGCACCAAAAGAATACGACGATACGGTAAGAATTCATGGTCACGAATCAAGAATTCTTAGCCGCTCTTCGCGCGCCTTCCGATGCGTTGGAAACCATCCCCAAGGATGCTGTAAATTGGATATGCGCATATCCTGGCAATAATCAGCAATGGCAAGGGCGCGCGCACACTGGAGAAGGTGAGATCGAGCTTCCCGATCAAAACACATTCTTCAGCGTATCCATGTATCGGCCAATTAATGGGCAAATTGCACGTAAGCGCGAGAATTTTGTCGCCATGCTTTGTCTTGTCCTTGATGACATAGGGACAAAGGCAAAAACTCCCCCGCTTGAACCTTCATGGAAAATTCAGACTTCTCCTGGTAATGCGCAATGGGGGTATATTCTATCTCCTGCTATCCTAGATTCTGGCATAGCGAGGCAGCTACAGGATGCGGTTGTTGCCGCAGGATACAGCGATCCAGGAGCTAAAAGCCCCGAAACTCGATATATGCGCCTGCCTGTAGGGAGTAACGGAAAACCGCATCATGTCGCCTCAAATGACGGTAAGCCAGTTTCCCATGTGGTTTTGGATTGGCAGCCAGGCCGTTATTTCACCCTAGAGGAAATCCTCGCGGGATTGGGACTGAGCTTGATTGACAAAACCAAGGGCCCTGCAAAGAAGGAATCACACAAAAGGCACGAGCTGCTCAACGGTGAGCTTATCAAGGAAGCTCATTCAGATTCTGAATTGATCCGCCAAATCATAAGCGGAGAAAGCTATCACGATGCCTCATTAGTGCTGACGGCCCGTTATCAAAGCCGGGGAATGACCTCCAGAGCGATAATTGAAGTAGTTCGCGGGATAATGTGCAGCTCTGAGGACCGCTCATCTCGCTGGCACGACAGGTTTGCGGATATCCCAAGATTGGTGCTTGGGGCTCAAAAGTTTCGGGCAGACAACCCCATAGCCGAGGAAATCGAATATATCAATTTCTCCTCACTAGCCGCTACATCCCCATCTCCTAGAAAATGGATTGCAAAAGAATGGATACCTAGAGGGGCAGTCACGGCTCTCTATGGAAGCGGCGGCATAGGAAAATCATTGTTTGCGCAGCAATTAGCCGTTTCAATTGCGGCCAGGTGTTCTTGCCTAGGCCTGGAGACCATCCAGGGAAAGGTGCTGGGCTTCTTTTGTGAAGACGATTCAGATGAACTGCTTCGTCGAGCTGAGCGCATATTCGCAGATAACTTCTTAAAAGCAGAAGAGGTAAACGAGAACCTGTATCTTGATGCTAGAGCTGGAAAACTAAATACCCTGGTCACATTCGATTCAAATCGCAACGCTATCAACACTGAATTTATGAATAACCTACGTGCTCAGTGTGAGAAAATTAGGCCAGATTTAGTGATCTTCGACAACATCGCCCAGATGTTTGGAGGATTGGAGAATGATAGATATCAAGTAACTTATTTCTGTAATTTACTTACAGGAATCGCTCGCGAGTTTGACTGCGCCGTGCTTCTTTTAGGGCATCCGGCAAAGCATACGGAATCTGAATTTTCTGGCAGCACAGCATGGGAAGCAGCCGTCCGTTCGCGCATTTTCATGCAGCGGCAAGATGATTCCAGGCTCTTAATACGAAAAGCCAAAGCAAATTATTCAGCCTTGGATGGTTTCTTTGCTGAGTTTCGAAATGGCTTATTGGTGCCAAGTACAGGCGAATTTACCCCCGAGATAGTGGAAAAGGCTAAGACCATTATTCTGCAATACGTAGAAAGGCAGAATGCCCATCAGGAGGCATGTTCTCACTTGGAGACCGCAAGAAATTACGTGATTCGCAAGATTATCGCGGCTGGCTTAAAGCAAGAACTTACCAAAGGAATTTTGCAACGAGGATTAAAGGCGCTTCTGGATGAACAAAAGCTCATCCCAAATGCAGTTTTACCTTGGAAAAATTCGAGCAGGCATTCCGTACACGGGCTAAAAATAACAGAATGCACAGGCACTCTGAATGATGCCGATGATGGCGCTTCTGCGTGCGACTTTGCTTAAAATGCAAAAGTGCAAGAGCGCAGCGTGCGGCGCTTCTCCTCCTTATTTAAGGAGAAGCGCGCAACCGCCACACACATGAGGAAACAAGCGGCCCAATTATCTAAAGGGTGTGCATAAACGAGGTAAAAGGTGGTATTATTCAGCCATGGCTAGACCAACATCATATTCCCCCGAGGTTGCTGCGGAAATCTGCGAGCGCCTTTTAAGCGGCCGCTCCTTGAGGGCGATATGCCGAGAGGATAAGGATATGCCTTCGGCATCCGCAGTTTTCTCATGGCTATCGAAGTATTATGCGTTTGCGGAGCAGTACGCGCGCGCGAAGGAAGCAATGGCAGAGGCTATTTTCTGGGAGATATTTGATATCTGTGACGATGGCCGAAACGATATTTATATGGACGATAAAGGCCAGGTGCGCGTCAATCATGATGTCGTTGCCCGGTCACGCCTGCGCGTGGATACTAGGAAATGGGCACTTGCCCGTATGGCTCCTAAAAAATATGGAGACTTCATTAGAAATGAAATTATCACTCCTGATCCCCTTAAAGGGATGACTCCCGAGCAGATAGGCGACAAGCTCGAAATGATTCTACGTAATTGCAAACGCCGTAAAGCTGAAGCGGATGCATTTAAAGCCGCAGCCAACGCTAACGCCAACGAAAACAACGAAGAGGTCGATTTTGCTTAGTTAATGTGCAACCAGCTTTCTTGAAAGCCGTTGAGCACGCAGTAACGCTTCAGAATTTAATCTTGTTGCCACCATGTCTCGTAACCTTACAGCACTTTCATCGCCATTTGCCGCCGCGAGACTCTCCCACGCGTATGCGCTTTCATAATCCTGCGGCACACCGTTTCCGAGAGAATACATAGCTCCAATAATTCTCTGAGCTTCAGGATGCCCTTGCTGTGCGGCCTTAAGTTCCCATTTAGCCGCTTCAACGTCATTTCTTGGCTCGCCCTTTCCGCTACGATACATGCTCCCTAACTCATGTTGAGCCTCAGCATCTCCTTCTTCAGCTTTTATTCTCGTCGCCGATTTCGCTACAATAGCATCCAAAGCTGAGTCAATTTTAAATTCACTGTCATTGGAGGCTGTAACGGTTCTTCCACTACCCATGAAAAAAGCCGCGTAAATACTCCCCGAGAGAAAAGCTAAGAATAATAGGCATAGAGCGCCCGACAAAACGCCACCTGATAGGGCAAGCAGCTTTTGCTTGCCATGGGCATCCTTTATTCTTCTTGCACATCTCCACGCCCATCTCCCTGTGAGATATACCCCCGCTATACATAGGAGGCTTGGCAAAAATTCCGCGAGTTTAAAAGCAAGCTGATACACAACCACTCCCCGTTCTCTGGTGATCGGGGAGTTTAGAAAACCTACTATTCGAAGGTTCGCATTGGTCTTTAGGCTTTCGCCCTGAACATACACCAATACCTCCTCGACCATAAGGTTGAGGAGTGCGAATCACGGTCACACAAGGCCGCGAATAGTAGGGGTTCTAACGCCCCACGTGGTTCTGCCACGCGGGCGGATGATAGCTTTTTCCAAGGCTTAATCAATAACTAACACCTAGGGCAACTTGCAATTGTGCTTCAAATCAAATGGGGCTAGCATCCCCGAAACAGTAAAATTGCACTGGATACAGTGTTATAACGGGGAATTCATTATGCCTAGCATTGCGGAGCAGCTTGATACTAGCCGTCAGGCATTACTTGATCTTTCCACCCGAAATCGGCTCCTCAGTGTTCCAAAGGCCAGAAAAAGTGCCAAGATCATTGAGATTAAGGATGAGCTATCGGCAGAGGTCTATCGCCTTCTTGTTAAGGAAAATAAAGCCCTCAGCTTCCTGCCAGGCAGAGAAAAGAAGAAGCTCGATGGCAGTTCAGTCGCTGAGGACGCGGAAGTTGATGATTTCGGCGAGCTACCACAGCCGGAAGACGACGGCGTAGATGAACGTGGGGTGGCAAAGCGGCACGCTGATAATCGACTGCAAACACTCCTGACTTCTGAGGGTTTGCAGAAGCGCTTATTATCCATGTTCCATGACGCTAATACCTTCGAGGAGGAACAGGGTGTAAACATCCTCTATCTTGCCGTTGGTATGCTTAAATGGTTCGAGGACGACAAATCAGACATCGAACGGTACGCGCCTCTCATTTTGGTGCCAGTATCACTAGAACGCGGCAGCGCCACCGAACGATTCAAGCTGCGTTGGCGTAATGAAGATTGTGCCGCCAACCTCTCACTACAAGCCAAGATGAAAGCAGAATTTGGGCTTATCGTTCCCGATCTGCCCGAAGAAGATGACCTTGATATAGTTGCCTATATGCGCACCGTGCGCGAAGTGGTGTCCGTAAAGAACCGCTTTGACGTTAAAGAGAACGACATGGTGCTGGGTTTCTTTTCGTTCGCCAAGTTCCTGATGTACCGCGACCTCGATCCGGCCCACTGGCCAGAAAATGCTAAGCTGGATGGACATCCTATCATCACAGGACTTATGCGTGATGGTTTTCCTGCGGCAGAGGGGATGATTGGTGAAGACGAGAACGTCGATCAGCATCTTACGCCAGCACAGATGCTGCATGTGATGGATGCCGATAGTTCGCAGACACTAGCTATCGAGGAAGTGCGCCGTGCCCGAAATCTGGTAATCCAAGGCCCGCCCGGCACAGGTAAATCCCAGACTATTACCAACATCATCGCCGCCGCCGTTGCCGACGGGAAGAAAGTATTGTTCGTTGCCGAGAAGATGGCCGCTCTTGAGGTCGTGTACCGTCGTATGAATAATATCGGCCTTGGCCCTCTCTGCCTTGAGCTGCATAGCCAGAAAGCTAACAAGAAAACAATACTGGAGGAACTTAAACGCACCCGTGAGACGGGTCGTCCGCGCGGCAACGATGCAGATCAGGCCGCCGCGAAGCTGAGCGCTTTGCGGGATAAGCTGAACACACATGCCGCTGTTCTTCACGCCCCTTACCAGCCGTCTGGGTTCACTGCGTATCAGATTATCGGTCATTCCACTCGCCTTAAGCAAGATGGTGCGGAAGCGCGTGGCATCGTTTTAGAAAAGCCGGAGAGCTGGTCTGTCGAAGACAGGCAGGAGCGCGAGGCGCTTCTGGCCGATATAGTGGCCCGGATAAAGGAAACAGGCGTACCAGCGCAGCACTCATGGCGCGGTGTGTGTCGTTCTCAGCTATTGCCCAATGAGTATGACCGTTTATGCGATGAACTTGCCGACCTACGCCAGCTTTTTGATCGCGTTGTGGAAGATGTGAAGATAGTGGAGCAGACGTTCCCGGTTGCAACGTCCTCGCTTGATACCCTTCATCTTGCTAACGGTATAGCCCGGACGGTGACAGCGCTTTCAAATGCCGATTATCCCGCTTTGGCTCATCCACTCTGGCAGAACGGCATGCCCCTGCTGAATGAACTGGCACAGGGCGGTGCGAGATATACGGAGCTAAAGAATAAGCTGACGGGAACTGTTACCGATGCAGCATGGCAAACTGACCTCACCGAATGCCGCAGCCAGATCGCAATGCACGGCGCATCGCTTTTACGATTCATGCAATCTGGCTACCGACGCGCAGTTGCGTTGCTCAACTCATTACTTACCACTCCGCTGCCCAAAGCACATGCCGAACGCCTTGCGCTGGTTGACGATATCATGGCAGTGCAGCGATTGGAGAAATTGTTGCAACAACAGGAGGAGGCTGGAAAAAGCGCCTTCGGTCGTCTGTGGCAGGGTACACTCAGCGACTGGTCGCCGCTCGTGGCACTGGTGACATGGCGAAATGAGTTGCCGCTAGGAAAGCTCCCTAGTGACTTCCTTACTCAGTGTTCTCATATCACCACGCCAGCGCAATGGAAGGAGTTAGCCGTTCGCCTGCAAAAAGAGGTGCCGGAGTTTTTTGCCAAGCTGACGGCGTTGTTGGATGGCTTGCAATTTGAAATACCAGCAGCATTTGGCGTGATGAAGGTCGAAGAGATTGACCGAACTGCTTTTGCAGTACGGCTCAGCCGCTGGATTGACGATACGGAAACCCTCTCAAAATGGATCGCATTCAAGGGACGGTTTGACGCGCTATGCGCGAAAGGCGTTCGTGTCATCGCCGAGAAATTATGGAGGGGTGAACTCGCAGGCGATAAAGCCCACGGAGTCTTTGAACGTGCTTACTTCGACGTGTTGACGGAGGTTGTATTCACCGCCCATCCGCCGCTCCGCGAGTTTGACGGCGACCAGCATAGCCTGCTGGTAACGAATTTCCGTGAGAATGATCGCTACAGGATCGAGCAGAACCGCATAGAGATTCGCAGTAAGCATTATCAGAGTATGCCACGCAGCGACGGCGGTATAGGGGCACTTGGGGTACTGAGCGGCGAATTTGCCAAGAAGCGCAATCACCTGCCGATACGCAAGCTCATGAAGAAGGCGGGCCCGGCCATACAAGCGCTTAAACCTGTATTCATGATGAGTCCGCTATCAGTCGCGCAGTTCCTTGAACCGGGTTGTTTGCAGTTCGATCTATTGGTGATGGACGAAGCCAGTCAGGTGGAACCAGTAGATGCGCTGGGGGCCGTTGCCAGAGCAAAACAAGTTGTGGTAGTGGGCGATACGAGACAGCTACCGCCGACACGCTTCTTCTCGCGCATGACGGCCAATATCAGCGAGGATGATGAGGACGTCGAAGATACTGTTGCCACGCATGACGTGGAGAGCATCCTTAGCCTGTGCCTCGCGCGTGGATTACCGGAGCGCATGCTTCGCTGGCACTATCGCAGCAAGCACCAGTCGCTTATTGCTGTGTCTAACAAGGAATTTTATGAGAACAAGCTGTTTATTGTTCCTAGTCCTTATGATGCTGCCTCCGGTATGGGGCTTAAATTCACGCACCTGCCGAATGCTGTCTTTGAAAGCGGTGAAAGCGGGACGAACCCCATTGAGGCCAAGGCAGTGGCGGAAGCCGTTATTGGCCATGCTAAGCAGAACCCTAACCAATCGCTGGGTGTTGGCGCATTCTCCGTCAAGCAGCGGCAGGCCATTCTAGACCAGGTGGAACTGCTGCGCCGCTCCAATCCTGACACGGAGTACTTCTTCACGCAGGCGAACCGTGATGAGCCGTTCTTTATAAAGAACCTTGAGAACATTCAGGGTGACGAACGCGACGTTATTTTCATCTCGGTGGGCTATGGTCGTAAACAGGACGGCAGCTATACAGCCAGCTTCGGCCCTCTGAATAGCGAGGGTGGAGAGCGCCGACTGAACGTCCTCATTTCACGTGCTAAACGACGCTGCGAGGTATTTTCATCCATCACAGCGGATAACATTGACCTGGAGCGGGCAAAAGGTGCTGGTGTCGCTGCTCTCAAGCTGTTCCTCAAATTCGCTCAGACCGGGAAGCTCGACTTCGGGCGCATGACGGATCGTGAGCCGGATTCAGTATTTGAAGAACAAGTGGCGGCGGCATTACGCACACGCGGCTACGACGTAAAAACACAGATCGGGATTGCCGGATTCTTTATTGACCTAGCTGTGGTGGATCAAGCCCTGCCGGGCCGGTTTGTGCTTGGTATAGAATGTGACGGCGCTGCCTATCACAGTTCCCGCTCCGCGCGGGATCGTGACCGGCTACGGCAAGCTGTGCTTGAAGATCATGGATGGATTATCCATCGGATATGGAGCACCGATTGGTTCCGTAGGCCGAAAGACCAGCTTGAGAAAACCATTGCCGCCATTGAAGAAGCCAAGAGGACGCTGGCAGCACGTGAACAGCAATCCGAAGCCCCTCCAGCCCGTCCGGCCTTTGAAATTATATCTCATGATGATGGCGATGCCATAAGCCTAGAAGTTAACATAGGTATGAAGAGTCTAACGGTGCCCTATCAAGAGGCTGTATTACCAGTCCCGCAAAGCGTCGAACCTCATCAGGTTGCAGACCAGGAAATGGCCGCAATCGTTAATAAGATTGTTGAAATTGAGGGGCCGATCCATGAAAGCGAAGTAGTAACACGTATCCGCAGTCTCTGGAATTTGGCGCGGGCGGGAGGGCGCATACAAACGAAAGTAAAGTCGGCGCTGTCGTATGCCATGCGGCGCGGCACTGTAGCACAGGAGGGGGAGTTTTATTTTAAGCAGGGTGCTGACGTCCAACTGCGTGACCGTAGCGCAGTATCATCTACTAGCTTGCGGAAACCAGAATGCTTGCCGCCTCAAGAGATAAAGAAGGCAATTCTTGTGCTCATCGAAACTAACTTTGGCGCAAGCCGTAGCCAACTTCCTATAGAGGTAGGGCGACTGTTCGGATTCAAAGCCACCAGCGCCCAGCTTCGAGATGTGATCGAACCGCAAATTCAGGTATTGCTGACTGCGGGCAAATTGCAAGAGATCGGAGATCAATTAACCTTGAGAGAAGAAGCAAAGTTAGCTTAGGAATTAATATGGTTACAAGGCAGCAGCGGCTGGAACAAAACAAGGCTTATGCTATTTGGCTTGAAGCTGACACTGCGCTTAAAAAGCTCGAAGAGGAAAAATACTCAGCATATCGAGACCAGCTAGCAAGATTACGCCGCGTATTAAATTATTGTGGTGAGAAGTTAGAAAGGTGCGATCTTCAGCTCGTGCCAATAAGCCATCTTGAGAGCATAGAAGGCTTAATAAGCACGTTTAAATTAAGTTTAGATGATGTAGCAACCCAAAATAACGAAGCCAGTCTTGAAGCGGCTGATAACAGGGCTGATGCTATATTACATGCTTTGGCTTTATTCCCTGCGTTGCCCGATACTCGCACTCATGAAGCACAAAACCAGATTCTCAAAGAGTATGAGAAAGAACTGCATAAGCTGCTAAATCTCCTTACTGAAAAGTCTAATGGCTTTAATGTAAGATTTAGTGAGATAGATGCACTACTTCAGACCAAAAGAAATGAGGTTTCCGAAAGGCTTGAAGCCAGAGCTACTGAAATCCAGCGCCTTTTGAGTGAAAGGGAAGCTAAACTTACCGAAGATTTACAGAAGCATAGAGAAGAGATATCTGCGCAGAAAACTCGCCTAGACGATTTGATCGCGCAGTTTACTAAGCAATTTGGAGAAGCCCAAGAGACACGACTAAACGCCTTTGGGAATGATCTAACCAAATGGAAAGAGGAATTTGAGAAAGCATTATCAAGTGAAAATAGTGCAGCAGCGTCATTGTTAAAAACTATTGAAACTGATGCCTCCACTCTGAAAGAAGAGCTAAGCAGCAAAACCTCAGAGATAATAGCTGAGATGGAAAAGCAGAAGGAAGAAGCTGCAAAGCTTTTAGAAATTGTTGGAATTACTACCCTCTCTGGACATTATAAAAAGCAAGCTGACAAAGAACGCACAATGGCAAGTATCCTGCGTACTTTGGCTCTCTCCCTGATGATAATGATGCCGGTTACAGCGCTTTATCTTTCTAGAGGCGAAGCTTTTAGTTGGGAGAGTCTTATCAGCCACGCCCTCATAGTTTTATCCATTTTGATCCCATCGCTATATCTAACCCATGAATCTTCTAAGCACCGCAATCAAGAAACGAAGATTCGTCGATTCGAACTAGAACTTGCGGCTATAAGCCCATATTTTGAAGCTATCCCTGACAATGAAAAGAAGACGGAAAAGCGTATTGCTTTGGCCGACAACTTTTTCGGTCACAAACCTGAAGAGAAGCTTGAAGATTGGGAACCCCCAACTATGAAGGGCATTTCTACTGTTCTGAATGCCGTAGCTTCTATAGTGGAGAAAGCTAGGAAATAGGTCAAGGCACATGCCTCATAAAGTTCCAACACACATATGTCATATGACCCACATAGATAACCTTCCGAGCATCATAACTGCCGGGGGGTTAATGTCACATACGAGTATTCGTCAGAAAGGAATCGGCTACACCGATATTTCTCTTCAAAGCGTCCAAGAGAAGCGTAATAAACCTGTGCCTTGCGCAGCAGGTGGAACATTGCATGATTACGTGCCCTTTTATTTTCATCCTAAGAATCCAATGCAATATACCATCATGAAAGGAAATGTTGCGCAGTATCAGAATGGCATCAAAGAATTACTTTTGCTGTGCACGACAGCCCAGGCAATCGACGAGGCGGATATCCAATTTGCTTTTACGGATAGACATGCCGTTCTTGCATTGGCTGATTTTCACAGTGACCTGAGTGATCTCAACCTATTGAATTGGGATATTCTAGGGGCCCAATATTGGAATAATTTTCCTGACGGCAGAGAAGTTAGACAGGCAGAGTTTCTGGCCTACAAAAAGGTGCCCTGGAATCTCGTGCATCATATAGGAGTTTATGATAAAGTTATTTTACAGAGAGTTATGGATATAATAAAAGCTAGCACACATAAGCCAAATGTTGAAGTCACTCCAGGTTGGTTCTTTTAAATGATCGAATTTAAGCATGGCAATCTGCTCGAAGCTAAAACAGACGCGGTAGTAAATACCGTGAACTGTGTTGGCGTCATGGGAAAAGGAATTGCGCTTCAATTCAAACAAATGTGGCCAGATAACTTTAAACTATACAAACAGGCCTGTGATAGAAAAGAGCTAAGGCCAGGCAAATTACTTGTTTGGGATGCGGGTCTTTTTAAGCCGAGATACATCATTAATTTCCCGACTAAAGATCATTGGAAGGGTAAGTCCAAAATTGAATATATCGATAGCGGCTTAAAAGAGCTAAAGCGGTTTATTATAGAAAGTGACGTTAAATCGATTTCGATTCCTCCACTAGGTTGTGGAAATGGCGGCCTCAATTGGGGCGAAGTGAAGAAGCATATTTTAAATGCGTTATCTGACATAGATGGTGTTGAGATAACTATCTATGAGCCTGGATTTGCGCCTAAGTCTTCTGAACGAGTGATTAGAACTGAGGCGAAGTTGACGCTTTCACGTGCGTTATTAATTAAAGCCATGTCAGCATACCAAGACCTAGCTTACAGGCTAACCCAGCTAGAAATCCAGAAGATAGCCTATTTTATGCAGGAGATTGGGTTACTAAATAAACTAAGATTTGTGAAAGGCGATTACGGTCCGTATGCAGATAATCTAAATCACGTTTTATCTGCGCTCGAAGGTCATTATACTTCTGGCTATACGGGAGAGCGAAAGAAGGATGTTAGGATAGAGCTTAAAGAAAATGCTTTATCGGCAGCGCAACAGCTTATTGATAGAGAGCTTCCTTCTGAAGAGCAGTCAAAGCTAGATAGGATTTCTAAGTTAATGGACGGCTTTGAGACTCCTTACGGCATGGAATTGCTATCTACAGTTCATTGGTTAGTGAAGAATGAAAACGTGACTGATACTCACTCGCTAGTTCAAAAAGTTGGTGAATGGAATGATCGTAAGAAAACCTTGTTTCCCGCAAGGCATATAACGGTTGCATATAACATCCTGCAATCACGAGGATGGTTTAATTAAGCGTGACCCCGGAATCGAACGGACTATTTATCAATTGGTTACAGCCTCTGTTCGATGCCCATGACATAGAATCCTCTGTAACCCGCAGAAATACAAAGCAAGAAATTGCCGGGGCCCAATTGGGGGCCTAAGTAAATCGGCACACTCTACTTTATCTATATGATTTAGCTATTTACCGAGCCAGTTCGTATTCGGCTCTGGCACCACTATCACAGCCAGTTTCAGCGTTTTTTTAATTTTAGAAATTGGCATTCTATGTAATTATGTAGTTGTTTTTATTGTTTTGGCCCCCACCACTTTGACCTTTGCACGGAGCCTATCTGCCCATGAGGACGAAAAATCCACTGTAGATAAAATTATGGATGCCAATCTGTTATGAATGCCATTGGCGGTATAAGGGGCACCATTAGCGATTCGCTGAATATCATCTGCCAAAAAACGAATATACCATTTTCCATTGAAAATATCATCGTGCTTGCCCTTAGCAAGCATCAGATCAACTTTTCTAGATATATGATTGTATGATTTGCGAAACTGAGGCGCGGTTAATTTAGATAATTTCTTTACACGCATTAGTGACTGAGCATGTTTTTGTTTATCTAAAACTCCTGTGGATGGAGTATTGATTACAGAAGCCGTTCCAAAGCCACATTCGCATCGAATTTTCTTTTTTGCTGCGAAATAACATAACGCCATAAAAAATATTCAAATCTCGATTAAGCTTCTTACTATATACCCCCTCTCTGCCAGCTAGACCTTCAATTGAGAAACTTAAAATATGAGACATAAAATCCTTTCTAAGATGCTGTAGGACCTTGTTCACGTCAGAAAAATCGTTTATTTTTTTGAAGT
>Ga0206917_1083_pt1 | contig 25714 bp, 22 predicted proteins | sample Alteio_BWOrgHeat_68_FD_152931 | JGI IMG/M metagenome (GOLD analysis project Ga0206917, IMG submission 152931) | Enriched cells from forest soil in Barre Woods Harvard Forest LTER site, Petersham, Massachusetts, United States -... | ecosystem: Environmental > Terrestrial > Soil > Temperate forest >...
TTGGATACGATGCGGATTTGGTGCTCGTCGATCTCGATCGCGAGCATGAGATTCGGAACGAAGAACAAGTGACGAAGAGCGGCTGGAGCCCATGGCATGGTACGCGGCTCGTCGGCAAACCGGTTCGCACATGGGTTATGGGCGAAGAGGTTTACAACGACGGCGAGTTTAATCTGAGTGTCCACGGGCATGAAGCGCAGTTCGACCATGCCCGCGGTGGGTATTGGGCCACAGCGCAATAGTGAATTGATTGAATCGCCATGCTGCATTTGCAATGTGACACGCCGAGCCGATGGTTGGAGCAGGTTGATCGCGACCTGCCGGCGATTCTCATTGACCACGCGCATTGCGAAAAGAAAGCGGCCGGGACGGCGCTCAATCTTATTTTTGCGTACGTAGAAAATATCGAACTTTGTCGCGAGATGACGGAGATCGTGAACGAGGAACTCGAGCACTTTCACATGGTGCTCGATCTGCTGACGAAGCGCGGGATTCGGTTTCGGCGGTTGACGCCGTCGTCGTATGGGCGGGAACTCAACGAATTGGTGCGGAAGCAGGAGCCGCAGAAGGCGGTGGATCGGCTGCTCGTGGCGGGGTTGATTGAGGCCCGATCGTGTGAGCGGTTTCACGTGCTCAGCGAACACGTGAAGGATGCGGAGTTGGCGACGTTTTATGGCTCGCTGTTCGAGTCGGAGGCTCGGCATCACACGACGTACACGCGGTTGGCGAAGGATTTTGCGGCAGAGGAAGTGGTCATGGCTCGGCTGGATGAGCTGGCCGCGTTGGAGGCGGCGATTATTTCTCGGGGTGAAGACCTGCCGCGGATGCATAGTTAGTTGCCCATCTCTCGTTACCAGCCGGGGCCGTTGATATCGACGTCGGCGGCGGGCCAGTTGCCACGGTTGGGGTAATACATGATGACGGGGTCCCAGAAGGGATCGGCTTCGGGGTCTTCGGCTTGGGCGTTGTAGAAGCGGTTGGGAGCGACGGCGGCGCCGAACTTTTCGTAGAACGGGCGAACCGTTTCTTTCGTTTGGAAGAGGGCGAATGGGTAGGTGCCGTTGTCGACGAGGTCGAAGGCTTTTTTGACAAGGGCCTGGCCGAGGCCCTGGCCGCGGGTTTCGGGGGTGGTGCAGACGCGGGCGAGCGCGAGCACGGTGAGGTCGTGTCCGGGCACTTTGATGGTTCGGGGTGACGCGTCTGCGTGGGCGACGAGGCGGCCGTTCTCGCGGACGACGAACGAGCGCGGGAACTGGGCTTCAGCACCTTTATAGTCGCGCCAATAGTTGAGCAATTCTTCGGTACGTGTTTCAACGGTGCGGCCGGGTTTAGGCCAAATCGAGACCAGCAGTTCGGCGATGGCTCGGGCGTCGGATTCTTGGATTGTGCGGCGGTCGATGGTTTCGATCTGCATTTTTAGTCTTCGCGTTGGTTCAGGGGCGCGCTTGAGGGACGGCGACCTTGGGCGTATCGTAGTATTTCCACTGGCTTAACGGTACCTGGAGTATTGTCATGGCGGAATTGAGCGAATCGAGCGGCGCGACTTCGAATCGGCGTGACTTTGTGCGGGCAGGGATCGGGCTGGGGGCCGCGGGCGTTGCGGCGTTCGGGGCGATCGACAAACTGCTGGCCGAGGGCGTGAGTGCGCCGTCGAAACCGATAGTGAAGCCGGGCGACGTGGTGTTGTTTCAGGGGGACTCGATTACGGACGCGGGGCGAAAGCGTGGCATTGATGCGCCAAATGATGAAGCGGCGCTGGGGACTGGGTACGCGTGGCTGGCGGCATCGCAAATGTTGGTTGATAAGCCGGAGGCGGGGCTCAAAATTTTCAACCGCGGTGTCAGTGGTAATAAGGTGTATCAGCTGGCCGAGCGGTGGAAGGCGGAGTGCCTCGATCTGACGCCGAATGTGCTGAGCATTCTTATTGGTGTGAATGACTACTGGCATAAGCACAAGCATGGTTACGACGGGACGCTCGAAAAGTACGAGGGGGACTATCGGGCGCTCATCAAGCAGACGAAGGAAACACTGCCGGAGGTGCGGCTGATTCTTTGTGAGCCGTTCACGCTCAAGGTAGGCTCGGTCGATGATTCGTGGTTTCCGGAGTTCGATGGGTATCGTGAAGCTGCGAAGCGGGTGGCGAAGGACGTCGGCGCAGCGTGGGTGCCGTTTCAGACGATGTTCGATGCGGCGGTGAAGGTCGCACCACCGGAGACTTGGGCGAAGGACGGCGTGCATCCGACGCCGAGCGGGGCGGCGCTCATGGCGCACTGGTGGCTGAAGGCGGCGGGACCCTAGTGACGAGGCGACGTTCTGTCGTTGCTTCGAATATTGTTGCGGGCGCGGAACTCGATTTTTTAATACAAAATTCGGTGTCAAAGTCCGGGCGTGATCTCTTTTCGCTCTGCAAAAGACGGCGTATCTGTATTTCGGTCGGGACATTAACGGACTATTTTTGTATCCGGCGTGCGCACTCGCTGTTCATTACGTGATCAGGAATTTCGACTCGCAAAGTCAGCAGTGTGACCTGTCGAGAACGATGGGCGGAGCAACTTAGCACAAGTTGTGGCTCAATTTCTACAAAAATCTCTTCGCGTTACCGCAATTTTCTGAGCTTGCTCGTCGCGCGATTTACCGCAAAGCCGTGGCATCGCCAGGGATTTTTTGGCGCTGGAATTGCACTCCTTCCATGGCGGTTCACTAACAGCTCACCGAGGAGATTGCCATGGCCACCGAAACGACCGAAAAACTGCACGAACTTTTAGAAGATTTTGATTCGGCGATGCTCGTGACGCGAACGGCCGGGGGTGAGCTGCGGTCGCGGCCAATGGCTGTGGCGGATTCTGAAGATGATGGCGAGATTTGGTTCGTGACGGAGCGGCACTCGGGCAAGCTCGAGGAGATCGCGCGCGATGGTCACGTGAATGTGGCGATGCAGTCGCGGATGAAGTTCGTATCGATCAGCGGGACAGCGGTAGCGGTAGATGATCCGCGTAAGGTGTCCGAGATTTGGAATGAGGCGTGGAAGGTGTGGTTCCCGGGCGGGAAAGATGATCCGACGTTGATCTTGTTAAAGGTTCACGTGGATCGCGGCGAGTATTGGGACAACAGCGGGATGAGCGGGATCAAGTATCTCATCGAAGCGGGTAAGGCGTATTTGAGCGGGACGAAGCCGGATGTGGCGGGGGATCCGAAGGTGCATGGGAAAGTTGGGGCGTGAATGTATCAAGTGGCGAGTATTGCCGCAAATGAGAAAGTCACTCGGGCGGCAAAGTCACCCAAGCCGTCTCGTCACCATCGAGGCACATCAGGACGTGATCGTTTGTCGGCGCCCCGGCGATCACAGCTCCTTCAAGTCGTTGCGGATTAAAAATCCGGAACATCTGTCCGCGCTGGTCGCGACGCGGGAGCACAAGGTCGTAGGCGGTCACTTTCAAGTCTGAAGGGGCTGCTTGCGCCTTAAATCCTATGGTGGGGTTGTTTTGTTCTTCCTTCATATTGGTGACGGGGCGATTGTTGAGCCCGGCGAATGCAAACGCGGTGCTAGAGGGCGCTTGGTAGGGATGATTGTGGTCTTCTGTTTTACCTGCGCCGACATCGATGACCGCGTACCTCGCTTCGTTTGGCTTCGGTTCCTGATAGATGGCGAGTTTTTTGCCGTCGTGGGAAAGGTACATGCTGGATTGAGTTCCCACCTGTTGTGGTCCGCCATGAGGTTCGCCGACATCGAGTGCGGTCGTCGCCCCGAATTTACCGCCGCTGATATCTGTGCTGTAGATTGGGTGGCGCGATTCACGGTGAAACAGCGTTTTGCCATCTGGCGACGTGACCATTTCTTCAAAGGCTCTGACGTTCTTGGTGGATTTGGCACCTTCGCCTACTCCATCTTTTTTTTCTGAGTCATCGAGGACGTCGCCCGTTTTCAAGTCAATCAGTTTCGCGGTTAATGTGTTTTCGGGCGTGCAGACAACGACCGACGAGCCTGCGCCGCCGGCGATTCCCAGGCACGGGCCGTTGTATTGCTTGACCACCTGCAAATTGGCGGGATCGAGGATGACGAGCGATCGCACGTGTTTCATTTCGAATGGCCGGCTCGTGCGGACGTCGAACTTCACTAGCCCGCCGGGTCCTGCCGGGGTGGAGGCAATCACTTGCCGCACGCCGGCCAGAACGCCCTGCGACGTGAGGACGACCCCTGTCACGTTACCGCCCGTCGCGCCGCCGAAATCGACATGGTGGGTGACTGTCCAGGTGGGCGCATCGATTCGCGATACCCCATCGTCCATTGCGACATAGAGGACTTTGCCGTCGGCGCTCCATGCGAAAAACTTTTGCTGCGGCAGATGAAGCCGAAGCATTTGGACTTGAAGTCCGTTAATGGATTCTGCCGGTCCGATTGCGAGTTTCGTACTCGAACTGGAGGTTCGAAATGTCGTGTTCTCGACTGGGAGCGGCGATCCCATCCAGCCACGCGGATTGTAGCCCGTGGCGGGAGTCGAAGGACTGCTTGCCGCTTGCGGCGAAGACGCGACTGGCTCTTTTGAACAGGACGCAAGGAGAATCGTGTAAACGACGGCAATACACCAGCGAACGCGCACTTTTGAGCCCCCCCGAAAGCCCCTGAACAGTTGCACTGATAATTATGCTATGCAGGCGATCCTATTGGAATATTGCGCGTGAATTCTTGGCGGATTGAGGGAGCGTCACTGACTCGACGCCGGGCGGTTGGTGTCGCCGCCACGCGGCTTTTGGGTGCGGGGAATTATAACCGGGGGTTCACACCCCCGGCTAAGATATTTCACCGCTGCGCGGTGATGGCACATCGTTCAATCGTGCTTGCTCATCTTTTTTCTGCCGCTGCTGCTGCGATTTCGACGTCTTTCAGAAAGAGCGTATTGGTTTTGCCATCCTCGTTGAGGTCTTCGATTTTTCCGCTGATGTCGACGTTTTCGCCGACGTGGAAGCCACGGTCGCTGGCGGATTGCCACTGGCAGAAGTAGCGTGGCCACATCACTGCAAATCCGTGCGATGCGACCAGATCTGGATTCGGTCGCAAGGGCTCTTGGGCGTAGATCGTGAACTTGCCGTTATTCGGTTCGTTGCGGGCAATTCGAACGGTTCCGGAAAACGTTCTGTTTTTGAGCTTCGTGTCGACAAAGCATTTTTGATTCTCTTCGAGTTTGCTCTGCGGCAGTTCGCTGAATTTGGCGACGACGGGTTCTGTGGGCGGCTGCTGGGAAGCGGGCAATGGTCGAGCGCGCGGGTATTCGATCAGTGGCAGGTCGGCCCAGGTGATTTTTCGGGATTTTTCTAGCAGCAGCTTTCTCTCGTCGATAAGTTCTTTGTCCGTATATCCGCGCGCGAGATCTCTTTGCATTTCTCGGAAAACGGAGTCGCCTCTTTGGGCGGCGGCGTGGCGGACGGTTGTCGCAACGATGAGCGCGGCAATAGCAGGCGTTAGTCGTCGAAGCATATCGAACTCGATCGGCTGAACGAAATTCGGAAGCGGCGAAAACTGTTGAGGGTGGGCTTCGCACCCCCGTCGTTGGTTCCGGGAGTGTGCTTCAGCGCTCTTTATTTTACCACCGCATGGCGCGCTTTAAACTAGTTCGACTTCGAGGCCGCCGACGTAGCCGGCTACGACGTTATAGATGGCGGCGTAGAGCATGCCCATGAAGAAGCCCATTACGCCGTAGAAGAGTGGCAAGAAGATGACGGCGCCGGCTCCGAGGAAGAGCGCGGGCACCTGCGGGCCGCCGTCTTGATGAACGGCAACTCCGGCCAATGAAACGAGCGTCATGATGACGCCGAGAAACAGGCCGAGAATTGCGGAGATCGCACCGATGACTTTTCCGGCGGAAATGGGAACAACGCGTCGCAGTACCATGTGCACTCCCCTTAGAGGCTTTGCCGAAATCTGGCTGAACTAACTCTTACAGCGCTTCGCACACCAGGTCGCCGATTTGGCTGGTGGTGTAGCCCATTTTGCCGGCGGCCTGGCTTTTCATTTTCGTGCCGGTGACTTTTTGGATGGCATCCATGACGCGCTTGGCCGCTTTGGGGTGGCCGAGTTGGTCGAGCATCATGCTGACGGCGTTGATGGCGGCGATCGGGTTGATCTTGCCCGTGCCGGTGTACTTCGGCGCGCTGCCGCCCATAGGCTCGAACATGCTGACGCCTTCGGGGTTGATGTTGCCGCCGGCGGCGACGCCCATGCCACCTTGGATGATGCCGCTGAGGTCGGTGATGATGTCGCCGAACATGTTCGTGGTAACGATCACGTCGTAGAACTCAGGGTTCTTTACGATCCACATGCAGCAAGCGTCGACGTGGTTGTAGTCGGTTTGGATATCGGGGTACTCCTTGGCGACGTCGTTGTAGGTACGCTGCCAGAGGTCGTGGCTGAGAATGACGTTGGTTTTGGCGACGAGCGTGACCTTCTTGCCTTTGGGGTTGTTGCGTTTTTTGCAGAGCTCGAACGCGTAGCGGATGCAGCGCTCGCAGCCGCGGCGGGTGTAGAGGGCGGTTTGCGTGGCGACTTCGTTGGGCGTGCCTTTGTGCAGAAAGCCTTGGACGCCGCAGTAGAGGTCCTCGGTGTTCTCGCGGACGACGATGAAGTCGATGTCTTCCGGGCCTTTGTCACGTAGTGGGGACTCGACGCCGGGGAAGAGTTTTACCGGGCGGAGATTGATGTATTGGTCGAGGCCGAAGCGGAGGTCGAGGAGGAGCTTGCGCTCGAGGATGCCGGGGGCGACATCGGGGTGGCCGACGGCACCGAGGAGGATGGCGTCGAACTTGCGGAGCTGGTCGAGGCCGTCGTCCGGGAGCGGGCTGCCGGTTTTGAGGTAACGGTTGCCGGACCAATCGAGATCGGTGAGCTCGAAGCTGATGTTCTCTTGCTTGGCGACGGCTTTCAGAACTTTGACGCCTTCGGCGGCGACTTCCGGGCCGGTGCCGTCTCCGCCGATGACGGCGATCTTATGAGTCTTGGACATGGGTGGGGCCTTTCGGTGATTTAATTAGGATTTTTAACCACGGAGACACGGAGGGCACGGAGAAGAAAAGATTGAGATGGAGATCTGTTCTTCTGGTTCGCTTGGTCGTCTTGGTGTCTTTATGGTTCATTTAATGTGAAATTGGGAATCTCGGATTTTAACAGAGATGGTTAAGGCGCTGTAGTCGCCTAGGTGATGCGGCTTGCCAGGATGGCGGTGGGGCGGGCGGCGATTTTGGTGAGGAGGAGCGTGGCGGCGTTTGGGCCGCGGAGTTTTAGGTCGCGGCGAAGGGTTTCTGGGGTGATGTCGATGCCGCGTTTTTTGATTTCCAGTTGGCCAATGCCGCGGGTGCGGAGGGCTTGCGAGAGTTCGCGGGTGCGGAAGGGGAGGATTTCGCGGACTTCGAAGCAGTCGAGGGCGGCGTCGGAAATTGGTGCCGGACCGGTGAGGTAGGTCGGGTCCTGGCCGAGGGCCGAGAGGTTGTGCTCGGCGGCGAGAACGCCAGTCAGGTGGGCCACTAGGACGGCGGGGTCGACATCGAAGATATACCGGTTTAGTTCGCGGGTTATTGGAACCGGCTGATCGGGTGTGCCGACGATGGTGCGTGGAACTGAATTGACTTGCGACGACCGCAAGACGGTAGCGCCGCGAGAGCCACTGTTGATCGCGAGCGAGCCATGCCACGTCACGAGTTGTTTGCACTCGCCGTCGCGGCTGATCCATTCGAGTTCGCAGCGGTCGAGCCAGTCGGGAGGCAGTTTGGTGGCGGGAGCGAGTTTTATGGTGGCGTTTGGATTGCGCGCGAGCATTTGGTCGATGGCGTTGCGGTCCGGGGCGCAGTAGTCGAGCGACGTGGTGCGTTGGCCGGTGGGGCGGCGGTCGGGGTCGATGTGCCAGGCGTCGTAATCGGTAAGGTCGATTGTGGTGACGTCGTCTGAGCGGATTTCGGTTTTGGCGTTGAGGTGGGCGAAGTGGGCGGCGATGGGGTCATGGTCGATGCCGGCGGCGTGGGAAAGTGTGGCGAGCGCGCGTAGGTCGCCGCCGATGCCGCAACAGAGGTCGGCGATTTTTATCGTGTCTTGGCGAGACGCGGCCAAGTGGATGCGATTCGCTTTGTATTGGGCGACCCATTCGTCGGTCGATTGCTCGAGGCCGACGCGGGTGAAGAACATTTCTTCGGGGTGGGTAAACTTTGCGGTCGCGCGGCGGCGGAGCTCGGCTTGTTCGACGAGCAAATGCGTGCGAGCGGCGGAGAGTTGGCCGCGGAGTGTGGCGATCTTCGTGTGGAGAGGGGCCGTATTCTCGGCAAGTTCGGCGAGAAGCGTGCGAGCCTCGTTGCCGGTTAGCCAGTGGATATCGGCAAGCTCGCTACAGGGAGTCATTTGAGTGGGCTGGGCGATTCGCAGCGAGGATTGGTCGAAGAATGAAGATGCGTAGGTCTGCGCAGGGATGCGAAGTTGAGCAAATCGCGATCGCGCGAAAGGTGAAATACGATGGCTTCGCGTCCTGTTATGATAGCCTCGCTATTGGGTGCCTCGGTAGGCGTGCCGTATCTGGCTTCGCAGTCGCAACATAAGGCGACAACGCCGAGTGTGGTGAGTTCGTCGAGCATGTCGACGCCGGCGAGTTACGCCAGTTATTCGACCGTGCCGAGTACGAATACGATGAGCATGAGCGGCTCGCCGAGCAGCGCTTGGAGTGCTCCGAATTCGGCGACTTCCCAGCCTTGGTCGTCGTCGCCGCAATTGGGGACGACGAACACAATTTCCGCGATGCCGGTGAGTATGGCGAGTGGCGGTAGCATTACACGGTTACCAGCGACCTACGTGCCTGGGTCGCAGCCGAGTATGGGGACTGCTGTCGACGGTGCGCAGTTTACATCGGCGGCGCAAGTTCTGCGGTTTGATGTGACGAAGGAGTGGGTTTGCCAGAACTGGACGCGGAAATCGACTGGGGCGACGGACGTTGGGCTATTGGCGATACGTGTGCCGCTGGTGATGGGGACGCAAATGACGTCACTCGCTGGATCGCTGACTTACTTTTTTGATGACCGTGGGCAGGTGCAGCATATTTCATTTCATGGCAAAACGGGCGATTCGACGCCGCTTGTGCAATTGTTGACCCAGTCTTACCAGTTTCAGCAGGTTCCGCCGCCGGCGGGCGAACGCGTGTTTGAAGTTCGCGACGGCGAGGGGCTGCACAGCGAGTTGCGATTGAAGCCGGAGGCGGTTTTGAATTCGGCGACGCCGCAACAAAGTGTGGCCGTGGAGTTGGAACTGGCACGGCCCGGATCGCCGCGCGTTTTGCCACCACATGACCCAGTTTTACAGATTCCGCAAGTTGCCGGGTCGCCGGTGCCGCAGCAAGCGGCGGCGGATGCGTCGAGGACGAGTGGAGTTTCTGACTCGGTGAAATCTGCGGCGGGCAGTTATTGGGATCAGGTTCGCTACTCGACGCCGGATGAGTACGGGCAGCTTCGGGGTAGACGCTGGCCGCAGTAACGCCGCAACTTCACAGCACTGTAAATATCTATCGCTGATCGCTTCCTCTGTGCTTTGATGCCCGGCCGTGGTGGCTCGGCTATATTGGGCGGATGCAATCTGGCGTTGTGGAAATAGTGCGTTGCCCGGCGGATTTGCGCGGGCAGGCGTTTGCGATCGTGCTGTGCGAGTTAGCACCCAGCCTGCGTCGGGAAGTTGCTTCGCCACTGCTCAGTGACAGCACGGCTGACCAGTTTGCATCGGAATCGCTTTTCGTGGCGTTGCGGAGCGCGCAACTGTGCGGTGCAGCGTGGGGACAGGGTCAGGCTGGGAATGTGGCTGTATTTTGGCCACCGCAGTTAGTTTCCGGCGAAGAGGCCGAGACCGCACGGCTATTGTGTCAGGCCGTCGTCGAGGACCTCGACGCGAAGGGCGTGGATTTAATTCAATCGCTACTAGTTGCGCCGGATGGGCAGCTGGTCGGGTTGTTGAAAGTCGCTGGTTTTAGGCACTTAGCGGACCTTGTGTACCTATCTTGCGAAGCAGCGCGGTTTCCGTTGGTTGCGCCGGATCCGTGCGAGGTGGAGTTTGAAGAGTATCGGCTCGACCAGCGGCAGCGAATGGCGGATTTAATTCAGCGTACTTATGCGGGGACGCTCGATTGCACGGCGCTTGATGGAGTGCGCGATATGAACGACGTGATCGACGGCTACATGTCGACGGGCGAGTTTCGGCCGGAGAACTGGTTGTTTGTGCGGAACGGCGGTGCGGATGTGGGAGTGCTCATTCTGGCCGATCATCTGGGCGCGCGGCATCGTGAGCTGGTTTACATGGGGATTGTGCCGGAGTTTCGCGGGCGCGGTTGGGGGCGGCAGATTGCGCATTATGCGCAGTGGCTCACGCGCGCTGCGCGGCTTGAGCGATTGTTGGTTGCCGTGGATGCGGCGAATAAGCCGGCGGCGGATGTTTATCACGCGACGGGGTTTGAAACGTGGGAATTGCGTGAAGTGTATGTGCGGACGAGCGCAAAATCTTGTTGAGCGAATGTCTGTCGCTGGTTGACAAAACCTCGACGCCCCAAACATGCGGAAAAAATCGCGTTGTTTTCGCGCACAACTCGCGCGCGACAAATGGCCAACATTTTTTCCACGCGCGAGAACACATCGCACGAAATTTTTTTTATCGCGCGCGATGCGTCGCAACTTCAAGAACGATCAGCAGTTTGCGCGCGAGTTGCAACAATGATCGACAGGCTTTCCATACGTGTTCAAAACGCCCCTTTGACAGCGGTGCTAGCAGGCGTAAAATCGGCGACTCGCAGTTGAAGATTACGTGAAGTGACCACGTGATTTTGGCTGCAAACGGGTTGCAAGAAGTTAATCGCGGTGCGGCTTAGGCGGAGTTTGCGGTCGGTGACGACGCGGCTCGCGGGCCGGCCTTTTCTCCAGTTTCGCGCAAGGTCTCTCAAGTGCGTGGCGGCAGCAGATGCCGTCAATTCGTCGCTATGAAGGCGACGAAGCGCTCGGGATATGCGCCGACGGAGCACACAGGAAGTCGTCATGGAAGATTCGGAGGTCGCGTCGGCTTTTTCGACGCAGCTGGCCGATAGAATCGGCCAACGAAGATTCGATACGTGGTTCCGTGATCAGGCGCGGTTGTGCGTGTGCGGGAGCGCGCTCACCGTTCATGCCGCAAATTTGCTCGTGTGCGAGTGGTTGCGAAATCACTTCGCCAAGGATGTACGCGAATGCTGGCTCGCGATTGCAGGAGCGGGCGGCAGGGTTGAGTTTGAGATTGATTCGGAGCCGGAGGCCGCCGTTGAGGTGCCGTCGCAAGTCGCTCCGCAGAGCGTTGCGGAGGTCTCGGTTCGTTCGAGAGGGCCGGTCGACGCGGTCGCATCGCGGCGGAACGCGAGTCTGGCGGAGTTCGTCGTTGGAGCAAGCAACGAGTGTGCGTTTCGAGCGGCGGAACTGACGGCCCGTGGACGGCAGTTGGCGTCGCCGCTGATATTGTGCGGGCCGACGGGGGTTGGCAAGACGCACTTGCTGCGCGGGATTCTGCAAGAGTATCGGCGGACGAGGCCAGGAACGACGGTGCTCTATCTAACGGCGGAGCAGTTCACGACGGGCTTTGTCGAAGCGCTGCGCGGGAGCGGGTTACCAAGTTTTCGGCAGAAGTGCCGCGGGGCGGAACTTTTGGCGATTGACGATCTGCAGTTTTTTCCGGGAAAGCGTCGCACGCTCGAGGAACTCCTGTACACGCTCGATACGTTGATGGCGGACGGACGGCAGATCGTGCTGGCGAGTGATCGACGCGTTTCGGAGCTGCGAGCGCTGGGGCCGGAGTTGATTTCGCGATTGTCTGGCGGATTGACGTGTGAGCTAACGGCGCCGGAGTTTGTTACGCGGCGGGAAATTGTGCGGCGATTGGCGGCGGAGGCGGGGGTCGCTGTCACGGATGATGTTGTTACGCTGATTGCCACGCAGATTACGGCGGGGGCTCGCGAGTTGCGCGGGGCCATTCATCGGCTGCGGGCGATGAGCGAGGTTTTTTCTGGGCCAATTTCGCCTGAGCTTGCAGAACGCGGACTATCGGACTTGGCACGGCAGAATTCGCGAAATGTGCGTTTGGCGGACGTGCAGAAAGTGGTGTGCGAGGTGTTTGGCGTCGAACCGGCGCAGTTGCGGTCGGTGCGGAAGGGGCGGTCGCTGGCGGAGCCGCGGATGCTGGCTATGTGGCTGGCGAGGAAGTACACTCGGGCGCCGTGGAGTGAAATTGGGGAGTATTTTGGGCGCAGTAGCCACAGCACGGTGATCTCGGCGAACAAGCGCGTCGAGAAAATGATCTCTGAGCAGGCGCGGATTGGCGTGGCGAATCAGACGTGCGAGGTCGATGAGGCGATTCGACAATTGGAGTCGGCGCTGCGGACGGCGTAGGCCACAAAAAAACCGGGGGCTAGAGCCCTGCGGCTGATTTGGATGGCGAAAGCCACTCGCTAGGCGGCTGCGGCTGCTTTTGATCCGCGTCGCTTGAACCAATCCTCGGGCATTGCCGCTAGGGCGATGATGGCGAGCTGGATCGCGGCGAACGTGAGGAGCCACGTGGAGGTGCTGCTTTCGGAGGCGCCGTAGGCGTGCAGGCCGACGCCGTATTCGTTTACGCCGAAGTAGGACCAGGTGGTGACGATGTTGCCGGCGACGGCGAGCATCGCGAGTCCCCTGCCCTTTACGAGGGCGCCCCAGCGAGCGTGTAGAACGAGCGCGTTCCAGAGGACGATCATGAGCGCGCCGTTTTCTTTTGGGTCCCAGCCCCAGAAGCGGCCCCAGGAGTCGTCGGCCCAAAGGCCGCCGAGGACGGTTCCGACGAAGCTGAAGTAGATCGCGAAGCAGAGCGTGCCGTAGAGCGTACGCAAGACTTTGTGGCGTGCGTCCTGGTCCAAGACCGGGAACACGTGGGCAAACATGATATAGACAATGCCCCAGGCGCCGGCGGTGTAGGTGGCTGCGTAGCCGAGGTTGATCGTCACGACGTGCGTGGCGAGCCAGAACTGGGTATCGAGCACGGCTTGCAGCACGATAAAGGTGTCGCCGTCGAGTGAGAGATTGTAGGCAAGGAGGAGCGTGAGGAAGCCGACCACGGAAGCGACGATATTGCCGAGGCCGAAGCGGTAGATTGATTCGAAGATGAGGGACATCAGGACGACGGCCCAGCCGATGAAGATGGCGGTGGAATAAAGGTTGGTGATCGGCGGGCGGCCGGAGATGTAGATGCGGGCGAGCAACGCGAACGTGTGCAAGGCGAACGTGAACCAGAGGAGCCAGATTGATGCGCGGCGCAGCGGTTGGGTCCAACCGACCCAGGAGAAAATGCCGAGGACGAACGCGAAAACGTACAGGACGGCCGCAAAGTAGAAGGGGCTGAACTGGTTGAAGAACACCTCGAAGTTGGCTTTCGAGAGAGACATGATTTCGGATTTCGCAACGCCTGAGTCGAGCAATTGCTGTCGGTTTTCGTCGAGCGAAACCTGGTACTTCGCGAGGAGCTGGCGGTAGTCGGCGATGCCTTTGTTGAATGTGGCGACGTCGCCGCGGCCATATGAGGAGAGCAGCGAGAAGAGGATAGGCGTCGCGGGATTCAGCGGCTTCTTGGTGATTTGATTGCTGATGTAGTCGAACTCCGCCTGCATGAGGATGGTCCACTTAGCATCAGCAGAGTCGGGCGGGACGGCGTGCGGAGCGCCGGCTTCGTTGAGCTGGGCGATTGCGTCTTGCGTGTCTTGCAAACTCTCGGCGAATTTCTTTTCGTCGGCCGAGAGCGGCGGCGAGCGAAATGCTGTAACAAGCACGGAGTAATAGTTGAGCTTGCGTTCGAGCTCCACGACCTTTGTGTGGTAGAGCGTGTGAACCTTTTCGGGTGCTTCTTTGGCCAATTTGATTTGTTGGCCTAGCACGGTCTGCACGTTGGGATCGTTCGGATCCGTGGCCTTTTTGGCGGTGATCTCGTTGTAGGAGTATCGCCAGAATTGCGGACGAAGTGGCAAGCCAAGTGTGTTCAGCAGGTCGATATTCTCGACGCGGAAGACCATCTCATCGGCAGCGCCGTCGGCATCGGAGATGGCGTCGAGCAGCCAACGAATCGCGGGCTCGCGGGAGACGACCTCTCCCCTTTTGTTGATCTTCGCGAGTTCTTGCCGGCCGGACAGAATTTGGAGGCTGTTGCGAGCGAGCGTGTCGTACGGTTTGACGCGGCCTTCGTAGACGAGCGGAAGCTTGCCGAACTCGAAGATTTGCATTTCGCTCGGCTTCGATTGGGGCATGCTCGCGTTGCCGGCGATGTAGAACGCGAAGATGATCAGGATGCCGAGCGGGAACCACTTGGCGAATGTGGGCCACACTTCGCTTTGCGCGTTCTCGCCTAGCAACTCGAGTTGGCTTTTGTCGCGTTTGCGACGTTTGCGGAGTTCGGATGCGGCGATCTTGCCCGCGATCGAGCCTTTGATGCTTGTCGCAGCCTTTGCAATCAATTCGTCTCGCAGTTCGAGCGGCGTGGGCAGGTCTTCGCCTTCGCGGCGTCGCCTTAGGAACCGCCAAAGCATCGTCCCAAAGTGGGCGAGCATGCCAATCGCTACGAGCATGCAGGCAACGTAAGGGGTCATCCAACTTGGGTTCGTGACGACTTGCAGTACGGTGCCGGTTGGCTTGCCCGCGGCATCGGTGTTGAAGCTTTGTTGATAGAACGTCGTGCCTGAGTAACGAAGGGGATTGTTCATCCAGATCGAGACGTCGCGGTCGACGTTGAATCGCGGGTCTTTGAATTCGACCAGAGAGGAATAGTTCTTTGCGGTGTTCGTGCCGACGTAGTGCTTGAGGTCGAACTGCTTAAGCGTTACCGAAAACGGATGGTAGATGCGTTTGTAGCGGAGAGAGATGTCGTAGGTGTGGCCGTTGACTTCGACGGGCTGATCGAACATTTGGCGATTGGCGTCCATGAACCATTGCGACACGAGGTAGGTGCCGAGCGATTTGCCATCGGGCTTGGAGAAAAGCTCGACGTAGGCGGAGGGGAAATCGACTTTCTCGGACGCTTCGCCGGTGCCGGTGGCAGCATCGGCGGGCTCGGCAACTTCATTTTTGCCGAGGCCGGCGGAGGCGGGGTTGGAATCCGTTTCGCTTGCTTTATGCAGATCGGAATTTTCGAGCCAGCGGTGGACTTGGATCGTGAAGGGGAGGTCGTCGCCGTCGATGTGGGTGGACGAGCCCACGTTTGCTTCCAAGATTCTCTTGGGAATGACCGTGACCTGGTCGTGATCGGTGGGCGAATGGTCGATGACGGCGAGTTCGCTGGTGCGGATGTCGCTCGAGTAGCTGGCGGTGGCGCCATCGGTAATGGCCATTTGCGATTCAACGGCGGCGACAGCGGTGAATAGCTCGGTGAGCATGATGAGGGCGACGCCGCCATGGAGGAGCACGATGCCCGCACGTTTGCGGAACGCCATTACGCAGCCGACGAGCAGTGCGAGGCCGGCGGCGGAGGCTTTGGCGAGTTGCCACAGGATGCGAATGCCGGAGTTGTCGAGGCGGGCTTCGGGATGGGTGAGAAGCCAGACCGTGAGGATTGCTAATACGATGTCGACCGCGAGGAGGACCCGCCACTCAATTAATTTGCGGTAGCTGGGCGCGGACCAGAAAAAGAGCAGATAGGCGATTCCGAGCGTGGCCGCAGCAAGCAACCCGCGAAAGCCTTGCCAGAGGTAGTCGCAGAATTCGGCGGAGAGTTCGCTCTCGACGCCTTGGTTCATGCCGCTGCGAACGACGAGGTAGGTGATGAGCACGCCGGCGGCAATCGTCGCGAGGCCGGCAAAGAGGCGTTTACCGGTGGCGGCGACTCGGAATCGTATAGCGTGAGCGGCGAGTAAGTTGATGAGCAACGCTGTGCCAAGCGTTTTGCCGCCGAGAAAGTAAAAACCTCCGGTGAGATTCCACTCGATGGATTTGTTGAAGAGTTGTGCGAGGCGTTCGAAGACTTGAAAATCGACACGGGCGAACCAGACACGAAAATACGTGTCGTTAACGACTTTCCAGACGTCGTTGTCTTTTTGGGCGAGCGTGCCGAGGAAGATGAGGATGATTGAGAGGGCGAACAGTGCGACGGTGAGCCGGAGGGATGCGAGTATCGAGACGACGCGGGAGAACGTTAGGCCGGCGGTGGCTTTGGGCCGGGCTTCGGCGGATTGGAGAAGTCCTCGCGGCGGGGCGAGATCACTTGTGGCCATCGGTAGCTCCGTGGTCGCCGGCGAAATGCAACGACTTCAAGAAAGTTTTGAAAGCGGCTTCTTGAGCGGCGACGACATCGCGGTCGCCTTTGAGTTTGAGAAACCAGATTTGGTCGCCGCTTTTTATCATTGCGGCGAGTTCAGCAACGTTTGGCTGCGTTTTGGAGGCGTCCGGAATCGCGGGGACGTAAGTGGCGGTTTGGCCATCGACCTCGATTGATTCGGTGGCTTTGCTTAGTTCGTCTTGCGTGACGTTAGGGAGGCCGACTTCGCCGCGCCAGCGATTTACGTTTTGCAGCGGGTCGGCGATCATCGGGCCTTCCTGGGCGGGGAAGTTGATCAAAGTGACCAGCGCGCCATGCTCCTTGTCGCCTACTACGAATGCCGCTTTGCGAAGCCCGCCGGCTGGTAGTGCCTGCCAATCAGCGGGGGCAGTGAACGTTGGTGTTTGTACGTCGGCGATTGGCGGCGCGGCATTTCCGGCGTCGGATGGTGGCGTTGCGCCGATATCGGGATGACCGGGCGGCAAGCTGCGCGTGTTGGTGTCGAGGGGCGGATGTCCGGCGGGCAGGTTTGGCGGGGTTCCGTTATCGCTTCCGGTTGGTGCGGCACCGCCGGCGAACGGTGGCGACATGCCGGAGCTGCCGAAGTGGCCGTGAAGGTCGACGATCGTGAGAGGCAAGTCGCCGGCTTTTGTTTCTTCAGTATCTTGGCCGAGTTGGCGTGCCGTAGTTGGCGGGAGTTGCATCTGCTTCCGCCAGCGATTCACGTTACCCAAAAGGTCGTCGCGCCAGGGGAGCGCCGTGACGCTGATTTCGATCGGCTTTCCCGAGGTAGGAATGGCGATTTTGGACATGACGACTTCGTTGCCCGCTTCTTCTTTCCAATCGGCCGGCAGTTGCCACTTGGGCTTTCCGTCGGCGCCAACTTGGAGGGCGGTGAAGAAGGCGCGGATGTCCTTTTCGTGGCTATCGATATCTGTCGCCGGGCCGACGGCTTTGAAGAAGTACGCTTGTTTGCCAACGAGCAGGATGGCGGCGAGCATACGGTCGGTGGCTTCGCCGGATTTCTGTCCGGCAGCGGCTTGCGATACGACGGGCTTCTCTTCCTTGGGCGCGGAATAGGAATGGATTTGGTCGGTCTCGCCACAGCCAAGCAGCATAATGCCGCACAGCGAGAGGGCGATGAGGTATGGGCTCTGTCGACGCAGTTGGAATCGCACTGCCATGCAACCGAAGCGGCCGAGTCGCCGCGTAGAAAGATGGATCTTGGGGCGGGGAGAGGCAACGCCGTGCGCGAGAATGAATTCCGCAAAGCGTTCCACTACCGCGAATTATAGCGGATAGCGGGCGGCGAGGTAACGCGGAAACCAGCGCGAATCGGCGGCCGCAAAAGTTTGAGAGTTCGCGACGTACAGCGAAACGGGACGAAAGTTGCGCCACAATGCGTGGCCGAGTTAACGACCCAAAAATGGGTTGAGCACTTCGAGGAGCGAGCTGTTGATTGTGTTGACGCCGCCCCAACTCCACATGTTGCGGAGGAGGTCGAAGGTCATCATGCCGCACAGGCCGAGCAGGACCATGCACCCGACGAGGCCCATCACGTTCCAGATGGAGAACGGCATGTCGACCGCCGCCATGACGCCGACGGGAGCAGCGCCGGGCGTGAGGCCGCCCATGGCGAAGTCTTCGGTGAGCATGTGGCCTTCGCCGAGGGCGCTGACGGATGGCGAGGGTGAAGCCGTTTCTTCGGTGATTTCGTCGAGCGCGATGACTTGCGAGCTGTCCTTCTCTTCGTCGCCGTCGTCTTCCCCGAGGGGCGTGAGCTGGAAGTCTTCGCCGATTTTGGATTCGCCGCCCAGGCCGAGCGCGCTGCCCATGCCGGAGATGCCCGATATGCCGGAGAGCTCGGCGGCGGAGCCGAGGTCGAGGGACGAGCCGATCGGCGCAGAGCCGCTCAAATCGAGTGGCACCTCGTCGAGGGCGAGACCGCTATCGGATGGAGAGATAATGTTGATGCCGCTGCTTTGGCCGGAGAGCGTGACGTCGCTGCCTTCGCCGAGGACCTGGTCGTCATCGTCGTCGTCGAGTTCGAGCGCGGACAGGCCGGAAAGGTTCACGCCGCTGCCGGCGCTGCTGCCGACGTTCACGTCGGACGCGCCGACGGCGGGGCTGCTATCCAGGGGCGCAAGGCCGAGATCGCTGAGACCGGACGCGGCGGTCGTTTTGCCCTTGGCGGAAGTCTTGGCGGCCTTCTGCGCCTTGGCGACATCTTCGGGAGAGAGGATGCGGCTGGATTCGGCTTCGAGGTCGACTTCGAGTTCGTCCAGGCCCTCGAAGCTCCCGGATGGGCTGGGTAAATCGAGAGCTAGATCGTCGTCATCGATTGGAAGCAGGCCGGATTCCGGGGAGAGTTTGACGTCGCTCGTAGGGCCTGCGCCCTTTTTATCGACGGGGGAAAGATCGAGATCAGCGTCTAAGTCGAGCTCGGCTTTGCCGATGATCGTGCTAGGCGGCCGGCCGTGGGCGCTCCCCAATTCGGCGTCGCTGAGCAGGATCGAATCTGTGTTGATGTCGATCGTGTCGTCGTTATCGAGTGCGAGTGCGTCGTCGGAACCGTCGTCCAGGCCGGCGACGGTCGGCTCATCGACGTCGTCGAGGCTCAGGTCGCTGGCGGGCTCGGCGGAGAGTTCATCGGCGTCGAGATCGAGGTCGCTATCTGGCTTTGCGGGTTTGGCATTTTTCTTCGCGGGTCCGGCTTTGGAGCTTCCGACGTCGGATGAGATCTGCAGATCGTCGAAGTCGAGCGACAAGTCGCTCGCGCCAGGATCGATTTGAGGAATGCCCTCGGCGACGAACTTGTCGATATCTTCGCTGCGGAACTTCCAGCTGGTGCCGTCTTTGTAGGCGCGGACCTTACCTGCCTCGCGCAGCTGATTGAGACGATCTTTTGAGACGCCGAGTTGGTCGGCTGCGTCATCCAGGCTGGTGAACTTTTGTGCCATCGAATTCCTCGCGCTGCCCTTGCCCGCTGCTATCTTGCAGAAGCGGTCGGGCCAGGCGAGAAGTTCGCCATGACACGAGGCTAATGCTTGAGCGCGTTGCGGATATCTTGCGGCAAAGGTTTGCCGGTATTGTTTTCCATCATCTGCAAGTCCCAGGTGATGTTGCGGACGCTCTTCAGCGAGATTTCGCCGTTCGTGCGATCCACATGATAGACGGCCAACGCGCGCTGCCGCGGATCGATCACGGTGACGGTTAGCGCGCCTTCGGTGGGCGTAACCGTTGTGAACAATTCGCTGCCGGCGGCGTGAGCCGACATATCGATCGGCGGGTTCTCGCCGGGTGCGGAGGAACTCCGACCAGCTAAAACCCCGATCACCAGACTTGCTCCCAACAAGGCGCCGACGAGTGAAGTTCGCATCAATTCCTCCGAAGGACCGCGGGGCGGTCGCAGGGGTGAGGAATCCGGCGCCTCTAGGTCCATTCTAAAAGCACCGTATCCTGATTCAAGCTAAATCCGTCGCGGGCCAGTGTTTAGGATGCGCTGGGCCTGCGATGTGGATAATTCCGGCAATGCGGTGTAGGGCCGGCGGTTTTGGTGGCCGCGGGGCTTGGCTTTCGGAATCGCCAAAACGCCGTTAAGCTACGGCCAATTAGGCGGTTACGTGCATTTGCCGGGGGCGGAGTTTAGTGGGGGCTCGGCGGTGTCACAAGGCCGTCGCGGCGGTGAAACGGCCGGGATTTAGCGATGGTGAGGACTTGGGAATCGCAAAATCCTCGGGCTTGGGGCTTGGATTTTTGAAGTCGGAACGATTGGGACCTCATGCCGGAACCAGACAAACACGTTGCTGAGCGGCTTAAGTTTGCCGTCGAAATAGCGCGCGAAGCGGGCGACATGACGCTGCGGCATTTCCGCCGCGCTGACTTGCAAGTGGATCGAAAGGCGGACAGTTCGCCGGTAACAGTCGCTGATCGGTCGGCGGAGGAATTGCTGCGGGCACGGATTCAAAACCGGTTTGAAACGGACGGAATCATTGGCGAAGAGTTTGGCGAGGTCGTCGGGAAATCGAGTTTCAAGTGGATTCTCGATCCGATCGACGGCACGAAGTCGTTCATCCACGGCGTGCCGTTGTACACGACATTGGTCGCGGTGCTGCGTGACAGTGCACCGCAGGTTGGCGTGGTTCATGCGCCGGCTGTTGGAGAAACCGTTTGGGCAGCGAAGGGCGGCGGGTGCTGGTATCAGCCGGCGGCCCATGCTGAACCGCGCGCGGCACGCGTGTCGGAGATTGCGACGCTCAACGAAAGTTTGTTATTGACGACCGAAGTGGCGAGTTTTACGACGTATCGAAATCCGGACGCGATGACGGCTTTCTTAACGCTGCAGAACGCGGCGCGGCTGACACGCACCTGGGGCGATGGATTTGGATATTTAATGGTGGCGACGGGGCGTGCGGAAATAATGATCGACCCGGCGATGAATATTTGGGATGCGGCGCCGCTGCAGACCATCATCGAAGAGGCGGGCGGGATTTTTAGCGACTGGCAGGGGAATCCGACGATCGATGCCGGTGAGGCGGTGGCTACGAATGGTCGCGTGAGCGAAGAGGTGCTGGCAGTGACGCGAAAGTTCGAAAGACGGGTCTAGTTTTTCGAGGCAGGCGCGGAAACGGTGAAGGAACGGCTTTTTGGACGCATTCTGCTGGGGTTTGGCGGTTGTCTAATGTCCGGAATCCGTTATATTTATGGATTCTCGAAAGTAAGCGAAACGATTCGGCGATTTGAATTTGAGGTGTACGATGGCTCGGCAATGTAGCGTGTGCGGTAAGGGCGCCCAACTCGGTAACCAAGTGACGACGCGCGGTAAGCAAAAATACTTGGGCGGCGTCGGTACGAAGATCACGGGAATCAGCCGTCGCCAGTTCAAGCCGAATTTGCAGCGCGTGAAGGTGATGACGGCGACCGGCAACCACAAGGCGGTGTTGGTGTGCGTGCAGTGCATCCGCAGCGGCGGCGTGACGAAGGTTGTGCGTGCGGCACCGTTCAAGGTGCCCCACAATCCGGCCGCGGCTGCTAAGAAGAAGTAGCGGCGCTGAAGTCGACGCGAATTATCTGTTATTCGCATCGCGGAGCAGTTTCGATGAGCATCTCGCGGCGAGACAACGAGAAAGTTGCACTGCTGGGCCGGCTTCGTCTTACCGAGGACGAACTGGCGATCATGACGACTGAGCTGGCTCAGATCGTTGGATATGTCGATCAACTTTCGGAAGTGGATACGGATGGGATCGAGCCGATGGCGCATGCCATCGAAGTGGCGAACGTTTTTCGGGCCGACGAAGTTTCGCCCAGCCTATCGCGCGAGGAAGCGCTCAGCAATGCGCCGCACCGGGATGAGCGCGGCTATCTGGTGCCTGCCGTGTTGGGCGAGTAAGAAATCTATTCTTCGCCGGCCACTGGCTTTGCTGGCATTCGCACCGCGTGTAAAACAGAGCACTGCGATGAGCGAGTGCTATTCACCGTCCTTTGTGCGTTATGGCTCTTTTCGATCAAACTGCGACCGAGCATCTAAAAGGCTTGGAATCAGGTGCGCTGAAGTCGGTCGAGCTGACGCAGACCTATCTTGACCGGATTCGCGCGGTGGATAACCGTGTCGGTGCGTTTTTGAGTGTAGATGCCGATGGGGCGCTCAAGCGTGCTGAGGAGATCGACGAGCGGCGTGCGAAGAAGCAGCGCGTTGGTCGATTGGCCGGGCTTCCGCTCGCGGTGAAAGATATTCTGTGCGAACGTGGCAAAGTTACGACATGCGCGTCGCGAATGCTCCAGCAATTTCGGCCGCCTTATGATGCCACGGTGATTGCGAAGCTTCGCGAGGCGGACGCCGTGTTCGTCGGTCGGACGAACATGGACGAGTTCGCAATGGGCGGCTCGACGGAGAATTCGGCGTTTCAGGTGACACGCAATCCGTGGGATTTAGAGCGATCTCCCGGCGGTTCGAGCGGGGGTTCAGCGGCGGCGGTTGCGGCGGGAATGGCGCCGCTGGCGATTGGCACGGATACGGGCGGTTCGATCCGGCAGCCCGCCGGCCTATGCGGCGTCGTCGGGATGAAGCCGACCTACGGACGTGTGAGTCGATTCGGATTGATCGCGTTCGCGAGTAGTCTCGATCAGATCGGGCCTTTCGGGCAATCGGTGGAAGACGCGGCGCTGCTGTTGGAAACCATCGCAGGTCACGATCCGCGCGATACGACTTCGCTGGACGTGCCCGTTCCGGCTTATTCGCAAAGTGTCAACAAGCCGCTCGCGAATTTGAGGATCGGCTGGGTGCGAGAGCATTTTGGAGGGGGCTTGGACAAGGAAGTGGAGTCGGCCGTGCGGGCGGCGTTCGAAGTATACAAGTCGTTGGGCGCGACGCTGCACGAGATCTCGCTGCCGCATAGTAAGTACGCGGTGGCGACTTATTATGTGATCGCGCCGAGCGAGGCTTCGAGCAATTTAGCTCGATACGACGGCGTGCATTTCGGATATCGGACGGACGAGAAAGAGATGCTGGCTGAGTTGGCGGCGGATCGTAGGCGGTTGGAGACGGCGGGCGATAAGGCGGGGCTGGAGCATCTCGATTCGGCGTTGGTGCGGATGTATCGGCGAACGCGAGCGGAAGGCTTTGGGCCGGAGGTCAAGCGGCGGATCATGCTTGGTACGTATGCGTTGAGTGCGGGGTACTACGACGCGTACTATCTCAAAGCACTCAAGCTGCGGCGATTGATTCGTAAGGATTTCGACGACGCTTTTGGAAAGGTCGACTTAATCGCCGGGCCGATTACACCGGCACCGGCGTTCAAGATTGGCGAAATGTCTGGCGATCCGCTGGCGATGTATCTCGTTGATATTTATACGGTGAGTGCGAATCTAGCGGGCATTCCGGGACTGTGTCTGCCGTGTGGGAGATCGCAAGCGGGCTTGCCGATTGGATTGCAACTTCAGGCGCCCGCGCTGGAAGAAGAGCGGCTATTTTGTGGTGCGCGGATGTTTGAGCAGGCGACGGACTGGGACAAAGGGCGCGCGAAGCTTTGATCTGCATTGATCATGAGTGATTACACCACAATCGTTGGCCTCGAAGTGCACGTGCAGCTTGCCACGGCGAGCAAGTTGTTTTGTGGTTGCAGCACTAAATTTGGCGCGGAGCCGAATACACAGACGTGTCCGGTGTGTATTGGGTTACCCGGTACGCTTCCGGTGATGAATCGCAATGCATTTCAATTGGCGCTCAAGACGGCGGTGGCACTCAACTGCGAGATACCTGCGTATACGAAGTGGGATCGGAAGCAGTACTACTATCCGGATTTGCCGAAGAACTATCAGATCAGCCAGTACGATCTGCCGATGTCGCAGCACGGCTATCTGGATATCGGCGATCCAAAGGGCGCGTTCGAGCCGAAGCGGGTTCGCATTCTGCGAGCTCACTTGGAAGAGGACGCTGGCAAGAGCTTGCATGATGAAGTTGCCGGCAAAGGGGATAGCCTCATTGATTTGAATCGCACGGGGACGCCATTGCTGGAGATTGTCTCTGAGCCAGACATGCGTAGCCCGCTCGAGGCGAAAGCGTTTCTCACCGAGCTGAAATTGCTGCTGACTTATATTGGCGTATCGGATTGCAACATGCAGGAGGGAAGCCTGCGTGTGGATGCGAATGTCAATTTGCACATTGATACGGCAGAGGGGAAAGTCGCCACGCCGATCATCGAAATCAAGAATATGAATAGTTTTCGAGCGGTCGAGCGGGCGCTCGAATACGAGGTAGGTCGACAGTGGTGCGAGTGGCAGGAAACGCACCGCAAGCTGGGAGATGCGCCTAAGCAAACGCGGGGATGGGATGACGTGGCGGGCGTTACGCGCGGCCAGCGCAGCAAAGAAGAATCTAGCGACTATCGGTATTTTCCCGATCCGGATCTGGCTCCGGTAACGGTTGGCCCGCAGGACGCTGCGGCAATTCGCGAGTCGTTGGGCGAACTGCCGGCGGCGCTTCGCGGCCGATTGGAAAGCGACTTCGGCCTATCTGCCTACGACGCGGATGTGTTGGTCAATCAAGGTAGCCCGGTAGTGACTTACTTTTTGGATGTTGCAAAATTTACTGGCGATCCGAAAGCCGCTGCTAATTGGGTCACTCAGGACGTGCTGCGAACGCTCAAAGAATCGGAGCACACCATCGAGTCGTTGCCGGTAGCGAGCAGCGCGTTGGCGGAATTAATTCGGAAAGTGAAAGCGGGCGAGGTGCCGAGCTCTCGCGCTCGTGAAGTTTTCCAGACGATGGTGGAAAAACGCGTCGATGTGGCGGCCGCGATGCAATCGCTGGGGATCGCCGCCGTCGACGAAGGCGAGCTGATTGCACTTTGCCAAAAGTTGTTGGCGGCTAATCCGAAGACGATCAGCGACGTGAGAGCGGGAAAACTCCAGGCAGTGGGCGCGCTCATTGGGCAAGCGAAGAAACAAAATCCGAATGTCGACCCCACGCGGTTTCGTGAGCTGTGCCTGGAATTAATTGAGAAGGCGCCGTAAGCGTGGCCGACGATTCGCGATCTCCGGCAATCGTTACGTTGACGACGGATTTCGGGGTCGGCAGTCGATATGTCGCCGCTATGAAGGGCGTCATTCTTTCGATCAATCCACAAGTTCAAGTTGTGGATATTTCGCACGCCGTGGCACCGCGTGATATTCGCGGAGGAGCTCTGGTGCTTGCCGAATCGTGCCGATGGTTTCCGCCGGGGACGATCCATGTGGCGGTGGTTGATCCGGGTGTGGGGAGCAAGCGCCGCATTATCTATGCACGGATGGGCGGGCAGCATTTTATCGCTCCGGATAACGGCTTGCTGAGTCGCTTGGCGTCGACGGACCGGCCGTCTAAGATAATCAGCGTTGAAAACCCGGCGCATTGGATGCCCGAGGTATCGCGCACGTTTCATGGGCGCGATATCATGGCTCCAGTCGCAGGGAGACTGAGCTTAGGACTCGCGCCGGAGAAGCTGGGGCCACCGACCGAACATCTCGTGGAACTGCCGTGGGCGGAGGTGCAACAAGTGCCAAATCGCATCGATGGGGAAGTGATTGAGGTCGACTCGTTCGGCAATCTCATCACGAATATTACGCGAGCGATGTTGCAAGGCGTGCCGACTGACGAGTCGGTGACTATCTCGTGCGACGAGCATGAAACGATGGGCATTTTTGCGACTTTCAGCGATCAGCCGCCGATGACGTTCATGGCCCACTTAGGTTCGACCAACCGCTTGGAATTGGCGATTGTTGATGAGAATGCGTCGGCGATGCTCGGCGTGAAGGTGGGTGCTCCCGTGCGGGTGTCGTGGTGAGAAACGGCAGCTCAGCATGAACGGTGATTCTCGCCACGACCAGCTGCGTGAATGGGACACGCGTCATCATTGGCACGCCTTCACACAGATGGCGGACTATGAGCCG
>Ga0206917_1084_pt1 | contig 25438 bp, 25 predicted proteins | sample Alteio_BWOrgHeat_68_FD_152931 | JGI IMG/M metagenome (GOLD analysis project Ga0206917, IMG submission 152931) | Enriched cells from forest soil in Barre Woods Harvard Forest LTER site, Petersham, Massachusetts, United States -... | ecosystem: Environmental > Terrestrial > Soil > Temperate forest >...
AAAGGAGAAGGAGGTTTTAAGTGGAGCCAAAAAGAACCTAGTGGTTACGCTTCACCAATGTCAAAGCGCACCGGCTCGAACAAAAAGAAAGGAGAATTTGGAGTGTTGTTGGCTTCGTACCATTTCATAATTGTTCATGAGAGTCTTCGAACTTGAGAAAAAGTAACTTCCGGTGTTTGTGTAGGGGGCCGAACCGTCTTTGGGTAGGATAGTTTCGGTAAAGAGGAGCACATCCCCTTCAAATTTATAGGAGCCCTCGACTTTTTCGTGGTCGTCGACTTTCAAAGTGGCAAAAACGCCGTTCGGATTGATCGATCTTGTATCTCTAAAGCCCACGGTCGGAGCTTTGAGCAAAAAATCCAAATGCTCGCAACTTCTTTGAGTAATTTCGAAAGTCACTGGAATATAACCGTCTGGGTTATAGATATAATGGCCTGAAAGATCGGGGCACGCCCCAAAAGCCTTCAAGGTGACTAAAAAAACCATCAGAAATATGAATTTCATCGTCATTCCCTCTTAATGCCCAAATAAATTCATGAGACTTTTCTTGGCCTCGTCTTGAACTCGATTTTTAATTTGATCTTGGTATTGGTCTTTTAACTTATTAGCCTGGCAAGTCGCCATTTGGGCGAGAAGCTGTTGTGCCGTGCCCTCAACAATATTGTATTCAGGTTTGGTCGCCGTTCCAGTGACATGAACTGGAATGACCAACCTACCAGAACTATCCGCATTGCATTTCACCACGTCACCAGAAAGTGTTGTGGGCCCAAGCCATACCTTTCCTTTTAAATCTAAACTTTGATCAACTTTTATAATTCCAGCCACATTGATTTCATTTTTCTCAGGAGTCACAGCATCTAAAGTCTTAAGATTCAGTATGCTGTGATTAAAATCAAAAATTGTTGAGACTTCCATGGCCGTTCCCTTTGTGCTCACAATTTTTTTCGACCCAAGACCCGGTATGCTTGAAAGTTTCTCATTTAAGTATTGATCAAATGAGACCGTACTTAAAAACCCATTTTTTATTTGCAGGTGCCCCGACACATTGGTCTCTCCGATAAAATCTTTACTTTCGTGAGAAGCCAAATGCATATCCATTAAACCCGAGGCCATGCCCTTGGCCGCATCTTTCCATTTCGGTGCCCCGAATGCCAAAGCTTCTGCAAGATCTAAATTTCTAATGGTCAATTGGGTTGCAAGGGGGGCAAAGGGAGTGAGGAGCTGCATTTGAATTTTATCGGCACTTATAAATCCACCGAATATCTTTTGAATAGACGTCACTCCACTTAGGAGACCTCGATTAATATTCAAATTAACATCAACTCCAGAGATTTGAAGATCGTTGTAACTGACATTTTGGAGTTTCACCCGGGTTGAAAATTTCATGGTCTGCATTATGGGCCAGCGGGGCAAAATAGACTGGGGGCCCCCTAAAGCTTTTTGACTTGGCTCAGGAGTTGGGCCTGCGGTAGCCGCCGTCACCGGTGTTTTTTTGGTCACATAATTAAATCTAGGAATCGTCGCCGAAATACTTCCATTTAAAATGAGGGGGCTTTTTTCAATTCCTAAGGTCATGTCATAAAGACCCGCCAAAGAAATTTTTCCCTGGGCTACTCCCCCTAATTTCCATGGCTCTAAGCTAGGGAGAAGTTTTGAAAGCATATTTAAATCCAATTTCGGAATCACAAGGTTGAGATTCATTTTTGGTGATCTTGGATCTTGAACGCTTCCTTTAAGACTCAATACACCCGCTGAATTCGTAAGGTCACCTTTAGTTATCTGGATGGCCTGCCCTTTTTGCGCTGCCTGAAGATTAAGTCTCAATGGAACACGGGGCGGTTTCATAAGCTGACCGGCCATAGAAATATCAAGATCACTAAGATCTGCCTGAATATTAACAAGGGCTGAAGAAACCTTTTGCCCCAGGGCCACAAGAATTATTTTTCCATTAGCGGTCAGAGGCCCATGAACTGATTTTGTTTTGTCTGGAGAAATCCAGTTCACCGCTCCCCGAACCTTCTCCAAAGTTAAGGGGTTTACATTGACACCAAGGGTTTTTGGATTTTTTAAATCTCCATGAACCGTTGCTTTAACTTCTAATTTTCCAGTCAACGGAGTTGAAGCTAAAGCCGGAAATAATTTTTCAAGACCCGCAAGGTTTGTCGATGGCACTGTTAATTTTAAATCTGAAATTCCCCCTGGTTGAGAGCTCACCTTTCCCGAAGCTGAAACTGAAAGCGGCCCCAATGTGAAATCACTTTGAGAAATATTAATTTCGTTTTGATTCCCTTGGGCTACAACCGAAGCCTTTAAAACAATATTCGAAGGTTTTGCAAAACTGGCTGACGTTATCGTCGTCTTCGTAAGATCAATAGTGGCTTGAAGCTTATTGAAAGTGAGTGCATCTTGGTAGGCGAAATCAAGATCGGCCTCTGTGCCTATGGGTCCTTGAACGTGGTTACCAGAGTTTTCAAAGTCAATTTCCGTTTCAAGATTTTTAGCTTGAAGAACGCCTTGGGCTTTCCATGGGCTTCCCTTCCCTGGGTGCTCTGCATGAACTTGACCCTTAAGAACACCACCCCAACTTTTTAGATTCTTCTCTAGTTCGGGAGGAATGATGAGAGTCTTTAAATCTTGAACATCAAGTTTTGCATCCCACTTGTGCTCTTCAGATGAGAGAGTACTTTTTCCCCCTAAATTGATTTTGATTCCGCTCAAATCGATATCGGTTTTCTGACTTTCGAAAATATCTCCATCAAAGGTAAATAAAGAGGTGATCTCCAGTGGAATACTTTGAGCCACGGTTTTAATTTTTAAATTCCAGGGGCTCCCGAGACTTGGGGCCAGAAAACTCACGTCAAGTTTTGAGAGAGAATAATCTTGGTCTCCCCTTTTAATATTCACCTGAGCATCATCTAAGAGCAGATTGAGCCCTAAAGCTATACCCTGACCAGCAACAAAATGGCCCCCACTTTTTGTCGAAGCTTTCTCCGTTGCTGACTCAGGTGTTGTTGTCTTTGGAAGAGTGACATTAAGAATTGGTTTTGTAACCTTCATTTTTGCCACTACGCTTTTCTGAAGAATATTTTTTAAATCAAGAGAGAGATTAATATCAGGAACATCTAAGGTAAAAGCTGGTTTCTTTGTCGTCACAGCTTTGAGATTTTCTAACGAAATTGAAAGAGGGGGCCAAAAAACAATATGCACTTGCCCCACAGTTAACTGACCTTCAAGGGCCGCCGACCCTTTCTCTTCTATAAGAGACTTAAGTTTTGGTTCAGCTAAGAAGTGGCCAGCAATAACTAGCACCACAATGACGACAACCCAGAAGACGACTAAAGAAACGAATAATTTTTTCATCAATTTATTTTGGCCCTCGAACCCTATCAAATCAAGTAGAACTCCTTTAAATCCTCATGATAGGGTGCGGCTATGGCAAGACTTTTACAAAAAAGGAACCGACTCCTTCAAATTCGCCAAAAGCTAGATGATATCCAGAGGGATTTTCATTCGGTTCAAGAAATTCAAAATGACCCCATTACTATGGTTCTTGATTTTCAATCGCCTGTGGACCGCGAAGTTGCAGGATTTATTGCCGCGGTTTTCTCTTATGGAAATGTAAAGCAGATCCAACAAACTCTACGCACGGTTTTCGAAATCATAGGGCCAACTCCCGCCAAGACCTTAAGAGAAAACAACGGCTTTTATTGGAAGAAAAAAATTCCACCAAATTTTAAACATCGCTTTAACACGGCTAAAGATCTGGGCTGCCTTTTCACCTGGCTTGGAGAAGCCCTTAGAGTTAGTTCTACTTTAGAAGATTTTTTTCTCGCCCAGAATTCTGGTGTAGTGATGGATGATATTGGAACGCTCCTTGAAAACTTCATCGAGGGTCTTACAAAATTAGATTCTACTCCCTACAAACCTCAGAAAACAAAAGGCGTTCATTTCTTTTTAACGAGACCTTCAAATAAAAGCGCCTGTAAGAGACTTCTCCTTTTTATGAGATGGGTGACCGGCACAGGAACAATGGATTTGGGCCTTTGGAAAAAAATTCCATCATCCATTCTTCTGATTCCCGTCGACACCCACGTTCTGCGCATCTCGAGACACCTAGGTTTTACGAAACGCAAAGACAATTCGTGGCGAACAGCTCAAGAAATTACAAATGTTTTAAAATTAATGGATGCCAAAGACCCCACTCGATTTGATTTTGCCATTTGTCACTTAGGCATTTCGAAAGAATGCCCCAGCCGATTTGACATAAAGATTTGCCCGAAGTGTCGAATGAACGATGTTTGCGTGACTTATGCTAAAAAATCTACGCGTTAATTAATGTCCTGGTCCAGGTTTGCAAAGATCATCGAGATGGACCCCTGATTTTTTCTTCGGAGCATTTCCCATCTTGCAGGGTTGGATATTTGCAAACTGGTCAATGAGAAAAGTCCTCTCCATTGTGACTCTTGCCAAATTTAAATTTTGATCGGCGCGAATTCTCTGAATTGTGGAAAGGGTAAGTGAATTCGCATCACTCTTAAGATCGGTAAAAGTAATTTGGCTCTTCAGGTAACGAAGCTTATCTATATTATAGACTGTATTTGCATCTGCTTCAGCCTGGGCTGCAGCGACTTGCTGCTGCTTTGCGATAGTAAGATTATCCAGGGCCGTGTTCACGGTCTGATTTAGGCCATTAGTTAAAACATCATCTTGGGTTCTAACAACTGTAATATTGTCTTTTGAAAGCTTAATATTGGGGACTAAGTTAGGCGTTAGAGTAATGCCTATTCCTCCAGCTAGATTTGAGAGCCCGCCATTACTTGAAGATCCCGACAACTGCGCTCCTGTAATAAAACTAAAAATGGTACCCCACTCATTAGCGGTGCCTTCGGCCAAAAGAGCTTTAACTTGTGCGTGTTCCGGAGCTACTTTATTTGCTTGAAGATCGGCTGCAAAATGATCCATGTTTTCAAATTCTGATGCTGGAAGAATAAACGGATCTAAAACAATTTTCGTATTCGCATCAAGAATATTGAGCATGCTTCTTAATGTCTCCTGCTCTGCCATCACAGCTCCCTGCACACCCAACGCATAGCCTATATTATTTTTGGCCACCCCATCGGCAGCAAGATATTCTTTCATGTCCCCGCTTCCTTTTAGGGCTTGTATTTTATAATAATTTGCAATGCCTTGAAAATCCTGAGCCAGTCTTTCATAGAGAGGTTCGGCCTGAGAATCGGCAAGAGTATTAAAGTAAACACCCAAGGCAGAACTATAAACATTAAGTTCTACAATGTAGTAGGAGATCTTATCCGCATCAAGTTGATGCTTGGACGCAGAATAGTTGAACCAATTTGTCGGTACTAAAAACGGGAGAAGATATTGAATTTCGCTAAGACCAAATGATGAGAATGTCTGAACATTTAGACTTACTCCAGGAAGAAGTGAAGCCCTGGCAAATTCGACTTTGTGTTTTGAGATATTAAGCTGATTGTACTCTTGAACAATAGACAAGTTTGATTCGAGTAAACGTTGTCTTAATGTCGTCGGATTGACATTAAACTGAGGAGCGGCAGTGGCCGCCGGAACGGGTCCGTTGCCATTATCGGCAAAGGCCACTTGGCCCACCATAATGACTAACGCAATTCCTACACTTCTAAAAATTTTCGTCATGGAAGTTCCCCCTCCAAAGATTAGAGATTATTACAGCCGTGTCCCGAGGCGACGGGTTTGTTCAAAAGCAACGTGACCGGAGGTGCCTGGCCGGCAACGGAGGCTAATATTTGCCCACTTACATTCTTCCACCCCAAATTATAAGCGGCGAGGTAGTCACTAAAAACACTCGTGTTCTGACCGAGGGTGGAGCGAAATTGAGCCACGCCATAAACTTGATCTACAGCTTGGGTCGTCATAGGAAGCTGTTTGTAAACGTCGTTATCATTGCAAAGAAAAACTTTGGCCGACAAGACGGGATAAGTTGGAAACAAATATTGTGGAGGATTTGGCGAATCATGACCCATGTATTCAATTTCAGCGTAAACAACGAAAGGTTGGATGGTTTTGTCTTCGGGCTGATAGAGCCCCTCATAGTATTTGGGAGAAACGGGAATAGTCATACTGCTTGGCATAGCCACCATCTCCTGAGCCTGTGCTGCACCAGAAGATATGTTGCAATCAAGCCCACCTACTGCCGTCTTTGAATTATTAAAATAGGCTTGGGGCATAGTCAGATCGCCAGTCCAAGTTTTTAGAGTCACATTTTCGCATTTAATATAACTGGCTTTAGTTCCCATGCTTGCTTCAAGGGTCCCTTTCAAAGGGTCGTACTGCACCAAAGGATCCGTGGGAATAGGCGAGTGATCGTCGAATCGAAAGGTCATCGAAAGATTTGAAAGGTTAGGGAGATCACTAAAATCGGCTGAGGGCGTAGTCCCTCCCAATTGAGCAATCGTCATTATTCCTCTAACGGGAGCCTTATCCCCTTTCTTTAAAAGCGCATTGGGAAAACTGACAGCAAATTTGTAGCTCTGAAGTGTGTTTGCCTTAATACCACTAAAAGGAGATTTTGTTCCTTTCGACAGCGTTACAGGATAAGAGCTTTTTCCTTGAAGAATCGTATTGACGAAGACGCCGCATCTAATTTTTCCAGTGAGTTTCAAGGCCGTTCCACCGGTAGTGGAGGGAGTAAAAGTGGCTACGTACCCACCATCTTGAAAAGTATAAACTGAAGTATCCGTCGCAATTGATACTCCGCCAAAAAGACCAATCTGAAGACTTCCTTTAGTCTGACTTCCGGTCGTAGTTGGACCCTTATTAATATCGATATTTAGAGTTAGAGGAATATAGGATCCGTCATCCGCAGTAACATATCCGGCATAGGCTCCAATGGGACCAGAATTATCGCAAACAGGAGGAGCTTGTACAGGAGCACCGTTGCCGGACGACTGGCCTCCCTGATTTCCAGATCCTGATCCAGGTACAGGTGTTCCTTGAGCACTTGGAGGCGGAGTTGGAGCGGACACCAGATTTTTACCAGCGCCTACGTCAGTACTTTCGTGTGAAGACCCTTTGCCTCCACAAGCAGCCAAAGTGAGAGCCAATAAGGAACTTACTGAAATGAAAAATATTTTTCTCATTATTGCACCTTCTTAGCGACAATTGTTCCACTCAGACCGTACGGAGTAACCATTGTTCCTACAATGCTTAAGTCGTCCTCTTTAAAATTTAAGGTCAAGACTTCTGCTGCGGCCGTCCCGCCCGAAGAGACACTGGGACCGGTAAGTTTGGCAATTCCTCTTAAATAATCTATATAAACAGTGGAGAAAGGAACGGCTGCAAATCTATTCACCAAGCCACCTTCGTAATCAAATCCTACTCTTTGGGGAGAGCTCGCAATTTCATATGTATCAGGGTTCGAAATCATTGTGCCCCCATCGTCAAGATTTAAATCGAAGTCTTCGGTAGCTGGATCGGGGTCACCGGGAAAGGTTTGACTTCTCCTCGCCATTTCATCGGCAGTGTAAGTTATTGTCCCATGCCACTTTCCAACATATTTGGGTATCGCTATTAAAGATGTAGAGGCGTTGGGATTTTGTTTTAACGCAATAGTTCCAATTTTATTTCCCAATCCGGAAGTTACAACTCCATTGCAAGTTCCATCGACCAATCGCTTGCATTCAAGAATGAGATTAGCGATGGTGCTCGGTGAACCCGTACTAGTACCTATTCGTCCGTACTTTAGAATAAGCATTCCTGTGTCCGGATCATATTCTGAAGAAGAAAAAGGATAAGGTCCAACTTCACTATCTAATACAAATGAACCCGCCACCGCTTTTTCCGAAGCGAAAACACTACTTGAATTTGAAGGAGGCATTTCCGATTTCGTTTGCTCCAGAGCAATGGTGATCGGAACATTTCTTCCTGGGAACCCACGAGCGGGAGACATACTTATAATTCCCTCATACACTCCATTGGGATCTGCGAAAACTTGTGATGTAAATAAAGTGACTACGATGACAAATAGGAATTTCAACATTGAGAACCCTCCCTCTCAAGAACAGTGTTTTAAATCAATTGACTTTCGAACGCTAGTAAAATATTAACAATGTTAACTAATGGGTTCTGTTTTTTGAAAAAAGACAGATGAAGAGGGCGGTTAAGAATTCAAATGGATAAAGCTACTGAGCACATCCTGTCAAATCAAAAGGATTCAAAAATTGAGGCAGAACCCTTGGCTGCTGCTATTTTTGTCCATGTTCCCAAAGTTATGCAAACCATCCGTCACGAAATGCGGAATGCAGTTCAAGGCTTAACTATTCCTCAATTTAGAATTCTTGCCCGTTTAGAATCGGGTCCAACTAATCATTGCGATTTGGCTAATTGGATTGGGGTTAGCCTCCCTGCCATCTCACGCATGGTGAATATATTAGAAGATAGAAACCTTGTTGTTCGGGATAGACAACGCAAAGACCGTCGCTATGTACATCTTACACTCTCTTCAGAGGGTTCGGCATTCTTTAGAAAATGCAAATCTCAGGGACAAAAGTCATTGTCTAAACGTTTTCATAATATGAGTTTAGAAAATAAGAAATACATTATAGAAGCATTAAAGATTTTGGGGGCTGCACTGGCGCAGCCGGAGGAAGAAAATGAAAAAACTCGTCTTCGCAGTCGTAGTCTTGAGCAGCCTGTTGGGATGCGGTCCAGAGCAAAGCGCTTATGATCGGGATCAACAACAGATCCAGAATCAGTACAATGCTTTGAAGTCTCAGCTTACCCCCTATGTAGGAAAGTATAAGGGCACAGTAACCCCTACCCAAGGGGGAGATACCTTAAATGTACTTTTGAATCTCAACCCTGCTGATATCCAAACAACCAACCCTTCTACTTTGACGAATACTAAAACTCCGAGCTTAAATGGAACCCTAATATTGTGCCTCTCAAAAGATTGCGGTACCGGTGGCGAGACAACGATCAAAATTCCTAGCGCGAGTTACAACCCCACTAACGGGACTCTCTCCTTGCAGACAACACAAAATATTACGAATTGCTCGGGAGCAAGTGTGATGTTTTGTTCCAATTATACAATTGACCTTCTATGGACTTCGGGAAGTTATAATGCTCTCGTCGGGAATATGGGTAATTCCGATGTTAACCAAGCTGTACTTAATTTGATCAAGCAATAGTGAAAGGAAGATTTCAACCATCATGTATCTACAACACATTTCAATATTCATTATTATTTTAGTTTCGTCCTTGGCCTTTGCATCCACAGACCCCAGTGCAACCGTTGGGAATCTTACGATCGAAGGCGCCATCAAAAAAGGTTTAGAGTACAGTCCCGACGTTAAAAAAGCTGAAGATAATTTGAAAGCGGCCACAGCGACATTGAACAAAGCCCGCGGCGCTTTCTTCCCGACAATTAATGCCGTGGCCTCTGGGACGAACAAGACAAATTCCACAACGTCGCCTACATCAGCAATTCCAGGTACCGTTTCAAGTGCCAATGGGGATACTTATCAAGCAGGTCTTACTCTAAGCCAACCACTTTATTCTGGTGGAGCGTTGACCGGCGGAATTGGTCTTTACAAATCCCAAGAAGATCTCGCTCGCCAATCTCTTTTTATGGCCAAAGAGACTTTTCTGCAAAGTCTTCTGACCGCCTACTACGCTCTTGTTCAATCAGAAATGACTTTAGAGGCAGCACAATCTAATCGAGATATTAATAAAGCTTTTGTCGATATCACAAATCACTACGCGCGCATTGGTCGATCCAGAAAAATGGATGAGCTTCAATCCCAAGCCAACTATAGTCTCTCTTTGGTGGACACAGAACAAAATCAAGTTCTCCTCTATAGTAATCAGGCCAATATGAATCGCTACTTGGGAGATCCCAAACAAACTCCATTAAAATCTAGCTATAGAGTGACGATAAATCCCATAGGCAATTTGACTTTGGATCAAGCTCTAGAGACGGCAGGTAAAAGTAATCCTACAATTCTCACAGACCAACTTAACATCGCCATTGTCGATTACAATAAGCAGATTGATCTTTCTCTAGACATGCCGTCGTTAGCTCTCAACGCGACAGGTGGCTATCAATCTCCCGACGTTCCAGATATGTGGATCAGCTCTTCACAATATTACTCTGTTGGTTTAAATCTAACGGTTCCGCTCTTTTCAGGTCTCAGTTCAATTTCAAAGAGAAGCGTCTATGAAAATCAAAAATACGCCGCTGAAAAACAACTTCAAAGTGACAAAGATAATTTACGGGTCCTTATTGAATCCGCTATGGACAATATTAAAAGCACACAAATTCAACTGGATCTCGCCGTGAGATCAGTTAAAGAAGCGAGACAAGCCCTCGATCTCGCCAACAAAGGTTATAAAGAAGGTACAGCCGCGGTCACCGACGTCACTGCAAACCAGACGACCCGCTATAATGCCGAAAAAATATTTATCACGGCTCAATTTGCTTATTTGTCAGCCCTGTTGACCTTACGTCAGCAGATGGGAATAGATTTGGAGAAGGCTTATGCGCATTAATTTCTTTCTCTTCGTTGCTCTGTTGATGACGGCAACCGCAGCCAATGCTGAACCACGAACACAATTTAAGGCCCTTTCTAAGGGAAAACAAATGGACCTCCTGCAGGAGGGTAATACCCTTAGCTTAAATCAAGAAGCTTCCGTTCAAGAATACAACCCACCCTCAAAAATGTTTGCGACAATCTTAGCCGGCGGAATTCAGCCCACTGCACTTTCTGTCACATCAAGTGGCCACACGATGAATTACAATTTTGATCATTTACTTCCGGTGGCCACATTTCAATTCAATCATTATATATGGGAAAAATACGGCAAATGGGGATGGGGAGCCTCCCTCGGATATTCTTATTCCCAATATCAAGACACAGCCACAACGGCTCTTCACATTATTCCCATTGATCTTAGTTTGGCCTACCGTATGGAACTTAAAGACAGCCAAAAAGTTATTCCTTACCTTATGGCGGGCCCTTCGGTTTGGACTTTCTTCCAACGTGGACCCGATGCTTACAATACTTCCCAAAGCGCACTTTTCGGTGAGGCCACTGCAGGCGTTGCCTTTAATTTGAATCGCCTTCATATTTTGACTTCACGAAATGACACCGAAATTGTTCTTCAATATCAAAGAACCATCGGGCCTTCTGGTGGATCCATGGATTTTAACGGAGACTCTATCCAAATCGGTGGGACGATAGCTCTTTAGGACTCTTTTTGCTAATCAGTAAAGCTAACGCGGTCGAACGAGATCCTCTTAGTTTGAAAATTTGATCTCCCTTGTTGCCTTTCGATTACGAAGTAATCGAAAGGACCGTCGGAGCCACAGATCTTCAACTGAAACTCTAATCCTCCAACGACGACGGAGCCACTCAGATCTCCAATTAAAAACGGTAAGCAAGGTCGAGCAAGAAACTACCCTCAAGGATAATGGGACTTGCATTCACATCCCCACCAAACTGGATTTGTGGAGTGATGTAAATGCTATCTGAGATACCGATATCGTATCCAGTCGCTGCAAAGAGACCGACGAATTGATTTGTTGAAAGTGGAAGTGCCGTCCCGTTCACCACAAACGAAGCGGTTGTTCCGTAATCAAGTTGTATGGCAGGGCCTATCCACCAAGGGATTTTACCTAAGTACCATTCCAAAACGGTCCCCGCAGAAATAAAAGACTGAGTCAGAGTGAACGAATTAGAAACACCAAAAGCGTTAGAGTAAGTTCCTGCAAGAGACGACGATTTGTAATAGACATAAGCATTAAGTAAAACGTGCTGGCCCCAGGGAATTAAAAGAAACGCCCCAAATTGGGGTGCGATGCCCGTAATAGGATTTGTCGTCGTTTGATAATTGGTCGAGTCGGTAATAGTGCGGCCGGCCTCCATGTCATAAGCCGCGCCACCAACAAGACCAAAGGACCAATGCCCACGGAGACCCCCTGCGGATCCTCCTCGAGAAGAATATGATTTGGGCTTCGATCTAGAATTGGAAACACTGGGTAAATCAGAAAGGGCCACATATCCGATTTTTTTCTTACCGGCGCTATCGACAACCATTACTTTTTTGAATCCCCCAGCCGGATTACTCCCCGCCTGAACAATCTGGCCGCTACTGAGAGTGGTGATAACTGCGGAAAGTGTCGAGGGTTGAGAATAAACTTTCAAGTGCGGAACAGGCACTCGAAAATTTTCAACGGCTAAAGCCTGACTTGTGATAAAGAGAAAAGCGAAGGCAAGAACTATGTACTTCTTCAATGATGTCGATACCATGATGCTCCCCTTATGCTTAAATTCTGGGCGCTTTGGGAAAAAAAAGCAACGATTCTTAGCCCAGCCTTTAGGCTAAATAATTAGAATGTCCGTTACAGTTTTATTAGATATCTCTTAGTAAACCGAAGGAGCTACAAAATGGCAAACGACACAATCTCTGTGAACTCCCTTAGAACAGGTATTTTTCATGTTGGAGATGATCTTTTAAAATTCCTAAAAGAGAATCTCAAGGACACAAATCTAGAGGGAAAAGTTTTAGCTATTACTTCAAAAATTGTTTCACTTGCAGAGAAAAGAATCGTCAATAAATCAGATATTTCAAAATTGGATCTCGTTAAAAGGGAAGCTGATATTTACATTGGACCAGGTGGTTTTGGAACCGAACTCACGGTCAAACATGGCTTACTCATCCCCTCCTCTGGAATCGACGAATCCAATGCCGAAGAGAATTTCTATATTTTATATCCGGAAGATCCCTACAAAAGTGCCCATAAAATTTGGAACTTTTTAAAGAACGAATTTAAAATAAAAAATTGCGCCGTTGTTTTAACTGACTCTCACACAACTCCATTAAGAAGAGGAGTAACGGGAGTCTCTTTAGCCCATTGGGGATTCAAGGCCACTCGGTCTCTCATAGGTAAAGCCGATCTTTTCGGCCGCGAATTGAAATTTACTCATGTGGATCTTGTCGACGCCATTGCGACGATGGCTGTTCTCATTATGGGCGAGGCCGATGATTGCGTCCCTCTGGCAGTAGTTTCGGGAGTTAAATTAGAATATTCGGAAATCTCGACCGGGGAAGAGGTCAAAATCGAACCGGAGCTCGACCTCTATCATCCCCTCTTGAAAGAATTTATTTAGATTTCTTAGCCGGTCTTTTTGTTTTTTTAGCCTTTGTGGTTTTCGTCTTGGCCTTTTTTGCTTTTCTCTTGAGAAGGGCGCCACCAATACCAAGGGCTGCTACAACACCCAAAACCGATTTCCAATTGTTTTTGGCGTAGCCAACGAGCTTCTTTGCGTCTTTAAGACCAAGATCTGAAAGACCCTTCGCCGTATTTATAAATTCTAATGTATCTTTTTTTATTGCGTCGGCCTTCTCTTTTAGAGCTTTAATTTCGTTATCGCTTGCCATTTAAACCCTCTCCTCTTTTGAAGTGTTTCTATAAACTTAGCCTGGCATCCCAAAGGTTCCTAGTGAAAAATAAAAAAAGGCGGTCTTGCGACCACCTTATATAACTTTATTATTCTAGACGTCTTATTGGTTAGCAACGCTAAGATTCAATACTGGGCGAACTTGAGTCACTTTGTTGGGGTGCTCTTCGCAGTTCTTATCCAATTTAACGTTGCTATCAAAATCGTATCGGCATTGGTACTGGTAATTGGGATCGTCCATAACCACAGGAACGGCAACAACGTTCATTGAAACTAAACTCGATGCAGAAACACGACCAGCCTCAATCGCTGCTAATTTCTGAGGAGAAAGTTTAACGTAGTAGGTCACCGTAGGAGTTTGATCGTCTGTGGCAAGAATCTGACCATCGATTCCACTTCCGGTTTGATTAACATCAGTGGTGTCTTTTGAATCGTATTTAACTGTGACCACAAGGCGCTTTGCAAAAATAGTTTCGCTCGCAGGGCCTTCAGTAGACGTATTGAGAATGGGTTTACTTCCAACTCCAACCCAGTCAATAACGGCACTTACGACTCTTACATTATGAGCGTCAACAGGGAGATTTCTTTCTACAGCCATGGCGAGACTAGATGTTAAAAACAATCCAACAAAAATTAATTTTTTCATAATTTGCCCTTCCAAAAAAAATTTTGAACCGACACCTTTATTCCAGCTTCTAGGGAAAATTTCAATCAACGTAATATTAAGATTGCACGAGGGAATTTTAAGATCATTTTAGTTATAAGGTTTTTCAATGAAATTTTATAGGGTGGAGGGGACCATAATGGAGGCTCTCTCGAAGTTCAGCAAGAGACATAACTGCAGTCTCTACAATAGCCTCCTACTGGCCATCAGTATTCTTGCGCAACAAATTGACGGACGAAATGAATTCGCCTTCTACTTGGCGCTTCATCGGTGCCAATGGAGGCAATTGATCTTATAGGTTATTTCGTTACGGCGGCCCCATTGATACTCAAATTTAAACCAGAGGAGTCTCCTCTCAGATTGTTAGAGCTCATCAAAAAACGGATGATGGAAACATGGACCAACCGAATCCCTTATTTCAAATTCCACGAAATTCCGGTGTCTGATGAAGATAAAAAACACATGAATCAGGAAGACGCTTTAACGGTGAATTTTAGTTTGGGTTTCACTGATCCCATCAACCTTCCGGAAATCGAATCCGAATTTGTTGAGGTAGAGACTTTAATTGATCCCGGTAAGGGAATTTTATTACAGATCTTCGCATCAAAAAAAAATCTGAACTATTCTTTTTATTACAGATCGGATTGTTTCAAAGAACAAACCATTATCAAAATTTCAGAACGGTTTGAATCGGCTTTAAACCTCGTTGCGAACTTTGATCAATCATAAACCAGTTGCAGCTCTTCCCCCCAAAGCGCTCAAGTGGAGAGGTGGCTTATAATATATCTATCTGATATTACATCATTATTTTAGCACTCAAGGTTTTACCCAGACTAGCCGAAAGGTATTATGACAAAGGACCTAATTTGTTAACCATTGGCGTTTGGAGTATGTATGCCTATTACGAAATTGAGTGTAAAGAAAATCAAAACATTAAAAGGTGGTTCCGTTGCAACCTGTACAAATTCTTGTACCAATGCAAATAGGTGCGGTGGCGGTAACAAAGGAAAATAAACGACTCTAAGAAAAGTTGATTATCGAACGAAGGGCGAGAAATTGCCCTTCGTTTTTTTTATGAAATTGGTGACGCCGGCAAGGATTGAACTTGCGACCCCCAGTTTAGGAAACTAGTGCTCTATCCAACTGAGCTACGGCGTCTTAGGACTTAACTGTCTACGAAAGAAGCTATTGAACTTGGTCGCGTTTGACAATTCTTTTTCGTATGCATTACGAATCTGTGTCGTCAAGCAACGTTGCATCGCTCGCAGTGCACCAGTTGGTTATGTTTGATCCGGAACTGCATCCTTCGTATAGGTCGAGAGTTCGAGCCCCGTAACCCGCTCCATGTGGTGAGGGTCCTCACCCTGTACCAAAAGTACCAATGTGCGGGGTAATTGAAGATTTATTGGACAGATTTTTAGGTCAAAGCGAAGACTTGAGTAAAGTAGGCCATTTGTAATATGCGTGTAACTTATGGCCAGTTTTGACAGCTGTACACTTCTAATGCTTCTAGGTTATTGCCTTCACCGTCGAGTTTTTTGACACTACAGTATCTATTCAAAAACAATACAGATTTAAGCTTGGCAGTGAAAATGCAGTTATGAGCATTCAATAAATTAAAGAATAAAGGGGGGAAAATGGGAAAAAAAATCAAAGTTAAAAAGTTATTGGTATTCTCTGTTCTTTTCTTACTTGGCTCTTTAGGAACCGTAGACACTTCTTCTATTTTTAAGGTCGACAGAAGTCCTGTGCAACAAGCCCTTAAAAATATTGACTTAGTATCTCATACTGAGCCCATGTTTGGGGCTGTGGAGAACGCCAATGCCTGCACTGGTAACATATGTTACCAAGTGTGCTGCTACCAATCTAAATGTCTAGAAATTCGTACTCACTACCCAGGATGCCCGAACACACAATGAGGTTTTTGGTCTAACGAACGTGAAAGCAATGGGCCTACAGGGAGTCTTATACCTTTCTTGCTTCCTAATTTTATTTGCATTCCTTTTAGGTGGTCACTTGAAAGGGGCCGTTGAGCATGCCGTAGAGCAAAATAAAAGTACTCTGGGCCGAGAGCCTATTCCCAAGGCCGTAGTCTCGGTGTCAAGAAATCTTGTCACCAAATTATACTCACTAGAGGATGCGAAGAAGTATTTTCCGCAGTACGTCCCAGACGAAATGCAATTAATGGAAAATAGTAAAAGTGAAAAAACTTTTTACGTGCCAATAACGAGCTCTGCAAATCCGAACGAATTTGATTTTCCGTTTGCTAAGCTTCGAGCATCTTGCCCTATTTTAAAATTTATAAATGTATCACTTATTTTTCGCGTTGATGAACAAGGAAAAGTAACGGACATCGCTCCTGTTGTGCCAGATATGCTTGGGAATGCGTCTCTTTCAAAATTCTCCGGGTGTCGATTTCTCGGGGGGCCAACTCACCCATTTACTACAGAGTTTTGGCCAAACCTTCAGACTCGTTCACAATGAGGCCAAAAAGGAGCGGTCGTAGGTTTTGTGCAAAAAAATTCTGGAGCCCCACATCCTAGACCATTTCAATTTACGAAAAATTTAAATCATTATTGCGGTTTTCCCGACCAAAGACCGTGTAATTCTTTTGGATCAGCGTCGAAGAGGAGAATGACTGGAGAATGTACTTGAAAACACTTATTGCTGTTCTGGGAATTGCGATTGTTTTTATAGCGGTAATCAAGTCTCACAGCAAAACGAAAGAAGTCGACACTTCTGAAAAACCACGTAATATTCCTAAGTTCAGCGGCCGTATTTCTAACAACAACCTGATTGGCAAGGTCAGTAAGCGGTCGGGCCCTAGTAGTCCTGCTGAGGAAATAACTCGTAAACCAACTTCAGATTTGCCTGACTATACCCCTGAGCCTTTAACCGCCGCCAGTAAGGGAGTTTCCTCAAGTGTATCAAATGGTGCAAATCAAAATCAGGAATTACCACAGGGCAAGATCATCGGGGCGAGCCAAGGTTTTGTTAACCGACATTTCACTTTAGACGAATTTAAGAAAAACTTTCCGGATATCGATCTGCCAGATGATGGAAAGGGTGTAGATTTTATTTCTCCAAGAAACAATGAACCTCAAATTGACTTTACTGCTCTTTCAACCACCTGCCCCGCTCTGAATAGTGTCACCGCGGCACTTATGATTAGAATTGGAGCCGACGGCTATCCGTTGGAGGTGGTGCCGCTCTCATCGGACGATTACCAGGTCCCTATTGAAATAAGTAGATGCAAGTTTGAAGGTGGGCCCCCCACTCCATTTGTTACAAGTTTTTTTCCTAAGGGCATATTTACTAATTGACCAACCGAGAATGCCAGCGTGCTGGTTTCGCTCCGGCCAATGCAATTGGGCGCATGTTGGAATGCGGGACAATTTTATGTGTGTGGCTCGATAGAGCACTGTCTTTTTATCGGGCCGGTCATTTTCCGCTCACTCGAAGCCCTAGAATACCCCCAGATTCTCAATGTAAAATGTGAGGTCAGTATCTTTTAAAGTTCATCCATCTTCGGAGCATGAACTTATTTCCTTAATCTTAAATGAACCCATTAAAAAATTAGACCTGAGTAAAATTTGCTTCCCCTCAATCTACGATCTCAATTCCGAGTGGGAGCAGACTATGGTATCTAACCCAAGAGAGTAAACTCTTGGGGGACGGTGTTTTCTGGTCTGTAGGTTATTTTTAACGGTAATTTTGGCATCATCTGCGGGCATGGCTCAGAGCCCCGATCTCTTATCTAAAATTAACCACTGCGAACAAGCCCTCGATCAAATTTCAAATAAAATCGAAGCCCGTTATGATGTCAAAAAAGAAGATCTTCTTTTTACGCCGAAAGAAAAAATTCCCGTAACCATTATGGGTTGTAGCGGTGACTGCGTTATTCCAGAAATTAAGGGCCCCGTTGTTGATGTTATAAAAAAATACGATGTCACCATTGTGGGCGGTGGAATCGGCGGAATGACGACCGCCCTTTATTTGGCCGAATCTGGATACAACGTTATGCTCTTAGAGCGAAGCGGAAAAACAGGAGGCCTTGCCTCAGGGACCAAACTGCCCAATGGAATTTCAAGTGGAGATGGGGCTGCCTATATCAGCGCACCCAGCGCAGATCTTAATGAAATATTTAAGCATCTTGGGCTTGATGACTACACAAAGCTTGAAATTCCCGGTCATATCGATAGCCTTATGAATGAGAGGGGATTTTTTTTAGGACTATGGGATTCAGAAACTCTAAAGAAACTACCTTCAAGCTTTGAACTTTTCAAAAATGAACTCGTCAATGCTCGAAGTGAAAACCTTATTCCTATTCAACCCATAGAAAAGGCTGAGAATCTTGAACTCGATGACTATTGGGGCGATGAGTTCATAAGAAAAATGCCAGAGCGAATCGCAAAAAGAGAAGATCCAGAATCAAAGAGAATATTGAAACGATTTCTTGAAGACAAATCACTCGATCCCAAAGACCCCATGAGAGACGTCGTCCATACCCTCGATCTTTTCTCAAGATCAGCCCTGGGCGATGAAACTTCAAGAATAAATGCCCTTGCCTTGTTGCAATTTTATATCAGTGAAATCGAACCTCGCTTTACTTCGGATTTAGGGACGGGCGTCCTTGCAGAAAATCTTAAAGAAAAACTCTCTAAGAAAGCAAACGTCACCATTGTCACAAATGCTCCCGTGGGGAAAATAATAAATAAAGAAGACGATGTTGATGTCTTTTATGTTGAGAACGGTCATACCTATCGCGTGCGAAGCCAAAAGGCTGTACTTTCATCAAGTCTAAAACTTGCTCCAAAAATGATTGAAAATTTTAGTAAACTTGCACCACGGCAGAGTGAAATTTTAGAGAAAATGGAAACTTCAAACTACTTTGTTATTAAGATCCACTTGATCGGCCACCCCGTCTTTCTACGATTGACTTATGACCTGTGGGTTCGTTCAAAAGACTACACTGATCAAGATGCAACGGACTATATTTCGGGTCGCTATATGGACCCTAAAATTAATGGCTATGAAGGAATGAAAGATCCGGAGAGTACCCTTCCCGACGATTTCGGAATCGTGACGATTTATAAAGCGATTTCCCCAAAATACAATGGCGCTTTTGTCTCGAAAGACGAAATTTTAAAAATGACTGAAGAGACCATTGACAAATTTCGAACTGATATGGAACCTCTTATCGAAAAATATGGAGGTCCCCCCTTGCAAATTGGTCTCGTAGAAACTCACCAGTGGCCCATGTCTATAAATATTGTGAAAAAAGGCTTCTTTAAAAATGAGGCACCTCTGCTGACCCAACCCGTGGGGCATATTTTTTTCGCAGGCCTTGGAGTGGGCCTTCCTTCAGTGGAAGAAAGTCTCTTCCGTGGGAAAAAGGCTGCCGATGATATTATTCAGGAAGACTCTAGACTCGATGCGAGGGGGCAAAATTAATTTTCGAAGCTCTGAAATTATAAAACTAACCATAAGTGCTTTAGCCATTCTGACTTTAGCCAATTGCAATTCGTATACTCAAAAAGATGGTAGTGGCCCCACTCAGAGTCAAATAGCAAATCCAGGTCTCGACACCGCCCAAACTTTTGTCTTTCAACCTTACTGTGTAAGTTGCCATAGTGATAAGGGTGGCAATCCCCATGATGTCAATCTTGAAACCTACAATAATATTTTGTTAAATCTAAATGAGATATTACAAGAAGCCACGGTGAAGAAGACGATGCCACCGGGGCACCCTCTTCCAGAAAATATTCAGCAGCTTCTCATAAATTGGATTTCAAATGGAGCTCCCCAGTCAGGGACTAATCCCGCTCCCCATCCAATTCCCGTTCCAGCGCCCACGCCAGTACCCATGCCGCCTTTTGATTTGCAACCCACATGGTCGTCCATCTCTCAAAATTTTAATAAGCTCTGCATGGAATGTCATGGTCCTAAGGGGGAAGCCGCAAAGGATCCCGTCAATGATTTACAATATTTATTATCAAGTAAACTCGTCATTCCGGGAAATGCTTTGGGGAGTAAACTCTTTCACGAAGTCAGCGAGGGAAAGATGCCACCCAAGTCTCCTTACGACCCCCTTGATGTTCAGGCCATTCAAATTTGGATTCAACAGGGCGCAAACAACAATTAATGAAAGGTAAAAAAAATGAAAGGTGCTCTTTTATTTTGCATTTTCGTTGGGGCCTCTTCTGTCTTCGCTGGAAGTCTCTCTATTTCCGGAAGTTCTGAATTTGTGGCCGTGGGAAAACCTAGTGCCCTAAAGATTCATGGCCAGAGTGCTGACGGGCTCAGTGGAATTTTAACGTTGAACAACAATATTATTCAGGGAGAACTTGAATTTAGCGTTGATAGTTTAGTGACTGGTGTCGAATTACGAGATCATCACATGAAGGAAAAGTATCTTGAAACAAAAACCTTCCCCAAAGCAAAATTATCCATCGATAAATTGCAACTAGCGTCAGATCCACAGGTCGATGGATTTAAAACAAACGGTCTCTCCTTTACAGGTCAACTTACGTTACATGGCATTACTCGTCCAGTAACAGGAACCATTGACCTGAACACCTCTTCGGGAGTGACAAAGGGTGAGGGAAAATTTGATCTTAAACTTTCAGATTACAAGATTGACGTTCCCTCTTATTTAGGAATAACTGTTGCCGATACGGTTTCCGTTAAAGTTCATCTCGAAGCAAAAAAAGGCGCGTAGGCCATTTGAAATTAAAATTTTTTTTATTCTTATTTGCTTTTATCTTCGCGTCTTATGCCTATGCCTTTCCCGAAATGGTCCGTATGGGCTATCAGAACTGCATTTCTTGTCACTTGAGTCCCTCGGGGGGTGGAGTACTAACGCCTTACGGAAGAGGAATGTCTTCAGAGGTTTTAAGCACTTGGCATTATGAAGGGGAAGAGGCCATTGATCATTCAGGCTTCTCCACTCCGCCCTGGCTTCTTATCGGTGGCGATTCTCGCTTTATTCAAAACTACATTAATAATCTTCAAGCCACACAAACTCAGTGGTTCCCCATGCAAAATCAGATCGAAGCCGCCGTCCAAGCAGGAAAGCTCTGGCTTGTGGGAAATCTAAATTTTGAAGGCGGCCCCCCGGGAACCCCAAACTACGGTTCACTCAATTCTGAACGACTCTATGCCATGTACAATCTCACCGACGAGTTCTATGTTCGGGGGGGAAAGTACATGATTCCCTTTGGTATCAATCAACCCAATCACACCGCAGTCATTCAACAAAATTTAGGGTTTCAAGTTGAAACCGAAAGTGACAACCTTGAATTTGGTTATATTGGTGAGAAATTTAACGTTATTCTCACTGGCGATTTTGGCAGGCCCGATAATTCCCAAATCAGTCAAGAAACTGGGGCTTCATTAAACCTGGCCTATAATTTACTTGAAAGTCATAAATTGGGATGGAGTTTTTTCACCGGCAATTCCAATTCAAGCACTCGGTTTCTCAATGGCCCCTACGCTATTTTAGGGTTCTGGAAAAGGCTTGTGCTCTTAAGCCAGTTTGACTTTCAATGGCTCGATAATAAAAACCCCTTAGCCGGGCCCGAACAACAAGGATTTGTCACATTTAATCGTCTTCAATACGAGGTTATCAAAGGTCTTCACCCTTATATTCTCCACCAAATAAGTTACCTCAACACCGGTGTCATAGCCTCTCGCTACGATACTTATGGGGGTGGGTTTATGTTCTACCCCCGACCACACTTTGAGTTTTGGGCCGAGTGGGATAAAATTCGCGATATGAACGTCGCCCCGGTTTATACCGATTCCGCTTGGCTTATTTTGCATTATTATCTCTAAGATTTTCCCCCACCCGCGCTTTGAAATAATTGCAGCATGAATATAGCGGCTTGACCTTATGAAACCATAAGTTAAATAAATGGGGTGGGATCAAAAAAAGCTTGGAGTCTGACACTCAAAATATTTGCAATTGCCTCTCTCTACTTTCTTTCGGGAAGCGTGGGCTTAAAACTCGGAGCTGTAAGTAAATTTGCGACTTTTGTTTGGCCGCCCACGGGCATTGCCTTGGCCGCGGCAATTACTTTCGGCTCAGAGATTTGGCCGGGGATTTTTCTTGGCGCATTCCTTGTTAACTATCTCACGGGAGCACCCCTCGCCGTTTCTGCGGGAATTGCCATTGGAAACACATTAGAATCTATAGTTGCCATTAGGCTCCTCTCCCGAACTGGGCAATTTTATAAAACAATTGAAAACTTTAGAGGAGCTACGGCTTATATTTTGATAGCTGCGATTTTAAGCCCTATGATCAGCGCTACTTTGGGGACAATTTGTCTTTTAGTCAGCCACATTGTAAACATTTATAGATTTCCTGAGACTTGGTTTGCTTGGTGGTTCGGCGATACCATTGGAGCTTTAGTTATTGCTCCCTTTATTTTAGTTCTCATTCACGAAATTAAGAATTTTAAAAATATTCGGGCCATGGGAGAAGCTCTGATTATTTTGTTTTTGACGTCTTTCTTATGTCTCACTATTTTTCGAAACTGGTTACCTCAAATTGAGATTCTCCATTGGCCGTATTTTTTATTTCCCCTCTTATTTTGGTCTGGCATAAAATTTAGACTTTTGGGAACTACAACTTTGACTATGACAATAGCTTCAATTTCCATATGGGGAACGGCCCAAGGATTTGGATTTTTTGCCGATCCAGATTTAACGACAAGCCTCTTTCACCTCCAAACTTACATAGCGGTGATAGCCCTCAGCGGCCTGGCCTTCGGGAGTATTATGGCAGAATGGGTGCGAGCCGAAAGCGATCTAAGGCAAGCCCTAAGCGCTCGTAACGAATTTCTTTCAATTGCGTCCCACGAATTAAAAACACCTATCACCTCCTTAAAAATGCAAATTCAGATGACCCAACGCCGAGTCAATCCTAGAGAAAATATCGCTCCTACTCCCCAAAAACTTGCTCAGGCCCTAGAAGTTTCGTCCAAACAGATTGACCGTCTCACTAATCTTGTCGATCAGCTCTTAGATGTTTCAAGAATTGAAGCCGGTCGACTAGAATATTTTTTTCAACCTACGAACTTACTTGAGGTGACAACCGAAATAGCTGAGCAATTTGAGATGCAACTTTGTTCTTCGAAATGTTCACTCTTGATTAAAATTGATGAAAGCATAATTGGCATTTGGGATCGCTCCCGAATCGAACAAGTCCTTGTGAATTTGATTTCAAATGCCGTAAAATATGCTCCGGGAAAGGAAATAATTATTCGCGCACAAATTCCAAAGGATGCATCACGAAACGTTGTATTGGAAGTTGAAGATAAGGGAGTTGGCATCTCCCGAGAAGAACAAGAATATCTATTTAAACCCTTTACCCGGGCTGCAAATCTTAAACATCTTCCGGGGCTGGGCTTAGGATTATTCATAGTGAAAAAGATTGTAGAGGCTCATAAGGGAAAAATAAGCATAGATAGCCTCATCAATGTCGGAACAAAATTCATTGTTAATCTACCCCTCAATTCTAATTAGGGGTACTTGGTTTGGTCTCTAATTTCGGCTCTAATTTCGGCTCTAATTTAATATCGTTAATGATGTCGTGATTTGCTGGCAAACGCGAAGCAACTTCTTGAGGCTTCGTATCTACATATTTATGTCTGAGCTTTCCATCCTTATAATAGCTTATGAGCTTGTACCGCCCTCGAGATTCAATATTTTTTGAACGCTGAACCCGAGCCACTTTAGTGGTCTTATTAGTGAGTTTTGATTTGTGTTCTGAACAGGTGCATTCCGCCCTGCCGCTCTGGGGGAATATAAGAAAAATGAGAATTAATATAGCCGCTCTCATATACCGCTCCTTTCCCAACTTAAGAAGGTGCGAAAAAGCAGCCATACTAGAAAAATTCAGGGCCCTTCCCATGCCCTTAATTCGATTAAGCTATTTCCAACTGTTTACTGATTAGACGCCATTTCCTCTGGTAAAAGATTAATTTGGCGTTGAGTTACAGCACCATTTATGGGCCCTTCAACAGTAATCTCTGTGGGCATGTAGCCATCCAATGCGTCTACGTTAATGGTTTGAATCTCCTGATCTTCATCGGGGGTCAATGTCTTTGCGACACATTGACCATTTTCTACGGCCAACTGAACAGTGAGGGGCCAATTCACATTGTTTTTTGCCACTTCCTTAACTTGAAAAACAACTTGCTGGGGGGATTTTGAGGAAATATTAACTCCCATCACACTTCCCATTCCCATTCTCACAAGAAATGAAACTTTGCTCGTATCCCCGATCCAACCCACCGTTATAGGTTTTCCCGAATCAAAAGTGCAGTCTGAGTTAATATTGGCAGCGTAGCCTACGGGAATAGCAAAGGCTTGACTGTCTATCTGAAAAAGAGCAATGGAACTAGCCGCAGCACTTTGATTACTCCAAGAAGAGATGAGGCTTAAAAATAGAATCCTAGCAATAACAAATTTTTTCATACTTACTCCTCCCATTAATTATTAGAGGTGTATTGGAAGGAATGTGCCAAACGAACTCAAATTGAATGGAGATGAACTCGAAACGGAGTCAAAGTGGTGCCATTTTTCCCGAATTGAGATGAATTCATTTCTCGTGTATTAAGAACTGACCCCAAAATGACACCGTAAGAAATATTTTTACACCGAGGTTTCCTGAGGCTCATCTTCAGTATGTGTAAAATATCGACAAAGTCCCAAAAAGCTGCACATAATTAAAAAATGCAAATGTACGTAAAGCCGGCAATGCGCGGTGCACTTCATCAAGCCGCTTTTTACTCTTCTTTGGGCGCGGGTCTTATGCTTATTGCAGTGGCCCACACCCACATAGGTAGAATTTCAGCTCTCATTTATGTTGTGACACTTTCTGGACTTTTTGGAGCCAGTGCTCTTTATCATCGGCCCCAGTGGAGCGAAAAGCCCCGCCAATGGCTTAGAAAAATAGATCATAGTTCCATTTATTTATTGATAGCCGGAAGTGCCACTCCCGTCATTCTTCTGGGAATGAATCAAAATTCAGGAACACGGTTACTTTGGACTATTTGGATTGCAGCCCTATTTGGCGCATTAAAATGTTTTTTTTGGCCCATGGCTCCCCGACTTCTAAACGTTATTCTCTATATAAGTGCGGGGCTTATTTCACTCCCGTACCTTTCAGAAATTCGGCAGGGACTCGGACCTCTGGGAATGTCTCTCCTGATTATTGGTGGTGTCGTTTATTCAGCAGGAGCCTTTGTTTATTGTTTTAAGAAACCAAATCCATTCCCTAAAACTTTTGGCTATCATGAAATTTTTCACGCCA
>Ga0206917_1085_pt1 | contig 25309 bp, 7 predicted proteins | sample Alteio_BWOrgHeat_68_FD_152931 | JGI IMG/M metagenome (GOLD analysis project Ga0206917, IMG submission 152931) | Enriched cells from forest soil in Barre Woods Harvard Forest LTER site, Petersham, Massachusetts, United States -... | ecosystem: Environmental > Terrestrial > Soil > Temperate forest > O...
CCGAGGAGCAGAACATCGCCTTAGTCCGTGAGATGGCCTTTGAGCGGTTCGTATCGAAAGGCTTGTTGTCTACGTACGCCATCAACTGGAACGAGGGTAATCCCCACGTTCACATTACGGTTTCCACCCGTACCGTCTGGAACGGGGAAATCTCTTGGGACAAGAGCGTTTCCCGAAGTTTGGTCACGCCTTCCGGCCTTCGGGAAACCCGGAAAATCTTTGCGGGGTTCATCAACAAGCATCAGGAATTGGCGGGCCTTTCTGATCGGGTCGACCATCGATCTTATGCGGATTTAGGCATCGACCTCATTCCCACGCGCCATAAAGGTTATGAAGCCCATCGGCTGGAAAAGGAGGGGGCCCTGTCCCTTATCGGGGTGGAAAACACACAAATCTCCGAAGAGAACAAGCAACGGATCGGGGAATTCCCGGAAATCATTTTGCAGGAACTCACCTCTAATCAAGCCTCGTTTACGGAAAGAGACGTAGTGAAGCTTGTGCACCATCGCCTGAAGGATGACGTGGGCATCTTGTCCCAGCATGTCATCTATTCCGTCATGAAGGAAGCGGTCAAAGTAGGGATAGGGTTCGACGATATCAAGCGGTACACCTCGAAAGACTATAAGGGGAAGGAAGACCACATTTTGGAGTCGCTGGAAGCTTGCAAGGATGAGACGGCAGCGGTTTCTATTCCCGAAGGTCGGGTTGAAGAACTTTTGGGCGGAGAGGCATCCTGGTTAAATGCCGGGCAGAAAGAAGCGGTCAAGACTTTATGCGGCGATGAGAAATTTTCTGGATTGATCGGTCGGGCGGGAACAGGCAAGACCACCGCCTTGCAGTATGTAGTGCAGCTCCACAAGGAAGCAGGGTACACCGTCCTGGGGATGGCCCCCTCGGCTACGGCGGCCCATGAATTGAGAAAGGGAGCAGGTTGCACGAGCGATACGATCGCCCATTATGCCTACCACTGGAAGCCTTATTTTGAGGCCCTTGAGAAGCTTGAACAAGCAACCACAGAGAAAGGCACGCGTGCCGAAGAGCGAAAGCTTTGGCTGGAAACCGTCGATGCCCTTAAAAAGACTCTTGCCTCAAAGAACTTGCCAGATGAAAACACCCTGATCCTGGTGGATGAAATCGGCATGGTCGGGGTGGGTGATGCCCTGGCGGGGGGAGAAAGGATTGCTGGAGGATGGCATTTCTTGGTCAAGGTTTTGAATGAGACGGGAGCCAAGTTCATCGTGGTAGGGGACGACCATCAAGCCAAGCCTGTCGAAGCCGGAGACGTGACCAGAAAAGTCTTCAGGGATTTTAAGGATGCCGGGAACCTGGCCACCTTAACCGAGATCCAGCGTCAAAAGGTTCCCTGGATGAAGGAAGCCTCCTTGCACCTTGCCGAGCTCAGGACAAGCGAAGCTTTGGGAATGTATGAAACCCAGGGGCACATCCAACAATATGAAGCAAATGCGGATGTTTACCAGGACATGGCCCGCCAGTACCTCCGCAAGCTGGTCGCCCAACCGGACTCGGAAACTTTGGCAATGGCCTATACGAACGAGGAAGTGCGGGAACTCAATGGGGCCATCCGCAAGATTTTAAAGGAGAATGGCTTACTTGAAAGGGAAGACCTTTTAACCAGGAAGAGGCGTGTTGAAAAAGACACTTGTGTCGAAGATTTTGAAGATAAAGGTTTTGAAAGTTCTGCAGGGAAAGGGGGTGAGGGTACGGAAGGTTCAGATGCAAAAGGGCAAGCAGAAGAAGCAGGAGGAACAAAAGATAAAAAAGGAGGCAAAACCCCGATACAATCGACAGGGGAAGCAAAGACCGAAAAAACATACATCGAGGAAGGATACACGGTGGGGGACAAGATCGTCTTTACCCAAAATGATCGGGGATTTTGGACGAAGTTCGACAGCTCCGATCCTACCTTCTTCGTCAGGAACGGCATGCAAGGGCACATCGAATCCATTACGCCCTGTCGAATGCTGGAACGGGGTACGGGCAAGTTATGCAGTACACATAAAATTTCTGTCCGCGTCGAGGAAGAAGGGAGTGGCAAGGAGGCCACAGCACGCCCATCGATGGCACGCGTGCCAACGGTCAGCTTTTACTTGCGGGAATATTCCCACTTCCAGCATGGGTATGCCGTCACCATCCACAAGACGCAAGGAGCAACAGGGGATGGGTCTCTGGTAAAATTCTCCCGCTATATGGATGCCTATCTGCTTTATGTCGCCATGACCCGGCACCGAGACGATGTCAGCGCGTATTATTCAAAAGAAGACTTTGCCGACTTTCCTACTCTCCTTAAAACGTTGGGGAAGCTTCCTCAAAAAGACCTGGTGGCGGATTACAGCATTTTGGAAGAGAATAGGGAGTTTTGGCTCACGGTCCAGGAGTACAAGGCTTTAGGCTTCGAGCTGATGTCGGTCAGGGCCTTCGCCATGAGCGGAGACAAAACGAACAAGGAAGAGCAAGAAAAGACACACGTATCGGAAGCCTGGACTACGATCTACAAGCTTGAGGAAGAACGGAAGGGGTTGGCCAAAATCATCTTGGAGGATTGGGATGTTTTTGGGGAATTTGCCCGCCAGGCGGGGATATCCCATGAAACCATAAAGATCGCCGCCGGGGTCATGAAGCGTCCCTTGAGTCGTGCGGAAGAACAAGCCAAGCTGGTCGTCGAACAATACGCCAGCATTGCCATAGAAACGCGTCAAGCATGGCATACCATCAGAAGGACGCATCCTGGGACACGCGCCAAAACCCACCCCCAGTGGCCGACTTTTGAAGCATTAAGGGACCAAAGGGGCATATTGGCGAATCAGATCGTTCAGGATCCCTTTTTGTATCGCCCCTTCTTGAAGAACACCGCTAAGGCTTTTGAAGAAGACGGCACGCGTGCCGGAGACGGAAACAACCGCTTCGGCTATGGCTTGCCCATCATCAAGGCGCAAGCTGAAGCCCATCAATCCAAAATGATCCGACACGCGTGTCTCCAACAAGAGATGCTTAAAGGCGCCTTCGGTTCCGCCCTCTCCGAAAGACTTCAAACCCTTTTGGAGTATGTGGATGCCCGGGACTTGTCCGCTTCCCTGTGGAAAAGTTTAAAACCCAAGCTAGAAACTTTTAAAGAGACGCTCCTGTCCGAAGGGTTCTGCAAGGAAATCGACGAGTGGAAGGAAATGAGGATGGCTCGGGACCAACGTGCCCTTAAAATCGTCGATTCTTGGGAGGATTATGGTCCTCTGATCCAAAAAGTAGGAATGAAGCTATCCTTTGAAACCCTGATGGATCAAAAGGAGCAAGCCGTTCGCGATACCCTCCTGAAGATCTATGCAACATCTCAAGAAGACACGCGTGTCGGAGATTCTGCAAAACTCCACGCCGCTTTTGAGATCAAAACATTGATGGATGAGGATAGGGCAGCGGGGAAGAAGACCACCATTTCTGATGTGTATTTTTATGGGCTACAGCCAAAAGACATCGTCAGGCACGCCCTTGAATACCAAAAGCTGAAAATATTCGAGTCCCTAAAGACGGAGCCTGAACGCCAGTTATTCCTTCTCCTGGATGAATACGACGACAAATGCCGGGAAGCTAATCGCATTTATGTCGTGTGTTTGAATGAAGTTAAAGAGATAAACGGGGAAACCTCCAAGGAAGAAGAAAGGGAATTGAAGCCCTGGGATGCCCCTTCCTGGCCAGTTTACCAGGAAGCTTGCAAGCCTCGTAACAAGCTTGCTCTGGAAATTTTTGATCGGAGTGACCATGCGGAGATTGTGGTTCTCGCTCATACCATGGGTCTCAACCTGAAGGAGGTCGAGCTTGAGCAGCTATTTGCAAGGGGGGAGAAGGCGTTTCGGGATACCCACATCGAAAGGTATTTAACGTCCACAAATCAGGAGGAACAAGGAGAATCTGCCTTTGCGCTTACCAGGCTTATCAATTCTGAGAAACGCGTTTCGGAGACACGCGTGCCGGAGACACGCATGTCGGAGACCCGCGGGTCGGGAAGAGAGCAAAACAAAAGAGACGGCAAGGAGGATGAGCAGAGCGACGGTAAGGGACAGTCAATGGGGAGCCAATCTTTGGCTGGTGATCGACCTTCGATCGGGGGCCGACCTTCGGCTACTGCAAAACAAGTTTACCATGCGGGTATTGATTTTAAAGAGTTGCACCAAGCCGCTAACGCTTACCAACAAGCCCGCGTCTTGCAAGCTCTGACTACGGGAGAGGATATCAAAACCTTCCATGCCCTTCAAAGTTACGGGAAGGCAACTCATCTGGGGAATCAGGCTTACAAAGGCTGTATAGAAGAAGCCCGAGGCAAGTCTTTGGATGGCAAATCTCTTAAACCCGCCGACACGCGTGTCGCTGGCACGCGTGCCTGGGAGACAGAAGCGTATCAAACCTACGCGCCCCTGGCTACCGCCCAAAATCGGATCGCCTATACATTGTTTGAAGAGCATGATGTTGAGCGAATGCTTGATCTAGCTCGCAAGATGGGCATGGCCTTGGACGTTTCCAAGTTTATAACCCAGGTGGAAAACGGCATGCGGGATTTCTATCTGGAAACCTTTAAGGAAACGACGAGCGATTTGGTCAAGGCAGTTTCCGCGGCAGAGATTTATGGGCTTTTGGAAGCAGATGAACGCCAGGGATCAAAGAAGACGTTTGGTGTTTTAAAAGGCAAAGAAATTCCTGCAAGTGATGTGCGTGACTACGCCCATCAGTTTAATCGCCTGACCATGGTCGAATCCCTCAGCACGGAAGCTGAAAAAGAGCTATTCCGCCTGTACAGCAATTATGATTACCACGCTGTGGTTGCCAAAGGGATTTACCGCCAGTGCATGGACACGCGTGTCAGCGACACACGTGTCTCAGGTCAAGAAAACCTAAGCATCAAGCCCTCTGAAAGTGAACATTTTCCCGCCTATAAGGAAGCGGTTTCCCCAAGGAATGCCGCCGCCAATGCCCTGGTCTTGCACCCGGATTATTCCAAATGCCTTGATCTCGTTGAACGGCTCGGGTTGACGATCAACCGTGGGCTTATCCTATCCCATGGGGAAGATGGGTTCCGGGAACAGGCGCTTGTTCATTATAAGGAACTCTCCCGATCTCCCGATACGGAATCCGAAATGCACAAGGCGAAGCTGGCGGACCTTCTGGTGAAAATGATCGGGGACGACCGGGAAGAAGGTCATAAGAAGACCCTTTTAGCCGTTTATCAGGCAGGTTTGAGTCCGAAGGACGTTTTTGCGGCAGCCAACGAATTGAAAGAATTTGCTGTGTTCGCCCGATTGGAAACAGAACAGGAACGGCACATCTTTGGCCTTGTCATCAAGTATAAGACACGCTCGGAAAAAGCCAACGAGCTTTACCGCCAATGCGCCGAGGAGTCGAAGGTCGACCCCCGTCGAGAAAAGCTCAACATCAAGGTTTCCGACAACCCGCTCTATCCCGACTACCTTGCCGCCGTATCCGCGCGAAACGAAAGTGCAACGGCCTTGTTAGGATGCACCGATTGGGAAGAGTGTCTGTTGTTGGCCGGACAGTTGGGGATAGAAAGAGATGAAAGCAAGGTGATTGCACAAAGCCGAGATGGTAAGCGAGAAATTCTGCTTGATCAATATACCCATACGGATTCTATCCTCGTCAAGCGATTGATAGCCCGTGAGCTGAAAGAGATGATGAATGAAGACCAAAAGGAAGAGAAAAAAGTGACGGTTGCTGATTTGTATCGCAATAATATCCTTCCCAAAGACATTAAAGAGGAATCCAGGCAATTTGATAAGATGGTGGCTTATTCTCAGCTCACAAACGATGCCGAGAAGCGGGCATTTTCTCTACTTGGCCAGTACGGCGACCTTCTCATCCAATCGAACAAGCATTACAGCGCCTCCTTCCAGGAGGCCGAAGAGCAAGGTGTCAAGAAGGAGAAGACGGCTTCGTATGCCTTGTTCCAGGAAACCTTAACGGAACGCCAGAAAATGGCTTCGCTCATCCAGTATGCGGCTAAACCCACGGTGATCGAATGGATGGCAGAGGAAATGGGCGTACCTTTAGACAAATTGGACAGGGATCGTCGGAATGATGAGATACGGTTAAAAAACCTTAGCATATTGAAGCAGTCCCAACACCAGGTAATGAGGCCATCATTCAAAGCAAAGGAAGAAGAACCAGAATGGAAGCCGATCCTGCCCGTTCCTCAAAATGCCCCACCTTTGCCTGACCAGAGCAACTATTATAAACGGGAGGATATGCGCCACCCATACAAGGATGCCCAAGGCAACCTTTTAGGCTATGTCGTGCGGCTAATCGACAAGAAAACGGGCAAAAAGGAAACACCCCCGATAACCTGGTGCATCAATAAAGAGGGCGAACAAGCCTGGAAATGGAAAGGGTTCGGGGACAGTAACCGTTCCTTGTACGGCCTCGACCGTTTGGCGCAATACCCCGATAAACCCGTTCTGGTCGTCGAAGGGGAAAAGACGGCGGATGTTGCCCAAAAACTGTTGCCTGAGTTTGTGGTCATGACCTGGGTTGGCGGTACAGGCGCTCCCCATAAAAGTAACTGGGAGCCGGTGAAGGGAAAGACGGTGGTTATTTGGCCGGACAATGACTTTGACGGGAAAGGACTTAAAGCCGCCCAAAAGATCGAAAGTATCATATCCGAACACAATGAAACAATTCATGGGGATCAAGAGAACCAGACTAAGGGAGGACAGGTAGGGATCGTCGCCCTACCCGAAGGCGTATTGCCGAACACATGGGACTTGGCCGACGACCTACCTGACGGGTGGACGATAGCGACCGTTCGGGAGATGATCAAGGGAACGATCGCTCAAGAGGATGCCCACAAGGGCAAGGGAGGCTTGCCCGCCATTAATTCTACTGCGACTGACCTGACTACGGTCGACCCTCGCTCATCCGAGAGCAAGTCGGCCATCACTAGGGAGTCAGTCATCGACTTGGCGACGAAAGAGTTTATTTCCCTGAGCGAGAAACATGAGAAAACCCATTGGAGGGATCCGGAGAAGGAAGAAATAAGACAAGCATTGGATAAACTTGCTGCCAAATATTGGCAGGATGAAAGGTTTGTCACGCAAATCAAAGATTCAGGTAGCGAAGTAGCTGCAAGCAATATCAGGTTACAAACCCATCTCTTGGAGACCGAGCTTTCTCGAAGCCAGTATTCAGTCGATGGACAACAGGGAAGTGCAAGCTCGACCGGAGCCGCCTCCGCCAGCCTTGCCAAATCGACCTTACGCGAAGTCGAAGGAGTCGAGATGGCCGCCAAAGAGTTCGTTTCTTTAACTGAAAAGTATGAAAAAGTGTATTGGAAAGATCCGGAGAGGAACGTCATACGAGCGTCTTTGGATAAAATCGTTTCTGCTCATTGGCAAGATAAAAGGTTTGTCTCAAAGATCGAAAACTCAGGAAGTGAACTGGCGGTTAGCAAAATCAAGATCGAAATCCACCTCATGGAGATCGAACTTTCCCGAAGCCGACAACAGTTTGATCTGTAAAGAGGGTTACTTTGTGGGCCATTAGCCTAATTTGGGGTTATAGGTGACTTTTTAATAGTTTTATTTTGCGTGACACAACGTGACACAATATAGCACAAGCAACGGGATAGAGATGTGATAATATATCATAGAATCAAAAATTTGAAAAAGACATTGAGAATTATTAAGGGAGAAGATAGGAGAAAGAATGGGTACCTGAAACTACAAGGCAGAACTAGCACCGTTAAATAGGAGGATCACATGAGAAAAACTTATGCAGTTGGGGTTGCTCTATATTTCACAGCAATACAGCAAGTGGGTGCAATGGATATAAAAGATGCTGACGTAGACATTGATGAAAGTTATTACGTTAATCCTGCCCAAAGAGAAGAAGTAATTAATATCGAGGTGGCATCTCAACCTCATACTTCAGCACTTTTGGAACAAAGGCATCCTGATAATATGGAGAATGATATTACAGGAATCAATCAGAGGCGAGGAGAAGGTTTACCTTACGGTACTATTCTGCAATTTTTCCAAGGTCATCCCTCGGACAAATATCCCGAAGTTACTGAAAAAATTTCTGCTCTCTGGCATGATATACCAAAGAATTTACAAAAAGCAGAGGTACTGGCTCTGCTTCAAGGCGCTCCTTTAGAAGATTATGAAAAAATTATTGTACAAGCTGCGGTTTTGCTCAACGATATTAAAAACGATCAGGAAAGAAGTTTGGTCGTTGGAGCTATTGCAACTATCCCATTCCAAGAGCGAGAAGATGTGCTTAACCAGGCAACACCTTTTCTCGAAAATATTACGAATAGTAAGGATAAGATTGCGGCCCTTAAAGTTATTACAGCTATCCCGCTACAAGAGCGAAAAGATGTACTTAAGCAAACAACATCTTTCCTTCAAGGTTTTGCATTTGACTGGCAAAGAGTAATGGCTCTTGAAGCCACCGCGAGTATTCCGTTACGAGAACGAACACCTGTATTTGAACAGATAGCACCTTTCCTGAAAGATACTATGCGCGCCGGGGAAAAAGTAGCGATTCTTAAGGCCATTGTAGCTATTCCTTTAGAAGATAGAAAGGGTACACTTGAACAGGTAACACTGTTTCTCCAGGGTATTACAGATGATGAGAGCAGGGTAAAGATTTTTAAAGCTATTGAAGGTATTCCCTTACAGGACAGAACGGATGTTCTTAAAAAAATGTTACCTTTTTTGAAAGATATTAAGAGTGCACAAGAAAGAATAGAAACCATTGAGATTCTGAGCATTACTTCGCCACAAGGCCGTGATAATATTTTAAGGAATGCAATTGCTTTTTCCAAGAATCTTAAAAATCCTCACGTAAAATCCGAAAATCCCAAGCGAGAAGTTAAAGACGCGGATCTAGATTTGCCTGAAGATTGCTCATGGCAGTAATGAGAAAATTGATATCACATATTCAGAATTTTGGGAGGCTGTACAGAGGCAGCAGGAATCAGAAGTCAAAAGTATAATATAGTAAATTTAAAGAGGAGGGGTGTATGAAAAAAACTTGTTTAATTAGAGCTGTGCTATATTTTGCAGTAATTCAACAGGTGGGAGCAATGGAAGTCAAAGATACTCATCTGGAGATGGAGGAAAGTTGTTATGTTAACCCCTCTCAAAAGGAAGTAGTTGTAAATACTGAAATACTCTCTCAACCCCATATCTCAAATCTTTTAGAACAAAGACATCCTGGTGGTACGGATAATGATATTGTGAGAGTCAATCAGGATCGAGGAGAAGGGTTGCCTTATAGTATAGCTCTGAGGTTTCTCCAAGGTTATCCACCCGATCAACATCCTGAAATTAGCGAAAAAATCTCTGCCCTTTGGCATAATATTCCTGAGAATTTACAAAAAGCAGAGATACTTAGGATAATTCAAGGTGTGCCTTTGGGAGATTATGAAAAAATTATTGAACAAGTGGGGCTTATTTTGCGGGATATTACGGATAAGTGGGAAAGAGCAACAATTCTTGATACCATCGTAGCTATACCATTACAAGAGCGACGAGCAATATTGGAACAAGCAACTCCTCTCGTAAAAGGTATCGCGAATACTTGGGATAGAACGAGGTTTTTTCAAGATATAATTATTAAACAAGTTGAAGGTACTGAAAAATTTGAGCTTATTAAATTGGGAGAAGGAGAAATAACTGAATTTAGCAAGATAAGAGTTACCGGCAACAACAAGTCATTCAAGAATAAAGCAATAAAGCTGGGCGACAGAGTTTTTGAGAAACCGTGGAGCTGTAATTTTTGTCTGGAGTTTTTTTACGCTAATGTGAATGGAAGTGACAAAAGTCGAACTTATTTTGGAAGCGGAATTTTAATCAATTACCATACGCTTCTTACTGCAGGACATAATCTTTATGATAAACATGGCGGTGGTTATCCTGACCGCATAAATTGTTTTGCAGCCTGCTTCGAAAATAATAGTTTAGCTGCGGCCTCAGTTGAGCCAGTTAAAAAACCTGAAAGCATCTTTGTTCCTACAAGCTATATTACCTCTCGCAGAGTAGATAAGAATTTAGATATAGGATTAATCTTTTTTGACAACGAGACAGCTAATGTTTTTAAAAGCAAAATAGGCTACGTCGCGACTCCTATGAATTACTCACATTTTTCGCCAGAACAGATTCAAAATATAGAGTTTTATATTACAGGTTATCCTTATACAACTCCTGGAAAGAGATATGCTCATACGATGAGCGGTAAAGTTTATAAACACGGAAATAATAGTGCTTTGGTTCATTATGATATTGATACGGGAAATGGATATAGTGGCGCCGGAATATGTTTCCAAGATGATGATGGGAGAGTCTATTCTATTGGGGTGCATGCTTATTCCCCTGCGATAGGAGAAAATTTTAGAACAGGAATTCTGCTTAATGATGAATTAAGCTCAAAGTCGTTTGAATTCATTCTATCTCAACAGCAAAAAGAGGTGCTTGAGTGGGCGACACCTTTTCTGGAAAATGTTGTTGATAATTGGAAAAGAATAGAGGTTCTTGAAGCTATTTCAATGATTCCGATGGATTTTGTTGAGAAGATATTACCTTTTTTGAAGGATATTATAGATCCTCAAGAAAGAATAGAAATCATCAAGATTCTAAGTGATACTCCACTGGGAGGTCATGATAGTATTTTAAAGATCGCAACCATTCTTTCCACGAATCTTAGGAATCCTCACGTAAAATCAGAAAATCCTAAGCGAGAAGTTAAAGATGCAGGTCTAGATTTGTCTGGAGATTGCTCATGGTAGCAGTTGGAAAAAATATATAATTTCATTAGGAGTTTGAGACAGAAAGAGGTAACTGGAAGTAAATTAAGGCAAGGATGTTATTCAAGCTAAACAGGAGGAATGTATGAAGAAAACTTGTTTAATTGGAGTTGTGCTATATTTTGCAGTAATCCAACAGGTGGGAGCAATGGAAGTCAAAGATGCTGATATAGACATTAATCCAAGTTGTTATATTAATCCTGATCAAAGGGAAGAAACTGTAAATATTTATATAGCATCCCAACCATATACCTCGGCTCTTTTAGAACAAAGGCATCCCGGAGGTATGGACAACGATATTGCAGAAATTAATCGGGGCCGAGGAGAAGGGTTGCCTTACAGTACTGTTTTTAATTTTATTCAGCGTTATTCGCTTAACGAACGCTATGCTGTTATTGAAAAAATACCTTCTCTTCTGCGGGATATGCCAGCTTCAGACGCCTTACCAGAAGAGATCTTCAGGATCATCTTGGGTGTCCCTATACAAGATTATGGAGAAGTTATTGAACAGGTAGATCTTCTTATTAAGGGGATCCAAAGCCCTGCAGAAAGGGCAATGCTTATTGAAACTATCCAACACATCCAACCACAAGATCGAAAGGTGGTGCTTGAAGATGCAATGCCTTTCTTGAAAGGTACTCGAAATGGTCAAGAAAGAGCTGCAATTCTTGGTGCTATCGCAAAAATCATACCACAAAATCGAAAGTGTTTGCTTGAAGATACAATGTCTTTACTAAGGGACACAAAAAACGGTTGTGAGAAGGCAACAATTCTTAAAAGTATCAGAGGTATCTCATTGCAAGAACGTAAAATGCTACTTGAATTAGCAGAGTCCTTGCTGAAAAATATTAAAAATATTCAGAAAAAAGCCCAAATTCTTCGTGTTCTTGGAGAGTTTCCCCCACCCGAGCAAAAGGCTGTTCTTGAGGAGATAGTGCCCTTTCTGGAAGATATTAAAGATGTTTCCGAAAGAGCAGAAATTCTCGAGAGCCTTATAGGTATCCCGTTGGAAGATAGAAAGGCTTTCTTTGAGCAGCAAAAATCTTTCATGCCTCATATTGCTTCTACATGTAGATTAAAACGAAAAATCCTCGAAGATGTTAAGCCACTAGAACAAAGAATTGTACTGGAACAAATGATAATTTTTCTGAAAGACATCGAGCATGATTATGATCAGAAGACAAGGATACTTCAAATTATAGGGAATATTCTGCCGCACGAGAGAAAAACTGCTCTTGATAGGGCTGTAAGCTTATTGAAGGATATCACAGTGGATTTCGGCAGAATAGAGATTCTTGAGAATATTTGTAAGCATCTATCACTAGAACGAGTAATTATGCAGCAAACAAATATGTTGGAAGTCTCTAAGTTGTCAGAACAAATTTTACCTTTTTTGAAAAATGCTGAGGAAGCGATAGAGATTCTTAAGAGTATCCAAGGTATTCCGCCTAGCGAGCAAGAGACTTTGATTAATCACGCTATTCCTTTCCTTAAGGTTATTCAGAGTGGTTACGAAAAGGCAGCTATTATTAAGAGTATTAGAGACATTCAACAGGAAGAACGCAAGGAGGTCCTTAAGAAAATTAAGCCCTTTCTGGAATACTTTACGGATGGCCAAAAAATAGCCGGGATTGTTAATACCATTAGAGTCCTTCCACCCCAAGAGCGGGCAGAAGTACTGCAACAAGCTGCACCATTTCTAATGGGAGTTACTGATGGTTGGAAAAGAGCAGAGATTCTTAAAGCTATCGCAAGCCTCCCATCCCAAGAGCGGAAAGGTATACTTGGGCAAGTAAATCTTTTTGTGTCTAATACTATGGAGGGGCAGGAAATAGCAATGATTATCAAAAGCATAGCATCTATCCCATTGCAAGATCGCAATAACATTCTTCAATACGCAATTGCTTTTATCAACAATCTTCAAAACCCCCATGTAAAACCAGAATATTTCAAAAGAGAAGTCAAGGATGCAAATCTAGATTTACCTGGAGATTGCTTGTGGTAGTAATGAGAAAAATATTATCTCGTTAACGTTAAGATGGTGAGAAGGTGTAGGCATGGCATTGGAACTGCAAGGCAGGAGTGCTATTCAGATAAGTAGGAGAAACATTATGAGAAGAATTTATGTAATTGGCGCTGCTTTGCATTTTGCAGTAATTCAACAGGGAGAGGCAATGGAAGTAGAAGAGGCTGACATAATAATTGATCGAAGCTTCGATATTAGATCGACTACGAAAATGCAGTCCCACCACGATTCAAATGATGATCAAATTATAAACCTTCCACGTTTTATTGTAGAAGTCGATCAAGAACAAGAAGGATACCAAGACCTAGCAAATTTTAATTATCATTTAGCTTTTTCTAATCAAATTGATAAAGACAAAGGATTCCGCAACGACCCTATTAATCCTTCTAAAAGAAAGATTAATCTTGATGGGAGAAAGATTGATTCTGCTAAAAGAAGGAAAGTCATGATGAATGACGAAATAATACCTCCGCTTCACAACATGCTTTCCTCGAAGCAAAGGCCTATGAAGGTAGCAGTAAAAGATGCTGATATAGACCTTGAGCAAAATTGTTATGTTAACCCTTCTCAAAGAGGAAAGATTACAAGTGGTGAAGTGATACCCAAGCCCTATATTTCGCCTCTTTTGTCACAAAGGCATCCTAACAGTATGCATAATGATATTACGGGAATAAACCAAGGTCGAGGAGAAGGTTTACCTTATAGTACTATCATGGAGTTTCTTCAAGGTTATCCCTCTGATAAACACGCTGAAGTTAGTGAAAAGTTTTCTCCTCTCTTTCACACTGTGCCAGAGGCTTTAAAAGAGGAAATGCTTATCATTATTCGAGGTGCTCCTCCAGAAGATTATAAAGAAATTATTGAACAAGCGGCGCTGCTCCTGAAGGACACCAAAAACAATAGTGAAAGGAAACTGATTGTTGAGGCCATCGCAAGCATCCCGCCGCATGAACGAAAGAGTATACTACCTATTTTGGAGGACGTTACCAACAGTCGGATAAGAGAAGAAATTCTTGAAATCATTGCAAGTATCCCTTTGCAAGAACGAGAAAGTATAATGCCTTTTCTGGTAGATATTGCAGATGATTTGGGAAAAATAGAGATTCTTAAAACTATTATAGCTATTCCAGTAGAAGAAAGACCGGATATATTTGAACAGGCGGCACCTTTTCTGAAGAACATTACGAATGGTTCCCAGAAAGCAATGATCCTTGAGACTATTTCATCTATCTCATTAGAAGAACGAGATATTATATTTGAACAGGATGAACCTTCACATAATACTACTAATGCTAAAAGACTCATGAGTGACAGAGCAAAGCTCTTTCAGTTTATTGCAGCGGTTTCGCCAGAAGAGCGAACAAATGTGATTAAACAAATAACATTTTTTCTGGAGGATACTGGTGGTTGTGAGAAAGAAAAACTTATTAACACCATTGTAAGCATCCCATTGAAAGAGCGAGTAGATGTATTTAAACAGGTAATGCCTTTCTTGAAGGCCGTTAATGGGTGGGATAAGGCAGAGGTTTTTATGACCATTACAGCTATCTTATTGGAAGAGCGAACAGATGCAATTGAACAAGTAAGACCTTTCCTTAAGGGTACTACGAATGGTTCAGAAATAGCATCGATTCCTGAAATTATTATAGCTATTCCCTTGGAAGAGCGAAAAAATCTATTACAACAAGCAAAACCTTTTCTTAAGGATATTGCAAATGGTTCAAAAATAGTATCGATTCTTGAAACTATTATAGCTATTCCATTGGAAGAACGAAAGGATCTATTGGAACAGGTAATACCTTTCTTCGAAGGCGTTGATAAGTGTGAAAGAGCAACGTTTCTTAAGACGATTGTAGCTATCCCATTGCAAGAGCGAGCAGATGTATTTGAACAGGCGATACCTTTTCTGGAAAACATTACGAATATCTGGCACAGGGCAGGGATTCTTAAGACCATTTTAACTATCCCGTTGCAAGAGCGAGCAGATGTGATGGAACAAGCAAAACCTTTCCTACAGAGCATTGAGCTTGGTTGGGGAAGGGCAGAGGTCCTTAAAGCCATTACAGCTATCCCATTTCAAGAGCGAGCAGATGTAATTGAACATGCAAAGCCTTTTCTGAAAGGTGACACGAACGGTTACGAAATACTAGCGACTCTTTACTACATTAAAGCTATTCCTTTGCAAGAGCGAGCGAGTATGATTGAACAGACAATGCCTTTTTTAGAAGGCATTAATGGGGCAAAATTTCTTGAAGCCATTGTAGTTACCCCCTTGCAAGAGCGAAGTATTGTCTTTGAACAACCTCTGGAGGACATCACAAATGGTTTAGAAAGAAAAACGCTTCTTGAAACTATTACAGCTATCCCATTGCAAGAGCGAGCATGTGTGATTGAACAGGCAAAACCTTTCCTACAGAATATTGAGCATGTTTGGGAAAGGGCAGAGGTCCTTAAAGCCATTACAGCTATCCCATTGCAAGAGAGAGCAGGTGTGATTGAACAGGTAGTGCCTTTCCTACAGAGCATTACGAATGGTTCGCAAATAGTGTCGATTCTTAAAGCCGTTTCAGCTATCCCGTTCCAAGAAGAGAGAACAGATGTGATTAAACAGGCAGCACCTTTTCTGAAGGGTATTACGAATGGTTATGAAGTAAAATATATTATTGAAGCCGTTGCAGCTATCCCATTGCAAGATCGAACAGATGTACTTGAACACACCACACCTTTTCTAAAGAGTATTAGAGCAGAGCTTCTTCAAATTATTTCAGCTATTCCCGTGCAAGAGCGAAAGAAAACGTTTGAACAAGCGGTGCCTTTTCTGAATGGAGTTACGAATGATTGGGAAAAAGGAGCGATTCTTAAAATCATTGCAACTATCCCCCTGCAGGAGCGAAAGACTGTATTTGAACAAGTAATACTTTTTCTGAAAGATACTACGGATGGTTTTGAAAGAGCGGTGATCCTTAAAGCCATTGCAAGCATCCCATTGCAAGAGCGAGCAGATGTACTTGAACACGCCACACCTTTTCTAGTGAAGATTATGGATGTTTCGGAAAGAGTAAGGATTCTTGAAACCATCACAAGTATTCCATCACAGAATAGAGAGGATGTTTTTGAAAAGACGTTACCTTTTTTGAAAAATATTACGGATGTTCAAGAAATAATGGAGATCATCAAGAGAGTAAGTATTGCTTTGCCAGAAGATCGCGATAATATTTTAAAGAACGCAATAACCTTCTCTAAAAGCCTTAAGAATCCTTATGTAAAATCAGAGAATCCCACGCGAGAAGTTAAAGATGTAGGTCTAGATTTGTCTGGAGATTGTTCATGGTAGCAGTTAGGAAAAATCTTATCTTAATAAGAGATTTTGAGATGTGAAGAGAGAACTGAAGTAACAAAGCAAGAATATTACAAGAATATTGCTCAAATTAAACAGGAGGGACACATGAAAAATCTTTATAAAATTGGATTCATCTTGTGTTTTATAGTGCTCCACCAAGCAAAGGCCATGGATGCTATAGAGAGCGTAAAAGATGCTGATATTGACATAGGCCAAAACTGCTACATCATTCCTTTTCAAAAACAAGAGATTATGGATGTCAAAGTAGTACCACGACCCTATATTTCGACTCTTTTGGAACAAAGACATCCTGGTGGCACAGATAATGATATAGTAGGGATCAATCAGAATCGAGGAGAAGGGTTGCCTTATAGTATTATCATGAAATTTCTTCAGGGTTACCCATCTGATGAACACGCTGAAATTATTGAAAAATTTTCTGCTCTCTTAAATAATATGCCTACTAACCTAGAAACAGCAGAGATGCTTGGTATTATCCATGGTGTTTCCACAGAGAATTATGAAAAAATCACCAAACAAGCGGCACTTTTCTTGAATGGAATTACAAGTAATCAAAAAAGAGAATTAATGCTTGACGCTATCGCAAATATTCCGCCGCAAAAACGCAAAGAGATTCTTGAACAGACAATGCCTTTGCTGAATGATATTATGAGTTATAGTGGGAAAAAAGCAGTTCTTAAGGCTATCATAGCTATCCGATCTAAAGAGCGAAAAGATGTGATTGAATTAGCAACACCTCTTTTGCAGGATATTACGGATGGTAAGGAAATAGCAAGGATTCTTCAAACCATTGCGGCCATTCCGGCGCAAGAAAGAAGGGATGTAATTGAACAGGTAGCGCCATTCCTGAAGAACATTATGGTTGGTGAAGACAGAGTATTAATTCTTAAGGCTGTCATAAGCATTCCATTGAAAGTGCGAAAAGATGTGATTGAATTAGCAACACCTCTTTTGCAAGATATTACGGATGGTAAGGAAATAGCAAGGATTCTTCAAACCATTGCGGCCATTCCGGCGCAAGAAAGAAGGGATGTAATTGAACAGGCAGCACCATTCCTGAAGAACATTATGGTTGGTGAGGACAGAGTATTAATTCTTAAAGCTATCATAGCTATCCGATCTAAAGAGCGAAAAGATGTGATTGAATTAGCAACACCTATTTTGCGGGATATTACAGATGGTAAGGAAATAGCAAGGATTCTTCAAACCATTGCGGCCACTCCGGCGCAAGAAAGAAGGGATGTAATTGAACAGGCAGCACCGTTCCTGAAGGACATTACAGTCGGTGGGGACAGAGCATCAGTTCTTAAAGCTATCGCGAGCATTCCATTGAAAGAGCGAAAGGGTGCGATCGAACAGTCAATACCTTTCCTAATGGACGTTGTGGATGGTCAGACAAGAGCAGAGATTCTCAAAGTCATTGTAGTGAATACTCCATTATTGCGATTACGAAAGAAAATGTTTGAACAGGCAACTCCTTTCTTAAAGGAAAGTAGGAATAAAGAGGCATTACTTAATAACATTTTAGCTATTCCGTCACAAGTACGAAAGAAAGCACTCGGGTCGATAGCTTCTTTCTTAAAAGAGATTGAAAGAGATTGCGGAAAAGCAGAGCTTCTTAGGATTGAGAAGAGCAAGGAAATTATTTCACAAAAAAAATCCGGGTACAAAACACTTGCGCTGAAGGTGCTTATGGTAGGCGTACAAGATAGAGAGGTCTGCCGAGACACCTCAAGTATTTTGCCACAAGTATCACAAGAGAGTTTTAAGCAAGCTGTACCTTTTATAAAAAATATTACAATTACTCAGCAAAAGCGAGCCAATTCCTTATCCTTACAAGAGAGAAGAGAGAGACTTGAACAAGAAGATGCCTCTTCTGTAGGGGGTATGACTAATCGACAAGACGTTGCAAACGCTTCACTGCAAGAGCAGAAAAGTGTACTTGAAAGCGCATTGTCTTTCTTGGGTAACCTTACAGACGGTTTAAAAGAATTATTTCTTTGTTGCAGTATGGGGGATTTTTTGCTGCAAGAGCAAATGGAAAGGCTTGGCCAAACGACTCCTGCTGTAACAGGTATTACGAACAATCATCAAAGAACGATAATTCCTGAAGACATTCCATATATTTTTATAAGGGAAAAAACAGTATTACAAGAAAAAATATCCTTTTTGCTACAGGATATTAAGAGTGATTCAGATAGGTCAAAGATACTTAACGGTATTCAAGCCCTTTCCTTCCAAAAACAAAAAGAATTGTTTAAACATATAACCCCTTTTGTTGAGGGCATGGATGGTTGTAAAAAAGCGGAGATATTTGGAATAATTCTGAATATTTCATTACAAAAACAAAAGGAGATGTTTGAAGATTGTGTACCTTTTTTGGAAGATATTACAGATGTTTTAGAAAGAGTATTGATCCTTAAGCAGACCCTAGATATTCCCTCGCGAGAACAGAAGAGTGCATTTAAACAGTTCCTGTTTTTGCTGAAAGACATCACAGATACTTGGGAAAGAGAAAAGATCCTTGAAGCTATTACAAAAATCCCCTATCAAGAACGAAAAGATTTCTTTAACCAAGCAAAAGTTTTTCTAAAGGACATTGTAGATGGTTGGCAAAGAGTAACTTTTCTTCAAACCATTGCAACCATCCCATTGCGGGAGCGAACAGATTTTCTTAACTGGATAGTTATTCTCCTAGGGGACGTGCATGGTTATGAAAGAGCAGAGATCCTTAAAGTCATTACAAGTATTTCATCTCGAGGGCGAAATGATTTGCTTGAGCAGGCAACGCCTTTTCTAAAGGGCATTACTGACGGTTTGGAAAGAGCAACGGTACTCGCAATGATTGCAAATCTCTCACCGCAGATACGAAAGAGTGTGATTGAACAGGTGGTTCTGCTTCTAAAGGATAAGGATGATTGGGAAAGCAGTGAGATTCTTGCAGTCATCACAAAAATTCCATCTCAAGAACTTAATAACTTACTTATTCAAGCAGCACCTTTTCTAAAAGGTATGAAGAGTGGGGAAACAATCGCAGAGATTCTTGAAGCTATTGCACATATTGAGCCACTGGTTAGGGTAGATGTTCTTGAAAAAGTGGCACCTTTTCTGAATTATATTGATGATTCAGAAATAGCAACAATTATTAAGGATATCAATTCTGCTCCATTTTATCAAAAGCAAGATAATATTCTGGAGAATACAATAGCCTTTGCTAGAAAGCTTAGAAATCCATATGTAAAGTCAGAAAATCCTGAGCTAGGAGTGAAAGACGCTGATATGAACTTAACTGAAGATTGCTTATGGTAGAAATTGGAGACAAATATATAACTTTACCAGGAGTTTGAGACAGAGAGAAATAACTGGGAGTAAATTAAGGCGAGGATGTTATTCAAGCTAAACAGGAGGAATGTATGAAGAAAACTTGTTTAATTGGAGTTGTGCTATATTTTGCAGTAATCCAACAGGCGGGAGCAATGGACATCAAAGATGCTGATATAGACATTAATCCAAGTTGTTATATTAATATCTCCCAAAGAGAAGGGATCATAAATCTTGAAATAACACCCCAACCTTATACCTCTATTATTCTAGAGCAAAGGCACCCTGGCGGTGCGGATAATGATATTACAGGGACCAATCAGAATCGAGGAGAAAGGTTGCCTTACAGCATTGCCCTAAGGTTCCTCCAAGGTTATACATTGGATAAGCATCCTGAACTTATTAAAAAAGCTTATTCTTTATTAGAGACAGTACCAGAGGGCATGGATCAAAAAGATGCCATAGAAATTATTTTGGGTATTGCGCCAGAACATTATGAGAGAACCCTTCAGTATGTGGTGCCCTTTGTGCAAGATGTTAGAGATGAGCGTGAAAAAGCAAGAGTTATAGAGATCATCGCAACTATCTCACCGCAAGTACGAGGGGAGGCGATTGTGCAAACAATACCTTTTCTGCAAGGAATTAAGGATAGTTTAGGAAAAGCAAGGATTCTTCAAGTCATTGCAAATATTGAGCTTCACAAGCAAGTAGAGGCACTTGAGTTGGCAATACCCTTCTTGCAAAGTGTTACAAGCGGTCAGCTAAGAGCAAGGTTTCTTAAAGCCATTGTAAGTATCTCGCCGCAAGAGCGAAAAGAAACTCTTGAACAAATAACACCTTTGCTGGAAGATCTCACACCTTTGGAAAGAGTAGAAATTATTGAGACCATTGTAAGTATTCCAACACAAGCACGAACAGAGGTGATTAAAGAAGCAACACCCTACTTGCAAGGTATTATGATAGGCTGGCTAAAACCAAAGATTCTTGAAGGCATTGCATATAAACGACTATACGAGCGAAAGAAGATGTTTGAAAAAACAACCCCCTTCTTGCAAGGTATCATAGATGGTGAGATAGAAATAGATGCTGAAGCAAGAGCAAAGATCATTGAAATTATTACAAAACTCACCCCACAAGAGCGAAAGGAAGCGCTTGTGCAAACAACGTATTTCTTGAAGGATAGGGTTTGTGATAGTTGGGACATAGCAAAATGTCTTGAAAATACCGTAAGACTACAGGCGCAAGCCCGACAAGAGGCACCTGAAAAACTAATTCCTTTCGTAAGGCTCATGAGTGTTAATGAGAGAGAAAGAACATATGTTGGTTATGGAAATGAAGTGATAATAGAGAGGTATGGTGAGGAGAGAGAAGAGAACTTTGAGAACACCACAAGCACTTCTTTGCCGCAAGACCAAAAAGAAATCTTTGAGCAAGCATCACCATTTTTGCAAGGTATTGTCAATAGTCAAGAAAAAACAATAATTCTCACGAGTATCGCAGAGATCTCAGCACCAAATCGCCAGCTGATGCTTGCAAGGGCTTTACCTTTTTTGAAAAACATGAAGAATGGGCGTGAAATCGCAAGGATGTTTCAAATCATTCGAGATATTCCATTGCAAGATCAAGAAGATGTCCTTAAGTGGGTATCTCTTTTCCTAGAGAATAAAACTGGTTATTTTTTGGAAGAAGAAATCCTTAAGAGTATTCAAGATATTCCACCAGAAGATCGAAAGGATGTTCTCGAACGTGCTGCACCCTTCTTGAATGATGTTACGAGTGGTTGGGAAAGGATAATAATCCTTAGAGGTATCAGAGCGATTCCTACACAAAACCGAGAGGACATTTTTAAACGATCTAAGCCTTTCTTGAAAAATATGAAGAATGGTCGAGAAATAGCAGAAACTCTTAAAAGCATTGAGCTTATCTCTTCACAAGACGTTGATGTTATTTTAAAAAATGCTATTTCTTTTTCCAGGAAACTTAGAAATTCTCATGTAAAATCAGAAAATCCTAAGCGAGAAGTTAAAGATGCAGGTCTAGATTTGTCTGAAGATTGCTCATGGTAGTAATGAGAAAATTGATATTACCTCATCAAGATTTTGGGAAGCAGTAAAGAGGCAACGACAGCCACAAGACAAGGAATGTGAATAGTAAAATTAAGCAGGAGGAACGTATGAGAAAAACATATGTAATTGGGGTTACTCTGTATTTCTTTGCAGCAATTCAACAAGAAAAAGCAATGGAAACAGAAATAAAAGATGCTGGTATAGATATTGAGGAAAGTTGTTATGTTAATCTTTCCCAAAAAGAAGAGGTCGTGGGTTCCGAGATCGTTACTCAGCCCTATACTTCGGCTCTTTTGGAGCAAAGACATCCTGATGGTATAAATAATAATATTATGGGAATCAATCAAAGCCGAGGAGAGGGGTTACCTTACAGCGTAATTCTACAGTTTCTTCAGGATTATCCATCAGAAGAACACTTTGATATTATTGAAAAAGTACGTTCCTCCTTAAGTAGCAGTGCCCTAGAAAAATCACGACAACAAAATATTCTTGCAATTCTAAAAGGTGCTCCCTTGCAAGATTGGGAGAGAATCATTGAACAGATGGTATCTCTTCTAGGAAGCATTGAAGTTAAAATTGATATGCAAACATCCTATATCCGTGAGATTGTCACAAGAATTCCGCCGCAAGAACGAGCAGATGTAATTGAGCAGGCAGCACCTTTTCTAAAAGGCATTGCATTTGGCTGGAGAACAGGGGATACCCTTGACGCCATAGTAAGAGTTTCATCACAAGAGCGAAGGGAAGTGCTCGAACAAGCAGCCCCTTTTTTAAGGGGCATTACGCACGGTAAAGAAAGAGCTGCAGTGATTGCAACTATTGGAGGTATCTTACCACAAGAGCGAAAAGAGGTTATTGAACAGGTAGCGCCTTTTTTAGAGAACACTAGTGGTTGGATAATAGCAGAAATCCTTGAAACCATCGCAAGCACCTCATCTCAAGAGCGAAAAGAGATTCTTGAGCAAGCAGCACCTTTTTTAGAGAACATTAGCGGTTGGGGAATAGCAGAGATTCTTAAAGCCATTGCAAGTATTCCACCACAAGAGCGAAAAGAAGTTCTTGAACAAGCAGAACCTTTTCTAAAAGACATCAAGGATGGTATGCCAAGGGCAGAGATTCTTAAAATCATCGCAAGCATTCCATCGCAAGAGCAAAAAGAAGTGATTGAACGAATAATCCCTTTGCTAAAGAATATGGGTGCAGAGGAAAGAGGCATAGAGGGTATTCATAAAACCATTGCTAATATTCCATTGCAAGAGCGAAAAGAAATATTGGAGCTAACAATACTTTTTCTGAAAGACATTCATGAATCGAAGAGAAAGGATGTTATTAAATCCATTGAAAATATTCCGTCGCAAGAGCGAAAGGATGTTTTAGAAAAGACAGTGTTTTTCCTAAAGAATATTAAACATGGTTGGGGAATACCAGAGTTTCTTAGAATTATCACAAGTATTGCATCACAAGAGCGAGAAGAAGTTCTTGAGCAAGCAGTGCCTTTTCTAAAGGACATTGAAGACACTAAGCTAAGAGTAAAGATTCTTAGAGCCATCACAAGTATTGCATCACAAGAGCGAGAAGAAGTTCTTGAACAAGCAGTGCCTTTTCTAAAGGACATTGAAGACGCTAAGCTAAGAGTAAAGATTCTTAGAGCCATCACAAGTATTGCGCCACACGAGCGAAAAGAAGCGCTTAAACGGATAATCTTTAACATTGGAAAATTGGTTATGAATACTGGGATAGTCTCCGAACCTTATACTACACCACTTTTGAAACAAAAGCATGGTGATGGCATGAATAATAGTACTATGGGAATCAATCAGAGCCCAAGAGAAGATTTGCCATATGATGTAATTTTACAGCTCCTTCAGGATTGTCCACCAGAAAAACACTTTGATATTATTGAAAAATTATGTTCCTTCTTAAGTAGTAGTGCTCTAGGAAAATCACAACAAAAAGATATTCTTACAACTCTAAAAAGTACTCCCTTGCAAGATTGGGAGAGGATTATTAAGCAGGTAGTGCCTCTTCTGGAAAGCATTAAAGTTAAAGTTGATATGCAAAAAAAATATATCCTTAGACTTATTACAAGCATCCCACCTCAAGAGCGAGTGGAAGTACTTGAGCAGGCAGCACCTTTTCTGAAAGGCATTGCGCATGGTTGGAGAATAGGAGATGTTCTTGATGTCATCGTAAGGGTTCCATCACAAGAACGAAGAGAAGTACTTAAGCAAGCAACTCTTTTTTTAAGGGGCATTTCGGACGGTGGGGGAAGGGCTGAAATTATTGCAACCATATCAAGTATCTCACCACAAAAGCGAGAAGAAGTACTTGCACAGACCTCTCCTTTCTTAAAATATATTAAGTATGGAAGGGCAGAAATTCTTAAATTCTTCACAGATACTCTACCACAAGATCGAAAGGAAATTCTTGAACAAGCAGCGCCTTTTCTAGAGCACATCAAGCATGGCTGGGCAATAGCAGAGATTCTTAAAACCATCGCAGGTATCTCACCGCAAGATCGAAAGGAAATTCTTGAGCAGGTAGAACCTTTTCTAAAAGACATCAAGGGCGATAGACCAAAAGTAGATATTCTTAAAACCATTGCAAGCATTCCATCACAAGAGCAAAAAGAAGTGACTGAGCGGGTAATCCCTTTGCTAAAGAATATCATAGGTACAGAGGAAAGAGGGATAGAGGATATTCATAAAACCATTGTAAATATTCCATTGCAAGAGCGAAAAGCAATATTGGAACTAACGATATTTTTTCTGAAAGATATTAATGAATGGACAAGAAAGGATATCATTCAAGCTATTGCAAATATTCCGCCTCAAGAGCGAAAGGATATTCTTGAGCAGGTAAGACCGTTTATGGACATTAGGAGTGGTTGGATAAAAATAAGCTTTCTTAAGTTCATCGTACGTACTCCATCGCAGGAAAGAAAGGATATACTTAAACAAGTAGAACTTTTTTTGGAAGGCATCACAGATGGCTGGGAAAGAGGAAATGTTCTTCAATCCATCATAGATATTCCATCACAAGCTGAGTACGGGGATATACTTAAGAATATATCACCTTTTTTAAAAGATATTACGGATGGTGAGGAAAGAGCAGAACTCATCAAACGCTTGTCTCTTGTTTTGCCACAAGATCGCAGTAGTATTGTAAGGGGCGCAATGGTTCTTTCCAAGAAACGTCAAAATCCTCATGTAAAATCAGAAAATCTTAAGCGAGAAATTAAAGACGCAGATCTAGATTTGTCTGAAGATCATTCATGGTAACAATTTGGGAAGCTGTAAAAAGGTAACAGGATCTAAAAAACAGGGGTGCCACCCGATTTAAATAGGAGAAACACATGAGAAAAACATATATAATTGGGGTTGCTCTGTATTTCTTCACAGCAATCCAGCAAGAAAAAGCAATGGCAGCAGAAGTAAAAGATGCTGATATGGATATTGAGGAAAATTGTTACGTCAATCTTTTTCAAAAAGAAGAGCTCGTGGATGCTGAGATTGTTACCCAACCCTACACCTCGCCTCTTTTGGAACAAAGACATCCTGGTGGAATTGCTAATGATATTACAGCAATCAATCAGGATCGAGGAGAGGGTTTACCTTATAGTACCTTTGTGCAGTTTCTTCAGGCATATTCATCTGATAAACATACGGATGTTACTGAGAAAGCCTCCTCGCTCTTAGTAAGAGTATCAAAAAATT
>Ga0206917_1086_pt1 | contig 25123 bp, 22 predicted proteins | sample Alteio_BWOrgHeat_68_FD_152931 | JGI IMG/M metagenome (GOLD analysis project Ga0206917, IMG submission 152931) | Enriched cells from forest soil in Barre Woods Harvard Forest LTER site, Petersham, Massachusetts, United States -... | ecosystem: Environmental > Terrestrial > Soil > Temperate forest >...
CGGGGCTCTGGTGAAGGGCTTCAAAACTTAGCCGGCGGGGAAAGCCGCGAAGGGGGCGAGATGGGCGGTGGCCGCTTCGCCGACAGTTCCAACATGCCCGACACATTGCGAGTCTCTCAGGCCGCGCTGCCGACTGACATGGGAATATCCTCTGGCGGTGGCGCATTTGCTAGTTACTCGGGCAGTCCCCGCGGCCTCGCCGCACCGGCTGAATCGCACGAGTTTGATCACCAGGTTTCCCAAGGATTCGATACCGTGGGCAACGCAATTGCCTCGGCCGAGCACGAAGGCGACGTGGAGGCCCGCGCGGCGGAACATCCGGCGCAAGCGATCGGCAGTGGTGCACGGGCAGCCGGGCAGGGGCTTGCTTCGAATGGGAATCGCGCGAACGTTGCTGACCGGCTGATTGCTTCGAACACAGTGCGAGATCAGGGCCAGGCCGACGCGCGGGAGGCTGCGCTGACGCACGGGGCTGGCAATGACATTCACACGTTGCAAAATGCGGACGCGAACCATCCGCTGGTAAATCAAGGGGTTGTAGCGAACGCGGCGGCACGTGCCGATGCTTCGACGCGGCGGCTGTCGCCGGCGGATTTACACATTTTGGGCAACAAGATTCGGCACGATTACGTGAATCCGAATGACAGCCAGTTTTACAATGCCTGGGGTGGCGTTTGGTTGGCGGCCCAAATGGGCGCATACGACCCCTGGAACATGGCGACGTGGTCGAACGTGAGTACGTGGTATGGCACGCAATCGCCACCTGTGAATTACGAGTATGGTAACGATCTAACGTATCAAAACAACAACGTGCTGTTGTATGGCAAGCCGATCGCCACGACGCAGCAGTACTGGCAATCGGCGAGCGATCTCGTGACGCAGGGCGAGGCGGCGCCGCCGAAGGACGCGAAGTGGCTGTCGCTCGGCGTGTTCGCGGCCACGCGCAGTGACGATTCGAAATCGGACATGCTGTTCCAGCTGGCAATCGACAAGCAGGCGACGGTTCGCGGCACCTACTACAACACTGGCGATAAGAACAAGCAAACGGTCGAAGGAGCGGTCGATAAGACGACGCAGCGAATCTGCTGGGTCGTGGCGGACCGCAAGAATATCGTGTTCGATACCGGGCTCTACAACCTGACGCAGGCTGAAACGACGCTGCTAGTGCATTTTGGTCAAGACAAGACTGAGCAGTGGACGTTGGTGCGGTTGAAGAAGCCAGAAAAGAATTCCGGTCAAAAGTAATGGTTCAATTTGAACCTCGACAAGCAAAGGAAAGGCAGGTGGCAACCCCAGAGACGCAGGTCTTGCATTGACCTTGAAGCGACACGATCAGTTGAGCGGCGCCGGTAGGCGTCCGTGGCCCCGGACTCCCCGAAATAGGTAACATTTTATGGATAGATTGAGTTTTAGGATGCTAAGACGATGTATCGCGGTGGTCGGCGCGGCAGCGCTGGTGTGCGTTTCGGCCGTGGCTCGTGCTGCCGATAAGAAGCCCAACATATTGTTCATCATGGGAGATGACATTGGCTGGATGCAGCCCAGTTGTTACCACCGCGGGTTGATGGTTGGGGAAACGCCCAACATCGACCGGATTGCGAATGAAGGTGGCTTGTTCATGACTTACTACGCCGAGTCGAGTTGCACCGCCGGGCGGTGTGCATTCGTCACCGGCATGCACCCTTATCGCGCGGGCTTGCTGCTGCCGGAATTGCCCGGGGCGATCTCGTATCTCCGTCCGGGAACTCCATGCATCGCGCAGTTCATGCTCGATCAGGGATACACGACGGGTGAATTCGGTAAGAACCATCTCGGCGATCATCCCGATTCACTTCCGACGGCGCACGGCTTCCAGGAATTTTGGGGCTACCTTTATCACCTGGACGCGATGCAGCAGGTGAGCTTCCTCGACATCAACAAAAGTCCGACCGAACAGACGGTCGTCCCGCCAATGAAGATGGTGCCAATTCCGGGCATTCCGGAAGCGCCCGGCTCGATCGATCCGAAGGACGGCGTGTGCATGGCGCCGCCGCGCCCCGTGCTGTGGATGAAATCCTCCGACGGTACGGCGAAGAACCAAAAGGGGACCGACGAAGGCCCATTGACGCTCGAGCGATCGAAGACGGTGGACGAGGAGATTTCTTCCCACGTCGTCGACTGGCTGGATCGCAACGACCCGAAGAAGACTGACAAGCCGTTCTTCTGCTATTACAACCCGGCGCGCATGCACATCACGACGATGTTCTCGCCTAAGTACGAGGCGATGGTCGGCGTAAAGGGTGGTAAAGACTGGGGCATCAACGAAGTCGGCATGAAGCAGTTGGACGACAACATTGGCGTCGTCCTCAAGAAGCTCGAAGACATGGGTCAGCTCGATAACACGATTGTCGTGTTCACGACCGATAACGGCGCCGAAACGATCACTTTCCCGGATGGCGGCGTGACGCCATTCAAGGCCGGCAAGTTGACCACTTGGGAAGGCGGCATGCGCGCTCCGTGCGTTATCCGCTGGCCGGGCGTGATCAAGCCAGGCACGGTCTTCAAGGACATGTTCTCGGCGCTGGATTGGCTGCCGACGCTCGTAGAAATCGCCGGCGGCCCCAAAGGCGACGAGCTGAACAAGCAGATCATGGAAGGAAAGTACAAGGGCATCGTCAAGACGAAGCTCGACGGATTCAATCAGCTTGACTACCTCACCGGAAAGTCAAAGAAGTCGGCCCGCGATACATTCTTCTACTACATGGGCGCGATTCCGTCGGCAGTGCGGTACAAGAACTATAAGTACTACTACACCATGCCTGGGGAAACGGCGATGGGTGGTCTGCTGCCACCGGTGCCCTATAAGTGGACGCAGATCCAGAACATCAAACGAGATCCGTTCGAACAGAATGTGGGCATGGACCAGAAGGGCTTTATGGCGATTCCGGGCGCATTGGCGGGCCCGTATTCGGCATATATCTATGACTGGAATTTGTTGCCTATTGGCCAGCTGCTGTGGGAAAAAGAACTCATGTCGTATAAGGAATTCCCACCCCTACAAATGGCGGCGAGCTACAACCTCGAACAAATCCTTCAGTCGATGAAGGAACACAACACGCCGAGTGACTGATCGAGTAAGATGCGTGAGTGGTAAACCACGGGGCGGCCCGATCGGGGCCGCCCTTTTTTTGTAACTTAAACCCAGAGGGAACGTTTATGAGACTTAATAAAGCACCTTGTGGCAGTCTGTACGCGCTAGTCGCGGCGACTGCGCTGCTGGGCATGGCCGTGCAGGTGGATGCACAGACCAAAAAACCGAACATCCTGTTCATCATGGGTGATGATATCGGGATGTGGAACATTGGTGCGTATCATCGCGGAATGATGGCGGGCAGAACGCCCAATCTCGATCAACTTGCCAAGCAGGGCATGCTATTTACCGATTACTACGCCGAGGCCAGCTGCACCGCGGGGCGAGCTAATTTCATTATGGGCGAGTTGCCCATTCGGACGGGGATGACAACGGTTGGCCAAGCCGGTGCAAAGATCGGCATACCGGCCGAGGCTTGCACGATTGCCACGGCGCTAAAAGAGCAAGGATATGCGACCGGCCAGTTCGGTAAGAATCACCTTGGCGATCGGAACGAGTTCCTGCCAACGGTTCATGGTTTCGATGAATTCTTCGGCTACCTCTATCACCTCGATGCGATGGAAGACCCGGCGCATCCCAACTATCCGCAGAATCTTCTGGACAAAGTTGGCCCGCGTAACATGGTCCATTCGTACGCGACCGACAAGGACGATCCAACGGAGATGCCGCGGTGGGGCAAGGTCGGCAAGCAGAAGATTGAAGACGCTGGGACTCTTTATCCGAAACGGATGGAGACCGTGGATGATGAGATCCGCGACCTCGCGATCAATTTCATGGAAAAGTCCAAGAAGGACGGCAAGCCGTTCTTTGTGTGGCTCAACCCAACGCGGATGCACATCGTCACTCATCTGTCGCCCAAGTGGGAAGCGACCCGCAACTCAGAGAACGGCTGGTCGGAAGAGGAAGCCGGCATGGCCCAGCTGGATAACGATATCGGGTTGGTGCTCAAGAAGGTGAAGGACATGGGCGAAGAGGACAATACGATTGTTGTCTTCACGACCGACAACGGCACCGAGCTTTTCACATGGCCAGATGGCGGAACGACGCCGTTCGCGCAATCTAAAGGAACGGTCATGGAAGGCGGCTTCCGAGTGCCGTGTATTTTAAAGTGGCCTGGCCACGTGCAGCCAGACTCGGTGCAGAATGGCATCTTCTCTGGGCTGGATTGGTTCCCAACCTTCTTGGCGGCTGCGGGCAATGCCGACATTACCGGGCAGCTGCTCAACGGCGTAAAGCTCGGCGATCGGACGTATAAGAATCATCTGGATGGATACAACCAGATGGACTGCATCACCGGCAAAGGCCCCTCGGCCAGGCATGAAATCTTTTACCTGGGCGAAAGTACGGTCGGTGCCGTGCGGATTGATGACTATAAGTACCGCTTCATCGATCAGCCGCAGGGCTGGGTCGGTGAGAAAACCCACCCGGACATCCCGTACATCACGAACTTGCGCCTAGACCCGTTCGAGCGCATGGGCTGGCCTAACAGCGGGACCAAAGATGGTGGACAACAGTACTTCGATTGGTTCAAGTTCCAGTTTTGGCGATTTGTGTTCGTCCAACAGGTAGTGGGCAAAGAACTTCAAACCTTTGTCGATTACCCGCCGATGCAGCGAGGCGCGAGCTTCAACCTGGAAGCCGTGAAAGCTGAGATGGCGAAACGGATGGAACAGGCCGAAGCGGCGAGTAAGGGAACTGGTCAGTGATCTTTGTAATTTAAGCGGTCGGCCCAAATGGGCCGACCGCTTTTTTGAGCCTCTTCAAACTTTCAGAAAGAAAAACCATGTCTCGGCGATTAGTCGGGTCGGTGATTGTAGCAATGCTGTCGTTAGCGGTTTCTCTTGCGCACGGTGAGCCGCGCCGAGGGGGTGGCGAGAGTTCAAAGAACGAAAGATCGGGTGGCGAGAGATCGAACGAAGAAAAATCTAAGCAGAAAAAGCCGGAAGGCGAGAGTTCCGGTGCCCAGTCGAATAAGAACAAGAAACCGCCGGGCGGATCTTGGTCCGAATACGATCCGGAAGGCAAACAAGCGAACGAAAAGGGGAAAGAAAACAACGAGTCGGGCGCCAAAGGCGCTGCCGCTGGTGAGACTGCTGAAAAGAACAAGAACTCCCAACCGACGGGCGCCGAGGGTGCCGCGGCCGGAGCAGCACATTCCAATAAGAACTCACCCCAAGCCTCTGGAGCGGAAGGCGCAGCCGCGGGAGCTGCTGCCGAGAATCGCAATGCGCCCAAAAACTCTGGCGCCCAAGGCGCGGCGGCGGGAGCTGCTGCGGCCAATCGGAATCAGCCGCAGCACTCGGGGGCGGAGGGTGTTGCCGCCGGAGCTGCGGCATCGAATCGCAACAACCCGAAGTACTCCGGCGCACAGGGGGCAGCGGCGGGAGCGGCCGTTTCTAATCGAAATCAGCCGCAGTACTCGGGCGCTCAGGGAGTGGCTGCCGGAGCCGCGGCCGCCAATCATAACCAACCTCAATATTCTGGTACGCAAGGTGTGGCCGCGGGAGCTGCCGTCGCGAATAACAACCAGCCGCAAATCTCGAGTGCACAAGGGGCAGCGGTCGGAGCGGCCGTCGCGAATAGCAATTCGCCACAAGTGTCGGGCGGTGGCGGGGCCGCGGCGTATGCTGGCGTTAGGAACAACGTAAATCATCCGGGCATGTACGGCCAACAGTGGTACGGCGAACACCACGGTGCTTGGGCGCCTGCTGGTTGGGCATCCGGCGCGGCTTGGGTGCCGGCGACCTGGGGCGGTGTCATCAAGCAATGCGGATACGACATCGACGTCACTCCAATCGCGTACAACTACGGAAGCAATGTGACGTGCATCGACGGCAAGGTAGTCGTCGATGGTCACGCTGAAGGAACGGCGGAGGAGTTCAGTCAGCAAGCCGATACGATCGCCGACTCTGGTTTGGAAGTTGCTCCGTCGCCCAACGACAAGTGGATGCCTTTGGGCGTGTTCGCGCTCGTCCGCAATGAGCATCAGCACCCGCAGCTGATTATGCAGATGGCCGTCAATCAGAACGGCACGTTGCGGGGAAACTATACGGACGAAGTTACCGACACCACTCTGCCGATCCGGGGCGCGGTCGATCAAAAAACTCAACGCGCAGCTTGGACGGTTGGCGACAACAAATACTCAGTGATGGAAGCGGGAATAAATAACCTTACGCAAAGCGAAGCGCCGGCGCTCATTCATAAAAATGGGACGACGCAACGCTGGCTGCTCGTGAGGTTGGATCAATCCAGCCTGGGCGACAGCGGCTCTGAAGGCGGCTTGCCGTAACACACGAAGTCAGCAACGCTGGCAGCGTTTATCATGCCTAAGCTTCTGCTGATCGCGATGGCTACCGTGGAAGCAGCAACGGGCGTGTCGTTGCTTGCGGCGCCGTCGTTTGTCGTGGGGCTGCTGCTCGGCAATGAGCTTAGTTCACCGGGTTCACTGGTCCTCGGGCGCATACTGGGCGCGGCGCTGGTGTCGATCGGCGTTGCGTGCTGGAGTGCGAAAAATAGTGAACCGCGTGGTTGCGCGGGTTTATTGTGCGGTATGTGCTTTTACAATTTCGCGGTTCCCGGTCTGCTCGTTCTAGCGGCATTTGTGGATGGCCTGCAGGGTGTTGCGTTGTGGCCGGCGTGCATCCTCCATTTAGCTTTGGCGATCGGGTGTACTCGACTGTTGCTGCAGCGGTAGCGTCGAGAAACCACCAAAATTGGCGATTGAATTCATTGACCACTAAATGTAACAGCTCACGGAGGTTCTCATGCTGAGCGCCGCCCCGATCGCCATCTTGATATTTGCGTGCTTGTTTGGGGCAGCGATGCTGGGAATGTTGCTGCGCGCCGTGTTGCCGGAGCATCACCTCAGCACGGATACAAAGGACTCCGTCAAGGTTGCCATGGGGCTCGTCGCCACGATGGTAGCGCTCGTCCTTGGCCTGCTCATTGCCGCGGCGAAGGACAAATATGACAAGGAATCGGCCGGTGTCACGCAACTGGCGGCCAAGGTAATTTACCTCGATCGCATGCTCGCGAATTACGGGCCGGAAGCCGGCGACGTGCGCGAGCAACTCCGCAAGATGGTGGAAATGGTTCGCGGCCGAATGTGGCCGGATCGATTGCTGAACGCGCAGCTGGATCCGACCGCGTCGCGTACGGAATCGGTCTTCGTCGCACTACAAAACCTAGCACCGAAAAATGAGCTGCAGACAACACTCAAATCGCACGCCATTTCGAGCGCGTTCGACCTTGGCCAAATGCGCTGGCAGGAATTCGAGCAGGCGCAGTCGACGGTGTCGATTCCGTTGCTATGCATTTTGACGTTTTGGCTCGCCATTCTGTTCGTCAGTTTCGGCATGTTCGCGCCAAACAACAGCACCGTCGTCATTGCGCTCGCGATGGCCGCGCTCGCGGTTGCCGGGGGTGTGTTCTTGATGATGGAGCTCAACACGCCGTTCAGCGGAATTCTTCAGATTTCGAGCGCCCCGTTCGATGATGCGCTGGCTCACCTGGGCAAGTAAGCGTTGCTACGTTTTCTTGCGCAGCGGCAGAATCGAGACGAGAGAAATCGTGGCGTAAGGCCAAATCTCCGACTTCTATTCGCTCTTGCCGCGATTGCAATCGCAATTGCAGTTACTGTTACAACACGAATGCGGCGTGGGATCGCAACCAACGCAGCATAGTTTGGGGCAGCACACGCAGGGCATTGGTTTGCAGCAGTAATCGGGGCAACAGAAGTGGCACCAGCAGCAAGGGCAGGGAAGCGGCTTGCAGCAGTAATCGGGGCAGCAGAATTTGCACCAGCAGCAGGTGCAGGGCAACGGTTTGCAGCAGTAGTCGTCGCAGTAGCAGGGGATTGGCGGACAGCAACAGCACGTGGGCTGACAGCAGCATTTGTTGCAATCGGCCGCAAGCGCCGGCGCGGCGAACAGGGCGATCACGCAGAATACATTGAGCACGGCCTTCATGAGAACATCCTTGTTCCGGCGACGGCATTGTGGCGACGGGCATTGAAAGCTGGGCCCGTTGCCCTACATCTTTACTTATCGTCGTTTGCGGAATTCCCTTATCGCCCGACCGACGTGCGCGCGGCAAAGATTCGTAGGCAAAAGCATAAGCGCGGCAAAGTTTGCCGGTCGTAAGACCGAGCTGACAGCAGTTACAGCGCGTTAGAGGTCGTTTTTCGCTGCTGAACCTCCTGCTGAGCGGGGGGGCGGAGCCCGCGGTAAATCCTTATTTTATGGTGGCATTCCGCGACAGATTGGCTACATTGAAATGTTCTGGTTCTGGCTATTACTGGCCTCCGTTTAGAAAGAATTGAGTATGCGATACGTATCCGTCGCCGCGCTGGGCTTGATCTTGCTCAGCACCACAGCACTTACCGGGCAAGTGATTTACAATAACGCGTCGACCGCCGCCGAAGGCTACGCCAATGGTGTGAGCAATATCATTTCGGCGCAAGGGCAAAAGAACGTGTCCGACTCGCAAGCGGCGATTAATTTGACCCAGGCCCGCTCCTCACAGATCGATAACCAAGTGAAGTCGGTCAATGCGTTCTGGGAGAAGAAGGGCATCTATAACGAGCATCAGCAGAAAGAGCTCGAGGCAATTGACCAAAAGCGGAACGCGTATCTTGCGAAGAACGCGCTCACCTCGCTGACGCCGGAGGAATTTGATCGCACGACCGGCGCGGTTAACTGGCCAAAAGTTCTCGACCAAAAGCAGTACGATCAATTTCGGCAACCGCTTACGAAGCTTTTTCAGCAGCGCGCGTATGCGGGAGCCCTGACGGGTGACGAATATATGCAAGCCACGGCGGCCAGCAAGCAGTGGCGGGCGCTTTTGTCCTCTCAGCAAAACGTGTATCCCTCGGGCGTTCTGAGCCAGATGATTCGGTTCATTCTCAAGTTGGACCGCGAATTGGATGACAACTTGGGTTGAGACCGGATTCCTGAAGCAGACTCCCATCAAGATATTTAGGCGCAAGACGATGTTAACTACACGAATTTCAAATTTCCGCCGCGCGGCCTGGTGTTTTTCGTTCCTCGCGGCATGCGGTGCCGCGCAGGCGTTTGCGGCAGAGCCGACGCTGGATCAGATGCTCAAGTCTGCGGCGAGCGGGTCGGCAAAAGAGCGATATACGGCCATCGACGACCTTGGCGAACGCCACGCGAACGCAGAGCAGGTGGTGCCGAAGTTGCTGCCGCTGCTCGAGGACAAGGATCCAAAAGTTCGCTGGAGGGCAGCCCGGACGTTGGGAGAATACCGCGGCCAAGCCAAGCAGGCCGTCGAGGGGATTCGCAAACAGCTCAAGGACAAAGATCCGATTGTTCAGTACCACGCGGCCGTAGCGCTGGGCAAGTTGGAAGATAATTCGGACGAGAACATTGAAGCACTCGTAACCGATGTGGCGACGAGCAAAGACCCGCGCGTGGCGCGGGCCGCCATCGAAGCGATTCGGCATTTGAAGCCGGGTCCGAAGCGAGTTGCCGAAGTGCTTGGGAAGGCGCTCAAGTCGGGTGATCCGGCGCTCACCGTGCAGGCACTGGAGGCGATTGTCGCAGAAGGAAAGATGGCCCTGCCGTTCCTCAAAGAAGCATTGAAGAACCCGGATACGGAATACGTTGCGTGCGCTGCGATTGAACAAATTGGACCGGAAGCGGCGGAAGCGGTGCCGGAGCTGACCAAGCTACTGAAGGATACAAAGCATTCCCAAGTTCAGATTCAGCTGCTTCTGGCCTTAGCCGCCATAGGACCCGACGCCGCACCAGCAGAAGCCGAGGTTAAATCGGTGCTGGAGTCGTCAAAAGACGCGACCGTGCCAGTTGCCGCGGCGTACGCGTTGGGCTCCATCGGGGCGAAGGACTCGGATGCCGAGCTGAAGCACGCCTCGACGAAGGACAACAACGCGCTACTGCAAACAATGGCGTTTTGGGCGACTGCGAAATTGCATCCCGATGATAAAGCTGCCCAGAAAACGGCGATCGAGAAACTAACGCAAGCAATGAAGAGCGACAAAGTCGCCGTTCGAAGTGCTGCGGCGAAAAGTTTGCAATCGTTGCACGCTCCGGCCGAAGAAGTTGCGCCGTACCTCGTTGCGCTGGCGAACGATCCAAATCCGGCTGTACAGACAAATGTTGTCGAAGCGATTGCGAGTCTTGGCGAATCAGTTGTACCCAAGGTAAGTAAAGCGCTCTCTAATCCACAGCTTCGCGGCCCTGCGATCCGCGTGTTGAAAGAATTGGGGCCGAAGGCTTCGGGGGCAGTCGACGCGCTTATTGCCGCGGCCGACAAAGCCGACCCCAAGGTGCGGACGGATATTCAAATGACGCTGGCTGCAATCGGCCCTGCCGCAGCGCCCGCGACGGACATGCTCATCAAGTCTATTGGGAGCAAAAACGCCGACGAGCGTGAAAGTGCACTTCTTGCCTTGCGAAAGATCGGGCCGGGTGCGAAAGCTGCGGTGAAGCCGCTACTGGAGCGTGTTAAGAAAGACGACTCGTTTGAGTCCGCTGCTGCGGCGTGGGCACTGACTCGAATCGCGCCTGACGACAAAGAGGTTGTGGACGCGATCATGCCGAAGTTGACGAAGGCGCTTAAGTCAGCCGACGAGCAAGAGCGGATAGATGATATCGAGGCACTTTCCGACCTGAAAGCGGCTGGCCACTCCTCCGATGCGGAGCTCGAAAAAGCAGCTAAAGAGGATAGCAGCCCGATGGTCCGAGCGGCCGCTGAAGAGGCCGTACATCCGAAGGCGGCTCAGTAGCGAAGCTTTCGCCTATTCGCAGCATCCTGAAAGGCTGCGGAGCTCGATGATCGCGGTGCGGTAGTCAACGTCGGCCTTAAGAACGCCGACCTCGGAATCGAGTCGGTCCTTGATCGCAAACTTCAGCTGGAACGGATCGGCGGGCATCTTGGCTTCGCGATTCAGTGTCACCAGTTGCTGCGCGTAATCGAATGCCTGTTGTGTGCGGGTTGTTTCGTTAAACGCCTTGATCGTCGTTAACTGGACGTCCTGGATTTCCTTCTGCAAGTTTTGCCGGGCGAGCACTTCGGTGGCTTTGTATTGACGTAGCGTGTCGTTCTTCTTTCCCCATTCGAGCAGATAGCTGGCTGAGAGGCCGACGCCGGTGAAGCCGTCCTGGATTGTGGGTGTGGCAGTCTGGTTTACGTAGAATCCGTAGGCGTTCACGCTCGGCAGGTAATCTGCATTCGCGAGGTGCACGGCGCCCTCGGCCTTTTCGACCAGCATGCGGGCCTCGCAGATCTTGGGGCTGGAAGCAACTGCCGCGTTCACGGCTTCATCTGGGCATTCAAACGGATTCTGCGGCGTCGGCGGATCGAGCAGGATCAGTTCCGTGCACGGAGGCAAAGACACCAATTGGTTTAGTTGTTCCTGCAAATTCGCCGCTTGAGCATTCACGGTAACCAGACCTTGTTGCACTTGAACGAAGGCAATTTTGGCGTCTGATGAATTGGTAGCTTTCACCATTTGGTCAGCGCCAGCGGCCGCTTCGCGCAAGGTTGCCTGGATTTTTCGGGTGGCCAACAAGCCGAAGTAGAGCTGCTCCACGCCTTTCGTGAGCTCACGCCGGGCAAGTTGCTTTTCGGCCTTGGCCGCGCCGACATCGGCGGATGTTATCTCGACCGCTGCGTGGACTTTGGCTAGCGGCGTGATTGGCTGGATCGCGGCCGCCGCATAAGTCGCTGCATCTTGGTTGATCACAGGTACGACTTTGGTCACCGCGGGATTGATAATCCCTGGCGTGGTCAAGACGGTACCCAAGTCACTATCGAAATGAAAATATGAAAATGAATTGAGTAGTTTCGGAAGGTAATCCTTCTCCGCCGCTTCGACCGCGTGGCATTTGGCTTCAATATTGGTCGTAGCCAGCTCCATGATGATGCTGTTTTGCAAGGTGCGGCATCGTGCTTCCTCGAGCGACAATTGGTACACGCGACCGCAACTGCAGTTGGCAGCAGCGCTCGTCGCGGACGGCAATTGCTCAGTCTGAGCAGCTGCGGGAAGCGCGGGTGCGTCGGATTGCGTCGTCGATTGTGCGAACGCGAGAGGTGAAATCGTGGTTGCGGAAAGCGCGACGAGCATTCCACGCCAAAAATCGTGGATCGCCATGAGCGACCGAGTCGGCGAACGGCGCTGCTTTGGGTCGAGCGCGTCGCCGTCCTATATAAGATGAATGAGAAGAGAGTCGGGAAAAGGCGGCGGCAGTCGGGTCATGCCACCTGTAGCGATTATCGGAGTCGTAGCGGACATTCCGACAGAGTCGCGATCGCCGCCCGCAAGGTCGCCGATAGCAACGCGGTGCTGGCGCCGCTACTTCGCCGATTCGGGCGGGAAAATCACTTTCCAATCGTTTTTCATGTCGACGATCGTCCAGCCTTTTTTCACTCCCTCGTCCCAGGCTTTATCCAAGCGCCCAATTTTTGAATCGCGATCGTAGGCGTACTCGCGGACTGCGTCCGTGTGGTGCACGATTAACGCGAAACCGGGTAAGTGCTTGTCGGGTTCGCCTTCGGTCGTCCATTCCAACATCTCGCGATCGCCATCGGAGTTGCCGAAGGCCATGACGGGTCGGCGGCCAATGAACTGATTGATGCCCACAGGTTTGCCAGCCCCGTCGTCGATAAAATTGACCTTTGGCTCTTTGAGCAGTTCCGGTTTTCCATCGTGGACTTCGTATTTCACGACGCCGCTGCTGCCGACAATTTGTTGGGTCGGAATGCCGTAGACGTCTGGGATCCATGGCCGCATGAACTCGATGCCGCCGCCTGAGACGATGAATGTTTCAAACTGCTTCGAGCGCAGATAGACAAGCAGTTCGTGCATCGGCTGGTAGGTGAGCTGGTCGTAGGGTCGATGGAAGCGGGGGTGGCGAGCGGTATGCATCCAATTCCGAACAATCCCGTGAAACTGCTCGACTGACATGCCGGTGTGCGTTACTTCGATGACTTCGAGCAGCCCTTTTTGGCCCGTTTCACCGAAACTGGCGAGGTTATCCGCCAGCACCGCCTTAAATGGCTCTTTGTCTTCCCAATCTGGATGGTCTTTTGCAGTTTCCCTAATTCGATCGAACGCAAACATCATTTGGAAGTACATCGGCTGCTCGCACCACAGCGTGCCGTCGTTATCGAAGGTTGCGAGCCGGTCGGCGAGTTGGACGAAATCTTTGTTGCCAGGCGTGGTAACTTTTTCGACGAAGGAAATGATGGCCGACTTCGTCGCGCCGTCGTTCCAGGAGGGCAGTGGGTCTGCGGCGAACACGCGATGGCCGGCGACGAGCGCGCATACCACAAATAATTTTGTAGCCACCCGATGGATTTTGCCGTGCATGATTTGCCTCCGAACAGAACTTGAAGGATTCGGACTATCGCGAGTGCGCACTAACTCTTAGCAGAAAGCATTACGCGGTAAGTAAGCAAAAATGAAGCGATCACCATCGTGACGATGCCGACACAGAAGCAAATATCCAGAATGAGCACGTAACGTGGCCAGCGGAACCGGATTTTCGTCCGGATGCCGAGAAAGCTCAACAGGGTTACGATCGAGAACAGCAGCGAGCCGATCGCGAGGATGTCGTCGACCCAACCCTCCCAGTTGTTGAGCACTTCAATGACGTTGATAAGCCCGACCGCCGTGAGGCATACGCCGACCATGGCGGCTGAAACGCTCAGCAGCGTCAGCAAGTGCGCGTAGTTACGGTCGTCTTCAGTTTGCAACTCGCGGGGCATCGCACTTCGCCGGGGTGATTCGCGAAGCCTTTAATTTAACCGCGTTTTCTGTACTCGCAACCCGCGCTACGGCAACTTCCGTCGACGCCGCTACCGCATTCGTCCTCGATCGCGCTCGCTCTTCTTTTTCAAGCTTTGGTCGATGCCGTCGGTAATGAGCGACGTTAGCACGGAGATATCGTAGGGCTTTTCCAAGACAGCGCCCGTCGGAGTCTTTTGCCAGGTCAAATCGAGCGATTCGATCCATCCGGTAAGGATGATTACCGACAGCAGACTATCCGTGGCGACGAGCCTTCGCCACAGCGAGTTGCCGTTGATGCCTGGAAGAATCAGATCGATGAGGACGCAACCTACGGCGTTCGAGCTGAGCTGGGCCAGGAATTCCTCCGCCGAGTGAAAGCACCGGACGACGTGCCCCTGGGCCGCAAGTACGGCCCGCAGCGAATCTACGATGATGGGATCGTCGTCTACCACGAAAACTATTGGCAAAACCTTCACTCTTGCTCCTGGTTAGGTCACAATGCGTAGTGCGAACGGGCACGGGTCGTATCGACCCGCGGGCTGTGCGCATGCTCATCCGCGGCGACCGAATTACGCCGCGTTCCAATGAACGGCCATCACACCAAACGCGTCGACGGCTCACAATCACAAATCGGCCCGATCGTTGCCAACCAAGTGGCGTCTGGTATGACGATGGAAGACGCATACGTGCTGCTTTGTGACTGGCATGGGAAACTCGTGTGGAAGTCGACGACGGCGGGCAAAATCCAGGTCGGTGATTTCGTTTGGAAGAACGCCTGCTCACGTTCGGCAGAAGAGCTCAAGGGCGCCATCGCGCGAGTCATTACCCTGAGCGAACCGTGCACGTGCGAAATCGAAAACGAATGGAACGAGCACTTTCGAGTTCGGATGTGGCCGCTCAATGAGCCCGACGTGGCGTTGTGCGCGCTTGCGAAGCGCATCCCCAGCGAGCTCGCGCTCCTGACCGATCGCGAGAAAGGATGCCTGCGAATGCTTGCCGCGGGCAAATCGACGCGCGATATCGCCAAGGAGCTGGACATTGGGCTGACGACGGTGCACACCCATCTGCGGCGGGCGCGCGAAAAGCTGGACCTTGCCAGCCCGGAGGCACTGGTGAGCTATGCAGCCCGCTATTTCTACGTGCCACCCGCGCCGAACGACAAAATCCTAGGTGTCCGCAAGCGTAGCGGCTAGAAACTAAACCAACGCGTGGCGCAATAAAATAGCGCGGCGAATTCAGGATTTTGCTAGCGATCTACGAATGCCCCGGCAGCGGGAGCTATTGAAGCGAGTCCAAAATGGAGATTTGGCGCTGCTGATTGCGTGAGGCGCTGGCCCACCGTTATATTGAGAGGAGTTCTCTTCATCAGAATTAAAGCGATCAATCGCCATCTTTCAGTATTTGTCGCGTTCTCTCTGATTCTTAATCCCCCAGGGCTGCTGTTAGTCGGTAGGTTGCCCGAGCAACGGTGCATTGGCGGCGCGAATGGCTGCCGCTTGCGCGCCGATTTCTTGCGCCCATTTTGAAAGGCAAATGTTATGGGAATGATTGCTTGGCTGGTTCTGGGTCTCATCGCCGGGTTCATCGCCAGCAAATTGGTGAACAAACAAGGCGAAGGCGCTTTGATGGACATTGTGCTGGGGATCGTTGGAGCATTCGTCGGCGGTTTCTTGGCCCACGCGTTCGGATTCGAGGGCATCACCGGGTTTAATCTGTATAGCACGCTCATTAGCGTGATTGGGGCTGTCGTCGTACTCGTCATTTACCACGCTTTGGCACGGCGTGGTGCGGCGTGAGGTTGCGTTCGGTCGTTTTAAATTAGGAGATCGTGTTATGGGAATTCTGCAAGATATCGCGAACGTGGTTGGTGGAGATAAGCTCCAGCAACTGGCCAATGGCGAGGGCAACTTCGATCAGCAAGGCTCGCCGGATCAGTCGACTATTCAACAGTTGCTCAAGAAGATCGATCCGCAGACGCTACAAAAGATTTTGGGACAGGTGACGCAGCAGGTCGATCCGCACGAATATTCGGATCACGTGACGCCGGGTGTTGGCAACACGAATCCGCTGGGCAATCTTGGTGCTGGCGGGCTGGCGACGATCGCCACGGTGCTGTTGAACCACCTGAAGCAAGCGGGCGCGCAGCCGACGCAGATTCCCGGCGTGGAAACGTCTGACCCAAGTCAAATGGACGCGAACGACGTGGCCAAAGTGGCTCAGTACACGCAGGAGAATCATCCTGACGCGTTCGGGAAAGCGGCGGCCCAGATCGGTCAGGAGAAGCCGGACCTGCTGCACAGCTTCGTCGGCAAAGCGGGCATGGCGCTCGCCGCGGCGGCGTTGGCTTCGCACTTTATCAAGATGGATCGCAAGGCGCCGAAGTAACTCGCCATTGAGCGATTTAGTTTCGAAAGCAAATACGCAAGCCATGAATCGAGTTCTTGGCTTGCGTTTTTTTGCGCCCACCATCTGGCGTGAGGCCGATTGCCATTCGACCACTGCGAGGCCGTGTGGCGAGGTCGCAACATGAATCAAAAGCGCGACGATTAGGCTTCACGGACCATCAGATTAGACGTCATCGTCAGCCGATTGCGGCGTGTTTTCGTCAAAATCGTTACCGGCCAGGACAAGGTGCCAGGAGAGCTATGCTTTCCAGGGGCAGTGACTGGATCGCAACCGCCATGCTCGGGAGTGAGACGATGGCCGATAAACTTACGACAACTCCGCAAGAATTAGATTCGCTACGATATTTTGAGCATGAGGAATCGCTCACTGACGCGGTGCAAAATTCTTATCCATCGAATCAGGATACTGTGTCGAGTTCCGAGCGGGCGACTCGATATTTGAGCACTGTCGTTCTGCTTCTCTTGATCGCGACATGTGGCGGATTGTGTTGGCAGTATCGACAGGCGATTAAGTCGAGCGTCGCCCAGTTCAAGAAGCACAACTCCAGCGGGCTCGACTTGGTGGTGTGGGGCATAGGCTCGAAAAAAACATTCAACGAAGCTTTCGCAGACCGGCTTCGTGAACCATCGTTAGATACGAGCCAGATGAAGCCCGCTTACAAGACCGAGTTCAGCAACGTTGATTTGCAGAACTTATCATCCGCTTGGAACGGCAAGCATAAATAGTTTGCTGCGCGTCGCGGTCACTCGGCTTTTAATGGCTGCGGCGTTTCCCACGTCCAAAGCTTCTTTTGCGCGGTGCCATAATTGCCGAGCTGATAGACTGCGACACCTGCGACTTTGAAGCGGAATGAGTCGAACGGCTTATCCTTCAGGGCCAGCACAAAGTCCTCGTGGGCGACACCGATGGTGACGTGGGGGCTGTAGTTTGGGCCCGTCGAGCTCGACATAAAGTTTTCCACGTAGTCAACGATTTCGTGCTGGACCTTCGGCAATTCCTTGCTGGTGCTGAAGGCTTCGGCGGTCCCCTTTTTTACTGCGAACGGCTCAACGGATTCCGCGATCGCTTGCTGGTAGCGATCGAGATTCGGGGTGCGATCGATCGTGATATTTGTAAGCGCTAAATTATTCCACACGCCGTATCGGTAACCATTGGCGTTCAGCTCCCAGTCGAGCGGGCTCGCAGCTTCGGTCTGTTTTGCCACCGCAGCTTCGATTTCCGGCAGGTCTTTCTCGTGCACGTAGCGATGGACCAGCGTTATGTGAGCAGTTTGATCGCCGCCTAGCGTGTAGCCGTTCGCGAAGTTTGTGCGAAGCAGGGCGTTGGCGCGGTTCGCCTGATCGAGCATCGTGGCATCCGGCAGCAGCAGAACATCAATTGCAATTACCCGATCGTCCTCAGGCTTTGCCAGCGCTAGATCGAGTGACAACGTGAAAGCAGCAATGAAAACAGCAGCGGGAATTATGAGACGATAAGTTTTCATGTTTATCCCTCGGGATGAGCATACCGAGCGTACGCCAGCTAGCTATTCGATGAGTTTCCTCGAATCTTGCCGACCAGCGGGAAGAATTACATCGAAAACTTGATAAAGTTCAGCCAAGTGTACCAACGGAGCACTACGCGGCGGATGATTTGCATGCTGGGGGCATGATCGGTGTAGATGGCGGCGGCCCCGCCGGCTCCCGCGGGTAGCTCGTGCGACTGACGATCGGCGTCACTCAACAGAATTCTTACGGGATAGCGCGCGGCGGCTTCCGGATGAGTTAGGGTCGGGAGTAGGCCGGTGGGAGCGCCTTGGCCTTGGCCGGAGGCCCAGATGATGCTTTCCACTTTGCCGTGGAGCGTTTTTCCGGGGTACATGTCCAGGCAGACTTCGGCTTCGTTTCCGGGGGCGATGTTGCCGAGGTATTCCTGCGGGAACGTCGCGATGACGATGCCTTCCGGGTTTGAGACGAAGCTCATCACGGCTTCGCCGGGTCGGACGATGAAGCCGGGTTTTAAAGTCAAATTGGTAACGAAGCCTTCGGTAGGCGCTTTGACGGTGGTTTCTTCGAGATCGAGCTTGGCCTTGGAGAGCTCGGCTTTCGTTTCGTCTGTTTTTTGAGAGCCGATATCGATCGCAATGTTAGCCTGATCGGCAGCGGAGCGGGCGATTCGCAGTGACTGGTCGGCGGCGTCGATGTTGCGGCGGTATTCTTCGAGCTGCTGGTCGCTGACCGCGCCTGCACTCGCTTTCTTCAGCTCGGTGTAGCGATCGTAGGTAGATTTAGCCAGCTCGCGTTGGGATTCGGCTCGTTCGACGTTGCCTTTGGCGCCCTCGAGCGCGGCCTTCAATTGCGGAACGGTTTGCTCGGCCTCATTGAGCGCGGCGGTGAGGCGGGCGACTTCATACTCGTAAGGGCGTTTGTCGATTTGGAAGAGGACGGCATCTTTCTTTACTGGCACGTTCGGTTCGACGGGCACCTCGACAACGCGGCCGGCTTGCGGCACGCGTGGGGCGATTTGAATGACGTAGCTGAAGACGCGGACGTCCATCGTCATCGGGTGCAAAAAGTTGACCGCGATGAGGATGCCGCAAACGAACAGCAGGCCGATGACGGCCGTGGCGATTTTGTTCTTGAGATCGAACGGCAGCAACTTGAATTGGAAGAAGACGAGATATGCCAGGGCAACGTAAAGATTGTGAGGAATGCGATCATGCGCGGCCGTCCTTTCGCAGAGGCAGCGCGGAAGAGTCCTCATCAGTCATTCGGACGGCGATTGGGCGGAAATAGGCCCATACGAGAACGAGCGGCCAGGCGGTTAAGAACGTGAGAAGGCTGAGCCAGCCGGCGACGTTTACGGCTTCAGCCTGGGCGTAGCCACGAGAACGGGCGACTTTGCCAGGGAGACTGGCGAGCCAAAGGATGAAGGCGACGGTCGTTGCCACGACGATGAGGATGATTGCGAGCGTGATTAGGTCAAGGAATTCCATGGTTCCTCGTGGCGATTTTGTCGGGGCCGGGGACGGCCCGGATCGCTTGGAAAAGGTTGGAAAGGGATGGCGCTCCTACTTCGTGGGCTCGGCTTCGGGGAACTTCCATTTGCCGTCGAGGATTTCTTGGCGAGGGCGGTAGAGGCGGACAATGTAGTTCCAGCCGGGCATGATCGGTAAGCAGTTTGGCGTCTTGCCGTCGCAGTGGCCGAAGTGGATGGTTAGGGTGCCGTCGTCGGCTTTTTTGGCGGTGGTGTTGTTGAGCGTGTACGCGTTGTACTTGTTCTGCTCGAAGTAGCCCTTCGCGTTGTAGACGCTGATTGACCAGAATCCGTCGACGGGGACATCTTTCACTTTGAGCTCATAGGCTGTTTTGCCATCGTTGTGCTTGGGTGTCACGTTGAGGTAGATGGCGTCTTTTTCGGGGTTGCCGCCCCAGGCCATGGCGGCGCCGATTAGGTGGCGCACCTCATCGCATTCTTGCTTCGTGCCGAACATTTTGTTGGAGTCCGGAAGCGTCGAACCTAAGATGAGCAGCGCATCGCGGACTTTTTTCTGACTCGCCGAATCCCAATGAGGAACGTCGAACTTGCCAGGGCCGCCTTTTTGCTCAACCTTGATTACATCCTGCAACTTGTGAACTTCGTCCAGATCGCCCGCGATGGTCGGATTCACTAGCGTGCGAACGGCGGCAATGAAATATCGGGTGCCGATCATCTCTTTGATCAGCGTGTGGGGTTCCGGACCATACGCCACGAGGGGCGTAAATTCGTCCTGGTTGATGACTTGAAGCGCCATGTACCGTTTGCCGGCATCGGGCAGCGTGATCGTTACCGGACCGGCGTCGAGATCGAACACGGCGGCCGAATAGAGGGTGTCGCGATTCATGCGGATCACGGTTTGGTGATCGATGGGCGTGGGTTCGCGGATGTTGAAGAACTTTCCGAATCCGCCGTCCTTTACGACGTTACCGAAATACAAATCGGTTTCAGCGCGGACGAAGTTATCGGGCGTGACGGGGATGGCGCTACTGTCCGTCGTTTCGGCACGCAGTGATTGAGCGGCAAGCGTCGTCGCCAGGAATGCGAGCGCGAATAGGTGTGATGAGGTCATAATCGCAATCCTTGGTCGGAATTAATTGATTTGCTCGATGTCGGGGAGTTTCCACGATTTATCGAAGAGGGCTTTTTCGGGGCCGTAGAAGCGGAACAGGATTTCGAATTTGCCGTTCGGATCGGTTGACACCCAGTTGGATTCCTTGCCGAAGGGTGCTTTGGGTGCGAAGTACACGTCTACTGACCCGTTGGCGTTCTTTTTGACGTCGCTGCCGTTGGAGGCGCAGCTCGCGCGCGAGACGCTTTTGATGAGGGCGTGGGTTTGGCCGTCATAGGCGGTGGCTGACCAGTACTGACGCACGGGGGCGTTGGGCGGGACGGTGAGCCGATAGGTTTTGCTGCCGTCGAGCGATTGGCCCGCGCTATCGCGGATGGCGAGGACGTAGAACTGCCCTGCGCCGAGCTGTTTGGGGCTGAAGTAGGCGATCGAGTACATGACGGCTCGGCCGCCGAATGCGTAGCTGTTGGGGTCGGCGAATTCGGATGCCATGCCGTCGATCGAATCCTTCGGAATGGGCATGGCCCAATGTGTGCCGGCGAAGAAGGGTGGGGTGAATCCGGACTCGTATTTCATGGTGATGATCGAGCGCGCGGTTTTGGTTGCGTCGGCGAGGACGTGCTTCAGGCTGTCGTCGGGTTTGAAGGGCTTCCCTTTTTCGATGCCGACGGTTTTCATCATCTCGATCATGACTTTGTCGCGTGTGAGCCAGGGCTCGGCTTGTACGAAGTGATCAAGCTGTTCGAAGAACGACGCGTCGTAGGGAATCGTTGCATCGAATGGCTTGTCGTAGACGTCGACGAACACGGTCGAATTTGGGTCGGCGCTGAGTGGGTAGAACTTTACTTTTTTGCCGTGCTCGACGGCGGCTTTGATGTCGGCGTCGGAATGGCTCTTGAAGTTCGAGCGCAGGATTATAAAACCGCGAAAGGTCGGCGAGGGCAACGCGACGTAGCCCTCTGGAATCGTCTTTGAATAGCCGGGCGGCGTAATGAGGAACTTGCCGCCCTTGCCTTTGTCTTCGCCGGCGGGGCCGACGTCTACCAGTGCGTTTTGCCAGGCGTTGTCTACGCTGCCGACGATTACGGAATCTCCGTCGGTGGGTGGGACCTCGAGAACTACAGGACCGGCCGTGGTGTCGTAGAACGGGTTGAGGTAGATCGTGTCGGGATTGGGTGTGAGCGTTTGGTCGTGCCAGTTTACTGGCTTCGACCAGTAGACGACCTGGTTCGGTTTGGCGCCGTTCGCGATTGCGGCCTGGAGCATGCGTTCGAAATTGACGGCGGGCATGCCCCAGATGACGGCTTCGACGGCGCGGCTTTTGATAAGCTGGCGCTCAGCGTCAGCAAGAGATTGCGCAATCGCCGCCGGGCGAATTAGGGAAACCAGGGCGAGTAGCAGTACCGTGCGAAGTGGATGGATTCGCGACATGTTTGTCCCCGTCTTATGCCTCTTGCGGCTTCGCGGCCCAGGGTCGAAGAACCTGGGCTACCCACTATTTGTCCTCTGTTTCACTTTGCTTTGGGCGGAGCATGGGGAATATCTGTTCGGCCTTGGCTTTAGCTTTGATGCCGCGGAGCGTTTCGTCGAGCATGTTCGCGGGGTTAAAGGATTGCGGTTGCGAGCGTGGCGGGAACTCCTTGAAGGATTCGACGAATGGCGCGACCTCGCCCATTCCCTCGTATGCTTGAGGCACGTGGTTGAGCATCCAATCCCAGTAGGTGTTGGAGGTGATGTCTGCCCGCTCGTACGGGTCTTGCATCAGGTTGTAGAGCTTGGTTAGACGGAGCTTGGTGAAGGGTTCGGCCCACACTTCCAGGGTGCCGGGAGAGCGTTGTTCGGCGAACGAGCACTTGTAGTCGCCGATGCGAAGGCCGACGAGCAGGCCATCGTCATCGGAGTAGAAGAATGTGTTGCGGGCGCTTTTGGCGCCGTTGTTTTTGCCGACAGTGCCGGAAATCGTTGTGAGGAATTTTGATTGGTCGTAACCATCGAGGTGCACTTTATATTTGCGGCCCTGGATGCCGGTGGTCGTGTAGCCTTGTTTGAGTTTGTTCACGATATCGAGCTCGCCGGCGAGGGCGCAGAACGTCGGGATCCAATCGTTGTGGCTCATTAGCTCGTTCGAAATGGTGCCGGCTTTGACGTGGCCGGGCCAGCGGACGAGGCAAGGGACGCGGAAGGCGCCTTCCCAATTGGTGTTCTTTTCGCTGCGGAAAGGGGTCATGGCGCCATCGGGCCAGCTATTCATGTGGGGGCCGTTGTCGCTGGTGTAGACGACGATGGTGTTTTTGGCGATTCCTAGGTCATCTAGCGCTTTGAGGAGTGTGCCCACCGTGTCGTCGTGCTCGATCATGCCGTCGAGGTATTCGCTATCGCCGTGCGTGTAGCGTCCACGGTGCTCGGCACGGACGTGCGTGCGAAGGTGCATGCGGGTGGCGTTAAACCAGAGGAAGAACGGCTTGCCGGCGTCGTGCTCGCGCTTCATGAAATCGATCGCTCGGGCGGACGTTTCGTCGTCGATCGTTTCCATCCGCTTCTTGGTGAGCGGGCCGGTGTCTTTGATGGTTTGTTTGCCGACTTTGCCGAAGCGAGGGTCGACGGTGGGATCGTCTTTGTCGGTGGCTTTGCAATCGAGCACGCCGCGGGGGCCCCATTGGGCTTTGAACTTCGGGTCTTTGGGGTAATCCGGCAGCTCGGGCTCTTCCTCGGCGTTGAGGTGATAGAGATTGCCGAAGAATTCATCGAAGCCGTTCACGGTGGGAAGCGTTTCGTTGCGATCGCCGACGTGGTTCTTGCCGAACTGGCCGGTGGCGTAGCCGAGATTGCGGAGCAGGCCGGCGATGGACGGATCTTCCTGGCTCATACCCATTGGTGCGCCGGGGAAGCCGACTTTGCTGAGGCCAGTGCGAATGATGTGCTGGCCAGTGAGGAAGGCGGAGCGGCCGGCGGTGCAGCTTTGCTCGCCGTAGTATTGGAGGAACGTGATTCCTTCTTTGCCGATGCGGTCGATGTTGGGCGTTTCGTAACCCATGACGCCGTTGCTGTACTGGCTGACGTTGGCGATGCCGATGTCGTCACCGAAGATTACGAGGACGTTGGGTTTTTCTGCGGCGCGGGTAGCGCCGGTCGCGAAGAGCACAAACGCGAATGCAAACCAACTCGATCTGGGTTTCATGCTTTTGCCTGTTAGTTATTGGGATTCGAAGCAGGATTGGCCACGAAAGGCACAAAAAGACGCGACTGAACGGTGTCTGTCTAGCGGATCTTGATTGCAAACTTTTTGCGCGTTTTCGTGCCTTTTCGTGGCAATTAAATCGGAAGTCTTACTTCGTTTGGGTTGCATCACCCTCCTTGGGTTGGTCGAGCCGCACAAGCAGCCATTGCTGCGTCGAGCCATCGGCGAAGTGGACTAGCGCCGGCGTCGTGTCTTGGGTCAGGTTGCCCATCCCGGTTTCCATGATGGGGAATTGCTTCCCCTTGGGAACCCAAGCAGCACGTTGGGTCTCCTTATCAACCATACCTTCCACCTGATTAGCCGAGTCGCTATCGGTATTTTGGAACGTGCCCGATATAGCGCCTTGCTTGCTTACAGCGAGCTGCAAGTACATGTCGGGATCGTCGTCGCTCGGCTGACCATCGGTGGTGACGGCGTACACACCTAGCGGCATCCAATCTTCCGCTGCCGGCGCCGTCGTCGGTTGATCCTGGGCGATGGCGAGCGCTTGCTGCGCGTAATCCTCGGCCGAGGCGACCGGCTGGTCACCGTAGTAGACCTGGCCACTGTCGTAGTACACGTTGTCGCCGTAGTTGTAATACACCGGCTGCTGCCAACCATAATTCACCCAACCGGTGAGCGACGGCCATGCGGCCCAGCCCCAGTAGTTGAAATTGGGATAGTACGGGTTCCGCCAGCCCCGACCGCTCCACCAGTTATTGTTCCACGAATTGTGGCCCCACCAATTGTGGTCGTGCCAGTGATTGTGCCAATCGTTGTAAACGAATTTACGATTGTCGTTTCGCCAATTGTTCCAACGATCACGATCAGGAATGCGATCGGGGCGATGGTTGTGAGCCCACTTGTTCCAGTCGTCGCGGTTCCAGCGTTCGCCGCTCCCGCCTTGGCCGGGACGATTCGGGCGATCGCCAGGGCGATCACCTGGTCGGAAGGGACGATCGTTGTCGCCAGGACGTCCCGGGCGATTGTCATTGTCGCCGGGTCGGCCTGGACGGTTGTCGTTGTCACCGGGTCGGCCCGGTCGATCTCCAGGTCGGAACTGCTCGCCACCACCGCCTTGCCCCGGGCGACCGGGACGATTGTCGTTATCTCCGCCGGGGCGACCGGGCCGATCGCCAGGACGAAACTGCTCGCCACCACCGTTTTCACCGGGGCGCGATGGACGAACGAAATCGCCGGGCCGAAACTGTTCGCCGCCCCCACCTGCGCCCGGCCGATTCATGCGGTCGCCAGCAATATCACCGGCGCCAGGTCGGCCGCCCGGAAATGGCGTTGGATGATCGTGCAAGAACTCGCCGGCCGCGCCGCCAGCGAGCGGATCACGATTCCCGCCACCGGGTCGCACATTCGGACGACTGCCGCCGCCCATATTCATGAATCTGTCGAGTTGATCTCGCGAGGGATTGCCACCAGGACGATTGAAATTGCCGCCGCCGGGACGATTGGCGAGATCACCCGCGTTGGGACGTTCGCCGCCGCCTGGACGACTAA
>Ga0206917_1087_pt1 | contig 25120 bp, 28 predicted proteins | sample Alteio_BWOrgHeat_68_FD_152931 | JGI IMG/M metagenome (GOLD analysis project Ga0206917, IMG submission 152931) | Enriched cells from forest soil in Barre Woods Harvard Forest LTER site, Petersham, Massachusetts, United States -... | ecosystem: Environmental > Terrestrial > Soil > Temperate forest >...
GAGTCGCTTTCCTTCAGAACTTCAAGACAATGTTAAGAAGGTCATGACTGAAGTATTCCCCAAAGCGCCTAATGATCTGCCTCTCGACGCCGATGAAAGGTCTGGGGGTTCCCATTGGGTTAAGAACCTTCTGTATGTTTCAATAGGTGGGGGAACAGCAGTTTTTGCCTTGGTGGCCTATATGGCGCTACAGACCGCTCCTGAAAATTTAAGGAAACCCGCTTCACAAATTGCACTGAAAACGCAAAAACCTGCTCCCATCGAAACAACAAATGAATACAAAAATTCTTATACCGACAACGTTCTCTATACAACAGGCTATGTGGGTCTAAAATTGAATCAAAAAAGCAATGAGGCGTGGAGAACTGAAATTGATAATTTCTTTACAAATAACCTCGGTCTAAAGAAATCAAATGCAGATAAATTTATCGATCTCGAAACCCAGCTCGTTCGCAACCTCTCTGACTTAAGAGGGCAGATTAAAGGCGAAAATAAAAAAGACACCATTCAAAAAATGACCACCCTCGAAAAATTATCAGTCGATCAGTTCGTGGAGATCTTAGAGGGCCAAGAAAATTACAATGTCTTCAGAGATTTTGAGAAAATTTATTTAGAAAAAAACCGTAGTCCATCTAGTCAGGATTAGGTTCTAGCCTTCTTTAGGGCAAAGGCAGCGGTGATAAGGAGATTGTCGAGTAGACACATCTTAAAGGTCGTCTTACGAGAGGGGGATTCGGCCACGACTGTCTTTCCTTCAGATTGAAGCGGATCGTACTCGATGATTTCATACTGAAATAGAGGGATTCCAGCTAAGTTTGAGTTTGCCTTAAATGAGGCCTCTTTGATTGTCCAAATTTCCAAAGGTTTTAGGTGAAAGATTGCTTCAGACTTGAAAATAAATTTGGCCCTGACACTAGCTTTGATTTCTCTATCTCTTAATTCTATATCAACGCCGACCCCTGAAAATCGCTTCTGATTATCAAGAGTAGCTAAAGCCACGCTATGGGTTGAGGTGTGACTGAGACTCAAGTGAATTGGTGTTTTTTCGTTAAGGGAATTATTTTCACTTAATTTCTTGAAGGCCGCGATAAGGCAACGTCTGCTTTCAGCAAATTCGACAAGTCGTTTTTCATATTTTGTCTCAGGAAAATCAAAGATCTTGAGCCAGGGGGTATTTTTAAATTTTTCTCTTAATTCTATTATAGACTGACTGAGTTCTAAGTCGATTCCTCTTTCATTCTTCTTTAAAAAGAGCACACTCTGCCAGACTCCAAATTTGTCATTGAGTTTAATCTCTGTGCATTCGTTCATATTGGAGTGTTATCCGGAAATTTCTGAGTTCAAAAAAGCATCAAAAGAAGCACGGGCACGGGTTACGTGAGCAGCCTTCTTATCGGCTTTCTTTGTCTTAGGGAGCGGTGGGAAAAGCCCCCAATTAATATTAGTCGGTTGAAAGTCGTCTTTTTCTTCAGTGATCGCACAAAGAAGAGCACCCAGTGCAGAATCAGGAGGAGGAATGGGTGCAGGTCGATCTTTAAAAAAAGCATCTATAAAGCGAGCGACAAGCATCCCCGTGCAGGTGGATTCGAAATACCCTTCAACGCCTGTGATTTGGCCTGCAAAATAAAGTTGGGGATCTTTTTTTGAATTTAAAGTTCGAGAAAGTAATTTAGGGCTATTTATAAATAAATTACGATGAAGGCTTCCGAGTTTTAGAAATTCTGCATTCTCTAACCCGGGAATAAGTCTAAAAACCCTCTTTTGTTCTGGGTAAGTCATCTTGGTTTGAAAACCAACCATATTAAATGCAGTAGCATGTTTATTTTCTTGTCTTAGTTGAACGACAGCGAAAGGTTCTCGCCCCGTTCGTGGGTTTTTAAGGCCTCGGGGTTTTGCGGGCCCAAAAGCGAGAGTCAAGGGCCCTCGGCTCACGATAACTTCGACGGGTAAACAGGATTCAAAATAAGGGGTGCTTTCGAAATCCTTAGGTTTAACGACTTCGGCCCTCGTGATTTCGTCGATAAGTTTAAAATATTGCTCTTTATCGAGAGGACAATTGATGTAATCGCTGCCTCCCTTATCGTAGCGGCTGGCCTTGTAACAAATGTCCATATTGATACTGTCGGCATCAATGATCGGAGCAATGGCATCGTAAAAATAGAGAAAGTCTCCGTCAAAATGATTTCGCATACTCGCCGCCAAATTTTCATGGGTCAAGGGGCCAGTGCAAATAACTGCGGGTCTTGGAACCTCATCAATACTTTCAACAATTTTTGAAACACGTTTTATGTTCGGATGATTTGCGACGAGGTCAGTGAGTTCTTTAGAAAATAAATCCCGATCAACGCTTAGAGCTTGTCCAGCGGGAACATGATTATTTTGTGCCGCCTTTAAAATATAGCTATTAAGTTTGGTCATTTCCCACTTGAGCTGAGATGGGGCTGTGGGTTCAACCATGCTTCCTAAGCTATTTGAGCAAACCAGTTCAGCACAGAGGTCAGTCTTATGAGCCGGAGTCATTTTAAGAGGACGCATCTCATAGAGAAAAACAAAATAGCCATAACTGGCTAATTGCAGGGCACATTCCGTTCCTGCGAGACCCGCTCCAACAATATGAATTTCTTTTTTTTGCGTCATAGAATATTGTTTGTCCACATGAAAGAGAATAGCAAAAGCCACCCTAAATCGGCATTAGATGTTTTACAGGGCATGCTGGATAAAGGCAACTCGCCTTTAGCTCAAGATTTTAAGCGATTTAGGCTCAAACTCGACTGGGAATCTGTTGTGGGGCCCACCATCGCTGCCCGTTGTTCGCCGGTTGGTTATGTCAATGGCATCGTCTATATTTGGGTCATCAACAGTAGCTGGATGAATCAGCTCGTTTTCGCTAGAAAAGAGTTTTTAAAAAAAATAAATGCCTATGCTGGCAGGGGTTGGGCCACAGAGATTCGTTTTACTCAAGATCGGCGAGACGTTCCATCAAGTGCATTGTCACTAGAGGGTCAATAGGTTTTCCGTACAGGCGCATTTCCCAATGAAGATGGGGAGCTTCAGATCGTCCCGTTGAACCGCTCATTCCAATAAGTTGTCCACCTTTAACTTCATCTCCAACATTCATTTTAAAAGCAGAGAGATGCATATACCGAGAAAGTAACCCATGGCCATGGTCTATGGTAATGACGTTACCAGATATGGGGTCAAGGGATTGATCAAGGATCACTCCATCTGAACAGGCTTTGACTTCAGTTCCCATCGCGGCCCGTAGGTCAAGCCCCGTGTGGGCATAGGCATTTCCATTTGGAGGAATGCGCGGAGAACCAAATAAAGAGGTGATATGGCTCATGATTGGGAGCCCCCAATGGGTCGAAAAAGGTCTATTCGATTTAACTTTAAAAAGATCTGAATTTCTAGCGGTGTCTATCTCAATAGTATCTTCATTTTCAGAGATTATTTTTACCACTTGGGCGGGAAGTCTTAATTGGGTTAAATGTTTTTGACCTCGATCAAATATAATTCCATTGGTTTTATAATCTTTGAGAGACCAGTCATGGTTTTCGTTTGTGATAAGAAGGCCCACATTTCCGTCATAATTCATGGGTTCTGGAACAAGTTGCCAAGCCGTTGTTCCGGTATAACATTGACCTTGGGTGCAAAGAGTAAGAGGGCGGGAATTATTCTTAAGTCGAAAAGCTAAGACATTTCCTTGAGATTGTTCTTGGGGAATTATTTCTAAGTTGGTTTGAAGATTTTTGACAAAATGCGGAGTTGGAAGCGGAGAGATCAATAACAGTAAAAATGTTATTCCCCAACTTCTTTTATTTTTTGTTTGAAGAGTTTTTTGCCTTCTCTTGTTCTTCGTCTTCACTTCCCTTAACAGCTTGGCGGATCAAGTACTTTAAGATTGTGCTCCGCTTCGCTCCCCCTAAAATCGCCTTTAGATCTTCATGGACAGTGGGATCATTAATGAGTCCCCCTAATGTTCCCTGCCCGTTATCAATTTTTTCTAAAATGCTTGCGACATGATCGATAGATTTTTTAATTTTATTATTTCGAACATCGTTAGTGCGAATGGAAGATAAGATCTCTTGGAGTGCAAGGCTACTGGCCGCAAGGTTGCCGCTAAAATTCTTTTGATTTAAATTTGAAGTCATTTTGTCAATGTTGTCTAAGATATCGAAAATCTTTTCTACCTTGTTTCCAGAACGGCCTAAGGTAGAAATCAAGTCTGATCCTTCTTCGAGCTTAATGAAATCCCCGTCTTTGGCAGGAGTGCCACCAGTCGGCCCTGGCTTAATCATGACATACTTATCACCTAGGGCCCCCTGTGTTTGAAGACTCGCTACAGAGTTTTCTGAAATGCGATCTATAAATTTTCTATCGATTTTAAGTACGACAACCACTTGCGTGGATTGGGAGTCAAATTCTACTCCTGAGACGTTACCGCAGTTTATTCCCGAAAGTTGAACGACACTCCCAGGGCTCAGGCCCCCCGTGCTGTCCGCTTTAATTTTTAAAGTAATGCTCCGATGAAAAACCGCCTTGTCGCCCCCGAGGGCAATAATAAACGCAAGTGTGAGGAAGATCGAAATGGCGACGAAAATTCCAACTTTGTATTCAAGACCTTTTGTGGCTTCCATTACTCTCGTTCTCCGTTGATGAATTGGCTCATAAGGCCTTTTTTCGTAAGTAGCTCGTCGGGGGTTCCCCCAGCGGCGATTTGTCCGTCTAAGAGCAAAAACATATGGTCACACACCGCCGACGCCGTTGGCATATCGTGGGTGACAAGGATGCTCGTCACTCCCCTTTTTTTTAGTTCTAAAATTCGAAATTGAATCTGTTTTGTGTTGTAGGGGTCAAGACCCGCCGTGGGTTCATCAAAGAGAACAACTTGAGGGTCTAAGATAGTGGCCCGTGCTAACCCCACTCGCTTCTGCATTCCGCCGCTCAGTTCCGCTGGCATTACTTTTTCTGTGCCTTTGAGATCATAAGCATTCAATGTCGCAGTCACTTTTTTCTGAATCTCTTTATTGCTAAGATGGGTGTGCTCTCTTAAAGGATAAGCTAAATTTTCGGCAACGGTCATAGAGTCAAAAAGGGCCCCGCCTTGAAAGACATAAGCGACCTTTTGCCTTAGGGGAATAAGTTCCTTTTCTTTAAGAAGGGCCAAGTTCTGGCCCAAGACAATGACTTCTCCTGCGTCGGGTTTCTCAAGGCCGATAAGACTTCGAAGAATAACACTCTTCCCCGCGCCAGAGCCCCCAATAAGGCCCACGCATTGACCCTCTTTCACCTCAAGATTCACATCTCGATGAACTGTTTTATTACCGAATTTTTTTGCGAAATGTTTGACTTCTATGACGCTAGCCATTTTTCCACCATCCAAAAAAGTTTCGTGAGAAAAAAGTCGCTGATCACAATTAAAATGGAAGACGTCACGACTGATTTTGTCGTGGCAATTCCTACCCCTTGTGTTCCTCCTTGAGTTCTCAATCCGTAATAACAGCCGACGACACTTATAAAAAAAGCAAAGAACAAAGTTTTCGCAACACCGACAACAAAATCAGTGATCGTTATGGTGTAGATAACTTTTTGGTAATAAAAATAGGGGTCAAGTCCAAGTTCGGTGACGCCTATAATAAGGCTTCCGGCGATTCCCACAAAATTGGCGATGACAGTCAACATGGGGAGAACGATCAGGCACGCGAGCACACGGGGTATTACAATTTTTTTAATCGGGCTGGTACCCAAAGCTCGAATGGCGTCAATTTGTTGGGAAACATTCATCGAGCCGATTTCAGCCGTAATGCCTGCACCGATTCGCCCTGCGAGCATAAGACTTGTAAATACGGGGCCCAACTCTCTTATGAGACTTAGGGCAACAACTTTGGGGACATAATATTTTCCGCCAAAGCGTTCTAAGCCAAAACCAAACTGGAGCGCCATAACCATACCGGTGCTGAGAGCGGTGGCGCAGACCAAAGACAATGATCTAATTCCAATTTGATACATTTGTTCAATGACGAGAATGGGATAAAAAGGCCGTGTTCGAATGTCGAGACAGAAATCACGGGTAAGAAAAAATATACCCCCGAGAAATCTCAAAAAAGTGTTCACTTGGGTTCCAAAATCCTCAATAAAATTTTGAATCATGGTGAATGAAACCTCTCGATGAAGTTATCAAAGATCGATCTTTCGGCTCCGAAGGTTGTGGTGCGGGCCACGTAGGCAAGATCATAGGTGCAATTATTTTTCTCGATGACTACGAGATCGATTGAAATGGGAATATTGTCTGTTTTACCCTCGGCATAGGTTCTCACCGCGGGCGCACCGTCCACGGTAATTTTGAGTTCATTTTTTATAACGACATTTTGGACCCCACTAAAAATTCCTTTTTCAAGGGAGTGTAGATCCTCTTTATTTTTTTCTACGCAAGAAGAATTATAGGCGATCGTATTTCCCGTTTTTAAGCTTTGCCAAACATGGTCAGCACTACTGACTTTGATTTCTTCATAGGGATTTGGGGGCGGAGTCATTTTAATATTGAGATTCTTCACGGGCTCTTCATCTCCTCCACCAAAAATGGCACACGCTGTGAGCGAATACAGGGTGATTAAGATAGTGATGTGTTGAAGCCACTTTGTGGCTGTCGGCGTTTTCAAAACGTTTTTTCTCCCGATGTTTGCCGTTAATTTAAGTTCGGCTGATTTGTAGTTTTTCTTAATAATTTCCACGTTTTGATTGCAAAATTGAGAGGGGTGTCATGCCTTTGTCATTGCGCCAAGTTTCAGGGGTCGAGGCTAGGGGCCGAGAGGCCTTAAAACAGTGGGACGACCATGGCACTGTATTTGCGAAAGAGTCTTCGTAGAGAAGTCTTATTTTTTTGAAACATGTTAAGGGGAACAGAAAATGTGGCGTAAACTTCTGGAACTTCTGGGTTTGTGTAATCCCGTGATGAAGGCTCCAGAATTTCTTGGTCAAAATAAATGTGAAACTCTTGACAGTCTTTTGGTCTTGAAGATTCTTCAATGCAAATCGGCTCCAATTTCAACTATAGGGGAGCGAAAATTTTGAGTTGGACCAAAGTGGTGATGACGACGATGTCCATTGCAGTGTTGGGCTCAATATTTGGCACACTCCTTTTCTTTGGAGAAAAGGTTTTAGCACAAGACGACGTGCAGGTTGAAACGAAATCCCTCAAGGACGCAACGCACATTATTTTTTCTGGCCATGATGAATGGCGTTACGACATTAGTCGCGCTCCGAATTCTGTGAGCGTTCAGTTTAATGGACTAAAGCCCGATGATGTTTCTGAACTTACCGATCTAAAGGACGCTCGCGTCAAGTCTGTCTCCGTTAAAGAGGGTATCAATGGCGATGCCCTTGTTACTTTTACATTGGCACCGGGACTCAATCTCTTCGACTACCAAACAGATCAACCAGTGAATTTAGTTTTTGATATTTTTAAAGAAGAGAAAAAACACACTAAAACCCTCTCAAAGAAAAAATCAGCTCAGAAAATTAATGCTGCTTTAATCCTTCCCAAAAAAGGGGCCAAGAAAGGTGATCGTAAGGTTGCCTCTATTGAACATCCCGACCTTGGAGAACAACCTCTTCTTAATTCTTCAAATGCCGATACCAGACTTCAGCTTAAATTTGGTATTTTTGACGGCGGCGATAAAAATATGACTCGCTTCAAAATATTAGAGGGAGACTCCACTCCTGAAAATGCAGAAAAAGGTTCTATTGACAGGGAACATAGACTTTATGTGCATTTTCCACCCCTTGTCTTGGAACGGCCTTTCTTCAAAAATTTAGTTGGCGATGGAGCCATGAAGTATGAAGCTCCCGTTGGCAATTCAGAGGAAGACCTTCAGGCGAGACTCCTTGTTAAACTTTATAATGAAGGAAAGTACGCCGTTGTTCTAAGAACTTTTAAGTTTTTCGAGGAAAGTTTTCCAAAAACTAAATACGAAAAAATGCTGGATTTTCTGAAGGCAGATACCTACTTTCGACTGTGGCAACAAGACCATAATCAATCTGATTTTGAAATTGCCATGAGTCGATATAAAGAACTTCTAAATAGGTATCCGACCGAAGAATCTCGGTTTCATACACTGATGTTTATCGGAGCGAACTACTTAGAAGCAGGAAATTATTTCGGGGCCCTTGCAACTTTCCAAGTGGGAATCGAAAAGTATGCTGATAGCCCGTTTATTTTTGAAATGAAACTGGCTGAAGCTGAGGTCTTGAATCAACTCAATAAAAGTAGTGACGCTTTGGACACTTTGACAAAAATTCAAGCTGATCCGAAGGCGGCAGGTTTTGGCACTGACGCCCAACTCCGTCGCGGTGACGTTTATTTTCATAATAAAGATTATGCCAATGCTGTGAAAGAATATAAAGAAACTCAAAGTAAGATTCCAGATCATATGACTGAAGCCCCAAACATTTACTTCAATATGGCTGAGGCTCAGTTCTGGATGGGTGACTATAAAGCGTCATTAGAAAGTTATAGAGATTTTCTGGAAAGATTTCCTAATCATAGTTTCGGGGGTTATGCCATGACCCGAATAGGGGAAATTTTTGAAATGATGGGAGTCAATTCGCAAAAAGTGACGGGAAGCTATTTAGAGGCCTACTATCGGTATCGGGGAACGCCAGGTGCATTCATTTCGAAGCTTTATGTGAATACAAAACGTTTTCCTCAAATGAAAGAGAAAGAAGTAGATGCCGTAAGAAATGAAATCAACGACGAAGCTCCTAAATATAGTCAGATTCCAGATCTTGACCCTTTTGTTGTCCTCTCTCTAGCCCGCGCCAATGCGAGCCGAGGTGAGTATAAAATATCTCTAGACAGTCTTACCAAGTTTTATCAGAAAAATATGTTCTCCCCTTACCTTCCTCTTTTTAAAGAGGCTATTGTGCAAAATATCAAACAAGAAATGAATCACTATTACAATGAGGGTACAGCTCTCAAATCTGTCGAGACTTATCTTACTTATAAAGACTCTTGGCTGAAGAACCAAAATCAACCAGATCTCTATTATCATTTGGGACAAGCCTATGAATCTTTGAACCTGGTAGAAGACGCAACTCTTGCTTATACCACGTCTCTATCAAACCTTAATCACCTCACGACTGAGGAAGTAAGAGCAGACAAAGCATTAAAACAAAATCCGACCCAAGACGAAATCTATCTGAGGCTTGCGGCCACTAGTCTTAAAGATGAAAATTTGAAAAAGACGGCGCAGTATCTTGGTGAGATTAAAAATCCTGATATTCTCTCAGAGTCAGAAAAGGTCGAGCGAGGGCTTATTCTCTCTAGCCTCGCTGAGAAAGAAGAGCGAACGGATTTAGCCATGCTCGCCCTTAAAGATCTCAATGAACACTGGAAGGGAAAACCCGACCTTCTTGCCGAGGCTTGGTTAAGGATTGGTCGACTTGAAAGTCATGATGAGAATTACACAAAGGCTTTGCCATGGGTCGAAAAAGTTTTAGCGGCGTCTGAAAACCCTGATACAAAAATCAAAGATGAAACATTAAGGGCTTCGGTAGAATTGGCTGGTGACATCCACTCTCACCTTGGCCAAAACAAAGAAGCTATTGATAGTTACAAGGCTTATCTCGATCGTTTTGGATCAAACTCTCCGACGGCGGCAGTAAAATATAAATTAGGTAAAATATATTTTGATCAAAAAGATCTGCGTACGGCCAGCGAAGTATGGAGTGGGTTAAAAACCGATGAAAAAGCAAAGGTCTGGGCGAAAATGGCTGACGAGAATCTTTCTCAGGCAAAATGGGATTCAAAATACGATCGCTATCTTCAGAGAGCACCGGCGGGAGGGAGCAAATGAAACCCTTTGAATATGGCTCTTTGATGACTGTCGATTCCGCACTCAATCGTGTCATGATCACGGCCACCAACGTCGCTTCAAGTAAAGCGACGATATTAATCTCAGGGGAAAGCGGAACCGGTAAGGAGCTTCTTTCAAAATATATTCATCAAAAAAGTCCCAGGTCCCCCCGAAGATTTGTTGCTATTAACTGTGCCGCTCTTCCAGACGGTCTTTTAGAGAGTGAGCTTTTTGGTTACGAACGAGGGGCATTTACGGGAGCCTTTACTCAAAAGATAGGTAAGTTTGAACTTGCGTCTGGGAGCACCATACTCCTTGATGAAATTTCAGAGATGTCACTTCCCCTTCAGGCTAAGCTTCTTCGAGTCTTGCAAGAGGAAGAATTAGATCGATTGGGTGGAAGAAATCCCGTCAAAGTGAATCTCAGAGTCATTGCAACGACCAATAGAGATTTGAGAACTATGGTTCTAGAGCAGAAATTCAGGGAAGATCTCTATTACAGACTTAATGTTATTCCCCTTCATATTCCCCCCTTGCGAGACAGACCCGGTGATGTCGTGCTCCTTGCTAAGAACTTTGTACAAGTTGCCGCGATTATGAATCAAAAAATTCAAAGCGAGCTTACCGAGGAAGCACTTCAAAAGATTCAAGAATGGTCATGGCCCGGCAACGTGAGAGAGCTCGAAAATGTTATCGAGAGGGCCGTTCTTATTTCAAACGATAGAGAAATTCGTGCTGAGCATATAATTATAGATGAACGAAAAGTTTCTAAAAAGCTAACTCCAATGAGGGTCTCCGTTGGGGTCACAATCGCCGAAATGGAAAAACAACTGATTTTTAAAACCCTCCAAGAGACAAAACAAAATAGAACTCAAGCTGCAAAAATTTTAGGTATTAGTATAAGAACACTGCGCAATAAACTTCATGAGTATAAGCCAACTGAAAACCTTAACGTCGGGGAGGTTACCAATGGCTGATTTATTTGATAAAACTACGCAATCTTTGGGGGCGTCGTTGAATTATCGACTCCTCCGTAACGACGTGACTTCGGCAAATATCGCCAATGCCGAAACTCCTGGCTATAAGGCAAAAAAAGTTGAGTTCGAAGATGCTTTGGCCCGAGCCGTTGACCTTGACGGAAAAAATGAGCTTTCCACTTCTTCGCCGGATCATTTTGCCATGGGAACATCAGCCATAGGAAAAGAGAGAGTGACGGTCGAAGACAATCCTGAGGCCGACGTAAATCCGGATCGCAATACCGTTGATCTCGACAAAGAGATGTCGACATTGGCAGAAAATAGCATCCTCTATAAGGCGGCTCTGACTTTGATAAATAAAAAAATGGCCATGCTGAAGTACGGCATAGGCGACGGGGGCAGATAATGGATTTTCTAACGGGAATGCGAGTGAGTGCTAGTGGAATGACCGCTCAACGCATGCGTATGAATGCTATCTCCAGTAATATTGCAAACGTCAACACCACGCGCACTCCCGAAGGAGGCGCCTACCGGCGTAAAGAAGTTATTCTCTCGGCCATGCCCCAACAAAGAGATTTCGGCGAAATACTTGCTGGCAAAGTGGATAACGATATTGATCGCGTTCAGGTCACTGACATTAGACCCGATCGTAAAGGGCCACTTATGAAGTACGAACCGAATCATCCCGATGCCAATGCTGAGGGATATGTGGCTTACCCTGATATTAATGTCATGCAAGAAATGGTTGATATGCTTCAAGCTTCAAGAGGTTACGAAGCTAACGTTTCAGCCATGAATACAACAAAAAATATGGCACTTAGTGCTATTGAGATTGGTCGGTAAACTTTTTAAAAGGAGCTAAGCCATGGACGGCTTAACAATCGGCACAGCACAGACGATTTTAAATACGGGTCAGACGACAAAAGAAATCAATTCTGTCGTTCCAGAAATTGGCCCTTCAATTGGCGGAGTCACTGGGAGTGCCGGCGGAGAGAAATCTTTCGCGGCCACTTTAAAGGATGCCGTGAATTCTGTAAACACGGCGCAAAAAGAATCCGATTTTAAAATGCAGGAACTCGCCACCGGAAAAAGCCAGAACATTCATGAAACCATGATTGCCGCCGAAAAAGCCGACATTGCTCTAAGGCTCATGGTTCAAGTGCGTAACAAAATGATCGAAGCCTACCAAGAAATGATGAGGATGCAAGTTTGAGTTTAATTAATACGGAGATTTACAAGGTCGTAGCTTCAGATAAGGAGATGTGGAATTGAAGAATCTTTTAAGTCGGATGATAACGCAGGTAAAAGATTTCTATAACAACCTCACGCCGATGAAGCGAGTCAGTGTCATTACGGCAAGCTTCATTATCGCGTCGACGTTTGTCGTAGTGGGACTCATGGTCTCGGGAAGGAGTTATACCGTACTCTTCTCAAATCTTCCCATCGAACAAGTTCCAGTTGTTATTGGGAAGCTTCAGGAAAAGCAAATTCCCTATCAACTAAGCGATGGCGGTAAAACAATCAGCGTTCCTCCAGAGTTTTTGCGAAGCACCACAATGCTTTTGATGAGTGAAACTGGATTTCAAAAAATGGGGCAGCTTGGGTTTGAACTCTTTGATAAGGATAGTTTTGGAACCACAAGCTACGTCCAAAGAATAAATTATCAAAGAGCTCTCCAGGGAGAATTGGTTAGGACCATCGATAGCCTTGAGGTCGTAAAAAACACAAAAGTTATTTTAGCTCTTCCTCCAAAGAAAACCTTTTTGGAAGAAGGGGAATCACCCTCAGCTTCGGTCGTGGTTGATGTTCGAGACGGAAAAAACCTCACTGCCGATCAGGTTCGAGGAATTATTCATCTCGTCGCTAGTGCCGTTGAAGGGATGGAACCTGAAAAAGTCACCGTCGTTGATGCTCGAGGTAAAGTTCTAAGCAAAAACGTCGTTGGTCCAGTGGCATCTGCGACAAACGATATGATGGAATATAAAATAAATCGCGAGCAAGCCTTTGAAACCCGTATTGAAGATATTCTGACTAAGGCCGTTGGCGCTGGAAAAGTTATTGCTCGAGTTAATGCCGAAGTCAACTTTAGACAAATTTCATCAACTGAAGAAATTGTTGATCCTGATAAGCAGGCTATTCACTCCATTCAAAATGAAGATGAGAAACTTCGTGGCAATAGAAGCACGGCCACAGGAGCACCGGGTGCGAGAGCGAATTTGCCCGGCGCTGATGAAGCAGGGGGTAACGGGTTTAAGCAAGATGTCGATAAAGAACTCAAAACCATTAATTATGACAATACTAAAACGGTTCGAAATATTAAGGAGCCCACAGGTGGTATAGATCGCTTAAGTGTTGCGGTTCTTGTCGATGGCGTGACGACGACGACTACGGAGGGTGGAAAAGCGGTAGAGAAGTGGACCCCTCGAAGTGTTGAAGAATTAGCCCAGTACGAATCTATTGTTAAAAACTCAATTGGCTTTGACGAAAAGCGTGGCGACACTTTTAAAATTGAAAATATTAAATTTCAGAAAGAAGATTTTTCAGAATCTGATCGCATGCTCAACTCCCTTGAGAAAAGAAAACTCATTTCTTATCTCATAAAATGGGGAATTCTCGCCGGCATATTCGGCGCTTTCTTCTTACTTGTGGTCCGCCCGTTTATGAGATGGATCACCGAGAGCTTTCAAGATTCAGTGGATCAAATGCTTCCTAAAACAATCGAAGAACTTGAAGATCTTCAGACTGTCGATAACAGTCTGCCTGGAATGGGTGGTGCCCTACCCATGCTTGAAGAGAGTTTGGATCCCGATAAAGCAGAGAGTGAATTGCTTAAAGAACGCATCATGGCTCTTGTTCAAGGGGATAGTAAGAAGGCCGCTTATGCATTGAACCAATGGATTGATGAGCGCAGGGTTGCAAGCTGATTAATTGAAAAAGGAGCTCTAACATGGTCTCAGATCTTACATTTGAAGAGTTAAAGGGGATGGAAAAAGCGGCGATCTTACTCAATTACTTGGGTGAATCCGCGGCCACTGAACTTTTCAAACATCTTGAAGATAGCGACATCCGAAAATTGATTAATCACATGCATCGATTAAGAACAATTCCCATCGATGTCACAAAACGTGTATTAGAAGAATATTATGAAAAAGTGAGCGAAGCCGAGGAGTATATTTTTTCAAAAGATGTGGCGACAAAAGAAACCATTGTCGCTGCCGTCGGAGAAGAACGGGCTCGAGGAATTTTGGGACACTTAAATTTAGCGGCAGGTACCGGAGGTAGAACTCTAGAGTCCTTAGAATTAGTCGACGCAAAGTCTTTAGCTAATTTCTTGGTTAGTGAACATCCCCAAACTATTGCTGTCATATTAGCCCATCTTGAGCCTGAGAAAAAATGTGAAGTTCTTAAGCGTATGCCGGAGAGTCTTCAAGCCGAAGCCGTACTTCGTATGGCGAACCTTGATTACATTTCTCCTGAGCTTATAGAGGAAGTGGATAAGGTTCTAAGGCAAGAATTAGCAACGATGGGTAATGTTGAGCAATCGCAATTGGGTGGGGTCCAACCTGTCGCTGAAATGCTTAACGTCATGGATAAAAACACTGAAACGGCCATTATGTCTCGTTTGGAAGAGAAAGATCCCATTCTCGCCGAAGAAATTCGTAAACTCATGTTTGTCTTCGAAGATATTATTAAAATTGATAATAGAGGGATTCAGGCCCTTCTTAAAGAAATTCCAAATGAGAAACTCCTCTTGGCTCTCAAGACGGCCAATGAAGAAATTAAAGAGAAAATCTTCAAAAACATGTCATCAAGGGCCGCTACACTTATTCAAGAAGATCTCCAGAGCATGGGCCCATCCAAATTATCTGATGTTGAGGGAGCTCAGCAAGAAATTGTGAACATGGCCCGCAAACTAGAAGCCGAAGGCAAGATCCTCATTGCCCGTGGCGGAGCGGAGGATGCTCTTGTTTAAACCTGTCCTTAAACCCAAGGAAGCCGACGTTCAATATTTGATCTATCAACCTCGAACCTTTGAGATGTCGATTCCGGAGCAGGCAGTTTCTTTTGCCAGGGGCCAAGAGGTTGAAGGCAAAAGACGTTTTGTTATAAATGAACTTGTTGCCGAGACCACCAAACTTGAAGAGTTAGAAAAAAAGAATTTTCAAACTCTCGTTGAGGGCGAGGTTCTTTCGAGACTTAAAGCTATTGAAGAGAATGCTTACGCTGAAGCCTATGCTCTAGGAACAAAAGATGGTTTTGATAAAGGCTTTGAAGAAATGGTCTCTCAAGTTAAAACCCAAGTTGAAAGCCTCAAAAATGTAACTGAACTTATAAACAATCAAAAAACAAAATTAGCCATCGATAATGAAAAGCACTTGGTCGAAACCATATTCCATATAGCGAAAGCTTTGGCCATGGCTGAAATTCGGGCAAACCCAGAAAATGTTTTGAAAGTGATTACAAAAGCATTGGAGAACGCCCAATCGGAAGAAGAAATAATTTTAAAAATTAATCCAAAAGATAGCGAATTCTTAGAAAGAGTAAAGGCCACTGCGGGTAATCCCTTTGAACGGATGAGTCACCTTCGTGTTGAAGCATCAGAGAACATTGCCCCCGGGGGAGTTATTGTAGAAACTAATTATGGCATCGTGGATGCCACCATTGAAACACGTGTTAGAAAAATTTGGGAATCTTTGTCGGCCAAAATCCCTTCTCCAGAAAAAGGAGAGAGTTAGACTGTGACTGAGGGCGCATTTAACTTTCAAAAATATATATCAGCCGTAGATCGAAGCCCTGCCTTTCAAGATAGTGGCAAAGTCACTCGTGTCGTAGGTTTTCTTATCGAAGGGTATCTTCCTGGTGCATGGCTAGGAACAATTTGTGAAATTTACCCGAATAGTGGTGAGAAACCATTCCAGGCCGAGGTCGTGGGTTTTCGTGAAAAAAATGTTTTGATGATGCCCCTTGGAGATATTCGTGGAGTTGGAATGGGGGCCCGCATTGTTTTACTAAGAAGAGAATCGACTGTTCGAGTGGGACCTCAACTCTTAGGACGCGTTCTTAACGGCCTTGGTGAACCCATGGATGGCAAGGGGCCCATAGATACTGTTGATGAAATAAATATTTACCAGCCTACGGAAAATCCACTGGATCGCATTCCAATCAGAAAGCCACTGGACCTTGGTGTGAAATGCATAAATGGTTTTCTCACCACAGGCCTCGGTCAACGGGTAGGAATTATGGCTGGTAGTGGAGTGGGTAAATCAGTTCTTCTGGGAATGATCGCGAGGGCCACTACGGCTGATGTTAACGTCATTGCACTCATTGGTGAGCGAGGTCGAGAGGTCAGAGAGTTTATCGAAAATGATTTGGGCCCAGAAGGTCTTGCCCGATCAGTTATTGTTTGTGCGACCTCAGATCAAAGTCCTGTAGTTCGAATGCGAGGGGCATTTCTAGCCACAGCCATCTCGGAGTATTTCTGTGGCCAGGGCAAAAATGTTCTTTTGATGATGGATTCTATGACTCGCTTTTCAATGGCCCAAAGAGAAGTGGGTTTGAGCGTAGGAGAGCCTCCAGCAACGAAGGGCTACACTCCAAGTGTATTTTCTTTAATGCCCAAACTTTTGGAGCGTGCGGGCATATTTGAAAATAAAGGAAGCATCACCGGTCTCTATAGTGTTCTGGTCGAAGGAGATGACATGGATGATCCCATTGCTGACGCCGTTCGCTCGGTGGTTGATGGTCATATTGTACTCTCTAGAAGTTTTGCACAACGCGGTCATTATCCAGCCATTGATGTTCTTCAAAGTACAAGTCGAGTTATGCGAAATGTAATAACTCATGATCATCTCAAAGTGGCCTCTGAATTAAGAGAACTTATGGCTGACTACCATCAAGCGGAAGATCTCATTAATATCGGTGCCTATAGAAAAGGAAGTAATCCAAAAGTTGATCGAGCTATTGATCTTCATGATCAAATTGAAGAATTCCTAAAACAAGACGTGGGAACAAGTTATTCAATAAATGAATGCACTAAAATTATGGCCCAGATTGCAGGCTCGCGATGATGAAATTTCATTTTTCATACGAAAGTTTATTGCGCCACAGAAAATTAGAGGAAGAAGTTGCGAGGCGGGATTTCAATGAAACTTTTCGCATGCTTGAAATCCAAAAAGAAGAATACAAAAAGTTATACACCAGACTTCATGAAGCCGAGGCCGAATCATTCTCTTATCAAGGTTCATCGGAGGGCGTTCAGATCGCAAGGTTATTGGAACTTAATGACTTCATGGCAGGCCAGAAAATAAAAATCGCAAGGCAAAGAGAGATCGTCATTAATCACACTCAAATTGTTGAAGGCAAACAAGACATCCTTATCAATGCTGCAAAAGAAACAATGATTTTAGAAAAATTAAAAGAAAAACAACATGCCGTCTTTAAAAAATCAGTGGCCAAAAGAGAAGCAAAACTTACCGACGAAATTGTCGTGACGAGATTTAAAGCAGGGGGAAGAGTATGAACGGGTATCAGGATTTTTTTAAAGCGCGCAGAACCTTGGCCAATAAAGCCAAGCCTCTTAGGAAAAACCCTTCACCTTTGCGCCAGAAAAAATCATCTGACTCAAGATGGCTTGCTCTTGTAGCTTCAATCTTGGCCGGCGGCAGTATCTGGTATTTGGGAGTGGGAGAAGACCAAACCGCAAAAATCTTTAATAAAGTCGAAGTGAGTGTCTTTGGCACTGCCCAAGCGGGTGATGGGGACCCGGCAAAAGCTGCCGACGACAAATCAAAGGGAGAAGAAAAAAAGTCCACCGAGACCTCACCTGAAGTCCAGGCTTTAAAATCTCCGAAACGGGCGTGGACAGACGAAGAGATCTCTCTTTTCACCAAGTTAGAAGAGAGAAAAAAGCAGTTAGACGCAAGGGAGGCAAGTCTCGACAAGTTGGATGAAGAATTGCAGAAACAAAAGGAGGACTTGGAGAAACGTCTAGCCGCTTTAGAAGACGTGAGGGCAAAAATTGCAACCAAGCTTGAAGACAAAGTGAAATCGGACGGAGATAAGGTGAGTTCACTCGTTTCAGTTTATTCAAATATGAAGCCAGGTCAGGCCGCCATTATTATTCAGGGTCTTAACGAAGATCTTGCCGTTGAAATTCTTACGAAAATGAAAAATAAAAACGCAGCTGAAATTTTAAATATGATGGATCCCGAAAAAGCCAAACATCTTTCTGAGCGCTTTGCCGGGTTTAAAGAGGCAGCAAATACTCATTAAAGGTCAACACGCAAATAGCATGCGTGGGTTCTTCACGACGAAGAACAAATTAAAGAAAGGAGGAAAAAATATGGATGCAAGATTAAATTCGATCTCTCCCTTACTTTCAGATGTGAAGACGAGACCCGAGAGTAATATCAAGGAGTCAAAGAAAGCCGATGAAACGAGTTTTGGAAAAGTTTTAGACAGAGCGGAAGAAAAAGAAACAGTCAAAGAACCTATAAAGAAGGTTTCTAAAGAAAATGTTCGCTCTCCCTTAAAACATGAAGAGACCCGTGAGCCCGCTCAAAATGCTCCTCAAGCCCAAGTGCAAGCCCCTAACTCAGCTAAGCCCACGGATTCAAAACCAGAAAAAATAGAGACGGAACAAACCGTATCTGAAAAAATTGGAATTGATGACAAGGCTGGAGTTGTTGGCGAAAGCTTTGAGCATATGGCTGTAAGTTATCCGGTCAGTCAAATCGCAAAAGAAAGTTTAGATGAGAAAACCGAAACCAGTCTTAAAGAACAGGGTTTGTGGGATATTCCCTCAATGATTATGGCACAGCCGTCTCAGCAACTATCTCTTATGAAAGAAGCCGCAGATAGCTTTGGGTCAGAAGAGGCGCTACCGATGCCCGTGACAAAACCGATCGCTCAATTTATGGCCTCACTTGAGAGTGAGTTGGGTGTGAAGCCGGATAGACTTATCCAGGCATTTAAAAAATTGTCACTGGATCAACTTCAGGCGTCTCCAAAAGAGACCATGAGTCAAGTAGTGAAGAACCTTAACCTTGAACCCAAAGACCAAGCCCAGGCCACTGAACTCTTCACGAAAATGCTTTCCCAAATGGAGGCGGTTCGTGACCAAGCTATGAACCCAGCAATGCTTGCCGCTCTCGCCGGAGGCGCAAATCAAATTGTGCCCAAGGCGGATAACGTTACCGAGAAAGCTGTAGCGAAAGCTCCAGTTAAGGGACGTGAGCAAGTCGCAGCAGTTTATGCTCAGAATTCAATGCCTGAAAAGAGTTTCAAAGCCGAGTCTTTAGTTCAAGCGGAAAAAATAGAAACACCTGTTGAGAATCTTAAAGAGACTCAAGTGCCGTATAAGGCAGCAGCTATCGCCCCTCAGGCGCAAGCTCAGCCTCAACTCCAAGATCATCTTCAAGATGAAACTGGAGCGGCAGCGTTGATTCAACAAAGCCATACTGCAACTCCTGATGCCTTTACGTCAAATACGATTGCGGCTCATACTAATGCCGTAAGTGAAAAAGATGTTAAAGATATTGGGAAGAATTTCAAAGACACCAAAGTGTCTGTGAAAAATGTGGAAGTTTCTCAACCCGCAAGTGCTAATTCATCGGCACAGGTGGCGGCTAACGACTTCGCTCCAGCAAAGAATGAATTACCGGGGCAAGTCGCCGTTGGCGGAGGAGTAGCTACGGGAGAATTGAAAGCAGGGAATGATACCAAGCAAGAAGCCATTCGTAGCATCGTTAATCAAGCTCAAATGCTCGCGCAAAAAGGCGGTGGAGAAATCCGCATGTCTTTAAAGCCTGATCACTTGGGTGAGATTCAGTTGAAGGTGGCTATGGAAGGTAATCGCGTCAATGTTCAAATGACCACTGAGCGCGGTGAAGTTAAAAAACTCATTGAGCAAAGTGCCAATGATCTTCGCCATGGATTAGCCGGTCATAATTTGAGTATGGATAAGTTGGATGTATCAGTGGGTAACCGTGATACACAGAGTTTCTCGAAGAGCCAACCGGATTTTGGTGCCGCTCGAGATTTCGCCAACAACTTCCATCAGCAACAGAACAACCGACGTGAATTTATGGATAACATGAGTTCACTACGTGGTGGACCCCAGAAGACGATGTCGACAATGGATCGCGCCGCTCAGGCCCAAAGATCAATGAGCGCCCGCAGTTCAGCGTCCGGTCGCCTTAATGTTGTGGCTTAACAAAAGGTACCCGGCATGGGGCTACGGGGCCCCGTGCCGCAGTCCTAATTAAGGACTAAGGTAGAAAGAGGATGAGATGATTTCGAATAAAGTGGGAGTGCAGAATTTTTCCAAAGCGACGCAACGTCATGATTTTGGAGATGATAATAATGTGCATTATGCACCTGCCACTCCCGATGTGAAATCAGAGAAGGTCGATAAGAATATGCGACCTGGCGATAAAAACATAGGCGATCAGCTTAATGATATCGCTAATCCCGGTGGCAATACCGAAGCCAATAAGAGTAAGAGAAAAGCTCACAATACTCTGGACAAAGATGATTTTCTGAAACTTATGCTCACGCAAATGAAAAACCAAGATCCGATGAACCCCATGCAAAGTCATGAGATGGCGGCCCAGCTTGCGCAGTTTACAAGCCTTGAGCAACTCTTCAATGTGAATAAAAACCTTGAAGGGTTGACAAGAGCCCAAGATCCCATGCAGAAGTATGAGGCTCTGAATTTCTTGGGAAGAACGATTAGAGCCGACTCGCGGCAGATTTTGCGTCAACCAGGTGATCAAGCCACAGAACTCAGATTTAATTTGATGGGTGATGCGGCGAAAATCAAGTTGACCATTGCCGACGAGAACGGCGCTGTTGTTAAGACTGTCGAATTTGGGAATCTTAAAAAAGGTCCAAATAAACTCGCATGGGCGGGTACCGACAACGAGAACCGTGACGTCAAACCCGGCAAATACATGTTTAATGTAGAGGCCGAGAATGGCGGCAAAAAGATTGGGGTTCTCACCGAAACTAAGGGTACGATCACCGGGGTTAATTATACTCCTGAAGGTCCGATGCTTATGGTTGGTGACCAAAAGGTTCGTTTGCAAGACGTTCAGAAAATTGAAGACGAGAATCTTAAAACCAAGCAGAATGAAACGGAAGCACCAGCAGCCAGCGCATTGAATAAAGACGGAAAGCCCATGACGGCTGAAGACGTCGCTGCAGAAACGTTGGCAAAACCTTTAGTTGTGAAGCCAGAAACAAAGGTGGCTTCTAATTTTGACGAGCGTAAGTCAGGAGAGATTATGCCTCTTGCTGGCGCCGATGGAAATGCAACGAGTGTAACTCCGAAGTTTAGAAAACCCTAAGTTAGTTTAGGGAAAAGAAAGGAGGCAAAATGATCGATAAAGGTCTGGGAATTGGAAGTGCGATTGGCAGCACAACGCCAGTAACGCCTAATCTTCCAAATAAACCAGAAAAAACAAATTTGCCTTCAGGTTTTGACGGTCTACTTGATGAGGTTATTAAGAAGCAACCGACTCAGCAGGTAAGGCCAGTGGCCGCGGAAGGTTCTCTAGCAGGAGCGCCAACGGGGCCGGGTCTAAAGTTTAGTCAACACGCTCTAGATCGTATGAGTAGTCGGGGAATAAGTTTCAAACCCGAAGAACTTTCGAGGCTTAACGATGCCGTCGATAAAGCGGCAAAAAAGGGAAGCAAAGAAAGTTTAATTCTCATGGGCGACAACGCTTTGATTGTGAGTGTGAAAAACAAAACTGTAGTCACAACAATGGATCGCGAAGCTATGAAGGAGAATGTATTTACGAATATCGATAGTACAGTGATTTTGTAATTTAAACTGGGCTGGACCTCGATTTCGAGGGGGCCCTCACTTAAATGATTCTATGGCGGACGGACTGCCGCGTAAGAATCGATGACAGGGAGGTCATAATGGGTGTTTTATCATCAATGTTCACAGGTGTATCTGGTTTGCAAGCCCAGGGCGAAGCCCTCGGTGTCGTAGCCGATAACATCGCAAACGCCAACACAACCGGTTTCAAAGCGAGCCGGGCCGAGTTCCAAGACGTCGTCGCAAAAAACCTTAAAGGCATTTTGGGTGGTAACCAAATCGGTCGCGGTGTAAAAATCGGCGCCGTTAACCCGATCCTTGCCCAAGGGAATCTTGATGCTACAGAAAATGCGACGGACCTTGCAATTTCCGGTGACGGGTACTTCGTGGCCCGTGGCTCTGACGGGCAAAGTTTTACTCGAGACGGTTCCCTTCATTTTGATAAGGATGGATACCTTGTCACAAATGATAACCAACGCATTCAGGGTTTCACACCCGATACGGAAGGCAAGATTTCGAGTAAGATTGAGGACGTTCATCTTCCAAAGGCCATCACTCCAGCACGTGCGACTAAGAAATTGGATCTTAGTTTAAACCTAGATAGCCGAGCCGATGTGGGTCAAACCTTTAATCCCGACAAGCCAAGTGAAACGTCACAATATGCAACGGGTGTTGAGATTTATGATACCCAAGGTAATAAGCATTTGATGACTATGTACTTTAATAAAACCGCTGATCGTCAATGGGATTGGCATGGAATGTGTGACGGTAAAGAAGTCAGTGGCGGCAAAGAGGGCAAAATGGCTGAAGTTTCAAAAGGCCATATCTCATTTACCGTTGATGGAAAACTTGATACCCAAGTTGTTAGCAATACCAATTTTACTTTTAACGGCGGAGCTCTTCCGAATCAAAAAATTGATATCAGTTTTGGAGATGCCATCACCACCAATAAAGGTAAAGGTCTTAAAGGCACTGTTCAATTTGGTAAAGATAGCGATCTTATGGCTTGGATGCAAGATGGGTCCGCTGCAGGGACAATCACAAATATGTCTTTCAGCGATACTGGGATTCTCTCAGCTCTTTATTCAAATGGTGAAACAAAGGATTTGGCTCAACTATGTATTTCCAAATTCGACGCTGCTGAAAGACTTTATAAAGTAGGGAATAACCGCTTCAAAGAAAGTCATGACAGCGGAACCCCCGCAATCGGAATTCCACAATCCGGTGGCCGTGGAAAAATCTACGCTAAGAGCTTAGAGCGTTCCACAGTCGACCTCGCCATGGAATTCGTTAACTTAATCCAGAACCAACGGGGATTCCAAGCTAACGCCAAAACCATCACCACCAGTGATGAGCTCTTGGGCGAAGTCATTCAGTTGAAACGATAATCGTCTAAAGGCGTCATCTTATTTGAAGGTAGGATGACGCCTTCTTCTTAACAACATAGGTCGAGAAAAATTCAGACTTTAATCAGGGCGTGACGAAGACGACATCTCTGAAATAGTTTTCGCTTTGATAGGTTAAAGTTGGAAATGCTCCCATGGGACCATAGAGTCCATTATTTCCCACAATGCTTGTCAGGGGACCCACTTGAATTGCTGTCGCAAATCCCATATCGGTCCAGGCAAAAACATCGCCACACATGTTGACCGTGACCACATATTGCGTGTTGGGAGTCAAGGCGTAAGGAGTCGCAAGCATTTGGGTTTGCCATCCGGAAGCGGTCTCACCGGTAAACGTGACGTTAGTCAATTCTGTTCCCGCTTGATTCCAAAGATGTCCAATATGGGTGCCGACATCAAGTGTGGACTTATAAAATTTGATGGCCGCAACTGATCCTGCTGCTGACGACGTAAATGCCATCCCTAATTCATAGTTAGTGCCGTCGTTATGATTCAGGTATTCTGGAGCCACGCTAGTCAGTAACGAGTAGGTCCCAGGGGTAGCATTGTTGGAAGCAGAGTCTTGTGATGGAGCCCCAGAGTTATCAAGCCGCCCACAATTTTCAAATAAAATCGCAATAGCCAAAAGGCTTACGAACAAGCTTAGATTCTGTTTATGTCCCCGATTCAAAAAGACCCCCATTTGTCTTTAAAGAGTGCAAGACTGGAACCCAATTAGACCCCATATAACGCTGTCCAAAGGCATAAAATTGTCCAATCTTTTCACAGCCATCTGTATTTTAAACGGTTTTATATTAGCTTATTGTTTTTAAGATCGTCCAAAATCGAAACGAGTTCTTCAGGCTTGCGGTGAGTAATTGTCGTCGGCTCAACGTAGCGATAGAGAACAATTCCACCCGTGCTCAAAATAAAAACAGCACGACTGACTTTGCCTAGAAGTAAAATTGACGTGGCGTCGTAGGATTTCGCGACCATTTTATTAACATCAGAGAGTAATAAAAAAGGAAAATCAAATTTCTTGGCAAACTCGGCATGGGACTGAACGGAGTTTGAACTAATTCCAAAAATTTGAACCCCATATTTATTAAAGTCGTCGATGCGGTCACGGTAGGTACAGAGTTGTTTTGTGCAAACAGGAGTGAAGTCGCCGGGATAAAATGCGAGAAGGGTCGGAGCCTTCGGCATGACTTGACTTAAAACGACTTCGCCACCTTTATGATCTTTGAGCCTAAAATCTGGGGCTCTCTTGCCAATCACTTTGCCTGCGCCAGTGAGTGCCACCTGTCAGCCTCCCAAATAGGCCTCGCGAACTTTCTCGTCACTCAGAAGTTCGGAACCTTTCCCTGACAAAACAATGCATCCCGTTTCGACGACATAGCCACGATTTGAAATCCTGAGGGCTTGGTTGGCATTTTGCTCTACCAAAAGAATAGTGACGCCTTCACGGTTAATCTGTTGAATGATTTCAAAAATTTTATCTACGATCTGCGGAGCTAAACCAAGGGAGGGTTCATCAAGTAATAAAATTCGAGGCCTTCCCATTAGAGCTCTTGAAATGGCGAGCATCTGTTGTTCCCCGCCGGAGAGTGTCCCTGCTTGTTGTTTAAGTCGTTCTTTGATCCTTGGGAACATTCCGTAAACTTTTTCTAAATCTTTTGCAATTTCATGGCGCCCGTCGACTCTGGTGAATGCACCCATTTCTAGGTTTTCTAAAACAGAGAGGTTGGCAAAAATTCCGCGACCTTCTGGGCTTTGTAGAACCCCTTGACGAACTATAAGATGGGGTTTCATTCCTGCAATAGAGTTCCCTAAAAATTCAATTTTGCCTGAAATGGGTTTTAAAAGTCCGCTTATGGCTCTAAGGGTTGTGCTCTTCCCTGCGCCGTTAGCGCCGATAAGAGAAATAATTTCGCCTTCAAAAACTTCAAAACTCACCCCTTTGAGGGCTTCAATATTTCCATATTTGACATGAATATCTTTAACCGAAAGCATGGTGGCGCCTTTGCTCATGGGGCGCTCCCGGCTTGAGTTGTGGCTGATGAACCCAGATAAGCTTCA